>Ga0209130_1000438_pt1 | contig 44389 bp, 46 predicted proteins | sample AraplaMF_Cvi_mLB_FD_184264 | JGI IMG/M metagenome (GOLD analysis project Ga0209130, IMG submission 184264) | Arabidopsis root microbial communities from the University of North Carolina, USA - plate scrape MF_Cvi_mLB (SPAdes) (version 2) | ecosystem: Host-associated > Plants > Roots > Endosphere...
CGATTTCCTGTACGGATGGCGTCCGGACGCCGTGCGTACACCGATCTCGCCGGCACGTGCCGGCAGCATTATCACCCTCGAACCTCACAAGGAGACTTGAAATGGCAGCAATCAAATGGGAAGGCGTCTTCCCGGCAGTAACCACCAAATTCCACGCGAATGAGGAGCTGGACCACGCAGAAATGGAGAAGCACTTCTCCTTCATGATCGACAGCGGCTGCCATGGCCTGGTGACCTGCGGCTCCCTGGGCGAAGCGAGCACCCTGTCGTTCGAAGAGAAGCTGGCAGTCGCCAAGACCGCCGTGAAAGTGGCCAACGGCCGCGTGCCGGTGCTGGCCAACGTCAGCGAAACCCGCACCGCCAACGCCGAGCGCTATGTGCAGGAAGCGCGCGACCTGGGCGTGGACGGCTTCATGGTGATGCCTTCCGTGCTGTACGCCGCCGACGCGTATGAAGCCAAGGCCAACCTGCGCACCATCGCCAAGGCTGCCAAGCTGCCGATCATGGTGTACAACAATCCGGTGACCTACAAGGTCGACCTGACCCCGGCGGACTTCAAGGAACTGTCGGATTGCGAAGAACTGGAAGCGATCAAGGAATCGACCGACAACATCCGCCGCGTGACCGACCTGCGCAACGCGGTAGGCGACCGCTACGCCATCTTCATGGGCGTGGACGACCTTTCCTTTGAAGGCCTGGCTGTTGGCGCCGACGGCCTGCTGGCCGGCCTGGTGGTGGCCTTCCCGAAAGAGACCGTGGCCCTGTACAAGCTGGTGAAAGCCGGCCGCCTGGCTGAAGCCCTGAAGTTGTACCAGTGGTTCATGCCGCTGCTGCACCTCGACGTTTCGACCAAGCTGGTGCAAAATCTGAAACTGGTGGAAGCACTGGTCGGTGTCGGCAACGAAAACGTTCGCCGCCCGCGCCAGCCACTGCGCGGCGCTGACCGCGAGTTCGTGGTGCAGGTGGTGCAGCAGGCCCTGGCAACCCGTCCCGACGTCAGCGCTTACCTGTAAGAGGTTAGAGCTTATGCCGAGGACGAATGCCGATCAACTATGTAAGAAGCCTCACCGGGCGGCAGCGCGCCGCCCAGGCTAATCGCCACCTCGGCATCGCCCTGGCCTTCGTGGCCGGGGCGGCCAACGCTGGCGGCTTCCTCGCCGTCAAGCAGTACACCTCCCACATGACAGGTATCCTGTCCTCCGCTGCCGACGACCTGGCGCTGGGCGCCATCGACGCGGCCATCGACTGCGCCGGCGCCTTGCTGGCCTTCCTCGCCGGTGCCGCCTGCTGCGCGATCATGGTCAATTTTGCCCGCCGCCGCCAGCTTCACAGCGAGTTCGCCTTGCCGCTGCTGGTGGAAGCGATGCTGCTGCTGGCATTTGGCGTGATGGGCACGCAGCTGCAGGCAATCGACGTGATCGTGCTGCCTGCCACGGTCACGCTGCTGTGCTTCATGATGGGTTTGCAGAATGCCGTGATCACCAAGCTGTCCAACGCCGAGATCCGGACCACGCACATGACCGGCATCATCACCGACCTTGGCATCGAGGCCGGCAAGGCAATCTACTGGAACCGCGACGGACAGGCCGTGCCGCGCGTTGCGGCAGACTGGAAGCGCATGCGCATCCTGTTCTCTCTGGTGTCGTCTTTCTTTGGCGGTGCGGTGGCGGGTGCTTTCGGTTTCAAAACCATCGGTTTCGGTGCGACGCTGCCGCTGGCGGCCGTGCTGCTGGCACTGGCCATTGTGCCGATCATCGACGACTTGCGCGCACGGCCGCACCAGCCATTGCCGCCGCAGCACCCGCGCTAGCCTTCGCGGAACACCAGTACCGGGATCTTGCTGTGCGTGAGCACTTTCTGCGTCTGGCTGCCCAGCATCAGGCTGGCCAGGCCGCTGCGGCCGCGCGACGCCATCGCGATCAGGTCGCAATTGCGCTGCAGGGCGGTGGAAACGATGGCCGAATGCGGCTGCTCGGCATGCACTTCCAGCGTGGTGCAGTCAACGTTCAGGGTGGTGGCCTGGCGCGCAATATCGGCCAGGATCGTGTTTTCGGTTGCAGCGGGCGCCACGTTGGCCAGCGCCGGTTCTTCCGGAAGCACGTGAACCGCCGTCACGCGGGCGCCGCTTTCGCGGGCCATGCGCAGGGCGGCGTTCACTGCCAGTTGCGAGGCGGCGGAGCCGTCGCTTGGAATCAGAATGTGGCGAAACATCGTTTGCAATCTCCTTCAGGTGCTGCAGTCTAAAGTGTTCCGCCACATCGCCGCAACTGCTTAGGCGGTGCGCAGCGTGGCAGCGCCGCGGCGTGCATCCAGGCTCAGGCTGCCGGCGCCGAAAGCGGCGATCTGCAGCAGGCCGCCAGCCATGGCGAAATTCTTCATCAGGTGGATCATCTGGTTCTGGTCGGCGATCGCGCTGTGGAAGATCAGGCCTGTCGCGATGGAGAAAGCGGCGAGCGCCAGGGCGACGGGACGAGTGTACAGGCCGGCCACCAGCAGCAGGCCGCCGACGACTTCGATACCGATGGCAAGTGCCAGCCCCAGTTCAGGGAAAGGCAAGCCCATGGCGCTGATGTAGCCGACGGTGCCGGCCGGGTTGGCGATCTTGTTGATCCCGCTCAGGACGAAGATGGCGGCCATCAGGATGCGGCCGGCGAGTGGCAGGATGGCAGTGTTGGTCTGGTTGTTCATGGTATGGCTCCTTCAAGGAATGTGTGGTTGATGGAGTCATCTTATGCCGCGCCGATCTATTCTGGAAGTCAATATGTTTAGATGCAATCTATCGTTATTTCAGATGGATTGTTCCTGCAGCAGGCTGGCCAGCTGTTGCCGCAAGCTGGCATTGGGCGGCTGCGCGTGGGGATGGCCGGCGTTTTCCACCGCGACCGCCAGCGGCAGGTCCATGGCGCTCAAATGGCTGAGGAACCAGCGCGGCAGCCGCTGCAGCAGGGCGCGGGCGCCGGCCGGATCGGCCTGGGCGACGGGCAGCGCGTGCTGCAGGGCGTCCAGTGCGCGGCGGTGGGCGGCACGGTGTTCGTGTTCGGTTGGGTAGTACAGCTGGTCCATCAGCGCTTCCTCCTCGGCGAAGTCGAGGGCCAGGGCGCTTAACAGCGCGGCGATGCGGCTGGGCAGCGAGCTATCGTCGGCGTCGATGGTGGCGTGAATGGCTTGCAGCAGGGCGCGGTGGGAAGCATCCATCTCGGCCACGCCGGTTTCCAGCAGCGGGCTCCATTCGAGGCGTTGCATGGTGGTCTCCTTGTCTATTCCTTAAGTCTGGCTGGACGGCCGCGCGGATTCCATGACCCAAATCAAATAGAATACGGCTATGGAAAAAATAGTGATCGTGACAGGCGCCAGCCGCGGGATTGGCGCCGCCATTGCGCGCCGGGCGGCGGCGGATGGCTGGGTGGTGGCCGTGAATTACCAGCGCGATGCGGGTGCTGCGGCGCGTGTGGTGGCGGACATCGAGGCGGCCGGCGGCCGGGCGTTGGCCGTGCAGGGCGATGTGGCGCGCGACGAGGATATCGAGCGCCTGTTTGCCACCGTCGAACGTGACCTGGGGCCGGTCTCGGGCCTGGTGAACAACGCCGGCATCACGGGGGGATTGGGGACGTTTGCCAATACCGAAGCGGCGACCGTGGAGCAGGTGTTCCGCACCAATGTGCTTGGCCTGATGCAGGCCAGCCGCCGTGCACTGGCGGCTTTCCGCGCGCATGGGCAGGGCGGCGTGATCGTCAATATCAGCTCCACTGCGGCGACGGCAGGCAGCCCGAATGAATACGTCGCTTACGCTGCCAGCAAGGCGGCGGTCGATACCTTCACCATGGGCCTGGGCAAGGAAGTGGCGCCGGAGGGCATCCGCGTCTGCGGCGTGGCACCGGGGACCACGCAAACCGATATCCACGCCACTTCCGGCGACGCCGGAAGGCCGGCGCGTGTGGCAGCCCGCATCCCGATGGGACGTGTGGGCGAACCAGAGGAAATCGCGGAAGCGGCGGTGTGGCTGTTGTCGCCCGCTGCGCGCTACATCACCGGCACCACGATCCGCGTCTCCGGCGGCGCCTGACTACCATTCAATCGAAAGCAGCCGCGACGCCATGCGCGGCCAGCATAAGGAACTCAGTTCATCGCGCGAAGCCCAGCGGAAGCCGTCCGCTTCGGGCGTCGGCTCGCCCGTGCGCTGGTGGGGGAAAAAGCTGGTGCAGCGCAGGTGATCGAGGTTGCACAACTGGTCGCCGGCTTCCACCTTGAACAGGTGCAGGCGCTTGTCGGGCCGGTAGGTGAACTCGCCCAGGTCTTCAAACAGGCGCACGTCGAACGCCAGGCCGGATTCTTCAAACAGCTCGCGCTGCGCCGCTTGCAGGGGCGTTTCTCCCGCATCTTGCAAGCCTTTGGGAATGTCCCAGCTGGCGGTCCCGGTAACATGGCAAAGTAATACCTGGCGGGCTGAATTGAGCACCAGGGTGCCGCATGATACTTGCTGCATGTCCTTGTTTCCTTTGCGTTTTGTCACATTTTATTATTCCCCAACAGATAGTGATAGTACTCTAGGGAAACTTCTCGACAGTTACAAAGCCCTGTTATAAAGTGTGAGAATTCAGAAGGCGTGCCCCAACGCCCAGTCTTTTTACCCACTTCCAACACCATCGCGTACGCATGCCGAAACCGGCAAGCGGCGCTGTTTTATTGCCGACGTTTCTTGCCAAGAGTGCCATTATGCCAAAGCCGCACCAGACGCCTGTCCTGTTCGCCGTTGCCGGAGCGCTGCTCGTGCCGCTTGCCGCGCATGCCGGGCACACCTCGGGGCAGGACGGCACCTGGACCTTCGGCGGCTTCGGCACCCTGAGCGCCGTGCATTCGAGCGAGAAGCAGGCCGACTATGCGGCCAATCCGCTGAATCCCGGCGAGGCGGGCGCCACGCGCGACTGGAGCTATGCGGTGGACAGCCGCCTCGGCGCCCAGCTGACCTACAACGACGGCGGCCACTGGTCGGCCGTGCTGCAGGTGGTCGCCGAGCGCCACCTCACGCAGTCGTGGACGCCCAAGGTGGAATGGGCCAATGTGCAATACCAGGTTTCGCCGGAACTGAGCCTGCGCGTGGGCCGGATTGCGCTGCCGCTGTTCCTGTCCGGCGACTACCGCAAGGCCAGCTACGCGCTGACCTCCGTGCGCACGCCGGTCGAACTGTATGCCGCGCTCCCGATCAGCAATAGCGACGGCATCGACGCCAGTTACCGCTGGAACGCCGGTGCGGTGAAGAACACCACGCAAGTGCTGTTCGGCGGCACCAGCGTGCCGCTGTCGGATGTGACCCGCGTCCGGGCGCACAAGCTGACGGGCATTTCCAACACCAGCACCGCCGGCGCGCTGACGGTGCGCGCCACGGCCATCCACGGCAAGCTGGAAACCCCGCTGCTGCAGGACCTGTTCTCCGCGCTTCGCCAATTCGGCCCGCAAGGCGAAGCCCTGGCGCGTCGCTATGAGCCGGACCGCAAGCGCGCCACGGTGCTCAGCATCGGCGCCTCCTACGACCCCGGCAACTGGTTTGCGATGGGCGAAATAGGGCGCGTCAACGCCCGCTCCATGCTGGGTGATAAGACCGCGGGCTATGTCAGTGCAGGCTATCGGCTGGGCGGCTTCACGCCTTATGCCACCTTCAGCAAGGTGGTGGCGAACACCCCGAACCAGGTGGCTGGCCTGGACCTGTCCATGCTGCCGCCTTCGTATGTACCTGCCGGCCAGCGCCTGAATGGGGAATTGAACGGCTTACTCAGCATGATCGCGCAACAGGACAGCACCAGCCTGGGCGTGCGCTGGGACGCAGCCAGCAATGCTGCCCTCAAGCTGCAATTCGACCATGTGCGCCCCCGTAACGGCACCAGCGGCACGCTGTCGAACATCCAGCCCGGCTACCGTTATGGCCGCAGCTTCGGCGTGTTCAGCGCCTCGCTGGACTTCGTGTTCTGATGAGGGCGTTCGCGATGATCCGGAAACTCCTTTGCTGCCTGCTGCTGGCGCTGCTTGCCGGCGCTGCTGCTGCCGCCGAACTGGTCGTGGTGGTGTCGGCGCGCAGCCCCGTTACCGCCCTGCGCGCGGAGCAGGTGGCCGATATCTTCCTGTCCGAAGCGACGCGCTTCCCCGATGGCGGTGAAGTGGTGGCGCTCGATTTGCCGATCGGTTCCGCGCTGCGCGACGACTTCTACCTGAAGGTTGCCAACCGCACCCCGGCGCTGATGAAGGCTTATTGGACCAAGAAGATCTTCACCGGCCGCGGCCAGCCGCCGCGCGAACTGCCCAACAGCCAGGCCGTGCGCAAGCTGGTGGCCGATAATCCGACCCTGATCGGCTACATCGACCGCAGCGCGCTCGATGCCAGCGTGCGTCCCGTCCTGGTGGTGCATTGAATATGAAACGCTGGCTGCGCATGTGCCTTGAGACGCAAGTCTCGCTGCCCCTGTTCACCATTGTCCTGCTGGCCGTGGTGTGGGGCACCACGCTGCATTTCATCGACAGCGAGGCCGCCGCCTCGCGCGAACTGGCCGCCGAATCGGCCAGCGAACTGATCGCCACTTACGAAGCGCAGGTGGCGCGCAGCATCAACGGCATTGAACAGACCTTGCAGGTGCTGAAATACAGCGCGGAGAGCCAGGGCGCGCGCGGCGCCTTGCCGGAGCTGCAGGCGCACGGCCTGCTGCCATCGGGGCTGGTCTTCATCGTCAGCATTGTCGACGCCCAGGGCAACACGGTTGCCAGCAATCCTGCCGCGCCGCCGATCAATGTCGCGCAGCAGGAATATTTCAGCTTCCACCAGCAGCACCGCAGCAATTACACCTTTATTGCGCAAGCGATGCGCGACGAGGCGAACCGGGACTGGCACCTGCATTTCACGCGCAGGCTGGACGACAGCCAGGGCGAGTTTGCCGGCGTGGTCATCGTGGAAGTCGATCCGGCTTATTTCACCAGCGGTTATGAACGCAGCCGCCTGGGCGAGCATGGCATGCTTGGCCTGGTCGGCGAAGACGGCGTGGTGCGCGCGCTGCGTGTCGGCGACAGGCAATCCTTCGGCCAGCACCTGGACATGGCCGCGCTGCAGTCCCATCGCGGCATGCCTGTCGACAGCAAGATCGATGGCGTCAAGCGCTACATGGCGGTGCGCCAGCTGGCCGGCCTGCGCCTGAGCGCCATGGTGGGCTTGTCGGAGCAGGAGCAAATGGCCGGCTTCATGGCCCAGCGCCGCCAGTTGCTGTGGGAGGCGGGCGTCGCCAGCGCCGTGCTGATCCTGCTGGCTGCCCTGGTCTGGGCCTGCGTCTGGCAGGGCGCCAAAGCGCGCCGCCGCATTCGCCGTGCGCAGGAAACCTATGCCGCCGCATCCGAATCGAATATGGATGCCTTCTTCGTGCTGCGCGCCGTCCGTAACAAGGACGGTGTGATCGTGGACTTCAAGTTCGCCGCCGTCAATTCGCGCGCCGAGCAACTGACTGGCCGCAGCCGGAACGAGTTGCGGGCCCAAACGCTGTGTGGCTGGATGCCGGCGGCGCGCCATAACGGCATGTTCGAGCGGCTGGCGCATGTGACAAGGAATGGCGGCGTGCACCAGGAAGAGGGGCCGAACATGGTGCCGCAGCTGCAGGCCGAATGGCTGCACTGGCAGGTGGTCGGCGTGGAGGGCGGCGTGGTGGCGATCGTGCGCGATATCACGGAGCGCAAACGCGCCGAAGAGCGCATCTACCACATGGCCCACCACGACGCGCTGACCGGACTGCCCAACCGCAGCCTGATTTGCGACCGCCTTGAGCAATCGATCGCGCATGCGGAGCGCAACAAGGAATCGGTGCTGGTGGCCTTCATCGACCTCGACAGCTTCAAGCTGGTCAACGATACGCTGGGCCACAATGCCGGCGACGAGCTGCTGAAGGAAGTGGCCAGCCGCATGGTGGGCTGCGTGCGCCGTGAAGATACCGTGGGCCGCTTCGGCGGCGACGAATTCGTGCTGGTGCTGCCGCATGTGAACGGCAACCCGCAGGTGCTGGTGCCGCTGCTGAACAAGATCCTCGAATCCGTGGTGCAGCCGATCATGCTGGAAGGGCAGAAGATGCAGGTGAGCTGCTCGATCGGTGTATCCGTCTATCCGCGCGATGGCAGCGATGCCGACACGCTGATGATGCATGCCGACGCAGCCATGTATCGTGCCAAGGACAGTGGCAAAAACAACTGCCAGTTCTACACCCACGAGATGAATGCCGGCCTGGAAGAAAAGCTGGCGCTGACGGAAGGCTTGCGCAAGGCGCTGGACGAGCAGCAGCTATCCCTGGCCTACCAGCCCAAGGTGAACCTGGAATCGGGCCGCATGTTCGGCGTGGAAGCCTTGCTGCGCTGGCAGCATCCGCAGCGCGGGGCGGTGTCGCCAGCCCAGTTCATCCCCTTGGCGGAAGAGCATGGCCTGATCATCCCGATCGGCGAATGGGCCCTGCGCGAAGCTTGCCGCCAGGCCCGCGCCTGGCAGGATGCCGGTTTGCCGCCGCTGGTGGTGTCGGTCAATGTCTCGGCGCGCCAGTTCGACGATCCGCGCCTGGTCGAGCGCGTGGCTGCTGCCCTGGAATCGAGCGGCCTGGACCCGAAATGGCTGGAGCTGGAAGTCACGGAAAGCATGATCATGCGCGACACCGCGCAGTCGGTGGCCAAAATGCGCCAGCTCGAGGCGATGGGCATCACGCTGGCGATCGACGACTTCGGCACCGGCTATTCGAGCCTGGCCGCGCTCAAGTCGTTCCCGATCAGCCGCCTGAAGATCGACCAGAGCTTTGTGCGCGACCTGGTCGCCAACCCGGACGACCAGGCCATTACCTGCGCCATCATCTCGCTGTCGCACCAGCTCGACATGCGCGTGATTGCGGAAGGCGTGGAGACGGAACAGCAACGCAGCTTCCTGCGGCAGCACGGCTGCGATGAGATGCAAGGCTATCTGTTCAGCCGCCCGGTGCCGGCGCAGGAAATCACCACCATGCTGCTTGGCGAAGATTCCGCCGGCGAGGTTACAATGCTTGCTCCCTGATTCATGAGCAAGCATCAAATGAGCGAATTTAGCAACGACATCTACACCGAACCTTCCAATATCGACGTGGACACGCTGGCCAACCTCGGCCCGCTGACCGCCATGGCCGGCATCTGGGAAGGGCAGCGCGGCCTCGATATCAAGCCGAAGGCAGACGGGCCGCGCAAGCAGGCCTATGTCGAACGCATCGAACTGCAGCCGATCGACCCCGTCACCAATGGGCCGCAACTGTTCTACGGCCTGCGCTATGTACTGATCATCAACAAGCCGGACAACGTCAAGACTTACCACGAGCAGGTTGGCTACTGGCTTTGGGAACCAGCGACCAATACCGTGATTCAGACCCTGGCAATCCCGCGCGGCCAGATCGCCATGGCGTCCGGCACGGCGGCAGCGGATGCCAAGACTTTCGAGCTGGTGGCCCAGCGCGAGCAGAATACCTACGGCATCTGCTCCAATCCTTTCCTGGAATTCGGCTTCAAGACCACCGAATACCGCATCAAGGTCACCATCAACGACGACGGCACCTGGGGCTACGAGGAAGACACCGTCATGCTCTTGCGCGGCAAGGAGTCGGAACCCTTCCACCACATGGACCGCAACCTGCTGCACAAGGTGGCCGAGCCGACCCCGAATCCGCTGGCACGCAAGTAATCCCGGGCGCGAAAGCTGCCGCTGGCAGCTCAGCGCGCGCTGTCGCCCTCGGCAACTGCTGCCTGGCCGGCCAGCGCGGGCAGCTGCCACACGCACCAGGCGGCCGCAATGCCGATCGAAGCCACGACCAGGCCAACGCCGGTGACCACCTGGTCGTCCAGGCTATAGGCATTGCACAAGCGCTGCGGCATGTCCTGGTACAGCATGCCGGCGATGGCCATCATGGCGCAGAAATTCCCCAGGAAGAAGAGCTGGATGACCGCCGCTGCCCGCGATATGGCGCCTGGCAGCAGGAAGCCCAGCAAAAACAGGCTGGCGAACTTGCCCGCTTCGGCCCAGGGCATCGTCAACGACTGTTCCAGCGCCCGCGGCACCATCCAGTACGCGCTTGCCAGCAGCAGCCAGGCCAGGCCTGCCAACCCATGTGCATCCCAGCGCGCTTGCAGGCCTGCCAGGCGAGGCTTGTGGCATGCTGCGGCGAGAGCGGTCAACGCACCGCCGATGGCGATCATCGGAAGCTGGAGCACCATATGCAACGCCATCGACGCTTCGAGCGGCCCGCGCAGCAGCAGGGCCAACGCCACGAGCATGGCTCCCTGCAGGGCAAGCCTGCCCGTGCCCCGGGCGGGGATTTGCGCCGTGCTCATTGCGCCAGCTCCAGCGCCGCAGCCAGCGCCGCTTCGGGCTGCTCGTAGTCGACCACCTGTGCCAGCCGCCCTTGCGGTGTAACGATATGGAAGGCTGCGTTGTGCTGGAATTCTCCCATTTCCGCAGGCAGCACGATAATCCCGACCTGGTCCAGCAAGGCCCGGCGCTGCACTGCATCGGGGATGGCTGCGAACTGCCACACCGCAGCGTCGGCCCGCATGCGTGCGGCATAATGCGCCAGGTCGGCCAGCGAATCGCGCGGGTCGAAGGAGATCGTCAGCAGCCGCAGTCTGTGCTGCAGGCCGCGAGCAAGGATTTCACGCTGCATCTGCTGCAACTCGGTTCCCTGCACGGAGCATACGGCGTTGCAATGCGCATAGAAGAACGTCACGATGGCGGGCCGCTTGTCGGCCGCCAGCAGCGCGGGCAGGGTGGCCAGGGTAGCCAGGTCGGCCGATGTCGATGCAGCTGTGCCGGGCAGCGCGAGGCCGACAGGCGGCAAGGCCAGCGGCGCCTCGGCAATAGCCAGCCGCCTTCCTTCTTCGGTGGACACCACGCGGAACCCCATGGTGGCTTGCCACAGCGCCGCAGCAGCGACAGCCGCCATGCAGGCCAGCAGCGCCACGGTGCGCGCCAGATCGCCTTTAATTGGCTGGCTTGGCGAGTTTGGCGAGATCTTCATCTCCATTGAACGAGTCCTTGCGCGCGGACGTCGCCTCACGCGCCGCCTTGACCGCATCCGGCGCCACCCTGGCCGCGCTGTTGCCGAAGTTGCCGCGGATGTGGCTCAACACCGCCGCAATCTCCGCATCGCTCAACTTATCCTTAAACGACGGCATCTGTCCGTTATATGCCGAACCTTTCACCGTCAGCTTGCCGGTTATCCCGTGCAAAAGGATCGACGCCGCAACGTTCTCGGCACCGGTCACCCATTCAGAACCCGCCAGCGGCGGAAACACCCCCGGCAAGCCGGCGCCATTCGCCTGGTGGCAAGCCACGCATTGCGCCGCATACACCTGTGCCCCGTCGACAGCGCCACCCGCTCCGGCAGCGCCGCCCGCCTTGGCCCGCAGTGTCGAAATGGTGCGCCGGTCGCCCAGCGCCGGATCATCGTCGCGCACCGTGAGGATATAGCTGACGGCCCAGGCCAGTGCCACAGCGACGCCAAGCAGGACATACCAGGGAATTGGCCGGTCTTTTTCTGTCGGATCGGGATTCTCGCGCTGCTGCGCGCCAATTTCATTGTGCGGCATTTGGCGCTCCTTCCTTTCCCGCCTTTGGCGCAGGCAGCACGGGATACGTATGATCAAGCGATTGCAGGTACGCCACCAGGTCCAGCAGCTCCGGCTTGGCCACCACGATTTTCCCAACCGGCTTGAAGCCCGGCGGCAGGTTCACTACCCGGTCCCCTGGTTCTGCCGCCTCCTTGTAATCAAACAGGTAAGGGTAGGACGGCATGATCGAACCCGGCACATAAGCGCGCGGCTGGAACATGTGGCCCAGGTGCCAGTCTGCGCTCGGCTGGCGCGCGCCGATGTTGAACAGGTCCGGCCCGGTGCGCATCGTGCCCAGCAAATGCGGCGTATCGTAGTAATAATCGGCCGCCACGGAAGCACGCCCCCAGCCGCGCTGGTCATCCGGCGCTTGCGCCTTGTCGCGCGGCTGCTGCGAATGACAATACACGCAGCCGTTCCTGATATATACCTCGCGCCCACGCAGCTGCTGCGCGGTGTAAGGCTTCAAGCCGGCCGGTGCTTCACCCGCACGCAGCTGGACATGCGGCACGATCACCAGCGCGGAAGTCGCAAGGGCCAGCGTCACCATCGCACCGCCCAGGAGTTTGAGTTCGTCTTGCATGTCAGGCCCCCGCCAGGTTGCTGGCTGGCGCAGGCGCATCGCCGCGGGTGTGCAGCAGCGCCGCACCGACGCGCCGCGGACCATAGCGCAGGGCCATCGCAGCGAAGTGCCAGGCAAAGACCAGGTGGCCGACGGTCATGACCGCGCCGCCCAGCGTGCGGCTCTTCAGCCACGGGATTGTTACATTGACCGAATCCATGAAAGGCCGCCCCGCGTCCAGCATGGCCAGTCCCTGCAGCCAGCCGCCAATCGAGAGGCCGATGAAATAGATCCCGAAGCCGATTACCACCAGCCAGAAATGCAAGGCAATCAGCCTGGGGTAGGGCCATTCCCACGCCATCACGCGCGGCATGACGAAGTAGATCGCGCCGAACATCACCATCGAGAAGAAACCATACAGCCCAAGGTGGGCGTGTGCCACCGTGAAATGGGTAAAGTGGGCGACCGTGTTCACGCTGCGCAGGGCTTCAATCGAGCCCTGGATCGAGCTGAGGGTGTACATCATGCCGCCAAGGACGATGAAGCGCAGCGTCGGCGAATACAACAGCTTCTGGAAATGCCCGCGCATGGTCAGGTGCTGGTTGATCGAGAACGATATCACCGGTATCACCATCATCACGCTCTGCACGATGGAGAGCGTAATCAGCCAGCCCGGCACCGGCCCGCCGATCAGGTGGTGGCCGCCCACCTGGCCATAGAAAAAGGCCAGCGTCCAGAAGCCCAGCAAGGACAGGTTATAAGATTGCACCGGGCGCCCGATGATCTTGGGCAGGAAGTAGTACACCGATGCCACTGCCATCGGTGTGTAGAACAGCCCCAGTACGTTGTGGCCGAACCACCAGTTCATCGCCGCCTGCTGCACGCCGAAGTGCACCGCAGGGAGGTTCCCGATCAGGAACAGGATAGGGAACCAGAACAGTGCCGCGCCCATGTACCAGATCGACACGTACAGGTGATGCACCTTGCGGCTTTGCAGCGTGTACACCAGCGGCAGTCCGACCAGGGCGCCGCCAGCGACCAGCAGCAGATCGACCTGCCACGGAATCTCCAGCCACTCCAGGCCATCGCTGATGCCGGCCGCAATGCAGCCCAGGCCCGCGATCAGGCCCGCATTCCAGAGCATGGCCCCGAAAATGGCAAAACGCCCGCCGACCAGGTGGGTCTTCAGCAGGCGCGGGAGGAGCCAGATTGCGATGCCCAGCGCCGCCATGGGCGCCCAGCCATAGGCGACTGCATTCAGGTGGATCGTTCGAATACGGCCAAACGTCAGCCAGGGATACTGCACCAGCCAATCCGGTTCATGCAGTTTGATGGAGCTGGTGAGTCCCGCCGCGGTGGCCACCAGCAGCCACACCACGGAGCAGGACAGGAAGACAAAGGTGACAAAGGCACTCGACCGATCCGCCTCCACACGCTCCGCCAGCTCTTGCTGCATGGCGGCCTGCTCGGCGGAGCTGGGTGCCCGCCGGTCCTGCCCCGCTAACGGCAGCGCCAGTCCGGCGCGCTGCTGTGCGCTGGCTGCCGGTTCTTCGCCGTGGCCAATCTCGCCGGGCGAGAAGATCACATTGGCGGCCGCCGCCGTCGCGCTGAACAATCGGTGGCGCAGCGACCAGATGAACACCAGCAGTCCGGTGACCGACAGTATGAAGGAAGACAGCAGTATGGTGACGGTATCCACATTTAACCTTCCCGCCCGTCGATGCGGGCCTGGCTTAAGTAAGGGGCATACACGAACAGGTAGAGGAGGAAGGCGACCGACCAGGCCAGTGCCGAGCCCAGTAACAGGTAGTCACGAATTCCAGCGGGGACAATATTGGCACATAAACGGCCCACTGCGCCAGCTTGCAGTAAGAGATACATCGTGCTTTCGGCCGGGCCGGCGCGCAGCATGCGGCCGGTGTGCCCCAGCGCGGTGCGGGTGATCATGCCGAGGATCAGGCCCGACATGCCGCCGACTGCCAGCGCGTGGAAGGCGCTGCTGGACGAGCCGATGCCCAGCGCCGCAAAGCCAAGCAGCAGCAGGCCGGCCACGATCCAGACATAGGCCAGGTGCAGGATCCACAGCAAAGGCACGCGCACAGTGGCGAAAGGCGCCCAGCCAAGCAGGCGCATGGCGTTGAGCGCCGCCGCCAGGAAAGCCACGCCGGCCACGACGAAGCCCGGCAAGCCAGCCGTCCAGGCCAGCGCAGTGGCCAGCAGCATGGCGATGCTGGCTTTTTCGCGCCAGGCCACGCTGACCGGCATGCTTCCCGGCGCGCCGTTACGGGTGAACATCGGGATCACGCGGCCGCCAATCACGGCCTCCAGCACCGTGATCATCAGGATCGCGCCATGCACGGGCGTCAGCGGCGACAGGGAAATCCAGCCATTGGCCGCCGCGTGGAACAGCAGGTTGGCGACCGACAGCAGGGCCAGGATGCCGCAGATCGGGTAATTGCGCTTGCTCTGCGCCTGGTACAGCACACGGCCGAAGGCCACGGCGCACAGCGGCAGGAACAGCCCGTCGACGGCCAGGGCTGGGGTGCCCGGCGCCAGCAGCATGGCCACGCGGCCGGCGATCCACAGCAGGGCCAGTCCCGCAAGCTGGCCGCCGGCCGGCGTCTGCAGGTTGGTCCAGTTGCGGCCCGCCGTAAACAGGAAGCCGACGATTACGGCGCCGCCAAAGCCGAACACCATTTCATGCATATGCCACAGCATATTCGCAGCGGGCAGGGCGGGCAGCATGCCCTTGTAGGCCGCAAGCCACAGCGGCACCGACAGCATCGCCAGCGCTGCCGCCAGCAGGTAGAAGGGGCGGAAGCCCAATCGCAGCAGGGGGTGCGGTTGCCTGGCTGGCGTGGGTTCGGCGGGAATATGGATGCTGCGCATGGCGGGCCTCATGTTCTTAAGATGTATAATGAATGCTACATTAGGCCTCCGGCCAAAGCAATATTTTGCATGCATCTTTACGTGACGTAGATTATGAGACTGACATCTTTCACCGACTACACCCTGCGTTCGCTGATGTACCTCGGTATGAACCGCGACAAGCTGGTCACGATCCAGGAGATCGCCGACCTGCATGACATCTCGAAGAACCACCTGACCAAGGTGATCCACCAGCTGGGCGCCAGCGGCCTGGTGGAAACCGTGCGTGGCCGGCATGGCGGCCTGCGGCTGAACCGCGAGCCGGAAGACATCAATATCGGCGAAGTGGTGCGCGACAGCGAATCGGATTTCCACATCGCCGAATGCTTCGAAGCCGACCCTGGCCACTGCGCCTTTCTGCGCGATTGCACCTTGAAACGCAAGCTTGGCGAAGCGACGGAAGCCTTCCTGCATGTACTGGATGGCATGACCCTGGCCGATATCCTGCCAGGTTCAAAGGCCAAGGGCGGTGCGCAGCCGGTGATCCTTCATAAAACGCGCATTTGATCTGCATCTTTATTGACGCAGTTTAAGGTAAACATGTATTATGGGTGCATGTTTAGCCGAGAAGGAGTCATACCCATGCTGTCCGCAGAACACCGTGCCATCGTTACCGCCACCGTCCCAATTCTGGAGCAGGGCGGCGAGGCCCTGACCCGCCACTTCTACCAGACCCTGTTCACCGACTTCCCTGAGGTGAAATCTTTCTTCAACCAGGCCCACCAGCACAGCGGCGACCAGCAGCGCGCGCTTGCCAGCGGCATCCTGATGTACGCCAGGCATATCGAACGCCTGGAAGCACTGGGCCCGCTGGTGAACACCATCGTCACCAAGCACGTGGCATTGCAGATCCAGCCGGAACACTATCCGATGGTCGGCGCCAGCCTGCTGAAAGCGATCCGTGAAGTGCTGGGCCCTGAAGTGGCGACCGATGCGGTGCTGGAAGCGTGGGGCGCAGCGTATGGCCAGCTGGCCGAGATACTGATTGGCGCCGAGGGCAAGACCTACGCAGCCGCCGCTGCCGCACCGGGTGGCTGGATGGGGGCGCGCCAGTTCGTGGTGGCCGCCAAGCGCGTCGAGAGCGACGAGATCACCAGCTTCATCTTCCGTCCGGCCGATGGCAAGCCAGTGCCTGATTTCACGCCGGGCCAGTACATCGGCATCCGCGTCGTGGTGAACGGTGAAGAGCAGCGCCGCCAATACTCGCTGTCCGCAGCGCCGAATGGCCAAACTTACCGGATCAGCGTCAAGCGCGAAGAAGGCGGCAAAGTGTCCGGCTTCCTGCACGCGAACCTGAACGAAGGCGATACCGTGGACCTGTTCCCGCCAACCGGCGCCTTCACCCTGGCTGAGGGCAGCCGCCCGATCGCGCTGATCTCAGGCGGCGTCGGCATCACCCCAACCCTGGCCATGCTGGACCAGGCACTGGAAACCGGCCGCGAAATCCGCTTCATCCACGCCGCCCGCCATGGTGGCGTGCATGCCTTCCGCGAGCACGTCGACGGCCTGGCCAAACGCCACCCGCAGCTGAAGCGCCATTACATTTACGCGGAAGATCGTGAAGGCCATCCGCAGGCGGATGCGGTTGGCTTGCTGGGCAATAAGCAATTGGGCGAATGGCTGCCACCCTCGCGCGACGTCGACGCCTACTTCCTCGGCCCCGTGCCGTTCATGCAGGCCGTGAAGCGCAGCCTGCGTGAACTGGGCGTGCCGGAAGCACAGACGTATTACGAGTTCTTTGGCCCGGCCAAAGCGCTGGATTAAACCAGCAGCGCCGCGTTCATGGCGGAAGCGTCGGCTTCCGCTTCTTCCAGCATCTGCTCGCGCTTCTCGGCGTCGATGAAGAGGTCCATCACGGAATCTTCATGCGGCGCCTGCTGCTGCTCGGGCGCCAGCGGCGAGGCGACCGGCGCGAAATGGTTCGCCAGCAGCAGGGTGTCGAGCAAGGTATCGGGCGGGATTTGCAGCATGCCGTTGCGCAGGCTTTCAATCGCTTCGGCCACTTCGGCTGGAATGCCCAGCTTCTTCAGCACTTCACGCGTGATGATTTCTTCGCTCGCGGTTTGCCAGTTCTCCGGATCGGGTTCCAGCAGGCCGGGGAATTCGTCGGCGCGCGACAGCAGGTAGAAACTGCCCACTTCATGCACGATGGCGGCGAACAGGGCGGTGTCGGGATTCACGCCGGTGACTTCACGCGCGATGATGCGCGCCAGGCAGGCCACGTGGATGGTGTGCTGCCACAGCTGCTCGGCTTTGGCGCGCAGTTCAGGATCGGTGATCTTACTGCCGAAGGCGCGCACCACCATCGCCGCGGCCAGCGCGTACAGGTTGTGATAACCCACGCGCATGATGGCGTTGCGGACGTTGGTGATATCCGGCCCGCCAGTGCGGTTGAACATGGCGGAGTTGGACAGCGAGACGGTGCGCGCGGCCAGTTGCGGCTCGGCCAGCACCAGCTTGATGGCATCTTCCATCGGGCAGTCCGGATCGTCCAGGGCGAGCTGCACTCGCAGGGCGGCATTAACGCTGGTAGGAAACACGAGGTCTCCGCGGATCGCCAGCGCGGCGACGTGTCCGAATGCTTCCAGTTTATTCATGCCGAAAATTATACGGCCCCCGGGGCCTTGCTGCCAAATGTCCACTACGGGGTCAGGAACCAAAGTGGACATTTCCAGGAGAAATGTCCACTTCCGTTCCTGACCCCAGGGTGGACATTTGCGATCAGGCGCCGGCGAGCTGTGGCTGGCGGGCTGGGCGTTCCTGGCTGTAACGTGCAACCGACAAGTCGTCGGCGAAGATGGCTGGGCGCTTGGCGGACATGATGTCGGCCAGCAGTTGCGCCGAGCCGCAGCTCATGGTCCAGCCCAGGGTGCCGTGGCCGGTATTGGTGAACAGGTTGCGGATGGCGGTGCGGCCCACCACCGGGGTGCCGTCCGGCGTCATCGGGCGCAGGCCGGTCCAGAAGGTGGCTTCGGCGGTGTTGCCGGCGCCTGGGAACAGGTCGTTCACCACCATTTCCAGCGTTTCGCGACGGCGCGGGTTGAGCTTGGTGTTGTAGCCGGCGATTTCCGCCATGCCGCCCACGCGGATGCGCTCGTCGAAGCGGGTCACAGCAATCTTGTAAGTCTCGTCGAGGATGGTCGAGGTTGGTGCCTTGGCGCCATCGGCGATCGGCACGGTGATCGAGTAGCCTTTCAGCGGGTACACCGGAATCTCGAACAGCTCTTTCAGGAACGGGGTCGAGTAGGCGCCCAGCGCCACCACGAAGGAATCGCCTTCCACCAGCTCGGCGCCGCATTGCACGCCCTTGACCTTGTCGCCTTCGGTCACCAGCTTGTCGATCGACACGCCATAACGGAAGTTGACGCCCAGTTCTTTTGCCATCGCTTCCAGGCGGGTGGTGAACATCTGGCAGTCGCCGGTTTCGTCGTTCGGCAGGCGCAGGCCGCCGACCAGCTTGTGCTGCGATGCGGCCAGGCCTGGCTCGGCCTGCATCAGGTCGGCACCGGTCAGCAGCTCGTAAGGCACGCCGGTTTCCTTGAGGACTTCGATATCCTTGGCGGCGCCGTCCAGCTGGGCCTGGGTGCGGAACAGCTGGGTGGTGCCCTGCTGGCGGCCTTCGTATTCGATGCCGGTGGCGGCGCGCAGCACTTTGAAGCAGTCGCGGCTGTATTCAGCCAGGCGCACCATGCGTTCCTTGTTGACTGCGTAGGCTTCGGCATTGCAGTTGCGCAGCATTTGCCACATCCACTTCAGCTGGAAGGTGGTACCGTCGGGGGTGATGGACAGCGGCGCGTGGCGCTGCAGCATCCATTTCATGGCTTTCAGCGGAATGCCGGGGGCCGCCCATGGCGAGGCGTAGCCTGGCGAGATCTGGCCGGCGTTGGCAAAGCTGGTTTCCAGGGCAGGGCCCGGCTGGCGGTCCAGTACGGTGACATCGTGGCCGGCCTGGGCCAGGTAATAGGCACTGGTGACGCCGATAACGCCGCTGCCAAGGATAACTACGCGCATGAATTGCCTCCGGAATATTTGTTGCGGATTATTTTGCTATGATAAGTAAGATTTCCTAGTAATTGTTACTATATGAAGTCGGCAAAACAGTAAAAAATCATGCGAATTCAAAAGGAATCGGCCCGCGGGCTGGATAAGATTGACCGAAAGATACTGCGCATCCTGCAGGATGATGCGCGCATCGTCATGAAGGATTTGAGCGAACAGGTGGGCTTGTCCATCACGCCGACCATCGAGCGGGTCAAGCGCATGGAACGCGATGGGGTGATTGCCGGCTATCACGCGCGCCTGAATCCGCGCGCTTTGGGTGCCAGCCTGCTGGTGTTCGTGGAGATCACGCTGAACCAGAAATCGGCCAGCCATTTCGAGCAGTTCCGGCGCGAAGTGCTGCGGATTCCGGAGGTGCAGGAGTGCCACCTGGTGTCGGGTGACTTCGACTACCTGATCAAGGCCCGCATCCATGAGATGGCGGAGTACCGCAAGCTGCTCGGGGATATGCTGTTGAATCTTCCGGGCGCGGCGCAGTCCAAGTCCTATGTCGTCATGGAGGAAATCAAGGAAACCTTGATCCTGCCCACGGAGCCTGCTCCTTAGCCGTTCGAAAATGACGCTTTCCGGCGGAGGAGCGTATCATGTCATCGAACAAGCCCGCCCCGCATGTAAACTGTTTGGGTGATGAGCTCGCTTGGTCTAGAATGCCATTAGCCTGGACTGAGCGAACGGAGTATTTGTGCAAAGCACTTATGGAGCCGCGAGCGTCACCACACCAGCCGCCTCCGCGCCGGCTGCACCCGAGCACGCTGTCCTGTTGCGTGGCCTCGACGAACACCTGTCTTCCGATCAAAGTTTTACCTCCAACCTGGCCCGAACCGTTGGCGCTATCGCCAGTACCGACGGAGCGCTGACCCTGGCGCAATTTGCCGCGGTGACCGACCTGGCCGGCGATGGCCGCGCTTCCGCCGTCTTCACCGCGATCATGCTGAACGCCATCGAATGCGGCATCACCGTCGACTGGGCGCTGCAAGCCCTGGCCCGTTCCAGCCCGACCGTCGCTGAACCGGCACGCCACAAGGCTTTCGACCTGATGAAGCCGCTGCTGGCGCTGCAAGGCACCGCAGCACGGCCCCTGGCGCAAAAGATCGCCAAGGCCCTGCATATCAAGCTGACCCCGGAACAGCTGTTCGGCCTGCCGCCGGAAGAAGAGCGCCGCCTGCTCAGCAATCTGGGCAACCAGGCCCGCAAGCTGGTCAAGGGCAGGGGGCTGGCCGATGCGGTGGCGGATTTCGGCCGGTCAATGGGCCACGCCGAGCTGCTCAATCATGCGCGCGGCTACAACGGCGGGCTGATGAGCCAGGAAGAACTGCAGGACGCGGTCGAGCGTGCCGTGTCCACCATCTGCCATGGCATCGAGAGCTATCGCGAGCATGAAACTTCCCCGCTGGCCTGCGAAGCCAGTGCCGCCAGCCTCTTGGCCACCGCGCAGCAACTGCGCCACCAGGTGCAGCAGCGCCTGGCGCTGGTCGATGCGCGCATCGCATATGAACGGCGCATGCTGAACCAGGATATCGACGATGCCGTGCACGACGCCGGCAACGCGATCGAGCTGGCGCTGGCTTGCCAGCCGGAGGCCAACGAGCGCGCCAGTGGCGAGCAATTCGGCAGGGAAATGGAATCGCGTCTCGACCGCGTGGTGCGGCGCAAGGAGGAAGTGCTGGACTTGCTGCAGCACGACCTGTCCCTGTTCCAGTCGGATATCCGGCTGACCCAGAGCACCGTCTTCGAACGCCAGCACCACGCCACGCTGGCCCGCCTGATGCCGCGCATGCGCGTTGGCACCCGTTTGGCGCAGACGGTCGACACCGCCGCGAATTTCACCCTGATGGGCAGTGCCGTTGCCGCTGCCGGAACCGGCACTGCCGCCTACCTGTTCGGCGTGGCAGTGGTGCTGCCCGTGGTGGCGCCGGCCGCGCCCTTCGTTGGCGGCGCCGTGCTGCTGGCTGGCGCCTTCAAGTGGTTTGCCGACGCCGGCCGCCGCAAGCGCTCCGAAATCCTGGACCGCCGCCGCGCTTTTGAGGAAGAATTGCGCAAGCGCCTGCAGGAAGTGCAGGCGGCCTTCGGCCGTCAATTGGACCGCATCGCGGCCAGCTTCCACGAATCGGCGACCCAGCTGCTGACACCGCTGATGCTGGAGGCGGAAGCGGCCGGCCGCGTCCAGGCGGTCCGCAAACGCATTGCCGACAAGGTCATTTCGCAAGCCCAGGGCGCCATTGCGCAGCTGCGCACGGCGATGGCAAGCCACGCCTAATGTTGTTGCTATGAGGCAACTATGTGCGTTACCGAACGAAAGTCACTCCCTTGCTTTGGTACAATAATCGGCAGGCAACGCCCTTTTTCAACAACTTATATAATCACGAACATGAAGACCCAGCTCTTAGCCGCCGCCATGCTGGCGCTCAGCACTTCTGCCATCGCCCAGGACGTCGGCGTCTCCGTCACCGTCGGCCAGCCAGGCTTCTTTGGCCGCATTGACATCGGCAATATGGCGCCGCCACCGGTGCTGTACCCGCAGCCAGTCATCATCCAGCGCCCAGCTCGCGTCATCGCTGAGCCGCTTTACCTGCGCGTTCCTCCTGGCCATGCCAAGGACTGGGCAAAACACTGCGGCAAGTACAATGCTTGCGGCCGCAATGTGTACTTCGTGCGCGATGACTGGTACACCAACGAATACGCACCACGCTATCGCGATGACCACCGTGGCGGTGGCCGCGACTACGACCGCGACGACCGCGACCGCGACGACGACCATGGCCATGGCCACGGCAAGGGCCATGGCAAAGGCCACGGCAAGCATAAAGATTAACCCGGTGGCATAACCGGGCTGGCAGCCCGCTCCCCACCGATTTCAGGAGAACTGTTTGCAGAGCAAATATGTGATCGTAGGTGGAGGGGCGGGCGGCCTTGAGCTGGCCTGCAAACTGGGCCGAAAGCTCGGCCCGCAACAGGTGATGCTGGTCGATAGCCGGCTTTACCACATCTGGAAGCCCTCGCTGCACGAGGTGGCGGCCGGCACCCTGGATATCCACCAGGAGGGCCTGTCCTACCAGATGCTGGCGCACGATAACGGCTTCACCTATGTCTACGGCGCCATGACGGCGCTCGATAGCGCCAACAGGCAAATCACCGTAGCGGCGATTACCAGCGAGGGGGGCGAGACCGTCCTGCCGGAGCGTGGCATCGGCTACGAGTCCCTGGTGATGGCCGTTGGCAGCACCTCCAATTATTTCGGCGTGCCAGGCGCGGCCGAAAACACCATTTCCCTTAACGCCACCGAAGACGCGGAGCGCTTCCGCCTGACCCTGCTCAAGCTGCTGACGCGCGCCGCGCTGCAGAAAGGCGCGCAGCAAGGCGTGTCCGGCGTCGATGTCGTGATCATCGGTGGCGGCGCCACCGGCGTCGAACTGGCAGCCGAATTGCGCGAAGCCAGCGGCGTCTACACCTCGTATGGCTTCGGCCACCTCGACCCGGTGCGCGACGTGCGCATCACGCTGCTGGAAGGCGCGCCGCGCATCCTGGCGCCGCTGCCCGAACGCGTTTCGGCCGCGGCGCTCAAGCTGCTCAATGAGCGCGGCATCAAGGTGGTGACCGATTGCCGCGTCACGGCGATTGCGCAAGACCATGTCTCGGTCGGCGAGCAGCGCTACCCCGCGGATATCGTGGTGTGGGCGGCGGGCATCAAGGCGCCGGCTTTCCTGGCTTCGCTTGGCTTGCCGACCGCCAAGGGCGGCCAGATCGAGGTGACCGGCGAGTTGCAGGTCAAGGGTGTGCCGGGCGTGTACGCGCTGGGCGATTGCGCGCAATGCCTGGGCGCCGATGGCAAGCCGGTGCCGCCGCGCGCCCAGGCTGCCCACCAGCAGGCCGATTACTTGCTGGAGACTTTCCTGCGCCAGGTCAAGGGCAAGGCGCCGCAAGGCAAGCCCTATGCATACCGCGACTATGGCTCGCTGGTTTCGTTCGGCCAGTCGACTTCGGTCGGCAGCCTGATGGGATCGCTGCGTGGCTTCAACTGGTTTGTCGAAGGCTTCTTTGCGCGCATGATGTACGTCAGCCTGCACCTGCTGCATCACCAGGCTGTGCTGGGGACCGTCCGCACCGGCGTGCTGGCGCTGGCGCGCTTCCTCGTCAAACGGGCCACGCCGCTGGTCAAGCTGCATTGAGGGCGCTGCTGGCAGGCGCTGCAGCAGCTGTCTTGCTGGGCGGGTGCTACAACCGCGCCACCGAACTGGCGGAGCTGTCGCGCCATCATGCGACAGCGCCGGGCCATGTCGTCGTGCTCGAATGCCATCACGGCACCTGGTGGTACGAGTTCGAGCTGCAAGGCAAGCGCCGGCGTGGCGCGGTACAGGAGCCGGACGGCTGCCGCCAGCATAAGCTTGGCGACACGGTCACGGTGTATTACAACCCCGCTGTGCCGGAAGTGCATCGCGCGGTGGCGCCGGCAACGGCGTACCAGCAGGAACGCGGCTTGTTCGTGCCGCTCTGGCTCTGGTTCGGGATTGGCGCCCTGGCCTTGCCGCTCTCGGCCTGGATGGCCTTGAAGCGCGTCAACCGGCGCTAGGCTTCAGTTGGCCGAGGGCTTGGGCAGGGTGACGGTCAGCATTGCACCCTGCTTGCCGTTGGCGGCCAGCGACAGTGAGCCGCCCAGGAAGATGGCGCGCTCGCGTATCATGCGCAAGCCGTGGTGCTGCTGCCAGTCGGCATCGGCAACGGCGGCCTGGCCCAGGCCGACCCCGTCGTCTTTCACCATCAGCGCAATGCTGTCGTCCATGTCGTCGACAACCACCTCGACCTGGCTGGCGCGCGCGTGCGTCGCGACGTTGCGCAAGCCTTCCTCGGCTGCGCGCAGCAGCACCACGCGGTGCGCGCGCGGGCAGGCCGGTTCGTCGTCCGGCAGGCTGCAGCGGGCTTTCATCAGGTGTTCGGCGCCGAACTGGGCCACCAGTTCTCCCAGCGCTACGCGCAAGCCGAGGAATTCGAGCTTGTCGTTCCACAGCTTGTGCTGCATGCCGCGGTTGGTTTCGATGATGTTGTGCAGCAGGTTTTTCATCTGCGCCGCGCGGTCAAGCAGTGCAGGTTCCTGTGGCAGCTTGGCGGTCAGCAAGCCCAGGTGCATGGTCAACGCCGTCAGCGACGAACCGAGGCTGTCGTGCATTTGGCGCGACAGGGCGCGCCGCTCGTCGTCCCAGCAATTGTTGACGTAACCCAGCAACTCCCGCAGTTCGGCGGCGTCCGTGTGAGCAGACATATGTTTGGTAGTCCATGTTTATTGCCTTGATCATACATGAGGATGGTCGTGGGGTGGCGCACATACAGCCAGCAGTGCGCCTGTCAATCTGGCAGCTCACCAGAGGAGATGCAAAATGAAAGATGCGATTGCTTTGCTGAAACAGGACCACGCCAACGTGAAAGCCATGTTCAAGGAATTCGAAGCGCTGGGCGAGCGCGCCTTTGCCGGCAAGAAGAAGTTGGCCGACAGGATTTGCCTTGAATTGACCAAGCATGCGACCGCGGAAGAAGAAATCTTCTATCCGGCCGTGCGGGCCGCAGCGAAAGATGCCGAGGACCTGGTCGACGAGGCAACGGTGGAACACGCCAGCGCCAAGGACCTGATCGCGCAACTGGGCGAGATGGACCCGCACGACGAGCTGTTCGATGCCAAGGTCAAGGTGCTGGGCGAGTACATCAACCACCACGTCAAGGAAGAAGAGGGCGAGATGTTCCCGCTGGCGAAGAAGGCCGGCCTGGACCTGCAAGCCATGGCGCGCGAGATCGAAGCGCGCAAGGACGAAATCGACTTCGTGCCGCCGCGCATGCCGCAGGCGGGCGCCAGCCAGGCCGGACGCGCGCGCGCCTGATCAGAAGCGCATGGTGGCCGGCGTGCGCGCCAGGCATTGGTCGATGGCGCGCAGCAGCTGCTCGACGTCGACCGGTTTCACCAGGTGCATGTCGAAGCCGGCATCCATCACGCGGCGCTGGTCGTCGGCCAGGCCGTAGCCGGTCAGGGCGATCAGCTTGATGTGGTGGGTCTCGGGGTTGGCGCGCATGCGGCGCGCCACCTCGTAGCCGTCGATGCCCGGCAGCCCGATGTCGACCAGCGCGATATCGGGCTTGTTGGCGGCAGCCTTGGCCAGGCCCTGGAAGCCGTCGGCGGCATGCTGCACCGGGTAGCCGTAGCAGCCCAGCATCATGGCCATCATTTCGCGGCCATCGTCGTTATCCTCCACCAGCAAGACCGCTGGTTTCGGTTGTTCGCTTGTATCCATGGGAAGTGCCTTAGGTTCGCTCACGTGCTCGATACAGGGCAGGTGCAAGGTAAAGGTGCTGCCTTCGCCCGGGCCATCGCTTTCAGCATAGACATTGCCGCCATGCAGCTCCACCAGGCGGCGCACCAGTGACAGCCCTATGCCGAGGCCGCCTTGCGAGCGGTCCAGCGTGCTGGCGCCCTGCACGAAGACGTCGAAGACTTGCGGCAGCAGCTCGGCCGAAATGCCGACGCCGCTATCGTGGACGCTGATGGTCACTTCGCCGTCGTCCACATCGCTCAGCAGTTCGATGCGTCCGCCGGGCGGCGTGTACTTCAGCGCGTTGTCCAGCAGGTTGCTGATGACCTGTTCGAGCCGGGTCGCATCGCCGTTGACCCAGCATGGCGCGATCTCCGCCACCACATGGTAGTCCTCCAGGCGGCCGGTGGCGCGGAAGGTTTCCAGCGTGGTCTTGAGCAGCGCCGACATGTCCAGCGGCATTCGGTTGAGCAGGATCTTGCCCGACATGGCACGACTCAGGTCAAGCAAGTCGTCCACGATACGGCCCAGGTGGCGACTCTGGCGCTGGATGATTTTCTTGGCGCGGCTCACGCTGTCGGCGTTCACGCCCGGCAGGCCGATCAGCGAAGCAGCGCTGCTGATGGCGGACAGCGGGTTGCGCAATTCGTGGCCCAGCATGGCCAGGAATTCATCCTTGGCATGGCTGGCGCGTTCAGCGGTCTTGCGTTCTTCAATCTCGCGTAGCAGGCGCTGGTTGCTGGCGATCAGGTCGGTGGTGCGCTGGCTGAGCTGGCGCGCCTGGCGCCGCAACTCTTCGTTCTTGGTGGCGAGCGACACGAAGACGCTGATTTTCGCATACAGCATTTGCGGGATCACCGGCGTAAACAGGAAATCGACCGCGCCTTTCTGGTAAGCCTTGAGCCGGTCCAGTTCATCGGCCACAAAGGCGGTGATGAAGATGATGGGAATGTCCGCCGAGCGCGGCCGCTGGTGGATCGCTTCGGCCGTTTCAAAGCCATCCATGCCCGGCATGTTCACATCGAGCAGGATGACCGCGAAGTCGTGCGTCAGCACTTGGCGCAGGGCTTCCTCGCCGGAGCGCGCGGCGACCACCTCATACTTTTCCTGCGCTGCCCACTGCTCGAGCAGGTTCGTCAGCGCGAAGAGACTGTTGGCGTCGTCATTGACGACGAGGATCTTGGGCTTGTCCACCAGTCTGATCATAGCCGTGCCCATTTACCGTGTCAAAAGAACACATGCCAATCGAACACGCGCTGTGTACGCACGCGCACAGTCAGCCAGCGGCCCTGCTGCCATAGTGAAAACTCGTCCAATGGAGGAGTGACCATGAATATCGACACCATCGTTGACAAAGAGTATGTGGACAAGAGTTTCCGCGAGCTGGCCGACGCTCCGGTGAGCGCCCTGCGCGGCCTGAGCCCGAAAGATGCCAAGGCCCTGCAAGCGGCTTTCGGCGTGCGCACCGTGCGCGAATTTGCGCAGCTCAATTTCGTGCGCTGGGCGAGCGCCATTGCCATCCTGGCCGACGAAGAGCAACTGGCGCCGGCCGAAAAAGCCAAGGAAGAATTGCTGGACGACGCCGTTGAAATGACCTTCCCGGCCAGCGATCCCATCTCGGTCGATGCCGGCATCACGCGCATTGAAGTGGCGCCTGAAAAGGTCGACGCGCAACAAGACCACCAGCATGCCGGCAAGGTCGAGGAATCGACTGAAATCGGACGCGAAGCGGAGACCACGACATGAACGGCACGGCGGCCTGCGCTTCAGGCTGCCGTGACCTGGACTTGCGGTGCCCGCACCGCATCAACGTGCGCCGCGGCACAATAGCGGTTCTTGCCGGTGCGCTTGGCTTCATACAGCGCGGCATCGGCAACATGCATCAGGTTGTCGACCGTGTCGGCATCGTCAGGGTAGAGCGCGATGCCGAGGCTGGTCGATAGCTGCAGCGTCAAGCCGTTCACCTGGTAGGGCTGGGCCACCACTTCAATCAGCTTGCTGGCCGGTTCCTGCGCATCGGCCAGGGTGCCCACTTCGCCCAGTACGATCACGAACTCATCGCCGCCGATGCGCGCCACGGTGTCTTCCTTGCGGGCGGAATTGACCAGGCGCTGCGCGACCTGCTTGAGGATCTCGTCGCCATAGGCGTGGCCGTGGGTATCGTTGATGGCCTTGAAGCCATCGAGGTCAAGGTACATCACCGCTGCGCGGCGTTGCTGGCGCGCGGCGTGCTGCAAGGCGGTCGCAATGCGGTCTTCCAGCAGGCGGCGATTGGGCAGTCCGGTCAGCGGGTCGTGCAGCGCCAGTTCCTGCTGCTGCTTGCTGTAGGAGGCCAGTTCCTTGTACAGCAGGCGCACCTCCAGCATATTGTGGATGCGCTTGTGCACTTCGAGCAGGTCGAAAGGCTTGCTGATAAAGTCGCGCGCGCCGGCTTCCAGCGCGGCGATCTTGAAGCTGGGCTGGGCGGTCAGGGCGAGTACCGGCAGGTAGCCTTCCTGCTCGATTTCCTTCAGGCCCTTCATGACCTGGAAGCCATTCAGTTCCGGCATTTGCAGGTCGAGCAAGATCAGATCGTAGCGATGCTGGCGGTGCAGGGGGCAAACCTGCTCCGGCAACATGGTGGCCGTCACATTGGTGTAACCGGCATCGCGCAGAATCTCCAACATCAGGTCGATGTTGTCTGCACAATCGTCAACTACCAAGATCTTGGCATTCAGGATCTCATCAGGGCTTGGCATGGCGGTCTCGGGAACTGGAATCTCAGTGTAGCTTGTGACAGTTTGCCGCGGCGCACGTGTCATTAACCAGTCTAGCAAAGATTTCGCAAGTTTCTTGTAGGACATATTCCCGTGCTCGGGTAGTCCTCAACCACTCTTGCTGGCGATGCAAACGCGCTCAATAGTCGCTACCAATTCAGAAGGTTCAATCGGTTTCGGGACATGGTCAAGGAAGCCCGATTCAAGGGCATGCAAGCGGTCTTCGGGGCGGGCAAAAGCGGTCAGGGCGATGGCGGGCAGGGTGCCGCCGCGGGCCGGGCCCAGGCTGCGAATTCTTGACAACAGTTCAAAGCCGTCAACATCGGGCATGCCGATATCGCTGACCAGCAAGTCGTAGCGGCTGCCGCGCGCCAGGGCGATTGCCTCGGCGGCACTGGCAGCGGCCTGGACCTCGCAGTTGCAATCGCGCAAGATTCGGCTGATCAGTTCGCGCGCATCGGCCTCGTCATCGACCAGCAGCACCTTCAGGCCGCCCAGGTTGCGCAAGCCCATTTCCGGCAAGGGCACGCTGTCGCTGCGCGGCGGGCTGTGCATGCGCGCGGCGCGGATTTCGCCGCTGGCCAGCGGCAGCCGCACGGTAAAACTGGAGCCCATGCCTTCGCCTTCGCTGGCGGCCGACACAGTGCCGCCGTGCTGCTCGACCAGGTGCTTGACGATGGACAGGCCGAGGCCGAGGCCGCCGTGCCGGCGCGTGGTCGACGCGTCGGCCTGGCGGAAGCGTTCGAAGACATAGGGCAGGAATTCATGGCGGATGCCCAGGCCGTTGTCGGTCACCGTGATGTCGACGTGGCCCTCGTGGGCCCAGACCGAGGCGCGCACGGTGCCGCCGCGCGGCGTGAACTTGAGCGCGTTGGTGAGCAGGTTCCACACCACTTGCTGCAAGCGGTTGGCGTCGCCCGCCACGTGGCCAGTGGCGGAAAAGTCGCGCTCCAGGCGGATGCCTTTGGCTTCGGCGGCCGGGCGCACTGCATCGAGCGCTGCATCGACCACCACGGAGGGCATCAGCAGCTTCATGTCCAGCAAGACCTTGCCGGACGTGATGCGTCCCATGTCCAGCAAGTCTTCGATCAGTTGCGCCTGGGCGCGCGCGTTGCGCTCGATGGTCTCCAGGCCGCGCAGCTGCTCTTCCGGCGTGCGGTTGCCGCGCCGCAGCACCTGCGCCCAGCCCAGGATCGCCGTCAGCGGCGTGCGCAGTTCGTGCGACAGCGTGGCCAGGAATTCATCCTTCATCTGGCTGCTGCGTTCGGCTTCCGCGCGCGCACTGCGTTCGCGGTCCAGCAGCACCTTGCGCTCTTCGGCCGCGCGCTGGGCGGCATCGACCATGCGCGCATTGTCGATCGCAATGCCGGCCTGGGCCGCCACGCCACCGACGATCCGTTCCGTGCGCTCGTTGAACATATTGGGCTCGGGATGGCCGAAGAACAGCGTGCCCACGACTTCGCCGGCACGTGCCAGCACCGGCACCGCAAGGCCGCTGCGCACTTGCGGATGCGGCAGGCCCTGGAAGTCTTCCGGTGGCGCGCCGGACAGCGTGTGCATGGCATGCTTGCCGCCGTCGCCGTCGGCGCCGTGATAGAAGAAGGCGCCAAAGCGCGCGCCGGAAATGCTGGTGGCGGCATCGGTGACTTCCTGCAGCAGCGAATGCAGGTCGCGGTTCTGCACCAGGGCGGTGCCGGTGCTGTTCAGCAGTTCCAGGATATTGGTTTCATCGCGCAGCTGTTCCTGCACGCGCTTGACCTGGTCGACGTCGGTGCAGGTGCCGAACCAGCGCAAGATGCGTCCGCTCGCATCGCGCATCGGATTGGCGCGTGTCAGGAACCAGCGGTACTGGCCGTCGCGCGAGCGGATCGGATATTCCATTTCGAAGGGGCGGCCAGTTTCAACCGAGAGCTGCCAGTGCGCCAGCATGGCGGGCAGGGCTTCCGGCGCATACACCTGCTGCCTGCCATCGTTGAGCATTTGCCGTTGGTCCAGTCCGGTATATTCCTGCCAGCGCTCGTTGTACCAGACCATGGTGCCATCGCTGCTGGCAATCCAGGCCAGTTGCGGCATGCTGTTGGCGAGTGCGCGCAGCTCTTCCTCGCTGTTGCGCAAGGCGTCTTCAGTGGACTTGCGCGCTGTAATGTCCTGCATCATGCCGATCACGCCGCGCAGTTGGCCATCGTCGCTGAAGTCGCCATGGCCGATCACGGAGAGCCAGCAGGTATCGCCGTTGCGGTGCCGGATGCGGCACTCGACATTGAAATCGCGCCGCGCCTGGACGGCATCGGTGAAGGCTTGCTCGACGATGTCGAAATCTTCCGGCGCAATGCGGTCGCGCAGCACAGGCCAGGTAATCGGGATCTCGGCCGGCAGCTCGAAGATTTCGGCCGCCCGGCGGCCCAGCCGCACCTGGTTGGCGGCAGCGTTCCATTCCCAGTCGCCGAGCCGGCCGGCGGCCAGCGCCACCTGCAGGCGGTTGGTGCTTTCGCGCAGGCCGCGTTCATGCAGCTTGCGCTGGTGGATGTCCAGCAGCAGGCAGGTCATGCCCAGCGGCGAGGGCCAGGCGCGCACTTCCAGCCAGCGCTGGCTGGGCTGGTAGAACAGCTCGCAGGTGGCCGGCAAGCCTTGTTCGAGGGTGCGCCGCAGCGGCGCCTCGAGTGCGCCGCCGGCCAGGGCAGGGAAGGCTTGCCACAACAGCTGGCCGCGCGGTTCGTGCAGGATGGGAACCGGCGGCAGCAGCATTTCCGCCGCCTTCGGATTCAGGTATTGGATGGTTCCGTCCCTGGCAATGACGGCGAAGCCGTCACCCATGCTATCCAGTACGTTGTGCGTGCGGGGATCAGGACTCATAACGTTCGATTGTAGCCTTGACAAGCAACTTGTCGCCGCACTATTGCTTAATGTAAACCTTGCAACACCTGTTGGAGTTGCTCGATGTCATACGGCTTTTGCATGGAAACAGCGGGGAAGTCGAGATGGCTGGTCAAAGACTGGCTGTAGCCTGACGCAAAGACGATGCGCAGGCGCGGCTGGCGCTGGAGGGCGGTGCGGCCCAGTTCGACGCCGCTCATGCCTGGCAGGCTGACGTCGCTGAACAGCACGTCGTATTCCGCCTTGGCCAGCAGCTCGAGCGCCGCTTCGCCGTTGGCCGCGGCGCTGACTTCATGGCCGAAGGCGCGCAGCATTTCGCACACGAGGTATTGGGCGTCCTGGTTGTCTTCCACCACCAGGATGCGCAGGTGGCCGTCATTGGCGGCTGCGGCAGGCAGCGCGGCGGCGCTGCCCGGGGCCAGCGTGCACAGGATGCCGGCCACCTCGCCATCGGCGTTGCGCACAGGCGTGTAATGCAGGTCGAAACTGGTTTCGGCCATGCGGCCGTCGCGCCACAGCTTGAGCGGCTGGCGCTGGAACACGAGGCTGTGCCCGCCCCAGGCCTGCTCAATGGCTTGCGGGTTCCAGCTCCAGGCGGAGGGCGGCATGGCCGGCACGGTGCCGCCGGGCGGGACCGCGCTGGCGGTGCCGACGTTGCTGGCGTAAGCCTGGTTATAGAGCATGATTTGCCGCCGGCCCCACATCAACAGCATCGGCAGCGGCGTGTTGAGCATGATGTCCAGTACCAGCCGCAGGGCCTGTGGCCAGCTTTCCTGCGGGCCGAGCTCAGTGCGCGACCAGTCCTGGGTTGCCATGCTTTCACCTGCGATTTGCGCCATATTGGTATCAGTGCCGGGCTGTCAATATGGGCAATGCTACACCAAGGGCGGCAAAAAAAAAGGCCCGCTAGCAGCGGGCCTGAATTCTATTTTCTTGGAGGAGAATAGAGGAGACAGGTGAATGATGCTGCATCGCGGCATAAAGATCCAATTTCGATTCATGATGAGAGAAATACGTTTCATGAATGAAGTAATAATGTCCAGAATGCAACAAAAAGAAAATGTTTCGCAGTGCTGGACAAGCGGGAAACACCCACATATAATGCTGCCTCCTTGCACAGGATACTGCGCAGGAAAGAGCCGGAAACGCCGGTTTCGCCTTGGAAAGTTGAGTAGAACGTAAGCTTTCCAAAACGAAATTCATGCGATATAATCCTGCTTCTTAAGCGGCTGTAGCTCAGCTGGATAGAGTACTTGGCTACGAACCAAGGGGTCGTGGGTTCGATTCCTGCCAGCCGCGCCAGAATTTGCAGTAAATGTTTGGGCCCTTCGCTGTCGAGCGAAGGGAATAGCAGGAAGTTGGTAGTATGCATAACTGACTGTTATAATTTAGTTTTTGCGGCTGTAGCTCAGCTGGATAGAGTACTTGGCTACGAACCAAGGGGTCGTGGGTTCGATTCCTGCCAGCCGCACCAGATTTTTGTAAGTGTTGTACCCGTTGCTGTCGAGTAACGAGGAAAAAGCAGTTTTTGCGGCTGTAGCTCAGCTGGATAGAGTACTTGGCTACGAACCAAGGGGTCGTGGGTTCGATTCCTGCCAGCCGCGCCAAATTGAAAGGGTCCATGCCGGAAGGTGTGGGCCCTTTTTCCTTTTTGCCGTTTGCGGCATATACTTCAGGCATGAAAAAGCTCATTCATGCCGCCTTGCTGATGCTCGTCGCGGCGAGCGCCTCTGCCGCCGCCAACGTCACGTTTGTCGAGATCGACAAGATGACCGACGTCCCGCATGACTTCCATAAACGGGAGGACATGCAGTTCCTGTTCCGCGAACACCTGAACTTGTTGTCCGAAAAGCTGCCGGCGGGGCAGGTATTGAAGGTGGACTTCCTCGATATCGACCTGGCCGGCGACGAATTTCCCCGCGTCGCGGTGCGCGACATCCGCGTCCTGAAAGGCCAGGCCGACTGGCCGCGCATGCACTTGCGCTATCGCATCGAACAGGATGGCAAGGTGGTCGGCAGCGGCGAGAGCAAGCTGTCCGATCCCGGCTACCTGATGGGAGTGAACCGCTATGACCGCGACCTGTACGGGCACGAAAAGCAGATGCTGGACGACTGGTTCAAGAAAGAAGTCCTGAAGCAGCACTGAAAAAATTCATACAGCCGGTCATCAGCAATGCTAATGATTGCCCGGCAATTCCTGCGTTAATATGCAGGCATGACACTCATCACTTGCATCGAAGACCTGCGCCGCCTGGCCAAGCGCCGCGTGCCGCGCATGTTCTATGACTATGCCGATTCCGGCTCCTGGACCGAATCCACCTACCGCGCCAATGAAGAGGACTTCCGCAAGCTGAAGTTCCGCCAGCGCGTGGCGGTGGACTTGAACAACCGCAGCCTGCGCAGCACCATGGCCGGGCAAGACGTGGCGATGCCGGTGGCGCTCGCACCGACCGGGCTGACCGGCATGCAGCATGCCGATGGCGAAATCCTGGCCGCGCGCGCGGCGGAGAAGTTCGGCGTCCCGTTCACGCTGTCGACCATGAGCATTTGCTCGATCGAAGACGTGGCGGCGCATACCAGCAAGCCGTTCTGGTTCCAGCTCTATGTGATGAAGGACCGCGATTTCATCAATCGCCTGATCGACCGCGCCAAAGCGGCGCAATGTTCGGCGCTGGTGCTGACGCTGGACCTGCAGGTGCTGGGCCAGCGCCACAAGGATTTGCGCAACGGCCTGTCGGCGCCGCCGCGCCTGACCATCGCCAATTTGCTGAACATGGCGACCAAGCCGCGCTGGTGCGCCGGCATGCTGGGGACTTCGCGCCGCCAGTTCGGCAATATCGTCGGCCACGCGCAATCGGTGTCGGACATGTCGTCACTGTCCTCGTGGACCAGCCAGCAGTTCGACCCGAGCCTGTCATGGAATGACGTCGAGTGGATCAAGAACCGCTGGGGCGGCAAGCTGATTATCAAGGGCATCATGGACGCCGAGGATGCGCGCCTGGCTGCCAGCAGCGGGGCCGATGCCCTGATCGTTTCCAACCACGGCGGACGCCAGCTTGATGGCGCACCGTCCTCGATCGCGGCGCTGCCGGGCATTGTGGACGCGGTCGGCAAGCAGATCGAGGTGCATATGGATGGCGGCGTGCGCTGCGGGCAGGACGTGCTGCGCGCGGTGGCGCTCGGGGCGCGCGGCGTTTATATCGGGCGGCCCTTCCTGTACGGCCTGGGAGCGATGGGCGAGGCAGGCGTGACGCGCTGCCTCGACATCCTCCGCAACGAGCTCGATATCTCGATGGCCTTTTGCGGCAAGCGCGATATCCAGGACGTCAGCAGGGAGATCCTCCTGCCCTGAATACCAGGCCGGCCAGGAGTTTGCACAGTTCGTCAAACCAGTTGGGTTCCATCTTGTTCATTTGCGTTTCCTTTCTACTAAAGGTCGGGTAAGCGCATTGTGAAGCGTTTCATTATTGGGATAAATGCTTATAATTGAATTGAGTATCCCAAAAATGGAGCAATGAATGGACAGGCTGCACCATATGCGCCTCTTTGTCGAAGTGGCCAGGCGCAAGAGCTTCCGCGCGGCCGCCGAGGCGCTGGACATGTCGAATTCCACCTTGTCGCGCAATATCGCCGAACTGGAGAAATCCATCGGCCTGCGCCTGCTGCACCGCTCGACGCGCAAGGTGGAACTGACCGAAGCCGGCGAAGCCTATTTCAAGCGCTGCCAGGGCATCGTGGAAGAAGCCATGAGCGCCCACGAAGCGCTGCTGGACTGGTCGGAGAAGCCGGCCGGCATCCTGCGCGTGACCATGACCTCCAGCTTCGGCGTCGGCTACCTGGCCCCGGTGCTGACGGAGTTCGCCGACATGTACCCCGACATCAAGATGGAATTCGATATTTCATCGCGTACCGTGGACCTGCAGTCGGAGCCTTTCGACCTGGCCATCCGCATGGGCCAGCCGCCCACCGCGCCTTCCACCCTGGTGGTGCGGCGCATTGCGATGATGCCGCGCTACCTGTATGCCTCGCCGGTCTACCTGGCCCGGATGCCGCCGCTGGAGCATGCCTGCGACCTGGTGCGGCACACCTTGTGCGGGCGCTCGTTCTCGAGCCGGCTGCCCGACATCTGGCGCAAGCTGTTTCGCGGCGAGGAAGTGGTGGAGGTGATGGCGCAGGCGCGCTATGCCACCAACAGCGCGGCGCTCAGCATGTCGTTCGCGGCCAATGGCTTGTGCATCTCCGCGCTGGACCCGCTGCTGGCCAAGCAGGAGGTGCAGGCGGGCCGGCTGCAGCGCGTGCTGCCGGACTGGCATATGGAGCCGATCATGGTGCATGCGCTGACCGAAACGCGGCACCTGCCGGCACGTACGCGGCTCTTCATCGACTTCCTGCGCCAGCGCCTGGGGGCGGGCGAGGGGTTGGCCTTCAGCCCTTAGCCGCCCCCGATGCCTTCGATCACGCGGCCTGTGCCGCCGCAGTTGGGGCAATCCTTGCCGTCCGGCGTCTTGCCGCAGCCGCTGCAGACCGGGCAGATGCCTTCGCCGCTGCCGGGCGTGCCGGGCGCCGCCTCGTCGCCGGGATTGCGTGGCTGCTGGGTGGCTGATGCGTTCATATGGCGATCCTCCTTGCCCAAGGCTGCCATGCGCAACGCTTTTCCACCGTTAATTGGGTAACGGAGAACAATCGGCATTACAATGCCACCTATCACCCGATAGGAGAATGCGCCATGGCCACGCTGATCCGGCACCGCAAGACCCGCATCATCACACTCGATGCCGGGGACGACTTGCACGAGCATTGCAAGCCCAGGGATATTGCCCTGGTTCCCGACCCGGCGGGATGGTGGACCTATTTTATCGGCGAGGACGGCTCTGTTGAACGCTACGATATTCCCTTCGCTACTTATAATGAAGCATTGTGGTCGGCCAAGGCTGCCGCAGAATTCGACGCGCAATAACTCATGAGAATCTATGCCTGAGACCTCCATTCTCGTAATCGAAGACGACGAACATATCGGCCAAATCCTGACTTTCATCCTGCAGCGGCAAGGCTACCAGACCACCCTTGCTGCCGATGGCCTGGCGGCGCGCAAGGCTATTGTCTCCACCGACACCCCACCTTCGCTGGTGCTGCTGGACGTGATGCTTCCTTATATCGACGGTTTTGAACTGGTGCACATCATCCGGGAGCGCGAGGCCTGGAAGGACGTGCCGATCGTGATGCTGACCGCCAAGCACACCGAAAAAGACATCGTGCGCGCGCTGGACGAGGGCGCCAACGATTACGTGGTCAAACCGTTCCAGCCCAATGAACTGCTGGCGCGCGTGCGCCGCCACCTGAAGGAGCAGGCATGAGGCCCGCCGCCTTTGTTGCAATGGCTTGTTGCGCCCATGGAGTCAATCTTGGACTTCAGGCTGCCTGCTAACATTTACCTGCAAGCCGCCTTCTGGGCCGGCATCAGCGCCCTCGGGCTGACCCTGCTGGTCGGCCTGCAGATCATTGCCCTGCGCATGTCGATGCGCAGGACGCAGCGCCGCGAGCAAGCCCTGACGCTGAAGTGGCGGCCCTTGCTGAATGCCGCCATCGCGGGCGAGGAACTCGGCAACCTGCCCGAATTGCCGTGGCGCGACCGCGTGCTGTTCATCAAACTCTGGCTGCACCTGCAGCAGGCCGTGCGCGGCGAAGCGAGCGAAGGCTTGAACGCGATAGCGCGCCGCCTCGGTTGCGACGAACACATGCGCAAGCTGCTGGTGAGCGGCAACCGCGCCGAGCGCCTGCTGGCGACGCTGGCGCTCGGCCATATGCGCGACCGCGAATCATGGCCGGCACTGGCGCGCGCGGTGCACGCCGCCGACAGCGCATCATCGGTCCATGCGCTGTGGGCCCTGGTGCAGACCGATGCCGCGCGCGCCGCCTATGAGATGGCGCCGCTGCTGCTGCGCCGTGACGACTGGCCTTTGTCGCAATTGGGGAACATCCTGCAAAACGCCCGCAGCGAGTGGCAGCCGGTGCTGGCCGAGGCACTGTCGCGCACATCGCCCGAGGAATTGCCGCCGGCCTTGCGCCTGGTGGCCGCGCTGCGGATCGACCTGCCGCAGGCGCAGTTGCAGGCCTACCTGGACAGCCCGCATGTGGACGTCGTCCTTGCCGCGCTGAGGCTGGCGCGCTCGCCGCATGTGATCGGCCAGGTGCGGCGCCACCTTGAGAGCACCGATTGGCGCATCCGCCTGCAGGCTGTGCGTGCGCTGGGCGAGCTGGGCGACCGCAGCGACGTCGCGCGCTTGCGCACGCTGCTGTCCGATCCCGAATGGTGGGTGCGCTATCGCGCGGCCCAGGCTTTGCTGGCGCTGCCGTTCCTGACCGAGGCCGAGCTGGCGCAATTGCGGGACTCGAGCGACCGCTATGCTGCCGATATGCTGACCCAGGTCCTGGCCGAAAAGGAGGCAGCGTGACCCCCGATTCACCGCTCGTTCAAGTCATAACGGTCTGCGTACTGGCTTATTTCATCCTGCTCAACGGCGGCTACCTGCTGCTGAATTTCCTGGCCATGTTCGCCCTGCGCCGGCGGGCGCAGGAAGCGGTGCTGGACGAACTGCCGCAGGTTTACTCGGCGCTGGAACCGCCGATCAGCATCCTGGTTCCGGCCTACAACGAGGAGGCCACCATTGCCGCGTCGGTGCGCTCGATGCTGCAGCTGTCGTATTCGGAAATGGAAGTCATCGTGATCAACGACGGCTCCAGCGACCGCACGCTGCAGGTGCTGACGGACGAATTCTCCCTGGTGCCATTCCCCGAGGCTTACCGTATCCAGCTGGAGACCAGCCCGGTGCGGGCGATCTACCGCTCCACGCGCTTTCCCAACCTGCGCGTCATCGACAAAGCCAATGGCGGCAAGGCCGATTCGCTCAATGCCGGCATCAATGCGGCGCGTTATCCCTTGTTTTGCGGCGTCGATGCCGATTCGATCCTGCAGCGCGACAGCCTGCAGCGCCTGGTGCGGCCTTTCCTTGGCGATCCGCACATGGTCGCCAGCGGCGGCACTGTGCGCATCGCCAACGGCTGCGAAGTGCGTGGCGGCTTCCTGACGCGGGTCGGCATGCCGCGCAGTCCGTGGGCGCTGTTCCAGGTGGTCGAATACCTGCGCGCCTTCCTGTTTGGCCGCCTTGGCTGGTCGGTCATCAACGGCATGCTGATCATCTCGGGAGCGTTCGGCCTGTTCCGCAAGGAGACGGTGGTGGCAGTGGGCGGCTACACCCCGAAGTCGATCGGCGAGGACATGGAGCTGGTGGTGCGCATGCACCGCAAGCTGCGCGCGCGCGGCATTCCCTACAAGATCGAGTTCGTGCCGGACCCGGTATGCTGGACCGAAGCGCCGGAAGACCGCAAGCAGCTGCGCAACCAGCGCATCCGCTGGCAGCGCGGGCTGTCCGAGAGCCTGAGCAGCAATTGGGGCCTGATGTTCAGCCGGCATGGCGGCGTTGCCGGCTGGCTGGCATTCCCCTTCTTTATCCTGTTCGAGTGGCTCGGCGCCCTGGTCGAGATGCTGGGCTACCTGTTCATGGCGGTGGCCTGGTGGCAGGGCTGGATATCCTGGGAATCGTTCGCGATCTTCCTGTTTGTCGCAGTCGGCCTCGGCATACTGCTGTCGGCGTTCGGCTTGCTGCTGGAAGAGATCTCTTTCCACCTATACCAGCGACCGGGCCAGCTGTTGTTGCTGGCCGCAGTCGTCATCGCGGAAAACTTCGGCTACCGCCAGTTAAACAGCTGGTGGCGCCTGGTCGGCTTGTACCGCTGGGCACGCGGCGGCGAGGCCAAGTGGGGTGTCATGACGCGCAAGGCCAGCTGGCAGCGCGACATCACCTGAGTTGGCCGTCAAAGGGCCGGCAAGGTCACGTGGAAGGTGGTGCCGCGGCCTTCTTCCGTGTCGAAGCCGATGATGCCGCCGTGCTGTTCGGCGATGGCGCGGCAGATCGCCAGGCCCAGGCCGGTGCCGCCTTTCAGGCGGGTGTCCGAACTGTCTGCCTGGGCAAACTTGGCGAAGACGCGCGCCTGGAACGATTCCGGAATGCCTGGGCCGTTGTCGCTGACGGACAGCCTGATGCCGGCCGGGACCGCGCTGCAATCGAGTGTCACGCTATTGTATTGCGGCGAGTACTTGATGGCGTTCGACAGCAGGTTGACCAGTAGCTGCACCAGGCGGTCGTGGTCGCCGCGCACGCGCAGGACGCGGCCGCTGCCGGTGCGTTCCAGGCCCACCGGGCGCTGGGCGGCACTGCCTCGTACCGCGTCTATCGCTTCATCGAGCAGCGGCGCGATTTCCAGTTCGTCCGTGCGGAACTCCATCTTGCCGGCTTCGATTTTCTCGATATCCAGAATATCGTTCACCAGCCGCACCAGCCGTTCGCTGCTCTGGTAGGCGATGTTGACCAGATGCTGTACGTCCGGCGGCAGCTCGCCGGCGCCGCCGTCAACCAGCATCGATAGCGAGGCGCGGATCGAGGTCATTGGCGTACGCAATTCATGCGAGACGGTGGCGATGAATTCATTTTTCATCTCTTCGACCTGGCGGCGTTCCGAAATATCGTGCAGGAAGACGCAGAACAGGCCATTGGCCGGGCGGCTGATGCTCGCTTCGACGGTGAGTTCTTCGCCGTCGCGCCGGATCAGCGTGCGCTGTACGCGGCTGCCGAAGTCGGGGATGTCGCTGCCGCGCGCCGCTGCCAGCGCGGCTTCCTGCTGGGCGCGGAAGCGCTGCGGCACCAGCAGCTCGATATAGCGCTTGCCGATGGCTTCTTCGCGCGTCCAGCCGAACATGTGCTCGGCGGCCGGGTTCCAGTCGGTAATATAGCCGTCGGGGCCGACCGCAATGAACGCGTCCTGGGCGGTGTCGATGATGGCGGCAATCCGTTGCATGGCTTCGCGCAGCTGGCTGGTGCGGGCGCTGACGCGTCCCTCCAGGTTGGCGACCAGCGAATTCAGCGTGCGCGACAGCGCCTGCACCTCGGCGTAGGGGGCAAGTTGCGGCAGCTGGGCTGCCTCGCCGCGGCGGATGCGGTCGGCGGCATCGGCCAGTTCGCTGAGCGGCCGTGCAATGCGGCGCGCCAGGGGGAAGGCCAGCAGCGGCAGCAGCGCAGCCATCGCCACCCCCAGCCACAAGGCGCGCTGTTGCAGGGCCCGCACCGGCGCCCAGGCTGTTTCGACGCTCTGGCGTACCAGCACGGTCCACCCCAGGCCGGGATAGCCGGCGTGGCCGCGGGTGCGCGCATAGCCAACCAGATAGTCGGCGCCATCGGGCCAGCGGCCGACCTGGTAGCCGTTGTCCTGGCCTGGCAGCGGCAGGTTTTTCTCCATCAGTTCCGGTGGCCCCAGCAGAACCTTGCCGGCGCGGTCGACGATAATGGCCTGCACCTGGCGATGCCCGCTGGCCGGTTCGATCACGGAGCGCTCCAGCTCGCGCGCCCATTGCCACGACAGGTGGGCGCCCAGCACGCCGCTGCCGTCGGCGAGAGGGAAGGCCAGGTCGACAAAGCGCTGCGCTTGCATGTCCAGCGCAGGCAGCAGCTTGGCCAGCATGACGGCATCGTGCACGTCGCCGACGAAAGTTCCGGCCTGGGCGTTGCGGTACCATGGCCGTGCGCTGACGTCGAAGTTTTCCAGCAGCTTCCCGGTTGCGGCCTGTACGCGGCCGTTGCGGTCCGTGACGCCCAGCCAAGCGTAATGCGGATAGCTTTGCTGGTGCTGTTCCAGTGTCTTGCGGCGGTCGGCGGGCGTGGCCGCGGCGCCCATGTCGGGACGCTGCGACAGCAACTGCATTTCGCGATAGCGCTCGAACATATTGCGATCGAGCTTGTCGGCAGCCTGTTGCGCGAGGTCGGACAGCGCACTGCCGATGTTTTCCTTGACCTCGTTGCCGGCAGTGCGTGCAACGATGGCGGCCAGGATCGCCCCCATGGCAATCGCCAGCACGCAAAAGGAAATGGCGAGGTAAGTGCCGATCCCCGCTTTGGCGCGCGCCCGCTTCATGCGACGCGATTGGCCGGGCGGCCGGCGATGAAGGCTTCTATATTGTCGATCAACTGGTCGGCCAGGCCTTGCATGGCTTGCCCGCTGGCCCAGGCCGAGTGGGGCGTCAGCAGGAAATTGGGCAGGCGCAGGCGCAGCAGCGGGTTGTCCGGCACCGGCGGCTCTTTCGACAGCACATCAAAGCCCGCGCCGGCGATCACGCCGCGCTGCAAAGCGTCTGCCAGTGCTGCCTCGTCGACCAGGCCGCCGCGGGCGGTATTCACCAGGATCGCACTTGGCTTCATGCGCGCCAGTTCGGCTACACCAATGATGTTGCGCGTGGCCTCAGTCAGTGGCGCATGCAGGCTCACGACGTCCGAGGTTTCCAGCAGTTCGTCCCAGCTTACGTTGCGCACGTCCGGGTTGGCGGCCGGTGTGCGGGTATGCACCACCACCTCCATGCCGAAGGCGCGGCCCAGGTGCGCCACCTGCTTGCCCAGGTCACCATAGCCCAGCAGGCCAAGGCGGCTGCCGTGCAGGTCGCGGATCGGGTGGTGGAACAGGCAGAAGCGCGGCGACTTTTCCCACAGGCCGGCCTCGATGTCGGCGCGGTAGGCCAGCAACTGGCGGCGCAGCGCGAGTATCAGGGCGAAGGTATGCTCCGGCACGGCGGCATGGGCGTAACCCTGGATGTTCGAGACCACGATGCCGCGTTCGCGCGCTGCTGCCAGGTCGATGATGTCGGTGCCGGTGGCGGCCACCGCAATCATTTTCAGGCCCGGCAGGGCAGCCAGCGCCTCGGCGCGCAGCGGCACCTTGTTGGTGATGGCGATGGTCGCGCCTTGCAGGCGCGCGGTCGCCTCGGCGGCGGTGGAAGCGGGATACTCGGCCCATTCGTGCGCAAATGAAGGGGGCCGGATATCGGCGATGATGCTGTCCCGGTCCAGGAAAACAATGCGTTCGGTCATACAGTCAGCTCCACGGGGAGGGAAGCGGCCAGTGGGCGCAGCCGCATTTGCGGATGGCTGGCCATCAGGTCCGCCACCCATTCAACGAATACCCGCACCTTGGCCGACAGGTGGCGGTTTTGCGGGTACACCACATGGATCGGCAGCGGGTCGGTGACCCAGTCTTCCAGCACGCGCACCAGGCGGCCGTCCCTGCCATGGCTGCCCAGCTGCACATCCGTCATCATGATGATGCCCAGGCCGGCCAGGCCGGCTTGCAGGTAGGCGTTGGAATCGTTCAGCGCCACCACGCCCGGCAGCGTCATCTCGATCCGCTCGCCGTCACGCGAGTAGTCCCAGTTATATATTTTGCCAGTTTTGGACGAGAAATAGTTCACGCAGCGGTGCCGCTCCAGGTCGCGCGGGTGGCTCGGGGTGCCGAAGCGCTCAAGGTACGACGGCGCCGCGCAGGTGACGAAATTGAGCACGCCGACGCGCCGCGCGATCAGGGTGGAATCGGCCAATTGGCCGCCCCGCACTGCACAATCGACGCCTTCCTCGATCAAATCGACCGGACGGTCGCTGCAGCCGAGTTCAAGCTGGATATCCGGGTACAGTTCGAAGAACGAAGGCAGGGACGGCACCAGAATTTCGTTCGCCAGCCCGGTCGGCGCATCGACCCGCAGGCGGCCGCTCGGGCTCAGGCGGGTGCGCGACAGCGACTCCTCGGCATCCTTCACGTCGGCCAGGATGCGCAGGCATCTTTCATAGTAGGCGGCGCCGTCGGCAGTGACGGACACATGGCGCGTGGTCCGGTGCAGCAGCTTGACCGACAAGGCCGATTCCAGGCCGGCCACCAGGGTGGACACGGTGGCCTTGGGCAGTTGCAGGGTTTCCGAGGCGCGCGTGAAGCCGCCGGCGTCAACCACCTGTACGAAGACTTCCATTGCTTGGAGCTTATTCATGAGTCCACCTTCATTGTTCGAGATTCTGAACAATCAATTCAACATTAATGTATTTTTCTTATTCTAGTGGAAGTTTATTATTACCGTATTGCAGCATAAAAAAGCCCTTGACCCTCCCGCGATGGGAAAGATTAAAGTGGCTTCGGTTTCAGAGAAAAGGAGCAGTCATGAGTAACCGGGATGGATTCTTTGCAATGGTATCGCTGGCGCTGGGCGCGATCGCCCTGGCAGGCGTCCTGTATACCGATGAATACTCGTACGGCGCGCAAGTCGGTTTCGGCGCGGCGCCGGCGCTCACCATGCTGGCTTCGGCCAGCGCGGAGGCCAAAGAATGACGGCGCAGGTGCCGGCGGACCTGAAGATCCGCGAACTCGAGGTACGCGGGGCCCAGGGGCCGCTCGCCGCACGCCTGTACCTGGCCGGGAATTCGTCCGCCAAGCGCGACGCCTTGATCGTCTTCTTCCACGGTGGCGGCTTCGTAGCCGGCGACCTGGAGGAGGCGGACGAATTCCTGCGCCACCTGGTCACATGCAACCCTGGCCACGTAATCCTGGCGACCAATTACACCCTGGCCACCGTCAGCCCGTTTCCGGCGGCGGTGGAAGACGCCCACGCCGTGCTGGCCTGGGCCAAGAAGAACAAAGCCAAGCTGTCCTGGAGCGGCAAGCAGCTGCTGACGGCCGGCATCGAAGCCGGCGCCAACCTGGCGGCCGTGTCGGCGCTGATGGCGCGTGACCGCGGCGGCCCTGCGCTGGCGGGCCAGATCCTGATCATGCCGATGCTCGATCCGGGCCTGTCGACCTGTTCGATGCGCGAGCTGCCGAACTGCCCGGACAAGATGCAAGTGGCAAATACCTGTGCCGCCGCCTACCGCGGCTATCTGCCGAATGCCGCCGACCGCGCCCACCCTTACGCGTCGCCGCTGCAATCGAGTCGACTGAAAAATTTACCGCCGGCCCTGATCCTCTCGGCCGAAGACGACCCGCTACGGGATGAAGCAGAACAATACGGGGCGAAATTGATCGCCTGCGGAGTAAAGACAACAGTCAGACGCATGCCACCGGCGCCACTGCAGGAGCCGGGAGCCAGGAATGAGTGCGCGTGCAGGGGCTTTGCACTGAAAGAAATGGCCAGTTTTATCAGCGCCATCGACGGGACGGAAACGCCCGCAGTGTAAGGCTGATTTAAATAAAACAGAAGTTTAGAAAAAAGTGCCTGCGAGGCACATGGGCCCCTTTTTGCCTGAATTTCCCAACTAATTTTCACCCCCAAGAGGTTAACAATGAAAAAGATGAATCAAATGTCCACTCTTGTGCGGCCGCTGGTTGCCGCATTGGCGATGGGCGGGCTGGCGGCGGCCATCCTGTCCGGTTGCAACGCC
>Ga0209130_1000444_pt1 | contig 43768 bp, 43 predicted proteins | sample AraplaMF_Cvi_mLB_FD_184264 | JGI IMG/M metagenome (GOLD analysis project Ga0209130, IMG submission 184264) | Arabidopsis root microbial communities from the University of North Carolina, USA - plate scrape MF_Cvi_mLB (SPAdes) (version 2) | ecosystem: Host-associated > Plants > Roots > Endosphere...
CATGTCGTCGAATACTTTGGCGACATTGGCTGTGAAGGCAAAATCCCCAAATGCTTCGTCCTCCCGTCGGAAGTACTCATCCCTTTGCTCGATATCCAGCACTATGTTCGTCGCCTTTTTTGTCATCCTTTTTCGTTTGCTCCCCAGCTGACCAACGGAATATCGCGCGCTTCCGTCTTTTCGAATGCGATGCGACTGGCTTGGAAGCCGATCGCTTTTTGGCAATGCAAACTCTATCGATCAGGATAGCGGATCTGCTAATACACGCAACACCCACCAGAAATTCGAAGGGTATAGTATAAAAGCGCTTTTTAATTCAGTCGCTTACCAAATTATAATAGACGCCTAATTATATAGCCGACTTATTGTTTGGCGCGATTATCTCGTGTCTTCCATTGGCTTCGATCGTCGAATCGAGACTCGAGCGAAACAAACGTCTCCCCCTCATTCGCGATCGACGAGAGGTCCGGAAGATGGAAAACATTTCAGTGATTTTGACTGAGCAAATTCACCTCAGCCACAGACTTGCGGCGACAGCATCTTCGTCATGTCCTCCGGGGGCCGAACGCCTTGTGACGTCGCCAATCGCGCCTTTCGATCCATAACAAATTTCTCGCCGGGATGGCCCCATCCAGCGCTAGTCCGACGGCCTCTTGATCATTAAGCCGAACTACGGCCCTGCCTTCGTCGAGAAGCTCCCGTCGAGAAGTTCCACGGCGCCGGACCGATCGTGAGGCTCGGGATCGAGACCGGCGCGGTCTCAAGGCACACGACCTTTCGTTCCTACATAGACTTTTTGGGAGGCCGGCCCGTATTTCTATTGGATCGCCAGCGGCATTGAGGAGTGCGAGGTCAAGGCGGATCGACAATGGAGACGAGCCGCAGCCTGCTTTGGCATAGTGATGCCATCAAGAGCTGTGATGATTGTTTCAGAGCGTGCCAATGGAAGGCTGCATCGAAGTTTGCTGTCGACGAGCAGCTCACCCATTCAGCCTCTGCGCAATGTCGTTGCAAGGGTTTCGGCAGACAGCGAAGGAAAGGCCCAGGAAGGGCATTTCCCTATCGCTTTTCGCAGCACCAGGAAAAGTGGCTTACCGCGTAAGGAAGGCCGCGGAAAGTTCGGCGCGGGCGTTGTCGAGCAGCGGCTTGAACTCGGCGTTGTGAAGCAACAGGGTGCCGATGGTCGTCCCCAGAATGGCGCTCGCCCTGATGTCGCTACGCGAATGAACGCCGCAATACATCCGGCTTTCGGCGAAGTCCTCGGCGCGGGCCATGATGATCTGGCCCTTGCTCGGCATCAAATGAGCCAGGATGATGCCCTGGGCATAGGCCAGAGTGCCGTGGCCGCTGGGATAGGCACGGACCTTCGAGCCGTTCTTGCCCGCTGCCTCGCAGACCTGGATGTCGTCGTTGAAGGTCCAGGGCCGGCGCCGGCCATAATAGACCTTAACAACGTCGGCCGCGGCGTCGCGCTCATGCAGCACGGCGTCTAGCATCGCCGCGGTCGCGGGAAGCTTGGAAAGGTCGAAGCCAACCGGCCCCAAAGTCGGTATCCACAGCTCGGAACTCTCGTGCCGGTCGTCCCAAACCGCCTGATCAAGGCGCTCCTTCGAGGCTGTCTGCTGAAAACGAAGTACTTCGGCCACTTCAGCCTTCTGCTGATCCGAACCGTCAGCCGGAGGCGGTGCCAGTAGAGTGACCGGGTCAACGTCATCGGGGGAGAGATATTTGAGAACGTGTGTCGGCGTTTGCGGCAGAGCGGCTGGAGCCGCTGGCTGCGCGACGGGCTCCGGGGGAAAGGCCACCGGGGTCGCATTCTGAGCAAAAGACGGCGCGGCAAAACCTACCGCCATCGCCGTCGCGATCGCGAGGCAAACATATCGGGACAAGTCGATTTCTCCTACGGGCTGAACGCCTTGGGGTTTGGCGTTTAAGTTGGCAAGTTGTCTCATCGCCACGACGGCATGTTGGCCCTATCGTAGCAAATGCTACAAAGTATCGTATATGTTGTAATCATTACGCGGCGATGACAGAGCTGCGATAAACATGCTGCGCGCGCTCATTATGCGGTGATCGTCGACGCTAGGCTGGTGATGGTAGTCTTGATCTCGTTCCAACCGTATTGAATGCTGCCTTAGGCGGGCAGAACCGTGCACCGCTCCGGTGGAAGTGAGAACGAAAGCGACGAGCCGGTCTGCTCCCTCTGCGGCCAATCGAGGCGCAGGACGTCCCCTCCGATGCGGACGTGCACGCGCCAACACCGCCCGTGGAAGGCGCTATCCACGACTTCGCCAGTCAGGTCGTTGAACCCCGTGGCGGGGCGACCGTCCTCAGGCCGCACCACGAGAACTGCGGCGCCCCTGAGGCGGGGAGACGAATGGCTGAGAACGCTATCGACCCCTGAGATATTGAAGCTATCGTCAGTAGCAACGCCGTTGAGGAGAGAGAAGCCACCAAGAAACCTGGCGACAAACGGATTGGCGGGGTATTCGTAGATCGACTGAGGCGTTGCGAACTGCACGATTGCGCCACGGTCCATGACCGCGAGCCGGTCAGATACGGCCATCGCCTCGACCTGGTCATGGGTGACGTAAACGGCACTCATGCCTTCCATACGGATCAGGCGCATCATGTCGGCGCGCAGATCGTCGCGCAACACGGCGTCCAGATTGCTCAGAGGCTCGTCAAGAAGAAGCAGTCGAGGCCTCATGGCCAGACAGCGAGCGATCGCGACGCGTTGCTGCTGTCCGCCTGAAAGCTCGCCTGGACGGCGGTCTGCGAGGGCCTCAAGATGCGTTATCTTCAGTGCGTGATCGATACGTCTGCTGATCTCGCCCCGATCGTATCCTTTAGCTTCCAGGCCAAAACTCAAATTCTTTCGGACCGACATATGTGGCCAGAGCGCATAGTCCTGAAAGACGAGACCCACGTTGCGATGTTCTGCCGCCACCTGTGTGCGTCGCGACCAGACGGTGCTTTCGTGGATTCGGATTTCGCCGTCGTCTGGCTCGGTCAGCCCGGCGATCGACCGCAACAGGGTCGACTTGCCCGAGCCACTCGCACCGACAAGCGCGACGACCTCGCCGGGCTCGACGGAGATGTCGAGGTTCTTGAGGACCGTTTTGCCGCCGAGGGATTTCGAAACGCCTGTGCATTCCAACGCGGTTTTTATCACGACTTAGCCCCTTTCGATCTCAAGTTTGAACGACCGACCAAGGTTGCCAGACCCCAGGCGATAGCGACTGCCAGAAGCGCGACCAGCGCCAGCGCGCATGCGACTGCATCCTTATCCTGAGTGAAGTCGTCGACGATCAGTGCCGGTATTGCGGGCCCAGTCTGCGGCATGAGGAACTGAGACATGGGAAGCTCGAAGACCGTGCGGATCATCGTGACCCCGAAGGCTGCGGCAATCGCTCTTCCGATAAGCGGTGCCACGATCAGGCGAAGGTGCCGAAGCGGTGTCGCACCCGCCAGGCGCGACGCCTCGCCCAGCGATGAGCCGAGGCGATCGAGCGCAGACCACATAAAGATGAGGCAATAGGGAAGCGCCGCAGCACAATATCCCAGGACGAGCAGCGTCCTAGTTCCGTAGAGCCCCAAATTCTCAAAGCCGGGCACCCGGTCGTAAAGAAGGATATATCCGAAGGCGAGAATGATCCCCGGAACGGCAACGGTGACCATGGCCAGGCCGGCTGCGAGCACTCGCGTTCTTTTGGACGCAAGCGATACCCTGTAGGCGAAGACGATCGCGAAGGCCACGGTGACCAAGGCTGTGGCAAAGGCATATGCGAAGCTCGAAACCAACGCCTGCCCGGCGACGTTGGAGATGTCGAACACCGTTCGAATGGCGCTCAAGGAAAAATTGGATGGGGACAAGCCCGCGCCAAGCGAGGTCGTCAGGGCCCGCAGGGTGACGGCGAGCAGGGGCAAGACCGCAGCGGAGATTGCAAGGAGCGCGAGCACGGCAAAAACCAAAGGCTGCCAGTAGCGTAGGCGATAGGGCCGAAGAGACCTGTTACGTCCGGAAAGGAAGCGCGCGTCGCGCTGGGTTCCCCCGAAAGCGGCAGCGACGACCGAACCGGATACTAGGACGCCGAGCAGCAATGCCTGAGCGCCGGCCGCCGCGAAATCCACCGGGAAACTCGAAGTCGCCGCGTAGATATTGTAGGTCAGGAGCCCAAGGCTCATGGACCGCGCAAGGGTGTTGGCAAGGCCGAAATCTCCCACGACCTCGGCAAAGGTCGTCAACAGCGACAGGCCGATGGCAGGCATGATCATCGGAAGGACGATGAGGATTATCGTCCTTGCGGGGCTTGCCGAGGCCATGCGCGCTGCATCCAGGAACTCACCACCAATGCCCTCCAGCCTTGCGCGAACGATGAAATACGGCACGGGAAAGAGGGAGAGCGCCATCACCAGCAGCAGGCCCGTTGGTCCGAAGAAGGACGAGGCCTGCGTCGGGGTGAGCATTCCAAGGTACACCAGGTAGCCGCCCTGGGACATGAGCAGGACCCAGGCCAGCCCTTTCAAGTAGCTCGGCGTCGCGAATACGACCCAGGGAAGAGCCTTCCACACGCGGCTCATCCGCACGTCGGTCAGATGAACAACCAACGCCAGCGCGAGACCGAGAAGGGTGGAGACGATCGCCCCAACAATACCAAGGACGACGGTATTGACGATGCCATGGAGCAGGCGCGGAGACGTAACCATCCGGGACAGAGGTTCGAAAGACAGAGCGATGCTTGGAGCTGTCGGATCGAAAAGCTTCGGGACGACCGCCTGCACGACGACGAGCAGCATCGGTAGACCTATTAGGACGAACGCGACGAACCAAGACAGGGGAGATCCACCTCCCCAGCCCTTTCCTCCGACAATAAGTGAGCGTGACGTCATTCCCGCGCCGATCCCGCCTTCAACCGCCGCGGCATTGCGTGTCGGTGCCGCTGATCCGATCACGGTACGAACTGATCCCTGAACCATTGCTTCCACTCAGTCTCGTTTGCCGATGCCTTCGCATCGTCGAGGATCTGCCAGCTTGATGTGTTGTCGACGCGGGCGCCCTTCCCTTTGACGCCCTGGATTAACGGTGCGAAGAAGCCGTCGCCGCCGTCGGCCCGTTCCATTGCAGCCTCACCGTCCTTGGTCAGCAGAAACTGGATGAACTTCTTCGCGTTGTCCTCGTGTTGGGTCGTACGAGCAATGCCCGCGCTCGAGGGGATGGCAACGACGCCCTCGCTCGGGTAGACGATCGAGACCGGTTCCTTCTGATCGATCAATGCATAAATCGACGTGTCCTGCTGGATCGCGACGCTCGCATCGCCGGTGATCAGCGACTTGTTGACGGCGCCGCCGCTTGGGATGCCACTCAGCTTGTTGTTGGTCAGGATGTTCAGCAATTCCTGCTTGCCCGCATCGACGCCCTTCGAGGCGAAATAGCCTGCAAGCCATTGGAACGCCGGTCCCGAAAGGTTCGGATCCTTGGCGGCGACGCTTCCGGCAAAACCGACGAGGTCGTGCCAGGATTTCGGCGGTCGAGCGCTACCGATCTTCGCGTTGTTGACGGCGATCGCCGTGGTCGAGACCGTGACCGGGAAATAGGCCTGGCTCTTAGGTACGAGGCGGTGGCCGAGGTCGGTGTATTGGACGCCGTCGGCGAGACCCGGTTCAGGTTTGAGGATGTGTTGATCGGCGAGCCGGCTCATGACGGCAGATCCTTCGACCCAAAGGACATCGAACTTGGGATTGTCGCCTTCGGCTGCTACCTTGCCAAGCAGTTCGCCCGTCGAGAGACGCACGAGATCGACCTGAATTCCGGTCTTTTCGGTGAATGCGCTGGCGGCTGCGTCGACGGTGTCGAGCGCCGAATAGACGACGAGGTGATCTGCGGCATGCGCGCTGCCTAAGGCTGCCGAAAGAGCGACAAAAATCGAACTGACAAATCTAATCGGTTTCATTGCCATACCTCTGAAAATCCCTGATGGGTGTTGATCGAAAGTCATTTCTTGACACCGCGCTTCAGCCAGTGCTTGTCGATCGCACCGCGCAGGGCGCCGAGTTTTTCCAATGAAGAAAGGGCTGCTTCGCGATCCTCCGAGGCAAGCGCCACGATCATCGCTTCGATCAGCACTATCGTCGCGCCGTGCATCGAGAGGTGATCGGCGCGGCCGCGAGCCACGGGAAGCAATTCCGTCACCTTGTCGCTCACGTGTGGATACAGGGTGTTTCCAACAAGCACGACCGGCACGCCAAGGGCTTGCGCATAGTCAAGGACGACGGTCACCTCCCGGTATACCGGCGCGTATGCGATCATCATGATCGCATCCCCCTTCTCGACAGACATCAGTTGGTCGGCCAATCCGATCCCGCTGTTGGACAGGGCGCCGGTTGAAAGCCCCAGGCGATTGAACTGGAGAGAGGCGTATTCCGCGACACTTCCGGAAGGTCCGATACCGAAGATGAAGCGCCGCCGCGCGGAAAATAGGATTTTCACAGAGCGAGCAAAGGCTTCTGAAAACGCGCTCGATGACATAATTTCGAGGCTATCGCGGTGCGCACGCAGCACGAGCCAGAGCGCGCCACCCGGATCCTGACCCAGGTCATCGAGAGTGCGACTGAGCCGCCCCACGGGGCCCGACGCGGTCAGGTCAGCCAATATCGCCTCGCGCAGTCCGGCAAGTCCTTCGAAGCCGAGGCTTCTCGCCGTTCGAACGACTGTCGCGTCGCTTGTTCCCGCCTTGGCCGAGATCTCCGCCGCCGAGCACAGCAGTACGGCCTCCTTCTGATACCTGAAGAACGACGCCATCTTTTGCTCGGCCGGAGACATGGACGGCAGAGCGGCATCTATGCGTTCGTTCAAGGAAGCGTATTCGTCGACAGCCTGGTCGGTCATTTCGGATGATCTCGTCGTAATCATTTCAAGATCTCGAATAGGAAATGTTTATTTCACGCCTATGACAATCTAGGGGCGTCGGATCATTTCGTATGCGATTGCGGCATGTCGCATCACGCCATGATCTTGGTTCGATTGGCGCTCGCTCTCTCGGCTCCAATCACATCTCGGGGTTGTCGTGTACCGTCATGTAAATCTTGGCGATGATCATCGCTGCCAGAAAGCGCCGGCCTGTATAGGTCGTTCCGTAGACAAGGCAGCCATATTCTGACGGCTTCGAAAGACCGACCCCAAAGGAAGACCGGCGAACAGGTGGCTACTCTTACAAGGGGCGCTGAGTAAGCTCCTGTCTTCAATCATTGCCTTTTGAGCGGCGCGAGCCCGTGACCCAAGTCGTGAGCGCCCAGCTTGCACCTATTAGCCATCCGCCCAGAACGTCCGTTGGGTAGTGCACCCCGAGATAGATTCGCGAGAAGCCGACCAGAGCGATCGGCGTCGCGGCGGCAAGCAATACAAGCACCCGCATCGAAGTCGTTGATTGCCGGCTAGCTATCAGTAGACCGAGCGTAAGATACGTGCCTGCGGACAGCGTCGAATGTCCGCTGGGGAAGCTGAAGCCGCCTGCATCGACAAGGTGGGGCACGATCTCGGGTCTTGGCCTGGCGATAAGAACCTTGACGCCGTTGCTAAGAATTTGCGCGCCTGCGTAGACAAGCGCCAGATATAAACCGCTTCGATAGTCACGCACCGCGATCGTCGCTACGATGGCTATGGCGAGGATGAGCCCCGTCACCGCCGAACTGCCCAAGCTTGTAAAGTTTTCGAACGCGTTCAGCAGCCAGTGTGGTCCTATCGGTTGCTGCAAATCCGTCGCCTGTCGAAGCAGAAGGAGCATGTCGTTGTCGATTGCGAAGATGTGGCCCGAAGCTAGGGCAATCGTCAAAAATAGTGCGGCGGCAACCGATAGGAAGGCGACGACTCGCGCCGCCCTCCCGGTTCCCCAATGTCTGTCGTTCGCGTTCCCTGCCATACGCCCCGTTCTGATTTCACTGCGTGACTGAATAGACCAGGTTGCTGATCGCTACCTGAATGCGTGCCGGGAGAGCCGGCCGGCTCTCCCGTTCCGACTAGGCTTCTGCTGACCTTGTCAGGGAGCAGATGACGCCTTGAGCGGATGGACCTTTGATGCGAGCGCGATGCCGGATTTCTGGACCGTGTACTTGACCGCGACGCGCTCCCCGACCTTGAACGATTGGACCTCGATGTTTTCGGGAAGATTGATCGTCGTCCCGGTGGACAAGGTGATCTGGTCCGCCTTGGCGTCTATGTTCGTGATGGTGCCACTCTCGTCACGGGCCAGAGCCGCCCCCGCGCTCAACAGGGCCATGGTAGTGACAGCGATCGCAAGCGATTTGCTGGACATTGTTAACTCCTTTACTCGGATTGCTTTGCGAGCACTGCGGCCCGCCGGCCGGTTTCGCCAGCCAAATGAAGCTTAGCTGGCGATCCTTCTCTGCACTTTGCCGATACCTTACAGATTGGACATCGGAGCGGCATGTTGAAGGCCCGTACGCTCGACCCGCCGTCCGCGAAGTCGGTCGAACGCCAGGTAAATGACAGGAGTGGTGAATAGGGTAAGAGCTTGGGAAACCACCAAGCCGCCGATGATTGCTATGCCTAGCGGGACACGCAGTTCCGACCCGGCTCCGGTGCCAATCGCCAGGGGAACCGCTCCGAACATGGCCGCAAGCGTCGTCATCATGATGGGACGGAATCTTAGCATACAGGCCTCGCGGATTGCCTCTGCAGGCGGCATCCCCCGATTACGCTCGGCGTCCAGCGCGAAGTCGATCATCATGATCGCATTTTTCTTCACGATCCCGATGAGGAGGATGATCCCGATCATTCCCATGATCGAGAGATCGAGTCCCGCGAGCTTCAGCGCCAACAGCGCGCCTAGACCGGCGGAAGGCAGAGTGGAAATGATGGTGAGCGGATGCACCGCGCTCTCGTAAAGAACGCCAAGCACGATATAGACGGCAACGACGGCGGCAAGGATGAGCCAACGCTGGCTCCGAAGCGAGTCCTGGAATGCCTGAGCGGTTCCCTGGAAGGATCCTATGACCGTGGCGGGCATTCCCGCCCCAATCTCCGCCTTCTTGATCGCCGCGACCGCATCACTAAGCGCCGTCCCTGGGCTGAGATTGAAGGATATTGTCGTCGCGGGGATTGATCCCTGGTGATTGACCGAGACGGGAAGGACGCCAGTCCTCAGCGAACCCAGCATCGTCAGCGGCACGAGCTTTTCGCTGGTGGACGATTTCACATAGAGATGCGACAGCGCGTCCGGCGAAATCGCGAAGCGTGGATCGAGTTCCATCACCACGTGATACTGGCTGACCTGGGTGAACAGCGTCGCCACCTGCCGCTGTCCGAAAGCGTCGTAGAGCGTCTGATCGATCTGGGAAACGTTGACGCCCAGTCTGGAGGCCGTCGGACGATCGATGTTCAGCGTAACGCTCGTCGCCGCTTTCTGCTTGTCGGAAATGACGTCTTGCAGCTCGGGCAACGCCTTCAACGCCTTCGACATCGTCGCCGCCCACTTGTCCAGTTCCGCCGTGTCCGGATCCTGGAGCGTATACTGGTACTGCGATGCTGACGCTCGGCCACCGATTTGGACGTCCTGCCGAACCTGCAGGCCGACCGTCAGTCCTTCCAGGCCGGAGGACGCCTTCCTCAACCGCGCCAGCACTTGGGACGCCGGGCTACGGCTGCCGATCGGCTTCAAGTTGATCTGTAGTTGGCCAACGCTTGCGGAGGGGCTTGGATTTATCCAGTAAGCGACGTTCTCGACAGCCGGATCCCTCATCATGACGCCCGCGAGGCCTTGCATTTTTTCCGACATGTCGGCGAACGAGATGTCGGTCGCGGCCTGCGCCTGGCCCTGCACCCAGCCGGCATCCTGCTGTGGCAGGAAGCCCTTCTGGATATTCGTATAGAGCCAACCCGTGAGCGCAATGGTCGCGACCGCGACCACAAGCGTGAGAAGCCTGTGCCGCAGCACGGCGTCCAGCGCCTTGCCGTAACCTTTGGTACACCATTCGAAAAGTCTTTCGGTCCACCGGAAGAGCGCGCCATGAGGCTTGTCATGTTCATGCCGGATCAGCCATGCGCAGAGCATCGGCGTTACGGTGAGCGAAACCAGTCCGGAAATCAGCACCGCCACGCTGATGGTTACTGCAAATTCACGAAAGAGCCGGCCAACGATGCCGCTCATCAGCAGGATCGGTATGAAGACGGCGACAAGGGAGATCGTCATGGACACGATCGTGAAGCCGACCTCGCGGGAGCCGTCCACCGCGGCCACCGAAACCGGCTTCCCCTCCTCGACGTGCCGCATGACGTTCTCGATGACGACGATGGCGTCGTCGACCACGAAGCCCACGGCGATCGTGAGGCCCATCAGCGAGAGGTTGTCGAGGCTGTAGCCGAGCAGATACATCACCGCGAATGTTCCAACGAGCGACAGCGGTATCGTCGCGGCAGGTATGATCGTCGCCCACGCGTTGCGTAGGAAGGCGAAGATAACAAGAACAACCAGCCCGATTGTTATCAGAATGGTCTTCTTGACATCGTCGACCGAGGACTGAATGATACCTGACCGGTCTGCAACAACCGACAATTTGACACCCGCAGGTAGCCCCGCCTCCAGTTGCGTCAGCTTGCTTTTGATTCCCTGGATGGTGTCGAGGACGTTTGAGCCTGCCATCTTGTGAACATCGAGCATCACTGATCGCGTTTTGTTCAGCCACGCCGCCTGGTTTACGTCTTCCGGTCCCGAGATTACCGTTCCGATGTCCTGCACGCGGATAGGGGCGCCGTTCTTGTAGGCGATTGTCATCGACTGAAACGCCTGCACGTCCATGATCTGATCCGTGGCGTCCAGAACCGTGGTTCGGCCGTTGCCGGACAACTGGCCCTTTGGTTCGTTTACCGTCTGGACTCCGATAGCGTCGCGAACGTCTTCAAGAGTAAGGCCGCGGGCGGCAACCTTGTCCGGGTCCAGTCGGATGCGTATCGATGGACGCTGCGGACCGTGATAGTCCACCAGGCCGACTCCGTTCATCTGCGAGACCTGTTGTGCGATAATATCCTCGGCGTAGTGATCGAGCTCCGTTGTCGGAATCCTGTCGGAAGTCAGGGCGAGCGTCAGGATCGTCGCCTCGGCTGGGTTTGCCTTGTGGAAGGTCGGCGTCGCTGGAAGGTCCTTGGGCAGTTGCCCGCTTGCAGCGCTGATCGCAGCCTGGACGTCCTGGGCGGCGCTATTGATGTCTCGACTAAGGTCGAACTGCAGCGTAATTCCGGTACGTCCCGATGAACTTGTCGACGTCATCTCGGAGACTCCGGAAATGGTCGATAGCTGGTTCTCCAAGGGGGTGGCGACGGAAGTGGCCATCGTCTCGGCGCTAGCACCCGGAAAGCTGCTCGAGATTTGTATTGTCGGAAAGTCGACCTGCGGAAGCGAGGCGACCGGAAGCAGGCGATAGGCGACGGTCCCGACGATCAGGAGACCGGTGGCGAGCAGCAAGGTTCCAATCCGACGCTTGATAAACGTTTCGGAGATGTTCATTGGATCTTCTCCGCATCCGTCGCAGCAAGTTTGTTCGCATCTGTGCCCGTGGCGCTGACCTTCGTTCCGTCTGTCAGCCTCGATTGTCCGGATGTGACAACTAGGTCGCCTGCGGACAATCCCTGCGTCACGGCCGTGATGCCTGCGTTTACTTCGCCCGTTTTCACCGAGGCCGCGGCAACCGTCTGGTCAGGTTTTATCACGTACACATAAGGCCCGGTCTGCCCGTTCTGGATCGCGGACGACGGGACTACGGTCGAATTCTGGTCGGTTCTGAGCGTGATGTTTGCGGTTACCAGCTCGCCCGGCCACAACGCCATGTCGTCGTTGGGGAAGACGGCCTTGAGCTTCACCATGCCAGTCGAGGAGTCGATCTGACTGTCGACCACGGCAAGCTTTCCGTCCGCCAGATGCTTCGAGCCGTCCCGGCTGAATACCGAGACCGCGAGCTGCTTCTGGGTCTCTCCTGAGACCAGATCGGGGAGATCGTCCTGCGTGAGAGTGAACTGGACGGCGATGGGACGCATCTGCGTGACCGTAACAACGCCCGTGCTGTCGGTCGCATGAAGGATCGCACCCTCTTCCTGCTGGCGCAGTCCGACCCTTCCACCTATCGGCGCCTTGATGGTGGCGAACTCGAGGTTCAGCTTCGCCGTATCCAGCGCGGCCTTTCCGGAAGCTGCGGTGGCGTCCATGATCTTCACCTGAGCTGCCGCGGTTTGGGCCGCCTGCGTGGTACCGCTGCCCGTCGTCGTCAGCCTCTGCGCCCTCTCCTGGTCCACCTTGGCCTGCTCGAGCTGTGCCAGTTCCTTCTGGTAGTCCGCCTGCGCCTGGGCGACCGCGGCTTCGTACGGACGTGCATCGATCACTGCCAGCACGTCCCCGGCGTTGACCTCCTGTCCTTCTGCGAAGGCTATCCGCTCGAGCTGCCCTTCCACCCGCACCTTGACGTCGACGGCGGTAAGCGGCGAAACCACGCCAAGACCGGTGCGGATGATTGGGAGGTCTTGGCTGGCAACCTTGGCGGTGTGAACTGGAATTGGGGGTGGCGAGCCCGTTTCCATCTTTGGCCTGGTCTCCCCCATCCCCACCTCGGGATACCAGACAGATGCCGCGCCGGCTCCTGCCGCGGCCAGTACAATGACTCCAATGAAATAAGCTTTCCTTCGCCCCGATTTTCTCGGCGCTTCACGGGATGGATTCACGACAGCACTCCATAGGTGTTCGATCGGACGGCGGGTCGCACCGCCGCAGTTCGCCTCGGACTCTGCCTGATTGGAAATGGCGAGGAATTCGCGCCAACATGAAATTAATTTTAGATCCGGTCGATCGACCGATCTCACGAAACACCTAACGGATGACGGCGCTACGGATCTTCACTTCTCGATCATATACCCTGCACCGGAGACGGTGGTGATCGCGCTGACCGGATCGCCTCCATCGATCTTCTTGCGCAGCCGGTGGACGTGCATGTCGATGACATTCCCCCGCGGATCGAACGAATAGTCCCAAGCCGCCTCCAGCAACATCGACCGCGTCACGACACTTCCGGCATTTCGCATCAGCGCCTGAAGAAGCAGGAATTCCCGAAGCTGCAGACCTATGATGCGTCCGTCCTTCTTCGCGACCCTCCGGCGCGTGTCGAGGGAGAGACGTCCGACTACGATCTCGCCATCGACGTCCGGCGTCCTGTGTCGCGTCACCGCCTCGATGCGCGCGAGCAATTCCGAGAAGAAGTAGGGCTTGGGCAGGTAGTCGTCACAGCCGGCGCGAAGGCCTTCGACACGGTCGAGGGCGCTTCCGAGCGCGCTCAGCATTATGACGGGCGTCCGGATGTCGCTTTGCCTCATACGGCCGACGAGCTCGATGCCGTCGATCTTGGGAAGAAGCCTGTCGACGATGACAAGATCGTAGATCGGCTCCATCGCCAGCACTGCACCAAGTTCGCCGTCTGCGGCGTGATCGACGACGAACCCGGCTTCCGACAGCCCCCTTTTGAGGTAGGCCGCACTTCGGTCATCATCCTCTACTACGAGCAGACGCATTCCACCTCTTGCCTGTTTCGGTCAGCAACGTCGTTACCGGCGAGCGCGAAGATGAAATTGATTTAATCTTCGGGCTATCACGCCTTTAGCATGAATGGGTCAATTGTATCTTCGGCGCAGAGCTATTCATCGTTCTTGGAGGAAATGTGTCGAAGATACTGGTAGTCGAGGACGATATCGGAACGGCCTCTGAAATCGAAGCGGCGCTTATTGATCACGGATGCGCCGTAATTCAGGCCGCCGATGGCAAAGACGGACTCGTCAAGGCGATCTCCGGGGATTTCGACGCTATCGTTCTCGACCGAATGCTGCCCGGCGGCGTGGACGGTCTTGGAATACTCACCGCGTTAAGGGCTGCGTCAGTGCAGACCCCCGTTCTCATCCTCAGCGCTCTCTCCGCCGTCGATGAACGTGTTCGCGGCCTCAAAGCGGGGGGAGACGACTATCTTACCAAGCCGTTTGAATCCCTCGAATTGACTGCGCGGGTCGACGTCCTTGTCAGGCGCAGGTCCGGACCTGTTCAGGAGACCGTACTGCGCGCGGGAGATCTTGAGATCAACCTGTTGACACATTCGGTTACCCGCGCCGGCCGCGTGTTAGATCTTCTGCCCCGAGAATATCAGTTGCTCGAATACATGGTCAGGCACTCTGGCCAGATCGTCACTCGCACCATGCTTTTCGAGGAGGTCTGGCACTATCGATATGGCGAGGCGACCAACGTCATCGACGTCCATATCAGCAAGATCCGGAAGAAGGTCGACCTTCCCGGCCTCGTGCCGATGATCCGCACGCTTCGTGGCTCAGGATATGTTCTTGATGCGACCGCTTGAGATTTTGAAGACGACCAGCTTTCGGCTCGCGCTTGCATTTCTTCTGCTATTCGGTGCCGCAGCGGCACTGCTGTTTCTTTTTGTCGACTGGCAGATGCATGACTTTCTCGACAAAAGAAGCGACGAGTGGCTCCAACGTGAAATGCAATCCATCGAACGACTGCCGGCCGACCAGGTCACTGCGCGTCTGGTGATCCGGGCAAAAGACACCGCTTCCATCGAGCGGCCGTTCTCGCTGTTCGACGGCCACGGAAACCAGATCGCCGGCAACAGCGTCGACTATCCGCAAAACCCGCAATTCGACACGCCATTTGATTTCGTCGACCTTACGCCCGTGCGCGTACATTACCGCGGCCTCCTGCACCGGCTGCCGGATGGCGGCGTCCTTCTGATCGCGCAGAGCTTAAAGGAGCAGCGCGAGTTCCGGGAGACGTTGGAAAACGCAACCCTCTTCGCATCGATCGCAACCGCCCTGCTCGGGCTCCTCGGAGCGGGGGCGATCGGACTTGGTTCCATGAGGCGGCTGGACGCGATTTCAGATGCAGCGTCCCGGATCATGCAGGGAGACCTTACGCAGAGATTGCCGACCGGGCGCGCAGGAGGCGACATCGATAGGCTTGCCGCCGTCGTAAATCACATGCTCGACGAGATCGAGCGTCTTATGCACGAGGTGAAGGGCGTCTGCGACAACATTGCCCATGATATGCGGACGCCGCTGACACGGCTTTTGGGAAGTCTCGAACGGGCGCGACGCCGCGCAACGACGGTGGAAGAATACAGCCAGAGCGTCGAGGAGGCGCTGGAGGAAATCCAAGGCATCCTGAAAACGTTCAGCGCGCTGCTGCGCATTTCGGAAGTCGAGGACGGGCTCCGGCGATCGGGCTTTGTCGATCTGGACGTGAAGACGATCGCGCGCGACGCCGTCGATTTCTTCGAGCCTGCGGCCGACGAGCGCGGCATCTCGCTTGCCCTGATCGAGGGCAACGACGAGCCCGCGATCGTCTCCGGGGATCCTAGTTTGATCTTCGAAGCGGTGGCAAACCTGATCGACAACGCGATCAAGTTCACGCCCGAGGGTGGCCGGGCGGTGGTTCGGATCGACAAGCATAGCGACGGCATTCTGATCAAGGTCGAGGACACCGGCATAGGCATCCGACCCGAGGATGCGGAAGCGGTGTTGCGACGGTTCTATCGGGCTGAGCGAAGCAGACACGCGCCTGGAAACGGCCTTGGCTTGAGCCTGGTGTCCGCAATCGCACGGCTTCATGGAATGAAATTGCAGATCGACACCCCTGTGTCGGGGACAAGTATCAGCCTGACAATCCCTCAGCCGGCCAACTGACATCCTCGCGACAGCAGGTCTGGCGGTGCATGCGAGACTGCCACGACAAAATAAAGTTCGATCGGCCGGCCACCTGCCTCGCGATGAATAGTCTCTACTGGAGAGACCGTCCCGAAGCACCGCTTGTATCGATCGAAACGCTCCTCCTCGCTTGCCGACACGATCAAGAGACCTGTCGTCTCAAGAATAGCCGGATCGGTGCTCTCGAACGTGTAGCGCTGTCGTTCGACGATCTGACGAACCGGCACGGCATCCTTCGCCTGGAAGGCAAGTTCTCCCGTCAGCCCATAGTCCATGGTAGCGATCCACTGCGCTCCTTTTCGACGACGTACCACGTCCAAGGATGAATAGAGTCCACGCCAGCCTAGAACGTTGTCCGCGGGTGAACGCCAGGGAAGGCTTCGACCCAGCGGAGTGGCGAAGCAGACCAATATCAGGCAGGACAGCCCGACCCCGACCGGGGAGGCCCATCGAGAAAGCCTAAGAAGGCGGGTGGAAGCAAGGCTCTCGGACGTGGCGACCGCCGCCAGAATGGCGAGCGCCGGGTACAGCGGAGCCGTCCAGTTCGGATGGACTCCATCGTGACTTGATTGGACGAGCATATACAATGCGAGCGGCGCATTGAGCGCAATCAGGAACGTCTGCGGGCTTTTCGCGAGGTACCGCCGCCTGCGGAAATAAGTCCAGACCGCCACTGACGCCAGAACGGCGAGGACCGGATTGATCAGACCGAACTGTCCGGCGAGGAACTCCGCAAAGTGCGAGTTTCCTGCTCCGGTATCGCCGATCCTTCCGAACTGCTTCTCAAACGAAACCCAGTGATGTGCTCCATTCCATACGAGCACTGGGAGAAACGTCAGGAACGCTACGACACCGCCAAGTGCTACCCATGGATCGCCCCTCCAGCGGCGCGCCAAGGGATCCACTGCCAGCCATCCGACTATTCCCAATCCGAGGAAAAGATTGGTGTACTTTGACACACAACCTGCGCCGGCGAGAAGACCTACGACGAGCCACATCCGCTGATCGCCTATCCGTCGCAGCCGTGCGAGAGCGAGGGTCGTCAATGCCCAAAACATCGTGGACGGGGCGTCGGGCGTCGCAAACACGAGTTCCAGTCCAATCAGGAACATTGCGTTGACCCAGATTGCGGCCGTCCTTGCTATCCCCTTGTCGTCATACAACTCCATCGCGGTCATATACGTCGCCGCAGACGTCACGGCTATCGAGAGGATGGGAAAGAGACGAATGGCGAATACATTGTCGCCCGCAATTGTCGTCGACAACCATATCCACCATGCGATCATGGGCGGGTGGTCGTAGTATCCCGCAGAGGGAACCTTCGACCAAAGCCGGTAGTAGGCTTCGTCGGGGACCAGGCTGATATGCGACATCGCCAGGAGCCTGAATACGGTAAGGGCTGCCACCGAAACGACGATGGCGACGTTTCCATCGACCCGAAATGCGGAGCGTGTCATGTTATCGAGCATGACGCCAAGTGATCACCGAGCTTGTAATGTAGTTCCACGCCGCTCCGATCACCGCTCCAGCTAAGCCGGCAAGCCACCATCGAGGTTGCTGGCTATAGAACAAGGAGGAGACTCCGACGCCTGCAAAGATTCCAACGCTACAAAGCAGTGAAAAGAGGATCAGGCCACTTACAAACCGCCGTCCCCGCCGGCGCCTATCCCTGTAAGTCAGCGCATTGTTGAGCGTATAGTTTGACACCACAGCCGCAAGCATCGCTGCAAGCTGGGCGGTCGGAAACGCGGTGCCTTGAAGAAGCATGAGGCGCAGGACGGCCAGATGCAGGAAGACGCCGGTCGAGCCCACCATGCAGAAAAGCAGGACGCGCGGCGAAACGAAATCTCCGGACCACTTGGAGAGCAGCAGCCCCAGATATTCGAATACGACCGATGCATCCATCTTGCTCTCGCCGTAAAGCCGCGGGCGGAAAACATATGGAATTTCGGCGATCTTCAAGTTGAAGGGCGACGATGCGATCAGATCCAGAAGGATCTTGAACCCTTGCTGGGAGAGCTTCGGTGCCGCGGACTCCACGACCGACCGTCTGACCATGAAAAAGCCGCTCATCGGATCGGTCGTCCGCACGTTTAAAAGCCATTGCGCCGCTCGGATCGCAACCCGGCTCCCCGTCTGGCGAATGCGGGTCAGCGCTTCGTCGGACGACAGCTCGTCGCCATATCTGGTTGCAACGACCAGGTCGTGGCCATCCTTGCGAATGACCTCGAGCATTTTCGCAAGCCGCGTTTCGTCATGTTGAAGATCGGCGTCCATCACCGCGACGACCGGGGCCGAGCTCGATAGAATTCCTTCCACACACGCCCCAGCCAGGCCACGGCGGTTGACGCGGCGAATTCCACGCACGCGCCGGTCACGCAGCGATAGATCGCGAACGACGTCGAGCGTCCCATCCATGGAATCGTCGTCGACGAAGATGACTTCCCACGCGATCCCTCGAAGAGCCATCCGAAGACGCTCGATGGTCGGGACGATGTTGTCTCGCTCGTTGAAGGTGGGGATGACAATGGAAAGCTCCGGGCCGGACGAGCCTTCGGCATCGACAGATGCCAATTTCTCCACTCTGTGACCGAGCGAAGCAGAACTGTATGAACTCATTTGCGTCTCATGTTTCCTTGAAGAGGAAGGCGAGTTTGATCGACGAGTTCGTGAAGGACTTCGGCCTATGGATTCCGAACGAAAGCCCGGCGGACTCGCGAACAACGGCCAGGCATTCCTGATCTTTCAACGAATCTTCGTCGCTCGCTGGCTCGCCATGACGCCTGAGCAACTATCGATTGACCTACCTTTTCATGAAACCCTGACAGGATGCTGAACCGGACGGAAGCCATGGCCGTCGCAGTACCGAGATCGGGCGCTGGGAGTCGTCGTCTGAAGCAAAGCATCCTGCAACACCGGGGACGCAGCTTTGCGGATCGTAGCCCACGCGGTCGCAGAAGCCTCCTCGATGGGAGCTTCGTGGAGCATTCATCCGGTCCAATTCGTTCAATCAGATTGTATGGGCAATGCATCGGGTCGGCGAGGTCTCAGTGCAGGCAGCGATCATGACGGCATTCGCGCGCCCTAAGCGAGTGCATCAACGCACGAACGACCCTTGCTTCAGCTTGGCCTGTGCCTGCGTCCTGTCGCGAGCCTCGATGTCTTCCCAGCTTTGATCCATCGCATAGGCGGAGGAGACCACCGGAATGCCCACATGTCCGTAGTAAAACGACAACTGCCCCTCGGCGGTGCGTTCGTCCATTCCCGCGACCTTCCGCATGAACAGCGCGGAGACAAGTCCGCTACGGTCCGCGCCAGACTGGCAGTGAATGAGAATGGGCTTGGGCGCCGACTCCATCAGTGCCAGCAGTTGGTCAGCTTTCTGTGGAGGAACGACTTTCGAGGCCGAAAGGCCGAAGTCGAAATGCTTTACACCCAGACCGTTGGCCATCGCTACCTCGTCGTCGTACCACCGGGTGCCGGGATGAGTTCCCCGAAGATTGATGACGGTCTTGATACCATGAGCCCGCACATATGCGGCCAGATCGTCGGCCGTCGGCTGTGCGGAGCGGTATAGCTGGCCGTCGATTACCTGGTGAAAGTTGCCGCTGAGCTGAAGGTAGCCGGCATATGCGCCGCAGCCAACAGCGATCGATCCGACAACCGAGGCAACGGCAATCGAAAGCCGACGAAAACGAAAGCGTTTCATGCCTTTTCCGAGATTCCCTTATGATGCAGGCAGACATGCTGGAAAAGGCTGACAGGCACCTGAAAGCCTGTGGCGCAGGCACACAAACTCCTCCTGCTTCGCCGGCAAAGACGGCTGTCACACGTCTGGCCTCGCCGGTCGGGAATCGCGCGGAGGCACTTGGCGAAATTGCTAAGTTTCCTAGACCGCGGGGCCTGGAAAGTCTACGCGGACGAGAAAGCCTCCACCGACACGGTTTTCGAACTGTGGGGAAAGGTCATGGCGTATGCAGATGGCTTGCACGATCGCCAGCCCTAAACCCGTCCCCTCGCCGCCTGACGAACCGCGAAAGAAGCGCTCGGTCAGTCTTGGCAATTCGTCGTCCGCCACGCCGGGACCGTTGTCGGCCACGACCAGCGATGGCAAAGCTCCGCCCGTAACGGTCACGTCCACTGCGCCGCCGCTCGGGGTATAGCGCACCGCATTATCGATCAGCGCCTCGCTGAGCGTCCTCAAGTCGTCCAGATCGATGCGCACGCGGGCGTCGTCCGCCAGTTCCGTAAAGCCAAGATCGACATGTTTGTCCTCCGCCGTCACCAGAAGTCCGGACACGACGTCCTTTACGATCTCGGATAGATCCAACCAAGCAGTCGACGATACGGGAGGCTGCCCTTCGTATCTGCTGATCTTGAGGAGCTTGTCGGTCAGCGCCGATACCCGTCTGGCCCCAGCACGAAGATCGGCCAGGCGCTCATCAAGATCGGTCCCTGGGTGCTGGGCGAGATTGCCAATCTGGAGTGTCAGTGCCGACAACGGCGTACGCAGTTCATGCGCTGCGTCCGACAGGAACATCTGCTGGCGCCTCAGTGCGACACCGAGGCGGGAGATGAGTTCGTTCATGGAACGGACGAACGGCCAGACTTCTCGCGGCATTGTGGCGAGATCGAGTGGAACGCTGTCGGTCGTCGCCTTGTGGGACAATTCATTCCCAAGGCGCTCAAGGTTTCGAAAAATGCGTCCTGTTACGAATGCCACCAGTAACCAGGATAGAGGGATTGCGACGAGGAATGGAAGAATCGCCCTGGCGGCGGCGTCCGCCGCCAGCTCCGTCCGCACGACAACCTGCTGGGCGACCTGAACGGTGCGACCTGGTGTCACCAGCGAGAAGACGCGCCATTCTCCCTTTTTGTTCGTAAATTGGGAAAAGCCTGTCACGGGTTGATCCGGAATGACGACCGTTGGGTCGGACGTCTTGGAAGGGCGTCCATCCGAGTATGTGACCTCTATGACGTAGTCGTCCTCGCTGTCATGTGGGGGAAGTGCCGCCTCGCCGAGTGCGATGAAGGTGGGATCTCCGACATAGCGAGCGATCTGGCGTTGCTGCAGATCGAGAAATTCTCCGCTCTCCCGCATGGTGGAGACGTAGGAAGTGGCGCCAACCACGGCGGCAATACCGGTGAAAAGGATCGCGAGCGAGCTCGCCGTAGCAGTGCGGAGTGAGATCATGTTTTTGGAATCATCCAGCCGGCGCCGCGTACGTTGCGGATGATCTGCTTATCGAACCGTCTGCGTATGTAGAAGATCAGCACTTCAACGGCGTTGCTTTCAACCTCCTCGCCCCAACCGTAGATCTTTTCCTCTAGCTGAGATCGCGAGAGGATAACACCGGGCCGCTCAAGGAGGGCGCGCATGAGCGCGAACTCGCGATGCGGTAGAACCTCGGTGGCTCCATTGTACGACAGCTCGTGGGATGCAAGGTCGAGCACGATGCTCGACGTGCCGATCTTCGAGGTGGCATGACCGGAGCGCCGTCGGATGACGGCACGCAGCCTTGCAATGATCTCGGAGGGCTCGAAGGGTTTCAGCACGAAGTCGTCCGCGCCGAGATCCAGGCCCTTGAGTCGGGTTTCGAGATCGTCGCGCGCCGTTATGATGACGATCGGCACGCTCGCCCCCCGAACCCGCGCGTCGCGCAGCAGCGTCAGGCCGTCCGGCGCTGGCAGCGAGAGGTCGAGGAGGACGGCAGCGTGCGTATCGCTTCGCATTGCCTCCTCCGCCAGCTTCCCATCTGAGATCCAGTCCACAGACATACCGACATCTGCCAGCGCCCTTTGCAGGCCTAGCGCAAGCATCCTATCGTCTTCGACAACGAGAATTCTCATCAAAACCAAGCCCTGGATGGGTTCCTGTATCGGCCAATGCCATCGAAGATTTAGCGCAAAATTAGGGACGAACCAAAATCTCTAAGTTTCGTCTAAGAATCCGTCGCCATTGTCCGGACAGTAAGCAGTTGTCCAAACTGCTTCCATCTGTGTTGGACGCATCATCGGCTCCTGATTCCGCCTGTGCATGAGGCGCTGGTGGAAACAGGATGAAAGGAACAACGACCGGCGGGGCTGGCGCGTAATTCGCGCATCGCGCCACCCCCTCGGCCACAGCTGGCTTCGACACAGCGTTGGCCAACGCCATGTGGCTGCGTTCGTCGGATCCCGGTCCTGGGCAGATCGGTTCCTCCTTTGGAAGCTTCGCCAGTTGGGTCTGGCGAACTTGCCTGATGGTTCGCCATCGAGCAAGACGACGTGGACGATCGATGTAGTAACTATCACGATCGTTCCGCGTCGTCGTTGCATCGTCGCGATCTTCTAAAGCGTTGACACAGGATGCCACTCGGCCTCTTCCCGGAGACGGCAGGCGCAGACGCGGAACTGATCAAAGTGAGGCTCCTGTCGCGAGCCGGTGGCTGGAATTGCTGAGGAGCCTGAACGCGAAGAAGACAAGTACCGTCAGGTCGGCATAGTACACACTGGGCAGCCCGAGTCCGTCTTGTCGCGCGGTCTAACCGTATCGAATGAACGAGCCGATGAGTTTTGAAGAAGCCGCCGCGCCCACGCCGCCGTCGCGTTCCAGGATCTCGTGAATGCCTTTGTGCATGAGATCATATTTGATCGAGCCATACTTGGCGCCGCCAACGGCTAAGGCACTTGCTCCTCAGCCAAGGTCAGGCGAGGACGAAATCAGTGCCGAGGCGTTCCTACTTAGGGTCCAGAACCTCATCCAGAAACCGGCATATTGATCAGAAACCACGTCAGTGCGAGGCCCGCGACCGCTATTCCCAAGGCTTGCAGCAGCAGGCGGGCGATCCCCATTATTCTGCCACCCGTCTCAAATCGCTGATCCTTTGGTTTGCAAAAAGTTGCCTGATCTTTGACGACTTCATGTCCCTGTGACTCGCCAACGGCCATGCTGAACTCCCGCGGTTGCTGGGGTTCAGAATGGATGTGGAAACTTAGTGGCGACTTATGTGAACCCCTGTGGGTATCGCATTGCGCTTCGCCGATCTAAGTCTGTCCTAATTTTCTGCGACCAGCATGCTTTGTTGCGACCGCGATCAAGGAGACGCGGCGGGGTCAACCACAGCAGTCGAGGGTAGCCAATCGTCAAGCCGACGGCAGGCCGCCCCCATACCTGCGCCAGGCCGATAGCGATGCAAACATTATACGATAGCGACCTTCCCTTCCCCGCACCAAACACGTTGAACGAAGACGAATTGCTTGGACGGCGCATCGTCCTCGAACTTGTGTCGACCCCCTCAAGGTGCCTGTTTATCCACGGCGCCTCGCTGACGGGCTCGGGAACCTTCGCGCTGATGCGCAAGCTGGTCGACGCGAACTGCGACGAACTGGGTGTGTCCGACAGCGTCCGAGCCTCGGCACAATCCTATTCCACCTCGCTCCTCGGCGAGGCGTTGGACTCGCTCTTCAAACAAAGGCAATAGACATGGATGTACTTATCACCCGCTGGATCAATAGCTGGGCGGGATCTGGCGACATGCTGGACAAGGTGACGATCCTCGTAACCCAGTTTGGCGTGCCATTGCTCGTGTTGTTCGTGGTGTTCCAATGGTGGTCGGCGCGCGACCGCGTTCATGTCAGACACGCCTGCATTGCTGCGGGGCTCTCGTTCCTGCTCGGGCTCGGGATGAACCAGATCATCATTCTGTTCTTCCAACGTGTGAGACCGTATGACGCCGGCGTCACGCATCTGATCATCGATCGAAGCGTGGATGCATCCTTTCCCTCCGACCACGCGACCGCCTGCTTCGCGATCGCGGCGACCCTTTTGGTCCAGGGCTTGAAATGGCGAGGAACTGCGGCCGTAGTGGCGGCATTGTTGATCAGCATCTCGCGCGTCTACGTGGGCACCCATTACGTCACTGACCTTCTTGGAGGCGTCGTCATGGCGGTGGTGGCCACTATTTTGGTCCACGCGCTCTACCGCAAGGGTACGAGGGTCGACCGGCTTGTGACCGCAATCCTATGAGGATGCGCTGGGCGGGCTTGCAAAGCAGCATCGCCCAACGCTCTGGAGTCGTTCACACTAGTACTGGTAAGCGAGGCTCAAAGAGATTTCCGGGCGCCTCATAGGGGGTTCGTTGCCAGCCTGAAAATTACATCGGAGAAGCTCAGAAAAGGTTCCTTTCTCGCAACTTTCTGGGCCAGTGACTTGCGGTAAAGCGACGCCAATTCCACAGCTCAATTGTGGAATTGGCCACGCCGGGACGTGCGCCCGGGGTGACATTTCCCAATCCGTTTGCAGCGCGCTGTTCATTGTCGTCTTCACTCCCTCACCAACCATCTCGGCAAGATGCGTGCGCTGCTCGCGGAGACAGGCGACGCAACGGCAATCCATGACTACGAAACTTTGTCGGTCGAAACTGTTTTGATGTTCGGCATCGCAATGGTGGCTGGGCCTGGCGCTGGATCGTTCGAGACCGCCACCGGGGCGAACAAGTCCATCATCGGGCCGCGCCGCGAGCCCAGTTGCTCCCTACTCAGCAAACAGAAGCCGCCATCGGCTGCGCCGTCCTCAACCGAATGCTTGGCTGCGCACGCCTGAAATCCGTCCGCCGCAAAGAAGCTACGGCATAGTATGCCCCTTCAAAGATCGGCTGCCGCTCAATTCCGGATCCACGCACCAACGCTTCGCTGACCGCGCGGTCCGGCTGATGCAGTTTTTCTCGATGATGAAGAGCACTGTTGCTGGCCCGCAACATGGATCGAGAAAGCTCTTATCCGCAGATTCAAATCTCGACCGTATGAAAGTGAGTGCTAATATAAAAGAGAGGGATGAGGGGTTCTAACCGAGGGGACAATCGATGACGATGCTCGATGCGATTCGAGTGGCGGGCGCCGTGGCCGCGCTGGCCTTTTCCGTTTCGACTGCCTGCGCTGAAGAAGACCTGCGCGAGGCGGCGCAAAACCCGATAGCCAATATGATCAGCCTGCCGTTTCAGAACGAAACCAACTTTGGCCTCGGGAACACCGACAACACTCAGAACATTCTCAATATTCAGCCGGTTTTTCCAGTTCACCTCAATGATAACTGGAATCTGATCATCCGGCCGATCCTGCCAGTAGTCTACCAGGAACCCTTCCTCTCCGGACAGGAACTTCAGCAAGCTGAAAGAGTACTTGGCGATGACATCGGCGAAAACCACTTCGGCCTTGGGGACCTTACACCGGAGTTCTTCTTTTCGCCGAGCAAGCCCACGGAGTTGACTCCGGACGTAAGCTTGGTTTGGGGCGCCGGGCCGGTCTTTCAAATCCCGACCGCCACCAACGATCTGCTCGGGACGGGAAAGTGGTCGGCCGGCCCTGGATTCGTGACCTTCTTGAGTGTCAAACCACTCAAAATAACAACGGGCTTTCTGGTTTTTAACCTGTGGTCTTTTGCCGGGGACGAAGACCGCTCCGATGTCAATGCCATGACGTTCCAGCCGTTTCTGAACTACAACCTCCCGAATGGCTGGTATCTGACGACGAGCCCCGTCATCACCGCCAACTGGAAGGCCGCTGAGGACAATCGCTGGACCGTGCCCGTCGGCGGCGGCGTCGGACGCATCTTCGAGGTAGGTCATCAGGCGATCAATGCGCAGGTGTCGGCCTACTACAACGTAGCCAAGCCCGACAACACCGGCCCTGATTGGCAGTTGCGCGCACAGTTGACATTTCTTTTTCCAACCCGTTGAGCGGTAGGCTGAACGGTCGGGCAGCTTTAGCAGCGCCACTCTGAAAGCGGCTTCACGCGGTGCTGGTCTTATTGATGTGTAGGAGCGCCCCCTGAAGTGCAGCCTTGTCTCTGTGCCGACGAGGTTATCGGTTGAGAGCATGTTGGTCGACGTAACTTTTGGGGTGGTTGATGGTTCAACACGAAATTGCACTTTTCATCGGCACCTTCACGACGTTGCTGGCGATTATCAATCCGCTTGAGGTTCTTCCGGTCTATCTAAAGCTGTTGGCCGGAAGCGACGTGCCAACGCGCCGCGTCGTAGCAGCGAAGTCGTGCCTCTACGCAACGGGCTTGTGTTTCTTTTTTCTGGTTTTCGGGACGCTGCTGTTGCGAATTTTCGGTGTTCCTCTCAGCATGGTTCGTATCGCCGGCGGCATAATACTTATGAAGATCGGCTTCGAACTTTTTTCGCCTTCGTCGTCTAAAAACAACACAATGCTCGGGGGCGACTCGGCTTCAGGTAACATTGCCTTTGTTCCGCTCGCGATGCCGCTGATGTTTGGCCCCGGCGGGATTGCCACGATCTTGGGTATGACGTCAAAAATCCGGCAATCGTCGGCAGAGCTTTGGTCGTTTGTTGCCATAGCGGCCGCAATTTTCGCGACGATGTTTGTAACTTTTGTCTGTCTGGCTTACGCCGACAAGCTAACCAAGAAACTGGGACCACTAGGAATCGATGCGGCTACCCGGATTGTCGGCTTCTTCGTCTCGGCTATGGGAGTGGGCCTGATCTTTGACGGCGTCATTGAAGTCCTGGAGATGCACGGTCTGACATCGCTGCATTGATGTTCCGGTTCCGAGTTGTTGATTTCCACAGAGAACTGGCCCGCCCCTCATGTAAATTTCAGTTCGGTGTGTTGGCGAGGGAGCTCTTCGTCGTGGCATCTTCAAGCATTTTTGTCGTGCCGGCACCTTGCTTGAGGCCGCCGCCGGGGCATGCCTGCATCTGGTTGCGTCAGGCTTTTGTAGTATCTGAGACCGTCGCATAGCCCACGTTATGTCGGATCTCGAAATCGGATACCGGCCCCAAGGTTTTCGTCCGCGGGAATGAAGATGATCCCGTTTGCTTCTAGAACGTCCTTGATGCGTTCGAGCGTTGCCGGCCGAAGCTCTTCGCCCTTCTCCAGACGAACAATTGTTTGCTGCGAAACGTCGGCAGCTTTGGCCAACTCTCGCAATCCCCATCCCAATGCTACTCTCGCTAACCGACACTGAATTCCGGTCAAATCATAGCACCGCACTGATTTCTGTTGTGTTCTCTCGACTTCCAAGGGGGTGTTCGCACCACCCAGCACGACCTGACCACAACCAAGCTATCGGGAGCTCGGATCATGGCTGATTCTGAGAATAGCAGAACTGTGCCCGCAATCATCCATAGAAACCTTCTGCCGGTGGCCGAACAGGTTTTGCTCGGGTTAGCTGCAGATCAGGAGGCGGCAGGGGGCGGGGACATCGACGCTGCTCTCGCCACATGGAATGATTGGATTGCCGCCCTTCGCGAGTTCGCCCGGCTGTGCCTCGTGCAACAACGGCTCGAAACCCAAGTGCTCAGCCTCGTCAGCAGCCCGTTTGTGGAAATCCACCTTCCGTCCCGCGCGAAACCGCTGATTGCCACGACGGAAGAAGAAATCGAATGCTGGCTCGCGGGTGATGCGTTCGCCGATGAACGCGAACGCGCCAAGCGGGATCTCGCCGAACGTCGCGAAAACTGGGACGCCGTCGACGAATTTGTCGGCTATAGCGGCGCCAAGACCGCCGAGACAATTTCCTTCGATCACGAAAGCCGGCTTGTGGCCGAACTCTGGGAGATGTCCGCCCATACCCTGCCGGCGGTTGCGGGCAAACTGCACTCGATCATCATGCATGGGGCGCCGAAGCTCGACACCGACGATTTTCCGTGGCCGCAGGTCCGCTCGGTTCTCATCGATCTGCTCGGCATGTGCCAACCATCCGCTACTCGTGCTGTCGGTCCCTGATCAGGTCGTAAACGGTCACGTCCAACGCCGTCGCGAGCCTGTCAAGCGTGCCCAGGGTAGGCGACTGCTTGCGCAATTCCAGCGCCGTGATCGAGGTTCGGTGCATACCCACCCGGAAGGCAAGCTTTTCCTGGGATAGCCTTTCTTTGGCTCTCAACCGTCTGAGGTTCCTGGCGAAAATTTCATGGATATTCATTCCCGAGCTTATTGCGCGATGTAGAGTATTCCACTACAGAGTATACAATGCAAAACGCAGCAAGACCTGACCTTCGGAACGAAAACGATCGTTCCGCGGGAGCGGAAAGGTGGCCGAACTGGGTCTAGAAATGAATCGACAAGCCGAGGATCGGGCCCTGCAGGACGACGTCGAAGACAAAGTTGTCGCTGCGATAGTCAACACCCATGGCGCGATAGCCGAGCTCCGTGGAAATCGTCTTGTTGAACTTGTAGCCGAGAGCAGCGCCGACGTCCCAGTCGATGTCGGCTCCGCCGCCGCCAACAAGGCCCCACCCCGTCGCGTAGAGTTGAGGCGTGAAGAAATAGTTGCCCTTGAGGCCGGCCAGTGCATCGACCCAGGTCTTCGTGCTATCAGCACGGGCGCCGTCCAGGAAACCGCCGTTGAAGGAGATGGTGTTGTCCAGCGACCAGACCCTGGCGCCGCCGACGATATCGAGATGCCCGTTCGGCGCATCGACAAGCGCATAGCCCCCGCCTAGAAAGCCCGTGAAGGTCTTGGAGGTAGCCTCGACGCTGTTTGCGATGATGCCTCTCGGCGTGCCCTTATCGTTGGAGACCTTGACGTAGATGAGGTCGCCGATGACACTGTAACGGTCATACCGGGCCTCGCCCGTTACCATCGCGCCGAAATCGAGGTTTTGCAAAATGTCGCCGAAGTCGGCGTTGAAATGCACCTCGGGCAGACGTCCAACCCCGACATTGCCCGATATCCCTGCCGCAAACAAATACGGCGTTATGGTATAGGTCCAGCCTGAAGGCGTCTGGACCGGCGTAGGCGCTGGCGCTGGCGGCTCCATGTCCGCAGCTTCAGACAAATAGGCCGGCAGCATCGCCGCTAGAGCGACCGCAGCGTAAACCGTTGCGCCCTTGGCTCGCATCATCGCATTCCCCCTCCGTGCCCGACGCAGGCGAAAGGCGCGCTGCGTCACTATGTCACGTATTGTTAAATTAGAAGGAAGAAATACGATCTGTCCACCGTCCGTTCCGCACGGCGCGACAAAGCGGCCGGATGTGGCTTTAGAGTCACACATCTAGATGGTGCAACGGAGCCGGGTTTGGAGGCTGGTGATCGTCCCCCACAATGATGGTGTCGCGGAGCAAGGAATGGCCTGCTCCACAGCGTCACGGAGAGACGACCATGAAGCAGCATGCCTCAGTCGACATATCATTGGAAAACTCAAGTGCGTGCGTGGTGGATGCGGATAGCCGCATCGTCTGTGAAGCAAAAAACTCAGCGAGCCAGATGCGCTGATCACCCGGTTTGGTGAGCATCGCGCGGCGACGGAGCCGGGGCGTTGTCACAGCGGCTCCATGCCAGGATGACGACAGACGGTCTGGCGGCGCGAGCTGATCGAGGCGCGCCACGTGCTTACCGCGTCAAGACGATGCCCGTGAAGACGGAGCCTCGTCTATCTGTTTGGCCAAAGCTACCAATTGTGCAACGGCGGATCGCGCCAACGACCCGCCGTGCCGAGCTAAGCTACCAAGGCAGAGCGATCTACTGCGCCTTGTCTTTCGTTTCCTGGACCTTTTGATGGAGGTGCTTTTCCTCCGCCGCATATAGCGCTGAACATGGCCTGTAAGATATTGCGCGCCGTGAATGCGGCCGATGATGGCAAGGAAGTCCCGACGAAGGTGATTGCTTGGCGCATCGAGACGATCCTTTTGGCTGCCACCGACGAAGAGGCGTGGTTGCATGCTGCCGGAAGCCAATGCTTTCATGCTTTAAGTGTCGTCGACCGCCGGCGCGGCGTCGCTCCATCCGGCGCGTTGTTTCAAGGCACTTTCAAAAGCAGAATAGAGCTTCGTCATAACCGGCTTCTTGTAGGGAAAGATAGCCTCGGAATCCATAGAATGAACGATCATGGCCACATCTGCTTCGAAAAGGAGCAGGCGTCCGTCAGGCAATTCGGCGCAATCTATTGCGAAATAGTCGAGCCCCAGCCGACGGTGGAGGGCGTCGAAAGCGCCGCTGTGTCGAACGGCGAAATCGGCATCGAAGTTCACCATCCAAGTCTCCTCTTCGGTGCGCCGGTCGACGTGCTCGGCCATGCCGGCACTGAGATAATGCACCATCCAGTGATCGGAGATTGCCAGATGACTTGCGAAGGCACGTCCATCGATAAACGCGATCCGCTGCTTTCTGAATTTTCCATCGCTCCCGCTATAGTCGATAAATGGAGCGATATAGAATTCATCCTCCGGCCATGAGTTCAGATAAGTGGACAGCTCAAGCCACGCGGATATCTTCTCCATTCCCTTCCCGGCATGAGTGCCGATCGGGCGAATGATCACTGGAAGAGAATCGATATCGCCAAACGATTGCACTTCGACCTCACCTGACGCCAGCCTCTTCAACTGCTCGCGACTGACGCGCACTGTCGTCGGAGCAAGAATGGCGCTTTCGCTTTTAAACGTTTCCGCGACTCCATCTCTTGAGAGCGCGTTGATGCGGGCTGGGCTGCCGTTTATTATCGGTCCGGGACACCTTGATAACAGTCGATCTAGATTTTCTAAGACTGGCTGATTGAGCGGCGACTCCGCGACGGCAACAAAGGCAACGTCATGCTCGGGGATGTCGTTCAAAGCCTTGGTCTGCCCATCCACGTAATAAAACAGGATATTGGTGTCGGATTCTTCCAGAAGATATTCGATCGGAGTATTGGCCATGAAATCCCCGGCTGTAACAAAGACGAGAACGGTAGGTCCCGTGCCACGACCGTTGCGGATCGTGAAAATACGGCTGATTTCCAGCGCGGCCTGTTGGTTTCTGGCTGCGCCCTCTGCGTCGCCGGCCGCCTGTAGAACGAAGGAAGTGTCCATAAGTGCAGCGGCTTCTGAATGGTCGGGGGAAATGAATCCAAAGAGAATATCCCTTAGTGAGGAAATATCGGTCTTTTCATAAAGGGCCGCGTAGACCGCTCGGACGATAGGGGCTTTCCCTTTGATAAAGTTGCTCTCATCCGCGTGCTGGATCTGGGGTGTTTCATTATCCAAGTTTCGGAACCTCGCTTGGCTTACGTCGCAAAGATCTTCCTCCCCCATACTCGTTCATCCCCACATGGGTTCGATCATCCAACGCCGGACTTATCCGCAAATTAGGAACGCTGATCGCGATGGCCATTATCGACTTGATTTCAACAAACTGGGTGTTGATTTGTAACTTGGTCGGGTTCGGCAGGCACACTCTTGAGGTCAAACCTGAGCGCTGTCCCGGAGGGTGCCAAATTGCTCGACAAGACGTGAAGAGCTGATGGCGAACTGCCAACGTAGGCCCATGTAGCGCGTGTCCTCCTTCCACGACAGCATCGCCATGTACCAGTCGAGGTATTTCGTCGAGAAGCGGTGGTTGATGCCCTTGTAGGCCTTCTCGACGCGGCTGAAGAAGCTCTCGATCACGTTCGAGTTCGTGCCGTCTTCCTCCTGGTATCGCTCGCTGTGGTTTACGCGGGTCAACGCGACAAGACCAATGAGATCGTCGTACGCCTTGTGCTCGTCGGCGATCAGCAGCGCCTTCGGATCGAGATGCTTGGCGACGGCCGCCCAGGCGTCCTTGCCGTTCTCGTCCATGATAACCCGCGTCAGCGTCCGGTTCGGAGCGTGTCGGTTCGCCTCCCTCAGCGCCAGGACGCACATGCGCTTGCCGTTCTGGTTTTCCTTCCTTGCGTCCTTCCTTCCTGTTGGCCTTGCGGAGGACGCCGCCGACATGCTTGCTGTCGATCTGCACCGTGCCCTGCAACTTGATCGCGTCACGTCGGAGACCGACGGCCTCGCGGAGCTTCTGGAGCAGGACGTAGGCGGTCTTGTACTGGACGTTGAGTTTGCGGCTCAGATGAAGCGCCGCCATGCCCTTGGCCGCCGTGATCTCTTCCCAGATCGCCATGATGATCTTTTTGAACGACAGCTTTCGGTTGGCGAACACGGTTCCGGACGTCACCGAGAACTCGGCGCGACATTCCGGCTCCGAGCATCGGAACCGACGGCGGCGGACGCTGTACGGTTCCAGGCAGCCGCAGCGAGGGCAATAAGGCTTGCCGCCGTTGTCGGCCCAGCGGAAATTGGCGAACAGACCATAGGTATCGTCCTCGGTGAGAGACCAGACATTCTCAGGGTCGAGATCGCGACCATCGGGCCGTAGCAGCGGATGCTGTCCGAAGCCCTCCTTCGGATTAGGCCAGGCGCAACGGTCGTATTTCGAACCTCCTGTCTCCTGCGGAGAAGGGGTCGTAGGAGTTCGGCCTCAGGAAGGGAATTCGCTTCTGGAGCATGTTCAAGTTTCCGGTCGATACGCAGGACATAGGCGGGACAGCTCCGTCGGAAGGACGGAAGCGGAAGGTCAGCACTCTATTCGTATCGATTTGAACATACTGTCGGAATACCAGGTGGCCCGGAGGAAGCCGATCGTGACCGGGCCACCTGGCTAAGAGAAAGTTAGCAAGTCGTTAACGCGTGGCCTAGTTGAAAACGTGGAGCTATCGGATGGATATACGTCTCCCGCAGGTTCAAGACGAGGATAGCTGGAACGCCCATCACTCCATTCGTCGCCAGTATGTCCCAACAGCATTTCCCTCGTTCGCCACATCCAGGCGGGCATCGAGGAGGCCACTTTCCACTGCTGTTCGATTGCGGTGGCATGCCTGTTTTGGACATTTCCAGCCGAACGCCGGCAGACAACACGACACTTGCGTTATGGCACTCATGTTATGGCGCTCGTTCAAAGCCAATATCGTCACCAATAACCGTTGTTGGCCCGATCGGCAGCGGCTGTGGGTTGGCAATATTGAGTTTCATAAACTCGATCTTGTCTTTCCAAACCTTCCTCAGAAAGTCCTCGAAGGCCTGAATGGTCAATTGCTCACCCGGACAGCGGCGGTAACCGAAGCCAAATGGTGCAAAGCCTGCGTAGTCGCAGACCGGAAGCGGCTTGCCGTCTGCGACTCCAAAGACAGTCCCGAACCCACTGTTGTGTAGCGAAGCCTTGCGACCGTCTTTTACATCGAACGACGTCAAGTCGAACGGACACTTGGTGAAGCCAATCTGTTTGGCCTTAGCCTCGTCAATATCCGAACTTGTGGGAGCATTTGCGTATCGTGATGGATCGAATTTCTCCGGGTTCATCCAATGCACCGGATCAAGGCTCGTCGAGGTATGCGGGCTGATGATGTAACCGTGGCGATCGAACAGCGGTGACTGAGTTTCTCCCAGTGCCGAGATACTGCCGCCATTCGGTGAAATCAGCCGGAACAACTCCATGACGAACGCTTCGAGGGGGGTAAAGGGGGCACCGTTTGCATTATCGGGGTCGCCTTCCATCGTTTGTTTGAAGGAAGCCTTGATCATCGGGTCTCCCACGTCGTTGGCCAGCCTGAGCATGATATTGTAGATCGTGTTGCCCCACTGACTAAATGCAACGAAGTTATGGAAGCATTCGAAAACCACGTCCTTGTGGTTAAAATACGCACTGTCCTCGCCGTTCTTTATCCAATACCAGGCAAATGTCTTTTCAGGGGCTTTCGTCTTTCCAGACGCGATATCGGCGAGTTTTTCATCGATCCATGACTTCAGAAAGTCGAGGTGGGACCGCACGGTCATATAGTTTTCGTATACGATGCGCTGCGTTGGATCGCGATAGGCAAGGACCGTATTAAAACTCTCGCCAATCTGGCGAACACGCTCCGGTATCTCGTCATGTGAAACACCTAGATGCAGGTCCCAATATAAGTCCCAAAACGAGTCCAGGTATGGGCGCATCAATGGCCGTCCGGCATTGGCATCGGACATGAGTTTATCGAAATAGCCCGTCACCTTGTCGCCGTATTTTTCCCGGTAGAGATCGGGGGTCACCGCCGACATGTAAATACGCTTGCGACGATTATCCGGTCCTCGCTTCTCCAGTCCCTGAAGGAATACCGTCACGCCATCTTCAGGGGCGGGCCGCCAAGTTTGGCTGAGCAGACCCCATAAATCATTGGGCAGAGCGTTCTCCTTGGTGAGTGCAAGATCAATCATCGGAAGAAACGACCGCTCGCCCTCGAAAACGCTCACCAAGAAATGTGGAATGATCACGTTCTCTATATAAGCGGGCTCAAAGTCTTTCATGAATTGCGCGCGCAAGCGAGCGGCAGTTGCTGCCAATTCGCCAGGTGCTGGCGGATCATTCAGCGGAGGCTCGTAATGTGCTAAGACCGGCTGGGCAGACAATGCAGCCATTGAAGTAGCGCTGCCAGTGAGAAATGTTCTACGCTTCATCGCTAGTTCTCCTATTGGGAGGCGATCGCCATGCGGTAGATGCTTTAGATATGACGATCGTCTAGATACGATGAGAAGTGCTGGCGGCAGCGGCGGCTTGAAAGATGGCGTCTCGCAGCCTCGGCAGGCATACTTTAAGCGGCCCACAACCAGCACGCGGCATTGACGGGAACGATGTCAAGCTTCTCGCTGACGTCCTCGCGTATATGTTGTAGATCATTCCGGTAGCATGGGCAAGCGACCATTCACAATCGACGAGCATCTCGATACGCAGCAGTACTGCGCGCTGTTCACAGCATCGACGATTTTCGAAATGTAGTGGCCGGCCCCATAAATCCCCGGACATGATCTCCGGCTTGTTAAGTGTGAGGAGCAATGTGCTCATTATCACCCGTCATCAGTCTTGCCCAGTCGGCCGCGCTGAACCTCATCGAGCACAGGAGCAAGGTCAACGCGGTTGCGCCCGGAGTGGTGGACGGCGAGCATTGGGATGGCGTCATCGCCATCTTCGTAAGGTACGAGGGGAAAGCGCCAATCAGGATGAGTCGATCGTGCCGCGAATGCCGTAAATTTGCCCCGTTAGCGCTCGCTGTGTGGCCATCGGCAGGGAAGCTCCGTGTCCCCGGTTTGATCCATCAGCGCAGCACCGCCCGACCAAAGTAAAAGAAATCACCCATTCGCAGCAAACTCTGCAGCATACCTTGGTAGCGAAAGCTCAACCTTCCCCTGGTAAAGATGGCCCAACGTGCTTTGGGAACGATCCGCTCATGAAGACCTTCGCTGCGACGATAGTGATTGCTACTACTGTCTTTTGTCCGTTCTCGGCATGGAGCGAGACCGAATGGATGGGCGGCGCACGGCAATGGTCAGTTGGGTTTGTCGACGAGAAGCCGCAACCATATTGCCGCCTTCTTTGGGATAGCGAGATCGGCAAGACAGTCGAATTCCGTGAAAGCAAAACGGAGATCCTCTGGCTGGTCGCTAAAAGCACATGGAGTATTCCGGCAGGCACAAAGACTAAAATCTCACTAATTGGACGTCGGAACACGGAAGTCGTTCCCGCTGCATTTTTTGACCATAATACTCTGCGCCTCTTGCCGGGACCGGAGAAAGCAGCGGCCACTCAAATCAAGATGATCATCAAGCAATCCTTTTCCGGAATGCCCGATCTTGACATGCAATTCGCGGGGACTGAGGGTTTGTGGACCGTTCCCCTCTCACGCGTGCAAGAGCTTTATGCGACATATGATGCTTGCCTCAGACGTCTCATCACCGCCGATCAGACCACGGATGCGACAGGGCAGCCGTTCTAGTGTCGGAACGGTAGCGTCGCCCTAATTTGCGTGTGGGGCGAAGCCGGTACGCACGAACCAGTTACACGGCAATGGACAAGGTGATTTCGCGCCAGGTGGCCATGGCGGCCTTTCGCAGATTGCCATGCTCGATGGCGGCTGTTCCACTGCGGTGGAGATGGTGATGCGGATTGGGCGATCGAGCCGTGGATTGAGACGAAACGTTGGCATTGACCCGCCGACTTGAAGCGGATCATGCCTCGCTCGCGTCGAACACCGCCTGGCGATATCAAACCCGCGTCTCTGCCTTTGTGAAGAGGATTTAGGACGAGCTCTTGTGGCATCAAGCCGGATTAGAGTGGACGCTCCCGGCGCAGCGCTCCGTCTTGCGCCTTACAACAACTCACAAGGCGACCTTAGCTTAAAATTCAACTTGCTTAGCTATTCTGCCACGACCGATCGATTTGGAGGAATAGCCGTGAGCCTTGTGACGCTTGATCAGGTTGAGGGCCAATTGGCTCGCGGCTTTGGTCTTTTGCGATTTTCGCCGGAACTTGAAAGACTATTTCTCAGGGACTACGCGGCCGAGAGGGCTCGGCTCGTCGCAATCTGGTGCGTCATCGGCGTGTTGATCTACGATCTCGTCTATTTCGGCGATCACGACATGGTGCCTGACGTGTTGACAGAGCTGATTATTGTCCGCTTCCTGATCTTCACACCCTTCGTAATCGCGTGCATCTTTGTCGTTCGTCGTTGGCCCAATGCGGTGCTTTACGACGCCTTGACGGTCACTGCAGCGGTGTTGAGCACCACCTTGCCAATGATCCCTGCGATCAAGAGTGGCAGCCAGTATCTATTTGTCTACCAGACCTACAATTCGGCTGCCTTTTTGTTCTTCGTGGTGTCGCTCCGGCCGCGTTTTCGAGCCGTGTTGATGGGGCTGGCGCTCACATGCGCTTCGCATTTCACGACGACGTATCTGACCGGCGCTTTCGACCAGATTTCTTACTTCGGCATCATCACAGTCTATTCGATGTTGTCGATCTTTCTCGCGGTAAGTGCCTATTTCCTTGAGAAAGCCGATCGGAAGAATTTTCTCAATCAGTTGCGGGCGAACCTCCTCTATCGGCAACTCGAGCATAGCGCGGACCATGATGAGCTGACGGGATTGCTGAACAGGCGCTCGCTGACGCGAGTCGCTGCCGAACTGTGGAGCAACGCCGCAAAGGACGTGCCTGTTTCCGCTATCCTTCTCGATATAGATCATTTCAAGCGCTTCAACGACACCCAGGGGCACATCGCAGGCGACGCCTGTATCCGAGCCGTGTCGCAGTGCATCCGTAATACGGTCGGTGAGACCTTGTTCGTCTTTCGGTTCGGTGGAGAAGAGATATTGGTGCTTGGTGCGGGCCAGGAACCGATACAGGCATTGGCGATAGCGGAAAGAATCAGGGCTGCGGTTGAAGGCCTTCGCATCCAAAACTACGACAGTGATAACAGATGGGTCACCGTGAGCGCAGGTGTCGCCTCCGCGTTGCCTGCTGAGACCACGGTCGAGAAGTTGCTTCAGTCGGCCGACGGAGCTCTCTACGAAGCAAAGCGCCTAGGTAGGAACACTTTCGCCGTGGCCAGTCTCGTAGAAGTCCGTGCGTTCGCAGCTGGATGATCTGGGCCCAAGGGGCTATCATCACGCGCGAAAAGGTCTAACCTCGCAGTGACTTTTCAGCGATGCTGGAGAGGGCAACCTTTTTGCCCGCGACGTCGGCAACGATTTTCAATCTGCCGCCCAGCGGTTCGACGTAATCGAAGGGTCGAAAGCTTCATATCCGCACGCTTCTCCCGCCGAGACACATTGGATTGTTTAAAGCCTGTCTTGGCAGATATCTGCTCCTGCGTCTGGCCGGGAAGAACCCTTAACTCACGCAGGTTGTGAGCCGTAATTAACGCTGCAAGATCTGCTGACCTTTGCGTCACGGTACCCGCGTCGGTCCTTAGACTTGGCTTGCACCAAAGCCTCGATCATTGGTCATGTGGCGAACGTGCATCTACTCCGACCTCAATATGATCCTGTCCCATCAGATTACGCTACCGGTTTCTGATGGAATCTCATTGCCAATAGCCCAACAAATACTGGATAAATAAATAAAATATACATTCGTATAAACAATATATTCATTAGTGTACTTTCTGTTCGAAGCAAAAAAATACAAACGACTTTCATGTGGAACTAGAGCCACTTTGCTCGCTTGAACCGCACGTAAAGCAGGGCGCATAGCGCGGCGATCACGCCAAGGACCACAAAATAGCCGTAGCTCGTCTTCAATTCCGGCATGTTCTCGAAGTTCATGCCGTAGATGCCGGCGATTGCTGTCGGCACGGCAAGGATCGCTGCCCAGGCGGCAAGCTGACGGGTGATCGTCCCCTGGCGCTGCTGCTCAAGGAGATTGCTCGCTTCGAACACCGAGGTGATGACGTCCCTCAGACCGCCGACCATGGCCTCGACGCGGCGGACGTGGTCCAGCACGTCTCGAAAATAAGCCTTCGCCTACTGGTCCAGGCAGGGCAGTTCGAGATGAACGAGTTTGCCGCACACCTCCGACATCGGGCCTATGACCCGTTGGAACAGAATGACTTCCCGACGCAGGCGGAAGATGCGGGTGATCTGGTCGCGCTCCAGGAAGGCGTCTAGCATCCGCTGCTCCATGTTCAACACATGGTCCTCGATCGTCTGCACGAGCGGAAGATAGCCGTCGACGATGAAATCGAGGATGGCGTGCAAGACGTAGTCCGTGCCGAGGCGCAGTGTCTGGGGCGCCGCCTCGAGCTGGCTGCGAAGTTCGCTGTGCCCTCGGTCGGACCCATGCCTTGCCGTAATGATATGACGCTTTCCAATGAAGATCGCCGTCTCGCCATATTCGATCCGGTCCTCTTCCAGATGCGCCGTCTTCGCCACGACGAACAGCTGGTCGTCGTAAACGTCGAGCTTCGGTCCCTGCCGGGAGTTCAGCGCATCCTCGATGGCAAGCTGGTGTAGATGAAAATGGGCTTGCAGTGTCGAGAGCTCCTCCGTGGTCGGTTCGTGCAGGCCGATCCAGATGAACTCGCCCTCCGCTTTGGGAGGAAAGGCTTCCTCCAATGGGACGCTCTTCGTCCGTTTCCGTCCCTGTATAAATAAGATGCGACGACGCTCATGTGTCAACGACCTCCTCTTGTCTTAAAGGGTAATTGGAACAGGACGGACGGCGTTCGGCAATGCCGTAAGGATGGTCGCGCTGAAGCACGAAACCGCACTTGCCAAACATGCATTTGAAATTCCGGAAGACAACTGGGCGGAGCGCATCTTTTCGTGGCCGACAACCGAGGCGAAAGCGGCCGCTTCGCTCTTCTGGCCCTGTCGGCACTGACCGCCACGGCGACGCGATGATCACGCCGGCGATTTCCCTCCTCCCCGCCGTCGAACGAACCGTCGCATTCTCAGTTTTAACTGGCAACCGACAGCTAGCGTAACAATTCGGTTTCCCGTATGGTTTTCCGATGGCAATGGGAGGTTGCCTGAGGAGGAATTGGATGAGCGAAAGAGCTTTTGGCCTTTTGTTGGCCGCTGAAATGTCCGCCCTTTTTTGGGCTGCGTTATTTTTGGTGGCATTCTCGACCCCCTAGGGGCGTTCCGCGGCCGTCCGCCGCGGAGGTAAAACAGATAGCCCGTCGTAGGGTAGATTGACTTGCCTCAAACGCACCAGGCCTTATTTTTGGGCATTGCCTGCATTCGATCGACTTTGATCCATTGGTGGCAGATTGAGCATCGTCAGTGGATTCGCTCCGCTCCCGAGCATTGTCGCGGGCATTGTCCCGTTCCAGCGGTGCGCCGTCTCATAGGCGACCACACCCGGGTTGGAAGCGACGGCGGCGCCGACCTGCTGAATGACCTTCGCTTGTGCGTCCCCGGTCAGCAGGGTCGCCTGTGCCGCGCCTTCAGCCTGTAAGATCGAGGCCTCGCGTTGGGCACGCGCCTGAGCGATCTGCGCTTCGGCGTCACCGTTGGCTTGCGCTATGCGTACCGCCGCCTGTGCGGCGGCCTGCACTTTCGCCTGCTCTCCTTCGTACTGGACTTTCGTGACTGTATTCTCCGCGCGAATGGCATCGTTCTTGGCCTGGACGGCGGCTTCGACCGAGGCCTGGAAGCTTGGACTGTACGTGATGCTGCTGAGTTGCAGGTCGGTAATTTCTAGCCCGAAGATGCTGCCAAGCGCCTCGGTAACATTCTTGGTGATCTGAGCGGCTATTTGCTCGCGATTGGCTGAGATGCCGACGGTGTTCTGAGTAGCGAAGACACGAAGCACCCTATCGGAGAGGATCGGTCTGATGTTCTCAGTGATATCAACGTTTCCCGTGCGGCCGACCTGGTAGAGCAATTTCAACACGGCATTTGCCGGGATCCTGTAGGATACTCCGAGGCTGACGGTGACCGCCTGGTTGTCGATCGTGTAGACGGTGAGATTGCTGAGATTGAAGGTATCAAGACTTGTCTGGATGGTATCGACGACATCAACAAAGGGTAGCTTGAAATGCAGACCTGGCCCCACGGGCTTGTCGGTGATCACTGTTCCCAAACGCCGCACGCCCGCCATTTCCGTTGGTTCGACGACATAGAAGCTTTGCGCCAGCAAACCTACGACGGCCACGATGGCCAAACCGCCCACAACTAGCCGCGTTGACCCGAATGGGAATTGCGGCGCCTTAAATGAAGGCTTTGGCACCGAACCCCAGGGTCCTCTTTCGTTTGGCACGACTTCATCCTTTATGTATTCAAGCGATGTTCTTTCTCAAAGCTCAAATGCGCCTATTTCGTGAAGGATAAAAGCAATTTATCTGACATTAATACACGTTTTATTAAATTACTTCTCGAATTTATACATTGTTTATATTCTACGCGCTTTTCACTATGGAAAATTAATATGTTCGGACATGCTTGCTATGTTCTGATCGTAGCAATTCCTGCGATTTAGTCCGGACCTGCCGCGCCATCGCTATTGTCTTCCGGCGTCAAAAATTGACTCCGTTGGATGTCGCGCCGGTCGACCAAAAGAGGTTGCGGCTGTCGTCGGTCATAGACCAGGACACGGGAGACGCCGCATTCCCCTCGCTTCAAGAAGAGGACAAAGCGCCCGGAGCAAAACTGCGCGGCCCGACGAACGTAAGCTATGCGCGGAGCAATTTGGTAGCCCGCCAATCCACTTCCTTGAGAGAATAGGATGGTTGAGGCCGGGTACATTTTTTGCGCATGGCACCCGTCTGGATGCCGACGACATGCTTCTCATGGCAGACGTGGTGTTGCACTGGTTCATTGCCCGCGCATGATCTTGCGCCTCGGTGCCCGGACAACCCCCATCCATGAACTGTGTGGACGAGGTGTTCGGATCGGTGTCGATGGCGGTGCCAGCAATGATAGTGGTTCCATGCTCGGCGAAATGCGAATTGCCTTGCTGCTGCACCGGTTGGCGGGCGGGGAGGCGGAGGTACCTTGGCATGAATGGCTCTCTCCTTATCAACTGCTACGGATGGCGACTGTCGATGCCGCCGCCATTCTCCGGCGTAGCGACGTCGGAAATCTTTCGGTTGGAGCCTGTGCCGATTTCACCGCCTTCGACATGACCGGAATAGGTTTTGCAGGTGCTCGATCAGATCGTTTGTCGGGCCTGCTTATTGCCGGCGACGATACCCGTGCGGCGTTCACCATGGTCGGAGGCAAGGTTAAGGTTCAGGATGGAAAGCTCGTCAACCATAACGAGCTTTCCTTCGCACCCGGGTTGACCGCGCGACCGCACGACTGATCGATCGGGCCGGCAGTCTGACCGGCACCGACTATTATGCATTTTCATAGTGTCACGTTGCGTCCTCTGGTCGGCGTGCCAACCATCGTGCCAAGCTCACCACACTCCTATCGTCGAGAAGGTCCAAGACTTTTCGCCGCTGGTGGGGCTGCAAGTGCTCAGCCGCTATGCGCTAGGCGATTATTTCAACCTTGCTTGGACGAATGAGTTCGCGCGCTCCCTGATGCCCTGGATCACGTTTGTCGGGGGAGCTCTTTTGGAGCGCAACCGGGAGAATATTCAGGTGACGATCATCACCGATCTTCTCGGACGGCGCCAGAAGGTTTTCGTAAGGTTCATAGCTGATATATTGTCCGCCGCTTTTCTGGCCCTCGTTCTCTACAGCACCATCGGGACTTTACGCGCAGACCAAGGGCGACGCTGGTGACGCTTCCCATCCCCTTAATGACTGTTTCGCTTTCGCTGCTGGTCGGAACAGCGCTGATGCTGCTTCACGTGCTCGCACACATCTTCACGCAGTTCGCTATCTGGTTCGGGCTGACATCAGCCCCTGCGGAGCCGGGCAAGCGCTAAGGGAACCTTGCAATGACCCTATTTTTCCTTCTGATTGTCATATCGCTGCTGCTGTTGGCGATAGGCATGCCGGTAGCCTATGTGCTCGGCGCGACCGCGGCGATTATTCTAGTAGGGCGCGGCGACATCACGCTCGATCTCATCGGCGCGCAGATCCTGCAAGGCGTGAATTCATTCGTTCTGCTGGCCATCCGTTTCTTCGTTCTGGCTGGCAACCTCATGAACGAGGGGCGCATCACGAAACGCCTCGTCCGTCTTGCCAATCAAGCGATTGGCTGGGCGCCCGGCGGGCCGGCGCAGGTGGCCGTCGGCACCAACGTGATCATGGCCGGGATGTCTGGGTCGGACGTCGCCGACGTGCAGGCAACGGGCTCGATACTCATTCCGGCGCTTAAGAAGCAAGGCTATCCTGCGGGCTACGCCGCCGGCGTTATAGCCGGAGCCGGCTCGATGAGCGTCTCGCAAATGGATGGCCCAGCAGCGAAATCGACGCCCTCATGGAACTACAAGGTCTGAACGGCCTCAGCTTGTCGCTTAGAGTTAATTGCTATTTTCGGCGATTCAATGAAGATTACCCAGATCGACATAATGACCTATCTCCGCGAATCCTCGCCCGTGGTGGTCACAATGTCCCTGGCCCTCATCGCTGTAACCTATCTTCCGCCGGTCACCCTTTGGCTTCCGCCGGTATTGGGCACACAATAGGAGATAGCCCTCGCGCTATGCTCGCACCGATCTCGACATGAAACGCCAGGCCCTCTCGCAGGTGTTTCCTGAACACTCGCGCCACCTTCCACGTCGCATCTCCTGATGGAAGCCACCGGATGCTTACTATGCACTGCAACATCTCGAAGATAGACGCCGTGAATCGGACCCTGCTCGAGTTTACCCCCAGTGCTTTGAGGCATGAGGACCGGGCCATTTACGACCCTCGATCATTGCTGCTGGGGCAATCGAGTCCTGGTCTCCGCCATGACCGGAGCAGGCGAACGGATCGCGTGCAGCCGACGCAGCAGAAAACGGTCGCGGTGGGCTCATTCGGGATCTGCGCCAAGTGGCCGCCGCTGGAGAAGCGCGAATCTTTCGAAGTTCCTAAGTCTGACGCGTTAAACATGCAGAATAGCGCGGCGGGCGTAGAACGGCTACAGATTTGCTACGCCATAGAGCCCGATATCGTCGGGCTGTAGCGACTTCGAAGTCATCTCAGGCTTCTCCGCGGCGTTACCCGCTTGCTTTTCGAGGGCTTTCGTCAATTTGTCGTTGCTATACGGGTCTTTTGCGCTGTCGATGACATCGTCGACGGATACGCCGAGCTTATCCAGCCCAAGTTCTTTCTCGAGGCCCACAACTGCTGCTTGGCCACCGTCGAGTTTCAGCCTGCCCAAAGCCTTTTTCATAGCGTCAACAAATTCATCCCTTGTGGCGTAGTTGACCTGATCGACACCTAGGGCTTTGCCGGTTCGATCGATGAGATCGAGCTTCATCTTGCTGATATTGACGTTGTTGACGCTGAAGATCGACTGGGAGATTTTGGACTGGGCTTGCGTCGGCTGCTTGCTGACGGTGACTTTGTTGCTCGCGCCGCTGGCAATCGCGAGAAGATTATCTGAACTGGACTTTTGCTGCTCGGTGGTGGTCGCAGGATTCGCCTGCTGAAGAATGAGCAAGGCGGCCGAATTTACGGGCAATACAGTCGTCATTGCAGGTCCCCTGGCGTGCCTGCTTGCCCCATGATGGATCGCATGCACGACGTGGCTATGGCCTCATGCAATAGCGATGAACTAACCTGACACAGTTTTTATCAGAGATCTGTTAATAAATTGGAGTGGCTCGTGTGCGAAATCCTGAGTTCCGCGGAGATCTCGCCTGCGGCGCCGGACGCTCCAACAATGGCCTGTTGCAAAACCCGCTCCCATTCATCGGGGTTTCGCGACAGGTATTTGCGACAGCACGTCTCCTAGACGTCCGTTGTAAGAAGCAGCGCCCAAAAATAGCGATTTCATTTCAAGACTTTAAAAAAATAATGCACGGACGAGGGAATAACTGCCGGCGACCGTCGATCTTCTTTGGCGGTGGGGGACGACAAACTGCTGCCT
>Ga0209130_1000445_pt1 | contig 43640 bp, 32 predicted proteins | sample AraplaMF_Cvi_mLB_FD_184264 | JGI IMG/M metagenome (GOLD analysis project Ga0209130, IMG submission 184264) | Arabidopsis root microbial communities from the University of North Carolina, USA - plate scrape MF_Cvi_mLB (SPAdes) (version 2) | ecosystem: Host-associated > Plants > Roots > Endosphere...
CTACGCCATATAAAATATCAGCAATTAAATTACCGAGAATTAACATGAACGATGATAATAATGTGATTGCCATAATAATTGGATAATCAAATCTAAAAATAGCATTCACCCCGAGTGAACCAAGTCCTGGCCATGAGAATACTGTTTCCGTAATGAACGCTCCGCCTACTAAACTTGGAATGGATAATCCGAAAATTGTAATGATCGGTATTAATACGTTTCGAAGTACGTGATTAAATAAAACTGTTTTCTTCGAAGCGCCGTACGCATATTGAATTTGTACGTAATCTTCTTCTAATTGCTGGATTGTGCTTGAACGAATATATCTCATATAAACAGAGACGTTTTGGAACGCAAGCACCGCGCAAGGTAAAATGCCGTGCTGGACAATATCCCATAAGGAATCTTGACCGACTGTGCGCATACCCATACTCGGAAGCATGTTCAACTTTAAAGAGAATAAGTAGATTAATAGTAACGCGAACCAAAAGACTGGCATTGAGATTCCCACATAGGAGATAAAGTTCACAATGCGATCAAAGATAGAATTCTTTTTCACACCTGTAAATAGTCCAAGTGGTATTGCGATTACAAATGAGACGAGTAAAGATGATCCCATTAACCCAATTGTTGCGGGTAATCTTTCTGTAATAAGTTCTAAAACAGGACGATGATTTTGAAGTGAGTATCCAAAGTTTCCTGTTAAAATATTTTTTAACCATAAAATATATTGCACGTAAATCGGCTGATCTAGTCCTAAACTTTTGCGAATACGCTCGACATCAATTGGACTCATATTCGGCGTTACAAAGTTTCGAACGGGATCGCCCGGCGCTAGTTTTATTAATAGAAAAGAAATAATAGAAATAACAAATAAAAGCGGAATTGCATTTAAAAGCCTCTTTGCAATTACTTTATACACAAACTTCCCCCCTCAAGATAAAGTGAAACTTTAATCAGTGGGGTTTTGTCCATCCCCCACTGATTATCAGCCCGTTAAAGCGGGATAAAGAAGCTGATTTCCACCAGCTTCTTCATAGTTTCTTATTTCACTTCATAAATCTTCGATAGATCTTCAAACATTGTAACTGGAATTGCTTTTGCTTCTTTTAATCCATCAAACTTTTTATCTACTGCAATAACTGCTTTCGGATATGCGATTGGTAAATAAGGTACGTCTTCTCTAGCTGTCTCTTGAATTTTATGGTATAGCTCTGCACGTTTTGTTTTATCTGTTTCAACTGCAGCTTCTTCCCATAACTTATCGAAATCAGCGTTTTTATATCGTGCATAATTGTATTCAGCATTACTTAAGAATAAGCTCTTATATGAATCTGGCTCAGGTCCCATTATGTAACCACCAAATGTAATGTCATATTCTTTATTCTCTTTATCTAAGCCTTTTTCACTTGCCGCACTAGCATCTAATGCATTTAGTTCAACTTCTAAACCAACTTCTTTTAACTTTTGTTGTGTATATAACGCTAAGCTTTCCATAATTTTATTATTCGTTACATACATCACACGTACTTTTTCTTTATCTTTTACGCCAGCTTTTGCTAATAAATCTTTCGCTTCTTTTTTATCATACTTATAGTCTTTTATATCTTTCGCATAATACATAGCGTCTGGCGTTAAGATTGAATTTGCTGGTTCTGCAAATTCACCTGAAACGAATGCTGAGTTAATCATTTCTTTTTTATCTAACGCATGCGCAATTGCTTGGCGCACTTCTTTTTTCTTCATAAGATCAGTATTCATGTTATAAGATAAGTAGAATAATCTACCTTCAGGGAATGTCACCATTGAGAAGTTCCCAGTACTATCTAATTTCTTAAAGTCTTGCGGCTCAATCATCTTCATGTTGATTTGACCATTTTGCAGTGAAACATTTGCTGTATTACGGTCTTTTACAACGCGGTATACGATAGAGTCTAATTTAGCTTTACCACCTACATAATCATCAAATCGATCTAATGCAACGTACTCATCTGATTTATACTCTTTAAACTTAAACGGCCCCGATCCTACAGGCTGTAAGTTTTTCTTACTCTTCACTAAATCCGCTTCACCTTCAAATACATGTTTTGGAATTGGGAAGAAATCATTCATAACCCCTTCGAAAGATGCACTTACTTGTGGTAAAACGAATTGAGTCGTTAGCTCATCCACTTTTTTCACCTCAAGCGGCTTTCCTTTAAAAATAAAGTTTTCACGGCTTGAACTATTTTGTTTCTCATCTAAAATAGATTGGAATGTAAATGCAATATCATCTGATGTAATTTTCTTACCATCATGCCATTTCAAATTATCTTTTAGTTTTAAAGTCCATGTTAATTGATCTTCTGAAGGCGTAAAGCTTTCAGCAAGAACAAACTTTTTCTTACCGTCTTCCATATGATACAGCGGTGCATATAAAGCTTGCTGTATCGTCAATGACACACGATCATTCGCATAAAGCGGATTCATCGTATCGGGATTGTCGCTAACACCAACTGTTAACGTTCCTCCATCTTTCGGAGTCCCTGATTTACTAGTGTTCGCTTGCTTCGAAGAATCTTTCTCTCCTGAGCAAGCCGCTAATGCAATAAGTAATAGTAGGACAAATGGTAATGCAAACAACTTCTTCTTCATATTTCGACCCCTCTCGACTATTTACACCTATAAGAAAACTCGGAATTAATACCGAGTTTTCTTATAGGTTTTAAATTACCACTACCCGTATGTATTGTCAAACTTTTTCGCAAAGGTAGAAAGTTTGAAATCTATCAATGAATCCTTGCGATAAACTATATTTATGCGGAGGGTAAAATAAAAAGACCACGAATAGATGGCCTCGTAAAATGAGTTGAAAAACTAGCAGCCTACAAGAAATTTCTCTGAAATGGTTGTTATATATGATCGAAAATGTAGAATGGGATTAAAGATAAAAAACATTTTTAGGAGGTTATCATGACATTTGATGAATTGAAAAAAAACAAACCAACAACCCCATGGATTGAGAATGATGAAGATGGAGAGTTTTTCACTGAAGAAAATATAAGTGCAACAAATAAAGTTCTTGACACTTACATTAACAATTTAGAGCTATTGGGGGAGAACCCAACCGAAGTCGAAATAATGCAAGTCGTTAAAGAGGTGGTTATTAAAATAAATGAATTAAATGATGAATATGACTATTTTATCGAAACAATGGAAAGAGAAGATCTCTATGAATTTATCGATACAGCAGCACGAATAGCTGGCTTAGAATCCGAAGAAGACATAACAGAAGAATGGCGAGAATGGTAAAAAAAGCTGCACCTCTAATTGTTAGAGGTGCAACTTTTTTCATACGCCAATTGAATTAATGAGTTGATATCTGCATAGGATTCGCATGTTCCAACATAATATCAATTTGATTTTTATCACGAGGATTAAATTATAAATAAATATTGGCACTTGCTTTAATCAAATAAAAAAATCTCGTCTCTTCTTTTAACTGGCACATAGAGAGAACCTTCACTATTGTCTTATTTCACATTATGTAAGATACAACAAATAATAATCTCTCAATATAAGTGTCATAGTTAGATATATCTACGTGATCAATTTAAATTAACAAAGACTTTATTCATTCCATATCCATAATATTTTTCCATTCTTCATCAATCCTACTTCTATTTCTTACTATTTTTTCACCCGTAGCATCTCTTGACTGCATAAGTAACATCTGTACACTTTGTTTAGCAAATACTAACCACTCAGAAAAATTAAACGCTGATGGATTTCCATGATACATCATAATTTTACCTATGTTTCCACTGACCGCCACAGAATGGGCAATGAAAATCATTTTTTCTAACCTAATATTATTTTGTATAGATTTTAATTCTTGTATATAGATTGGAGATAAAAATTCATCTTTTGATAAAGTAAATTTAAAATACATTTTAGTACACATTTCTATAACCGCTGGTACCGTACTCATTGTTAGAAAGTGCCTTATATCATATCCTTCTACATACATCCACCTTGTTACATCTGCAATTGTTTTGCTATTCTCACCTAAATTTCCAAACTGTAATAACTGAGTAAATCCCCACCCTGGAATTGGTATTCCCATTTTAGTACATACATCTGATAAAATGTGGCCCCACCAAATTAACGGTGCGAATATTTTATTATCCATAGGAAAATCTTGATATTTTTCAATTGGAATACAATGTATGATCCCTTTCGAATCAATTAAGGTTGTCCTACCATTAAACATATCAATTAGTCCGAATATCAAACCAAACAATGGATCGTGACCTAAATTCATCATTCTGTGCGTTTTAGGATAAAAACCATTTACTTGATTTGCATAATCCGGAAAGGCTTTTGTTGTACTAGCATCAAAATTCATCTTGCATTTTTCTTCTAATAACTGAAAGAAATCATTTAATTTGCCATTCTCATCTATACCTAAAGTACGAAGCCATTCAGTAAATGGACTTCCACCTTGTTGGTACCTTTTTAAATAATTGATATCTTTTGGTGTCTTTACTAAAAATAAATCGACTATTGTTCCAACAAGACCAATTACAACAGAAATAGTTATATCTAATTTTGTTAAAGGTGGGATAAGATCTGCACGATTGTTCACATCACTTAACAGTTGTTTTTCTAATTCATCAGATATGTTTTTAAAATATTCTTTAGAATAAATTCTTAGATTACTATCTATGTGATTTGTTTTTTGATTAAAAATCTCATTTTGCTGTAGATTCGATTTAGAAAACAGATTTGAAATTTCTTTTTCAAGTCTTTCTATTTCTTCTAAGTTCTCCTGATTCATTCTATTAACATAGAATGAATCAGAACTAAGAGAGCTTATACTATCCTGTATGGAAGAAAATTCTTCATTAAAATCAATGATTTTCTTTTTTGACATTTTTACCTTCCTTTATTTATGCAGTAGTTTCAATATCATTTAACACTTTATAGGAGCTATTAAGAGAATTACGTAAATAATCAATGGATTTAGCTAACGTTTTAATTCGCTCTTTATTCTCTTTTTCATTGAACTTCAAATCACATAGTTGTTTCTCTAACTCTCTAATAACATCTTGTTGACTTTTAATCATCTCTTGAGCAAGTCGAACATCTTTTTGAGCAAGAAGTATAATTTCCTTCATCACTACTTCCAATTTCGCACCTTCACGCAAAGCAAACTCAGATGAACTACTTAAAGCCGCACCCATAACCCCTCCGCTTAGCACTCCAAAAATCGTACCACCTCCAACAATCACGCATAATCCACCTGCTATTCCAAATCCACCTGCTGCAACAGCTCCTCCTCCTAAAGCTGCTAATCCTGCATTTACCGCAGCTGCCCCATAAAGTCCAAGAGGAGCTGCTAAACCTCCAATAAAAGGAGCTGCAAATCCTGCCGTGATCGCTAATAATACAGCGCCTACTCCCGCACCAATTAACATTCTTGTATAGAATCCAGATATGGAGCGAATTGAGTTTTTAAATGTCTTTCTATAACGTTCAATGAATTCTTTATCAACTTCTAACATACCAGCAAATTTCTCCAATAAAAAATCTGCATACTTAGTGTCTAAACTTACTCTTTCATAAAACTTTGCTTGAAATTCTCCTATTGGAAAATAAGGGACAAACAAAGACAACTCCAATAGAATCAAATACTGAGATATGTTAAAGTTTTTATTTATATCAATAATATGATTACATGTTTTTCTAAGTTCCTCTTCTCCTGTAATAAAATCCAGATTTGTTTTATTATCTGCATTGTTTAAAACCTGAAGAATTCCTTTCTCCCAAATATGTAACCATTGAACTTTCTTTTCTTTATATTTTTCATTTTTTTCAATACCGATATCTTGTTCTACGATGTAACGTTGCATGCTAAATAAAAGTCTAGTTTGTTGAATATCTAAACCAAATTGTTTTAATACATCCTTGTTCATAAAAAATCTCTCCCTTTCAAAACTGCTGCTTCTTTTTAATTATAACAGGAAATTTTTTCATAAACAGGTACGTGGATTATTTACAAATCCGTCATAGCTACTTCTAAGACTATTTGCTCAATTTCTTAGTTGAATTGCAGACAAAAATTATATTTCCCCTAATCTTCTCAACAAACCCCACATAACAAATTGTGGGCTTTGTTGAACTATCGAGTCCCGTTAGCTAAGTAACTTTTCTTTTGCATTAAACTCTATTGCTGAAATAACAATCTTTAAGGGTAAACATTTAATCATTAATGAAATTTCTAAAGTCGACACACGAAATTGCGCACTTGAAGTAATCCGTTCCATCGGGTTTGATGTCTTCAAAAATGATTTGCAGACTTTCATCGATATGAACCCTCAAATGTGCAAAAGCATTTCTTGCCCTTCTACAAATATAATTACCGTCAGGTCTTCTTTTTCTGCTAATAATTACATTGAACTTTGATATATCAACAAGCGAATAATCCCCACCATTAAAATCTTTTTCATTAGAAAATAACTTCTTTATTTGTATTGAATATCCCCATAATTATCCCTCTCTAACTAAAATCAATCTATTTTCCAAACTCATTTCTCTAATTAATTACCAAGGCGTTTTGAACATAAATATCTTATATTCTTTAAGATGTATATCTTTAGAGCATTTAATAAACAGAAAAATAGCCGACTCTTTGTATAAAAGTCGGCTGCTTTCTTATAATTAGAGCTCTCCCATGCGAAGAAGTTCAACAACTGCTTGTGAATGCCCTTTAACACTAGATTTTGCATTGCATTTGATATGTGTACACGCATTATAAACAAAAAGAACACCACAATCTCAATACACTTTCATATACAAAAATATATGGAGCACCAAATAGAGTAACTTATAATCCAAGTTAAAAAGACCACCAAAAGGCAGCCTCAAAACTCAATCCTATTCCCAATCCCTTGCTCCACCGCTTTCTCATACAAATACTTCGCAACGATAATATCTACTACTGCTAAACCAACTGATTTAAAAATAGTAATCTCTTCATCATTCTCTCTACCAGCTTTTTCTCCGCTTATAATTTGACCAAGTTCAGCGTGGATGTCGCTCGCTTCAAATAAGCCTTCTTTTATTGGAACTTGAAGGTCACCTGTTTCTTCTAGTGCCGCTTCTTTTGATTCGACTACTACTTTGTTTGCGCTTGTGATGGCGTGAGATGGTAGTTCTTGCATGCTTGGTCTGAATGAACCGACGGCGTTTATGTGGACGCCTTTTTGTAGTTTTTCTGAGAAGACTGGTGTAGATGCGTTCGTTGTTGTGACGATGATGTCTGCTTCGCCTATTGCTTCATTTGGATCTCTGTAGACGTAAGCTGGTTTGTTGAATTTTTCTTGTATATATTGTGCGAATACATATGCTTTTTCTTCCGTTCGGTTGTATAAATTGATTTTTTCGATGTCCCTAACGGCGAATACAGCTTCAGCGATTCCTTTCGCCTGTTCACCTGTACCGATGATGCATAAAGTTTTTGCGTTATGACGAGCTAAATGTTTTGTCGCTACTCCTGATAAGGCGCCTGTTCGGATCATCGTTAAATAGGAACCTTCTAAAAGTGCGAGTGGCTCTCCTGTTTGAAAGTCTGATAGCATTACAATCCCGTTTATCGTTTTCTTTCCTATCTTTTTGTTTTGCGGGACTACTGTTACTACTTTTAAACCGAGTGCTTCAAGTCCTTCTGCGACTGAAGGCATAATTAATGCGGTATTTTGCTCGTTCGCAAATGGTAATGAGCCGCGAATTGGTGTAATCGTTCTTTCTGCTGAAAATTCTTTTAAAGCAAGCGCTGCGTATCCAATGACTTCATTCATATTTACTAAGTTTTTTTGCTCGTTCGCGCTTATGACTAGCATATTTGTTCACCCTTTTCTACATTCTTTTCTTCACTAGACGCGATATTTTCATTCACGACCTGCGCCCCTACTAAATCACCCGTAATATTTACAACAGTGTGGCCCATATCAACGAGCGGAGAAACAGCTGCGATAATCGGGATAATTGTTAGCGGCAGACCGAGTGTGGAAAGTAAAATGGTCGCGGTAATAACGTCCGCACCTTTTACTCCAGCACACCCCGCTGCAAGGACGATTCCTAAAAATACAGTTTGCATAATAAGCCCAAATGTAATCGGAATACCGTATACGTTTAATGCGAAAACCGCTAAAACACCAAGTGCCGCTGATAGTCCGTTCATATTAACAGTAGCTCCAAGCGGAATAGTGAAACCAGCTACCGATTCAGGGATGCGAAGTCTTTTTTGCGCAACTTCCATCGTTACTGGAAGCGTTGCGCTACTTGATGTCGTACTAGCAGCTACGAGCATAGCTGGACTCACTTGTTTGTAGAAATGAATTGGGCTTATTTTCCCGAAAACTTTCAGTACAATTGGGTACATAATGAACACAATGAGTAGCAATGATAAATAATCAGCTACTACATAGCTAACGACCGCAGTAAGCATGTCAGCTCCAAATGTGCCAACTACATGAGCAATTAACGCCATAATCCCATATGGTGCAAATCCGATAACGAGCTCTGCAATTTTAATCATGACTCCTGATCCTTCATGCACTAATTTACGAATTCCTTTCGCTTGATCGCCAAGAAGAATAAGTGCCATACCGACAAAAATAGCAAAGATAATAATTTGAAGCATACTTGTTTCTGCAGCCGCTTGAATGACGTTAGAAGGAAACCATTTTACGATATTATCTATAAAACTAAATTCCTCTTCTTTAAATTTCTGCCCGTTCGCAAGAAGACCTTCTACTCCTTTACCAGGATTGATAATATAAGCAATCACTACGCCGATACTTGTCGCTATTACAGCTGTCATTGCATAGTAAATGAAAATTCTTCCGCCAATTGCTCGTAACATTTTCGGGTTTTCAAGTTGTGCGATACCTGAGACGATGCTTAAAAAGGTTAATGGAACGATAATCATTTGTAATAAACGAATAAATATATCCCCAATCGGTTTTAAAACAGCTACTTTCGGTCCAAATACTACCCCTAAAGCAATACCAATTAATGCCCCTATCAAAATTTTCACAGGTAAATTTTGTTTTCGCCACCACTTCATCCAAATGTCCCTCCCTTAAGAAAACATTAAGCTAACAAAAACCCCCGATTCAAATCATCCCTCGGATCTACAACAAACTGGTGGAAGCCTGTAATAAACGCATTACCCGTTACTTTCGGAACGACTGCTTCATATTTATCTACCTCTGTTACCGACAATACTTCTCCCTCAAATTTGCCGTCAGTAATGCATTCATGGACGAAAGTTTCTCCTTTCTGTAAGGCATCTTTTTCAAAAAGAGTCGCGATTCTTGCGGAAGTTCCTGTGCCGCAAGGAGAACGATCTACTTGCCCGTCAGCAAAGATCGTTACATTTCGTAAAGTGGCATCTTTTCCTTTCGGTTCATCTGAGAAAATAACGCCGTATATTCCTTTTAAATCTTCTTCAAGTGGATGTTTTACTTCCATTTGGCTTTCAATGTAGTGTTTAATTTTACCGCCCCACGTTTGAATTGCAGCTAAATCTTTGAAATCGACTTTCAAACCAAATTCTTTACTATCTACAACAGCGTAGAACGCTCCACCAAATGCGATATCTACTTGGAATTCATAGTCATCTATTTTGATAGGAACGTCTTTTTTGTATACGAAAGAAGGAACGTTTTCAAATGATACAGACTCTACTTCGCTCCCGTTAAATTTTGCGTACGCAATAACTTCCCCGGCAGGGCTATCAATAATGAATTTTTGTTTTTCGCCTGTCACTTCAAACATACCCGTTTCAATCCCGACTGTAATAACAGCGATAATGCCGTGACCACACATCGTACTCCAGCCTTCATTGTGCATAAATAAAACACCAAAATCAGCGTGAGCACTTGCAGGCGGAGTAATGATACAACCGTACATGCCGTGATGTCCTCTCGGTTCATACATAAGAACTTCACGAAGATGATCCAAATGTTCCATACAGTATGCGCGTCTTTCTAATTGCGTTTCTCCTTTTATCTCTGGCACTCCCCCCGTAATAATTCGGAGTGGTTCTCCAGCTACGTGAGCATCAATTGTTGTGTATATTTTACTAACCTTCATTTCTATCTCTCCTTCATACTTTTATACTCTTTTCATTGCAAGTATCATGCCAACATACCAATCGTTAATTTGTTTACATTTTTCTGAAAAAGGTGTATCCTTTTGGCAACAAATCTGTATACTACTGTCTACTTTTTGATAAAATTTCCGGAGGCTACACTATGAAACAATTCGATAGCTTTGCAGTTCCAACGTTACATACACTCCTCTCTTACGTAGAAGAGGCGATTTCTATCGTAAATACGAAGGGCGTTATGTTGTACTGGAATGAGGCAGCAGAAAAAATGTATGACATTAAGAAAGAAGATATTATCGGTAGAAATGTGCAAGAGTTTTTTTCAAAGGAAGATATTATGAATTTGAAAGTTCTTGAGAGCGGGCAACCGGTTCGGGATATTTATCATCTTCCTCGGCCAGATAAGCACGTCTTAATTAGTACGACTCCTATTTATGATGAAAACAATGAATTAATTGGTTCTATGTCTGTAGAAAGAGATATTACCGCGACGATTAAGTTAAATGAAAAATTATCCTCTACTTCTGAAGAATTACAGCAATTAAAGCAAATGATTCAACATCAACAAGATGACCCCTTCAGCACGATTAAAGGTAATAACGCAACACTTCAGCACATTATCCACAACATGAAAAAGGTAGCAAAAACTGATGCGACGATTTTAATTACAGGAGAAAGCGGCGTTGGGAAAGAGCTATTTGCCCAGGCCATTCACGAAGCAAGCCTTAGAAACAAGCAACCCTTTATCCCGATTAATTGCGGCGCTATTCCTGCCGCTCTCTTTGAAAGTGAGTTATTCGGTTATGAATCTGGGGCATATACTGGAGCCGCTAAAGGCGGAAAAGCAGGAAAGTTAGAATTAGCAAATGGCGGTACTTTATTTTTAGATGAAGTGGGAGAACTCCCCCTTGATATGCAAGTGAAACTACTTCGCGCTTTACAAGAAAAAGAGATTTACCGAATTGGCGGACAAACGCCGAAAAAAATAAACGTAAGAATTATTGCCGCGACGAATCGTATTTTAGAAGATATGGTGCTCAGCGGGACATTTCGATCTGATTTATTTTATAGACTAAATGTATTCACAGCGCATATCCCGCCATTACGGGAACGGACGGACGATATTTCCTTCTTAACTCATCATTTCTTAAAGGAATTTTCTTTTAAATATAACAAGCCCGCTCCTTTCGTTCATCAAGAAGCAATGAACCGACTACACACATATTTTTGGCCAGGTAATATTCGCGAACTGCGCAATATAATAGAAAGATTAATTGTCCTTCATGACGGGAAAGAAATACGGGAAGTAAATATTTTGCAACTATTGCCTTCGCAAAAGTCTGTCCATCATACAGAGCGTTCACTCACTGATGAGAAAAAGAACTTAGAGAAAACTAGAATTATACAAGCTCTCGAAGACACGTACGGAAATAAAAGCATCGCTGCGAAAAAGTTAGGCATGTCCCGGGCTAATTTATATAAGAAATTAAAGAAGTATGGGATTACTTATGAAGTAGAGCGTTAAGCAGTGTGGGGACTTACAACCAGCCAACCACTAAACAAAAAAATCCCCCGAAACCCGGGGGACCCATTACCCATCAAACCCTAACCGCCACAACATCCGGTACTTGCTTAGCAATCTCCTCACCAATCTTTATACTAGCCGTTGCAGCTGGAGATGGCGCATTACAAATGTGCAGAGAATTGATGCCAGGGATAATGCAGAAGTCATCAACCATATTTCCGTTTGATAAAATAGCTTGTGCCCTTACACCTGCATGAGTTGGCACGATATCTTTTTCTGTCAGTTCTGGTATTAAGCGCTGTAAGCTTTTCAGGAATGATTGTTTACTAAATGAACGCACCATTTCTTTTATGCCTTCTTTCATATTTGGCATTGCCATTTTCCAGAAGCCTGTGTATGTCATTGTTTCCATGAAATCTTTAATATCAAAGTCTGTTTTCGTATAACCTTCTCGCTTAAAGCTTAATACTGCGTTCGGTCCTGCATGTACGTCTCCGTTTATCATTCTTGTGAAATGAACACCTAAAAACGGGAATTCTGGATTTGGGACTGGATAGATTAAATGTTTTACGAGATGACGTTTTTCTGGGACAAGTTCATAATATTCACCACGAAACGGAACGATTTTCATATCCGTTAATATACCTGTCTTTTTCGCGATACGATCGCTATGTAATCCAGCGCAGTTAATGAGGAATTTCGTTTTGAATACGCCTTTGTTTGTCTCAATTGTTACGGCGTCTTTCTTCTCAGTAATACGCTCTGCGGCTGTTCCTAAATGTACTTCTCCTCCGCTTTCTTGAATCAAACGGGCAAATGCATAACTTACTCCTTTATAATCAGCAATCCCGCAAGAAGGAACACGGATTGCCCCAAGTCCTTTTACATGAGGTTCAATTTCAGCTAATTCTTCCTTATCTATTTTTTCAATACGTAAATCGTTTTGTAAGCCTCTTTCATATAAGTTATGTAAAAGAGGAAGTTCTTCTTTTTCTGTAGCGACAATTACTTTTCCGCACATGTCATAAGCGATGTCATTTTCTTTACAAAATTGAACCATAGCTGCGTTTCCTTCTTTGGCAAACTTCGCTTTATAACTCCCTGGTTTATAATAAATTCCAGAATGAATTACTCCGCTATTATGTCCAGTTTGATGATGTGCAAGTTCCTTTTCTTTTTCAATGATCGCGATTTTCGCACGAGGGAATTTTTTCGTTAAAGCCATTCCAGTTGAAAGGCCAACAATTCCTCCGCCAATAATTATAAAGTCATACATCCTACTTCCCCCTTAATATGATGAAAGGCAGGCCTTTTTTAAGACCCGCCGTACAAACTTATTTAGAAAAACAACCACGTTGACGCATTAGTTCTCTATATAAATCTTTATTTTTCTCAAATGCAGCTCTTCCGTGCATCCAAAATAAGTTGTTTAAAAGAACTAAGTCCCCAATTGGTAATTTCAATGCATGTGTTGCTGGTGAATTTTCAACAGAATATGATAAGTCTTTCAAATAGTTTGCTTGTTCAATATTATCTGGATAAGCGAACTGATCAATAAAGCAAATACACGGTGCGTTATTTACGTCAAAAAATGTTTCACGATAGACGATTTCTTGCGAATTTTTACTTGGTGGTGCTTTATACGTAATTTTAACAGATGCGAGTGAATGCTCTCTAAATTTCTGAAGATCTTCCCAATCGTCTAAATGTAGTAAACGAGATTCTCCGCCTACTGCATTTTGCTCTTCAATTTTCATCATAAGAAGCCAATCTGTCGGCTCATCAACGAATGTACCGTCTGTATGCAGTGTAAACAATCGGTACGCTTGACGAAGGTAAGAATCACTACTATCCGTATCTTTCACATTAAATCTAGCATAATACGTTCCTGTCATTGCATCAAAGTTTGGCTCCCCGATTAAATGTGTTAATGCTGTTGCAAATTTCACATAGTCTGCTGGATCTGATGTTTCACCTTGCACCCCAATTGTAAATCCGCCCGTTTCACGGTCATGAATAATGCCGCGAATGTTATCCATAAATGATTGCCCAAAAATCTTTCTCATTCCATCCGCAAGATTAAATCGAGAATAAGGAATGTATTGCAGTGACTGCTCTGAATGCTCTTTTACCTCTTCAAAAAACTGCTTAAGCAATTGCTGGTTTAGCGTAATATGATATAAACGTTTATGCTCTGGATGAGGAGCAATTTCATACCCCTCATATTTCTTTGCAAATTTCATCTTCGTATTTTGTTCTGTAATAATCGACATTTCAATTCCTCCCTAATTTAAATATGAAGAACGTATTGACGCTTTTTACAGACAGTTATCCTTATCTTCTTATGCTGAGATTCGGTCTTACTGTCCTAACAACGAAAAAGCCAGTTATACGCATACCACGACATAAAATCGTAGAAACGTACAACTGGCTCATAATTACGAATGTTCTTTAATCTCTTAAAGTACAATAATAATAGACAGTTTGTATGAAAATATTTGTAAAACAGGAAAGCAAGATCGGATATAGAGAAGGCTAATTTCTCGTATGGATCTTATTAAATAAATAATAATTCAAAATATTCTAACTGTCAATTCGTTTTTTATTATTTTCTCGACAAACTTTACACATTTTACAAATCCCCTTACTTTCTGCGCACCCTCTTTTTTTCGTCTCTTGTTTTACCACTTGAACTTCATTTAACTTTTTCATCTTTCTTACCTCCCAAATAAAATAAGCCAGTCGTATCCCGTTAACGGAAATACAACTGGCTCTCGTTTATGGCGATATAAAGTGAAACTTTGATCAGTGGGGACGTAGTTCATCCCCACTGATCATTAGTTTCACCAATCGGGCATTTACGGGCAGTTGATCTGTGGAGATCTTACTGCGCGTTAATGCGGGATAAACTAGACATTTTTTATGGTGTTGTTTCCTCGTACTCTCCTTCTAGCTGTTCATCATTTAAATAACTTACATATTGGCGATGCAAATCTTTTACCGCACTGACAATAGCATTTTGCGCTTTTCCTTGATAATGGTCCATAATATCTTGAACTATTTCTTCAATACCATCTTGCAAACTATGTCCTCTCAACATTTGAGCGACGAAGTCCCTACCATGCTCTGTCGCAAGCGTACATGACGCTTCAATAATGACGTGATATTTATGATCTGCCTCAATTGTAATCGTTAATGTTTCGTACATACTGCGAACAGCCATCCCTTTCGGAAGTCTCGAATGTCCTGCCATAAAAAATGTCCCTTTACGCATATTTCATCCTCCGTCACTATGTTTTTTACTGTTTATACTTGATCTACGTATACTGTCTTTATTCTCGTATAAAATTCTTTCGCTGCTTTTCCTTGTTCACGCGGTCCAGCACTAGAGTTTTTCATTCCACCAAACGGAACTTGTGGTTCTGCTCCTGCAGTTTCTGAATTCACATGAACCATTCCAACTTCCATATCATCAATAAACCTTTGCGACAAACTTAAATTATTTGTACAAATCGATGCACTTAATCCGTATTCTGTATCATTTGCTACAGAAACTGCTTCTTCATAACTATTCACTTTAAATAAACATATAACTGGGCCGAAAATCTCTTCTTTTGCAATGCGTGCATCTTTGTCTACATTTTCAAAAATAGTCGGTAAAACATAACACCCTCGCTGCAGCTCAGCTTTGTCTGGTACGCTACCTCCATACAGTAAGGAAGCCTCTCCTTTTCCTACTTCAATCATCGATAGAACAGATTGCTGCTGCCCCTTTGAAACACATGGACCCATAAATGTATTACTATATAGCGGATTCCCAACTGTAAGAGCTTCAGTGCGCTGCAACAGTCGATCACGGAATGCTTCATAAATGCCCTCTTCAACTATTACTCTACTTGTTGCGGTACATTTTTGCCCCGTTGACATAAACGCACCTTTTATCGCAATATTTACCGCCTTTTCAATATCGGCATCTTTTAACACAACTAACGGATTTTTTCCGCCCATCTCTAATTGTACTTTTTTCCTAGTTTCAACGGCTGCTTTCTGAATGATATTTCCAACGTGATTAGAGCCAGTAAAAGATACCGCTTTTATATCAGGGTTTCCCGTTAATTCTGCTCCAACTTCAGAACCTTTTCCGAATACACAATTTATAACGCCCGCTGGAATACCAGCCTCATGAAAAGCATTCACAAGATGGTACACCGATTTTGGCGTAACTTCAGCCGGCTTAATGACAATCGTATTTCCGTAAATAAGTGCCGGCGCCATTTTCCACGCTGGAATCGCAATTGGGAAGTTCCACGGCGTAATTAATCCAACCGGCCCTACTGCTACACGTTTACTGTAAAGCATCGTACTTTCATTAGCAGACGGGATGATCTCTCCAATCGGCTGATTTGCTTCCCCGGCATAATATTCAAGAATGCTAATCGCTCGCTTCGTCTCTCCTATTCCTTCTGCAATCGTCTTTCCTTCTTCATTCGTTACATCCCGGCCAACTTCATTTACCTTTTCTTTTAAAATAGCTGCCGCTTTCCATAAATAACTTGCTCTCTCTTGAAACGATAACTTTTGCCATTTATGAAAAGCCTCTTTCGCTGATGCGATTGCAACTCGTGTATCTTCTACTGAACTAAACGGGAATTCACCTAACACTTCCCCGTTATGCGGATTATAATTTTTCACATATGCATTCGTGGAAGGCTCTCTCCACTCACCGTTTATATAATTGAAAAACTTCATTCCCCTGCCCCCACCGTTTTTATTTTGATAGTTTCGCAATAGCAGCTTCTAAAATAGTAAGCCCTTCTTCAAGCTGTTCATCCGTTATAACAAGAGGCGGCAAGAAGCGAAGTACGTTACTATAAATACCGGCGCTTATCGTAATGACCCCTTTACTATGCGTTTCCTTCATAATCGCTTTAACTTCTTCCGCTGCTGGCTCTTTCGTCTCTTTATTTTTTACAAGCTCAATTGCCGTCATAGCACCCAGGCCCCTAACATCGCCAACTAGTTCATATTTCTCTTTCCAGCTATTAAACACTTCCATCATACGCTCGCCAATTTCTACAGCGCGCTTCACTAAATTCTCTTCTTCGATTACATCTAAAACAGCTAATGCAGCCGCGCAAGCAGCCGGACTTCCTGAGAAGGTACCACCTAATTGACCTGGTCCAGGTGCATCCATCAAATCCGCTCTTCCTGTTATCGCGCTCAGCGGCATTCCAGCAGCGATTGATTTTGAGAAAGTCATTAAATCAGGAGCTACGCCGAAATGATCCATTGCAAATAAGCTGCCCGTACGAGCGAAACCAGTTTGAATTTCATCCGCAATCATAATGATTCCATACTTATCACAAATATTCCGGACACCTTGCATGAATGTAGTCGTCGGAACGATAAATCCGCCTTCTCCTTGAAGCGGCTCCAAAATAATCGCAGCAATATTATCACTTGCTACTTCCTCTAACATAAAGCGTTCGAAATACGCTAAAATTTGTGCATCTACTTCTTCTTGTGTTAGCCCTTCGTCAGCGCGGTAATAATACGGATATGGTAATTTATATACTTCTGATGCAAACGGTCCAAATCCATGTTTGTACGGTTTCACCTTACTTGTCAGTGACATCGTCAAAAGTGTACGCCCGTGATATGCACGCTCAAACGAAACAATCGCGCTTCTTCCAGTTGCTTTTCTAGCAATCTTCACCGCATTTTCTACTGCTTCAGCTCCGCTGTTCGCAAACATCGTTTTTTTCTTGAAATCACCTGGCGTTAACTCATTCAGTCTTTCCGCCAATGTAATATAACTTTCATACGGCGCTACATGAAAACAACTATGAATAGAAGATTCCACTTGATCTTGAATCGCCTTTACTACTTTCGGATGACAATGCCCAACATTTTGCATACCAATTCCGCCCGTAAAGTCTATTAATTCGTTACCATCAACATCAGTAATAATCGCGCCTTTCGCTGATTGCACATACAACTCTGTAATATTGTAAGGCCCTTCTGGCACCGCATTTTTTCTTCTTTCGTGTAATATGCTAGATTTTGTAGTTGTAATATCCTTCTTCTCTTTCAACATGGTACATACCCCTTTTCTTATTTTTCTTCTAAACTAACTTCCGAATCTTTTATCATCGTAAAATCATTCAACTTTTGCTTATCTAACTTTCTAACTCTTAGGAAATAACTTATTATTACTAGGATCGTAGCTAGTAACGTCATGTAAAACTGCATACGCATATCTGCTATAAATGCTTGTGAAACAAAGATTGTAACAATCATTAAAAGCGTTGCATATGTGAGATAAGGGAATAACCACATTTTCACTTTCAGCTTGCCAGCCCCTTCTCTTTCCCTCTCTCGTCTTAATATGACATGTGAAACGGCAACGAACATATACATAAGCATCGTTACCCCGCCTGAACTATTCGCTAAAAACGCAAACAGTTTATCAGGAGATATAAATTTCAACATCGCGCAAATAAATGCAAATACGATACTTGCATAGATCGCTACAACCGGCGTCCCTCTACTATTTAATCGTGAAAAACTAGCCGGAGCATCTCCTTTTTTAGCAAGTGAAAATAACATACGCGAACTCGTATATATACCTGAGTTCATAACGGAAAGTAGTGATAAAAAGACAACACCATTCATAATTTCTGCGGCTGCAGGTACTCCTGCCATATTAAATAAACTTGCATACGGAAGTTTTAATAACTCCTTATCCGTCCACGGAATAAACATAACTAAAATCGTTACCGAACCTACGAAGAAAAGCATAAGGCGCCATACAACACTATTAATAGCTCGTATAACATTCTTCTCTGGATTTTCCGATTCCCCGGCTGCAATCGCTGCTACTTCACTTCCTGATAACGAGAAAGAAATAAACACAACGCTCAGTAAAACAGGGAGAATTCCATTCGGGAAGAAACCACCGTGTTCCGTAATAACAGAAAGACTCGGTCTATCCACCCCTGGAACAAGACCAAAAAACATCGAAACGCCTAAAATTAAAAACGCAACAATCGCAATAACTTTAATAAACGCTAACCAATATTCAAACTCACCGTACAGTTTTACTGAATATACATTCGTCATCGTCATTAAAAGAACCATACATAAACTCGCAATCCATGCTGGCACTGAAGGGAACCAATTGTTAATCATCACGCCTAAAAGCACCGCTTCAATTGCGATAATAATGACCCAGTTAAACCAATATAACCACCCAATCGTATACCCTGCCCACGGCCCAATTGCTTTATTCGCATACGTTGCGAAAGAACCGCTATCAGGATTTTCCGCTGCCATTTCTCCTAACATCCGCATCACGAGCACAACCATTAAAGCGCCAATAATATAGGACAAAATCGCTGCTGGACCCGTCGATTGAATAATCGTTCCACTTCCTACAAACAAACCGCCCCCGATAACCCCGCCAATCGAAATCATTGTTATATGCCGAGTTTTCAAATCCTTCTGTAACTCTTTTTTCTCTTTAGCCAAACAATTCACCAGCCCCTCCATTAGCGTGAACGTACACCATACTCCATTGACAACGCTTTCTAAAAATCCCCTCCTACTTTAAGTAAAAAATAAAAAGAGCCAGAAAAACAACGCATACAACTGCATTGAATTTTACTGCCCCTATCCTTATGGCTCGTCCTCCTGCTAAGGAAGTTCAAGTGGAAAGAAGTTGTTCCTCTATTCATTTTCAAAAAGGCATTCGGGCTTACAGGGAGGCTAATCACTGTCATCCGATAATAAGTTAATCATAATACAAATAAACTGAATATTCAATGTTCAGTTTCGCAAATTTCATGAATAAAAAAAGAAAATTCTCTCGCCCAGGCACATATACTGTTCAAAAGTAAAAAGGAAGTGATCTCATGTACTATGGAACAAAAGGCTGGTACGTAGCTGAACTAAAGAAATTAGGCGTTCGCTATCATGAAGGACGAAAACTAGAAAGTTACCGCGGACACGTGTTACGCAATTTATTAACTGCACAACAAGAGAAGACGAAAGAAGAGTAATCTGCGATCGATTGATTCTCGGAATATATCGGCGTTTCGACCTGGAATATCGACTTATCGACAAATCCCACCTCTATTCCACCAACCAATCACACATACTGCTAAAATAATGCAAACCAAAAAAGGTCACCCAAATGGGTGACCTTTCTTTCTTATTCACAAACAAGAATTTGTCTAGAAAATGATCCTTTTCTTGTGATACAGCGGTCTGTAATTTCAAATCCCGCTTCATGAATCATGTCGTCCATTGTTTCCATCGTGACAACGACTACTTTTTTTGCAATGCGGCGCGCACTTGAAAGAATCGAGAGTTGATCTTCTGGTGTTGCGTGCGTAAATAGGTCGTACGGCATATCGATAATTGCGACGTCGTAGTTCTCAGTAATTTCTTCAATTGGGCCTTTTGTTACTGTTCCTTCAAATCCGAAATGTGCGATGTTTTTTCTCGTTCCAAGAACTACAAGTGGATTAATATCTCTACCAACGATGTTAATTCCCATAGAAAGTGCTTCTACTACTACTGTTCCAATTCCGCAGCACGGGTCAATTGCTCGTACTCCATCTGGGTTTGGTACAGCGATATTTGCGACAGCTCTAGCAACACGTGTGCTCAGTGATGTCGAATAGCTATGCGGTTTTTTTATGTGATGATACCAAACCGGATCACTTTCTACATAGTGCCCGAAGTACCAGCGTCCTCTAAGAGGAACAATCCCGAATACACGCTCTGGATTACGAACATCAGCTTCTCCTTCAATATGCATGCCGAGGTCTCGTTCAATAAGGCGTCTTTCCCCATATTCAATTTTATTTTCTTTACCAAGATCATTGATTTTAACGAAGATAACTTTGAATGTCGCTCCCGCCAAATCAATTTGTTCCACTTGTTCTAAAATGCTTTCTAAGTCGTCCCCTTCATACATAACCTCAACGCGCTCTTTAATAAACGGACTTCTACTCGGAGCAATCTTGACTTCACTTTTCAAAATATTAACGTGAGACTCCATCCCAAAGAACGAGCGCATTTCCAAGTAACATAAAGCACGTTCCTCTTCTCGAAACGCATACGTATATATACATGCAGGTGTTTTACTATAATTACTCAATCTATTATCATCCTTTATCGTTTTAAATTGTTATGATTACAATTACTCGAATACTATTTATATAAAATTAAATGATATCACATGCCCGAAATAAAGAGAAACCTTTATAATTTGTTTTATAAATAAAAAGAGACTGCCTATTGGCAATCTCTTTTATTTATTAACGGAAAGAAGACACGTTGTTACCCATTTCTTCATAGTAATCTAAAATACCTTGATAAATAGCTTCCGCTGCATTTTGTCTTTGCGCTGGTGTAGCTATTTTATCTGCATCACTTTTATTATCTACAAATGCTAATTCTGCTAATACAGCTGGCATTGTATTTTCTCTAATTACGTATAAATCGCCTTTTTTCACACCACGATCTTTTGTTCCCAGTGCATCTACAAGACGCTCTTGAATTTTTTCTGCTAGTAAACGACTTTCTGATACGTTAGGATTTGTTCCTCTTGCTGTCGCTGATTCATAGTAGAACGTTTCTGTACCTTGTCCATTTTTACTTTCCGTACCATTACCATGGATACTTACAAAGATATCCCCATTATTTTTTTGAGCAAATTCTACACGTTTCTTTAAAGAATCAGAAGCACTTGTTCCTGGACGTGTATCATCTGTACGAGTGAATAACACAGTAAATGGTGTCTTTTTCTCAAATATTTTCTGTAATCGTAATGATACATCTAATACGGTTTGACTTTCTTTCTCATAATAACCTGGATTACCTGAATCCGCTCCACCATGACCTGGATCAATGATAATCGCTTTTCCTTCTAAGAAGTTACCTTGCTTCACTGGATTTAATTGGTTTTTATTAACCCATTGGAAACCAGCGCCCATGCGGATGCGAATCCAGCTATCTTTTTCTTCAATAACAGTTACTTGTTGTGCTTTATGTGTCCCTGCCACTGTAGACGTATGTGAAGCTTCTTGATATGTAGTGAATTCTTGATTAATAGACTCTGTTTTTTCTTGTGATGGTGTCCACTTCTCACCTTTACTTGTTACAACCTTCAACCAACCATCCGCTCTTTGCTCTGTTACTTCAATCATTTGTGGTTTATGTTGAGTGTCAGTAATACCAGATGATAATGATGCTTGATGATATGTAATAAAGTTTCTATTCATATACATTCTTTTCGATGTATTTGTTTTATTTTTATCTGCCATCGCGATGAACTGAGCTGCTTCAGCACGAGTCACAGTACCGTCAGGATTCCAGCCATTTCCTGTACCCATTGAAATCCCTAAAGCTACTAAAATATTAGCTTGTTTCTTACCCCAATGAGGTTCCAAATCTTTAAACTGTGTTGGAAGTTCTCCAATAATTTTCTTATCTAATGAATATGCTTGTACAAGCATAGATGCCATAGATGCACGGTTAATTTGGCTTGATGGATTGAATTTCCCAGTACCATCTCCACTAATTACACCCGCTTTTTCTACCGCAGCAATATATGGTGCTGCCCAATGATCTTGCGAATCTTTAAAAGATGGTTTCGCTTTTGGATCAATTGGTAAACCAAGAACTACCGCTAATATTTTTGCAGCTGATCCTTTATCTACTGCTTCAGATGGAGAAAACGTTCCATCTGGTTTTCCATCAAGTGCTTTTTTCTCTACTAAATAGTCAACCGACTCCTGCGCCCATGTAGGAACATCCGAAAACTTTTTCCCTGCTGCGAAACTACTAACTGGAGACGATAATAAACTTGCGGCTAAAATACCAGCCGCGACTGCACGATACTTCATAAATAATAATACTCCTCTCGAAAATTAACATTTTTAAAACGCATAACCTTAATATACAAATCTTACCAAAAATGAATTAAAAAAAATTAGTGCGCCTCTAGTATTTTATAATACTAGAATTCTATAGTAAACCTACTTTTTTAATATTGTACAATACAATTTATGTAGTTTTTATGCAAAAAAAAGTGGCTGATTCATAGAATCAACCACCCTCCCACTATTCTACTATCATTTCTGATAACACATATGCATAAACAAGTGCTTCTGTATGTACAATCGAGCTTTCATGCGTACGCTCAAATGCGTGAGAAGAATCAATACCAGCTCCAATTAATGCATGTTTCACATCAAATCCAGCGTGAATCGCAGCTGATGCATCTGATCCGTAGTATGGATAAATATCCACTTTATATTCAATAGCGTTCGCTTTCGCCAGTTCAACTAAATGCTTACGTAAAGCATAATGGTATGGACCGCTAGAGTCTTTCGCACAAATGGATACTGTATATTCATCAGATGCTTGTCCGTCACCTAACGCTCCCATATCAACCGCTAAATATTCTACAGTTTCTTCTGGAATGTTTGAGTTACCACCGTACCCAATCTCTTCATTATTAGAAATTAAGAAGTGTGTTGTATACGGTAATGTTACCTTTTCATCTTGCAATCTTTTAATTAATTTTAATAGGATTGCTACACTTACTTTATCGTCTAAATGACGTGATTTTATGTATCCACTCTCTGTAATTTGAACGCGCGGATCAAATGAAACGAAGTCTCCTACTTCAATTCCTAATTCGCGTACTTCATTTGCCGAAGAAACACGCTCATCAATACGTACTTCAATATTTTGCTCATCACGTTTCGCTTCACCTGCATCTTTATATACATGAACAGAAGTTTGATGCATTAAAATTGTACCTGTATACGTCTTACCGCTTGACGTTTCAATTTCGCAATATTCCCCTTCTACAGAGTTCCAGCGAAATCCACCAATCATAGATAGACGAAGACGACCGTCAGGCTTAATTTCTTTCACCATCGCACCTAACGTATCAACGTGTGCAGTTAATAAACGATGCTGATCATCATTCTTTCCTTTAACCGTTAAAATAAGAGCACCTTTATTATTACGCTTCGTCTCTACATTCCACTCACTTACATAGTTTTCAATAAAATTAATAATTTTCGCCGTGTTTCCAGATGGACTTGGAATAGAGACAAGCTCTTTAATTAATTCCATCGTTTCTTTTGCATGATGTGCCATTGTCGTTTCCTCCTCATTTTCTCTACTATTTAGTATAGCGAAATTACGATAAAACCTCTACTCATATAGTTTAATTTTCTAAATTATAGTAAAATTTAGTTTAGTAAGTGAAAAGGAGATACCAAAAATGAATGTAACGAAAAAACATGTACATATTGCACTTATTTGGTTTTTATCATCATTACTATGTTTACAAGTTTCTTATGTCATTCACACTACTACTTCTATTGCAATCGGCTGGACATTAACTGTTATCTTCTTAATCGTTAGCCTAATTGCAGGAAAAAAGCACAGCGCTACCGAGTAAGCTGTGCTTTTTCTATAAAACTACTCTTCCGAAACGTCCATCAAATAAATCCCTCTTGTAAATCCGCCGCGCTCTTCTTCTTTTTGCTTACGAATACGCTCTATATCTTCAATTGTTGCACCTTCTGCGCGCGCTAATGAAACAATAACTTCAAGTGCATCTGCAAGTGAATCTAGCGCATGTTCACGCTCTTTCATTGAAGCAAATTCACGAATTTCTTCTGTACCAATTTTCGCTAACGCTTGTATGTAAGCTTGTCCTGTTAATTTTTGTGCTGTATATGTTTTTCCAGACATTAAAATTTTCTCTGGGACACGATCTCTTACTAATCTGTTATAAGTTGACATCACTTTTCCTCCCACTTTTAATAACACCCGAGCTCTGCTTTATAGAAAAACCACTCTTTTTTTACACAAGCACTTAACATATCAATTCCCGATCCGTGCGCCCTTACTACCGGAAAGAAATAATGCTCTGGTTCTTCTTTCTTATCGCCGTATAAGGTCCGGTACTCATCAGGAATCGCCTCTTTTTTCACATCCCGTTCTTTCTTCACTTCACTTGAGAAAGCGACAGTTGGATGTCCCTCAAAGAATAATGCAGTCCGTACCGCAAGAGATGGTGTACTATGCAAAGCATAATGTAAGTAAAATCATAACGATAACACCGATAATTTTCTTCATTTATTACTCCTAAAAAAAGTGCTAACACAATTATACTAAAATGTGTTAGCACTTTCTTCCCTTTATCTAGAATTAACGGGCAGTAAAACTAATGATCCGCGGGGGATAAACAAATCCCCGCGGATCACAGCTTCACTTTATTCCCCTTTAAATGCTGGTAAACGTTTTTCTAGAAAAGCAGCAATACCTTCTTTATGATCTGCTGTTTGTCTCATCGCATATTGACCACGTTTTTCGAGCTGAAGCGTTTGTTCTAAATTAGAACGATTTACTTCACATAAAATTTGTTTCGTTTGAATCATCGCCTTGATTGGTTTGTGTAACCATTCATTAATTTTTTGCTTCACAGCCGTTTGGAAATCCTCACCGATTACTTCATCAATTAAACCGATATCTAGCGCTTCTGTCGCTGATAATTTCTTCCCTTCCCAAATAATCTGCTTCGTCATATTTTCACCGACGCGCTTTTGAAGGAAGAAATGGCCACCACCATCTGGAATTATAGCGATTCCAATAAAGTTCATCGCAATAACTGATGATATATCTGCCATAACATAATCAGCTGTTAATGCAATACTTAATCCAAGTCCAGCAGTTGGTCCATGAATCGCACTAATAACAAGCTTTGGCATCGTATATAACGTCACAACGATTTCAGAAATTGTATTCATGATGCCTTCAAACTTACTTTCATCATTACTTGAAAGCATTGATTTAATATCTCCACCCGCAGAAAAACCACGGCCACTGCCGCATAACACAACAACATGAACAGAACTTTCCGCCACTTCTTTCAACTTTTGTAATAACTCTTTTAACGTTGGTTCATCTAATGCATTTAAAACCTCTGGGCGATTGACCATAACCGTTGCTACGCGCCCTTCATATTTCACAACAACAGATTCTGTTTTACTTGTTACTTCCATTATATATACCCCTCTTTTCCACATAAAGATTATACTTCTATAATTATAGAAAGCATGTTAAAAATCCTTCTTTTTTCTTAATTTTCTGTCTAATATTCTCGTAATTTGTATATATATCCGTATAAAACATACAATTTCGTTAAAAAATATAGAAATTAAAGTCGTTTTATCATTGCTTTTCATCTATTTACCATTGCAATGAAATGGTGTATTCTTAAGTTTGATGCAAAAAACAAACATTGAAATTCATTCACCTTACTATGCCAAAAAAGGCTTTTATACCCATCTCTCGGGTGTTGAAATAAAGGAATGAAGAAATGGAGGAACATATGGTTACTAAGTTGAAACAAACGGATAACTACTTCCCGCATTTCCTATTGCTATTCATTGTGTTTCAACCAATTTTAGATTTATTAACATCTTTTTCAATCTATGTATTACACATGAGCGCAACAGTTGGAATCGTAGTCCGTTTCGCCTTTATGCTTCTTGCATTAGGTTATCTACTTCTTCATAGAAAACAACATGGGGCGAAAAAGTACATTCTCTATTTATGCCTACTTGGTATCGTGCTAGCAATTGGTCTTGTAAATAATATGATGGTCAAATCTCCAGTTTCATTTGGCGAAGAAGTGAAATTTATTTTAAAAAGCATATATCCAATTGTGCTACTGTTTGGATATATTATCGTCTTTAAAGAGTTAAAAAATAAAGAATATACGTTTCATAAAATCATTACATATTTCTTATATGCAACTTTAATTTTCAGCATCACACTGATTGTTGCAATGCAAACTGGTACAGATTTCCCAAGCTATCCTCACTCAAAGATTGGTTCAAGAGGTTGGTTCTTTGCTGGAAATGATTTAAGTTCTATTTTTGCAATTATGTTCCCAATCGTAGTGTTATATTCGATTCATAAAACAACTTCTTTCTCGAAAATCTATTACTGGATTCCAACAATACTTGCGATGTATGCAAGTATTATGGTCGGAACGAAAGTAGGATATGGTGCAATTGTTCTAACGCTTGGCGTGGCACTTTTATTCTCATTCATTGAATATATGGTTCATCGAAAAAAAGAAGGTAAAGGATTCACATATCTTGTAAATACAGTTGTTGTCGCTATTGTTTTAGGAGGTTTAATTGCACTTACACCACATACTCCTATCGCAAAAAATATGGGCATCCACATGCAAATATACGAATACAAAAAATCAGTACAAGAAGAAAAAGATAGAAAAGAAGGAAAAATAATTAAAGAAGATACAGACGCAGAGAAAAAACATGCAAAAGGTGAGCTAACAGACTCTGAGGTCAAAAGTTTAATTTACAGTGATCGCGATAAGTTTTTAAAAGTATACAAACAATACTATAAAGACGCACCACTATCACAAAAATTATTCGGAATGGGCTATGCTGGTAACTATACGGTTAAAATTAAATTAATCGAAATGGACTTCCACGATCTATTCTTTGCATTCGGAATCGTCGGCTTCCTTATTTACTTAATACCGCTTCTATACTTCGGTATTAAATTATTCATTCGCGTCATAACAAACTTTAAGAAAATAATAACCGTGAAATATATGCTACTAGCTAGCACCGTTGTACTATCACTTGGAATCGGCTTTATGTCCGGCCACGTATTAACAGCGCCGTCCGTTAGTATTTTCTTCGTTGTTATACTCGCTTACTTAATTGTTGATTTAGAAGCGGAATAAATGAAGCAGCCATCAGATCTCGGTGGCTGCTTCATCTTTTTTATACAGTTTACTCAGCAAAGACTAGACCACATTTATGACCTATTTTTTATTGAAAAGACGCTCGAATCTGCTCTAACACCTCATCAATATTATCCTTCGTAATAACAATACCGAAATCTTTCGGGACGTTGCTATCTTCTTCATTCACAACTTTATGCGCGATTAACTTTCCTATTTCCGGTCTGAAATGATGCCCATCCATATAGTTGTCTAAATTCGTTGTAACGGAATTAAGATACATGAAATGATGAACTTCTCCAAATACATCTACAGCGTCATGAAGCCATCTTTTATAATCTTCCCATCGCCCTGATTGAATCATCGTACGGAATAGTGGCTCTGAAACAGGCGTTGTAAAAATATAAAACTTCGTGTTCGGATTATGAGCCTTTACTCTTCCTAATATTTCTTTCATATTTTGATACTCATAATTCCCGCCATAAATCTCTTTACTAAACTTATCTACTTGCGCTGTAATTTGCGCATCACGCTCTTCTTTCGTATAATCACGCATCGACTTTACATTCTCTCGATTGTACCGATCAATAGCCGTATTATGATGGATAGAGTTTTCAATTGTATTCTTTGAATAAGTAATCCCGTCCATACTTACATACGATTTAATCGGATACAATAAACTTTGCGCCTGATTAATATACACTTCTGGTTTATCAAAACCAATTTCCCTATTTTTGTTCGTTCCAAGGAAATCTAAACCAAGTACAATAGACGCGAGTTCACTACCTTTTTGTTCTTTTGCATATTCAATATATGCATCATACTCACGCGGGTCTGTACTACTTACTGCATAATTAAATGCGTTTAACCCGGTGAAGTCATTCTCATTAATAAAAGTTGTTCTACTACTTCCAAGTATAACTCCATCATATGTAAACGGACGGTATGTTATATAATTCGTTTTCTGCTGTCTCTCGTTAAACCCAAACTGAACATCATTCCACTTATTTTTATGCGGGAATAACCAAAGTGAATCTATATAGCTATTAAATATCCCGACACCTATAAGAGGAACAAAAACACATACAAAGACGAAAATAAGCCACTGTTTGTTTTTCATATTCTCCACCTAGAAATTAAAGTATAAAAACTCACTAATACTCGTTAAATGTAACACGCTATATACGAGCAATATTGCAGTAAATAAAGCGGTCCATACATTTGGACGGAATGAATCTTTTAACTGAATTGAATTTTTTAAGAAGAAACTAATACATAACGCCCCGAAAATATACGCTACCATTTTCGGATCTAATAAAGAGACATGGTACCCTTCTGTAAATGAAACACCGTACTCTTTTAAAAATTGTAACCTCTCTATTATAAATGATGGGAATACACTATTTGCTAATTCGATTCCATTTAGTCCGAACATTCCTTTTAACACTTTCACCGCATCATGCATAGATGTTGCCCTAAAGAATACCCACGTTATATTAATGAAGAAAAACGTAACGAGCCAACCAGCAAAGGCTGGCATACGCCCTCCTACTTTACTCCATAAGCGGTGAATAACAGATGCCAAACCGTGCAAGAATCCCCAAAAAATAAATGTCCAACCAGCTCCATGCCAAAGTCCACTTATTAAAAATACAATCATAATATTTACGTATGTACGCGTAATCCCTTTTCGATTTCCTCCTAGAGAAATGTATACGTACTTCGTTAAAAACTGGCTAAGCGTCATATGCCAACGATGCCAAAAATCTTGTATATTCACTGCTTTATACGGTGAATTAAAGTTTTGAGGTAATTTAATATTAAACATTAAAGCGATTCCAATTGCCATATCACTATATCCACTAAAATCAAAATACAATTGGAACGTAAACGCTAACGACGTAAGCCATGCTTCAACAAATGTTAATGATTGCTGCACATCAAACCCTTCATGTACAAGGGGTGATAATACATCTGCAATACCTACCTTCTTGAAAATACCAACTGCAAATACGAATATACCAAGAACGATATACTTCGATTGCCAGTTCTTTTTACTATCATCAGCAAACTGCGGCATAATTTGCGCATGATGCACAATCGGTCCTGCAATCAGCTGCGGGAAAAATGTTACAAACAATGCGTAATCAAGAAAATGACATGCCTTCGTTTCCCCGCGATACGTATCTACTAAAAATGCGATCTTTTGAAACGTATAGAAACTAATCGCAAGTGGTAACGTTAAAGATAATAATGTAAAATGAGTTCCAAATAATGAATTCACATTTTGTAAGAAAAAATCATAATACTTAAAATAACTAAGCATTCCTATATTAAATATTAATCCTACCGTTAAAAGAAGTTTACTCTTATGTTTCACGAGCCTCATTCCGATAAAATAATTCACAATGAGCGACACTAACATAAGCGGTAAATATTTCACATTCCAATAACTATAGAAAAATAAAGAGGCCGCAACGAGCCAAGCTTTCGCTAATGTAGCATGTCCAAATTTATTTAATAGAAAATATAAAAGAAATGCTATCGGTAAAAATAAAAAAATAAACTCAAATGAGTTAAATAACACACCATCTCTTCCCTTCTAAACAAATCACACCTTATTCATCTTATCTTATCCAAATAGTGAGTGTCAAAAGGATTCCGCACCGCTTTTCTTCTATTATATATAATAATCATTTTAATCGAATTATTAACATGATAAAATATTAAAGGCACTTTTATACAAAAAAATATATAATAGAAATGTCGGTTTTTTGCACGAAATGTATCTTTGAAAAAAGTGAGGAGAATCCTTTGGTATTTAGTAGTTCTGTTTTCTTATTTATCTTTTTACCTCTCGTATTATTTTTCTATTTTATAGTGCGTGCCGAGCTACGTAATTTCGTATTACTTGCATTTAGTTTAATTTTCTATGCATGGGGAGAAACACGTTTCGTTCTTTTAATGCTCTTTTCTATTGTATTAAACTATTGCTTCGGCCTACTCGTGCATCATTATGATAAACGAAAAAATATGAAAGTCACATTTTTAATTATGGCTGTGGTCGGGAATATTTTATTACTTTCTTATTTTAAATATATTTCATTTTTCACAGACATTTTAAACAACGCTTTACATTTATCTATCCAGGTGGAACCTATTCCACTACCAATTGGGATTTCATTTTATACATTCCAAGCGATGTCCTATGTCATCGATATATATCGTAAAGACGGGGATGTTCAAAAGAATCCACTTAACTTAGCACTATATATTTCTATTTTCCCGCAGCTTATTGCCGGACCAATCGTTCGTTACAATATCGTTGCTGAACAAATTAAAACGCGTATCCATTCTTTTGAAAAATTTACAGAAGGTCTACAAATTTTCATTCTAGGATTAGCGAAAAAAATATTAATCGCCAACCAGGTCGGATTTGTCGCAGATAAAATCTTCGCCTTACCGCCGTCTGAAATAAGCGCTGGAACAGCTTGGATCGGGATTATCGCCTATACACTTCAAATCTATTTCGATTTCTCAGGATACTCCGATATGGCAATTGGACTTGGAAAAATGTTCGGATTTGATTTCCCGAAAAACTTCAATTATCCGTACATCTCGAAATCTATTTCAGAATTTTGGAGAAGATGGCATATTACACTAGGCTCTTGGTTCCGCGACTATATATACATTCCGCTCGGCGGAAATCGTGTTTCAAAACTAGCAAATTACCGTAACCTCTTCATCGTATGGGGATTAACCGGTTTATGGCACGGAGCAAGCTGGACATTTATTGCCTGGGGCTTATATTACGGCTTTATTATTTCCATCGAAAAAGCTGGATTCGAGAAAATATTAAATAAGCTATGGAAGCCATTGCAACATGCATATGTACTAATTATCGTTATGATCGGTTGGGTCTTCTTCCGGGCTGATAACTTCGCTTACTCGTTCCAATATTTAAAGGCGATGTTTGGCATAGGGGGGCAATCTTTCATCGATGATAACACAATGCTATATATACATGAATACATTGTCATATTTATCATTGCCTTTATCGCAGCAACACCAATTTTGACACGTGCTAAAAACATATTAGAGCTCGCGCCAAAAACATATACGTTCTGGATGCAAGTTGTACGTCCAATATTATTACTAACATTATTTATGCTTTCGATTATGTATTTAATTAATTCGACATATAATCCATTTATTTATTTCAGGTTTTAACTTATCCCGCTATTCGCCGGGCCACCCGATTGGTTAAGGCTGATAATGAGTGGGGGATGAACAAAACCCCCACTCATTAAAGTTTCACTTTATATAGGAAGGAAAAGTTATTATGAAAAAATTGGGGAACATCGTCCTATTTATCGGTTTTCTCACCATTATCTTTTCATTTGGCATATTATCGCTTCTCAAAACTGACCGAGCAGTTTCGCCCGTTGAAAATCGTCCGCTCGCTCAAAAACCAGCTCTTACAAAAGAAGCTCTAGCAAATGGTAGTTTCTTCAAAGACTTTGAGACATATACAAACGATCAATTAATCGGAAGAGATGATCTCATAAAAAACTATACACTTACCCAAATTAAAATGGGCAAGTCTCTCATTAACGATATTATTCTAACTGATGATAAATGGCTTCTAAAAAACCCTGCTTGGACTACAAAATATAATGAGATTGACCAAGCTATGCCAGCTGTAACAGACTTATCTCAGTTTTTAAAAGAACAAAACGTTGAGTTTTACTTTGCTTTACCACCGTCAAAAACGAATGCATTATCATTTAAATTACCTTCCCATATTCACACATATGCACAGGAAAACTTAAATTATTTTCTAACGAAACTTCCAGCGGACGTAAAACCAATTAAACTCATGGATTATTTTAAACAAAACTATACAAATGAAGAAATACAAAGTATGTACTTCAAAACAGACCATCACTGGAATATGGATGGTGCATTCTTAGGCTATCAATATATAATGAACACAATCACGCAACAATCTTCTATATATAAAGGAAAAGAAATAAAAAAAGAAGATTATACTCGTACGTGCGCTCCAAATAAACATCTAGTCGGAAGCTTTAACAACCAGCTATACCAACTAATCGATGCAACTGGAGAAAAACTATGCTACTACACACCAAAAGACGGCTTCAACTTTACAAGCGTAGCCGCAAAAGATGTAAACGGCACCGTATATCGCACATTAGATGAACTATATGGCATAGAAAAACAAAAAGACACAACATCATACGCCGGCTATTACGCAAACGACTATCCAGAAATCGTCATCGAAAATAACAATGCACCAAATGATGTACGAGCTTTAGTCCTAAAAGACTCATTCGCAAACGCAATCGTGCCTCATTTAGCACAAAACTTCAATCACACATCCATTCTCGACCTTCGTCACTATCACGAAAAGGATGTATATCAATACATTAAAGACAACAACATTAACATGGTATTGTTTGTGTATAGTGATTCGAATTTGAGTGGTGAGATGTTTAAGTTTAAGAATTAAAAGAAGCCTCTTGTACATGTACAAGAGGCTTCTTTGTATTAAACAGATGATAAAAAAATCAGTGGAGATGAATCCCCACTGATTTTTCATTCTATCTATAATCGAATTATAGATTTGGGTTGTTAAGCACGTTCACGTGTACAGCTTGTGAACCGATTTCGCTTGTTACAACGTCTTTATCACCTAATACTTTGAATACTAATGTACCTTTGTCAGTGTACTTAGTAGTTAAAGTGTTGTAGATGTCTGCACTGAAGTTTGGAAGTGCAGAATCACTTGTTTGAGATACTGTTACATGACCAAGCTCTTGATCGAATATATCGAAGTGAGCATTGCCATTTGTATCAAGGTAAAGTTTACCTTGGTCGTTACCAGATTTTACAACACGTACTTTATGTTGTGTTTCTTTCGTTAAGTTAATACCTTTAACGATATCATCATAGTTACTTCCTTCAAGTTCTAACACAGTACCGATGTTAATTTTCTTCTCAACGAAGTTTACTGTTTGAACTGGTTTGAAGTTTACAGATTTAATAGCGATTTTCTCTTGAACGATTTCGATTGTCGCTTTACCAGCAGTTGCACCATTTTTCGTTAAGTGGATATCAACTTTACCTGGAGTTTTACCCGTAACAACAACTTTATTTCCAACAATTTTAGCTTCAGCTACTGCTGGATTTTTAGACTCAACTACATAACCTTCTAAGTTTTCAGGATCAGAGTATACGCGATCTGAAGTGTACTTAGATAATTGATATTCAACTTTGTTAGAAACATTTAGGTCAAGTTTTGTGTCAGGTGATGCACCGTAGTTACCTACTTTAGATACAAGTTCAAAGTTTTTGAATGCAACGTTACCTTCTGTTACGTTCACATATAATGAACCTAAAGTGTCACCGTTAGCATTTTGGAAGTGAACTGTGCCTTCGCCAACTTCGTTACCTGTAACACCAATAGTTTTTGTACCGATTGAACCAGAGTCAGTTGTTACTACATCTAATCCACCTTCTGCAACTACACCTGTTTTCGGAAGAGCTTCTTTAATTGCAGCTGTGTTAGCACCAAATGGATCGCCATATTGGTCAGTTGTTACGAATGTAACAGGTAATGTTTTATTTTGAACAACTTGTAATTTGTCTGGATTAGCTTTTACTGATACTAATTTACGAGAATCAGTCGTTACTTTAAATTTAACATCTTTCGTAACGTCGCCCACTTTAATAGTAAGTGTAGCTTCACCAGCAGCCTCAGCTGTAATGTAGTTGTTTACTACAGAGATAATACCGTGATTTGAAGACTTAATGCTAATTGAGTTTGGATCAACTACTTTATCTTCTCCAGCAATTGTAGCAACTACATTATGGATTTGTGCTTTTTCACCAACTACTAACGTTTGGCTGTTTAGCTTGAAGTCTTTTCCAGTAAGTGTATTACCGTATACGACACCGTTTTTATCCGCATCTACCGCAAATGCAGTATTTTTAATTGCAGAAGCTGGTGTATCAAGGTTTTTCACTGTAATAATACCAGTGTTAGACACTGTTAAACCACCGCGTTTTGTAACTTGTACTTCTACTTTATAGTCACCGTGTGAAAGACCAACACCAAGTTTACCTGTAGAAGAAGTTGCCTTTCCATTCTCAAAAATGTATGCTGGTGAACCATCTAAGTTATTTGCTACAAATTTGACGTCATGATTTGCTAAGTTTAAGTATTCAACATCAGCGTTACCTTTTTCGTCATTTAATTTAAAGGCAACTGCTTGACCAGAACGATCATCATCAAATGTTAATTTTTCTACAGCTAATTTTTTAACTTCGTATACGAATTTCGCTACGAATGATTGATTTTTCACTTTTACAGTAAGATCTTTATTTGGAGCTACTTTACCACCAAGTGTTACAGTTGCAGAAGTACCGTCAGCACTTGCTTCAATCGCAACAGCTTTGTCTCCTTCAAGAGTTACATCATCAGCAGAAAGTTTATCTAAGCCAGTTCCTGTTAATGTTAATTTCGTTGGTTCAGAAATTTTCACATCAGTTACATATGCTTGTGAATTATCTTTTTTTCCATATTTTTTATCTGTTAATGCAATAAATTGAGCTGCTTCTGCACGAGATACAGCTTTATCTGGCTCCCATTTGCTGCCAGTACCTACAGAGATTCCAAGATTAATTAGGATGTTAGCTTTTTCTTCACCCCAATGATCTCTTATGTCATCAAATGTTGTAACTAACTCGCCGTTAACTTTATCTTTTAAGTTATAAGCATTTACTAGCATAGAAGCGAAAGAAGCACGATCGATTTTGCCGTTTGGATAGAAGTTTTCTTTTCCATCACCTTTAACAATACCTGCTTTTTCAACTGCTGCGATATATTTTGAAGACCAAATATTTTTAGCATCTTTGAAAGATGGTTGAGCATTTTCATCAACTGGTAATCCTAAAATTTTAGTGAAAATTACTGCTGCAGAAGAACGATCGATTGATTCAGCTGGACCAAATGTACCATCTGGTTTACCAACAATTGCGCCTTTTTCTACTAAATAATTAATAGAAGCTTCTGCCCAATCACCTGCTGGAACATCCGGGAATGATTTACCTGCTGCTGCTACTGGAGATACAACTCCTGCTACCATTGCTGCTGTCATTGTACCTGCGATTAGCTTTTTGTAAGAGTTAGTCTTTGCCATTTTATAATTTTCCTCCTTCAGGAATATGCTACTAGTTTCATATCATATGTAATTTGAAAACTAGCTAGTTAGAAAAGCCATAAAACAATAAAAAGCATTAACAAAAATATAAAATACCATAAGAAAAGTAGTTCATAAAATGATACAAACCGACAAATGTAAATATAAGGTTTAAATACCATTTTTTGAAACAAGTTCATCATACTATACAAAACCATTCGTTATCAAGAACTTTCTCAAAAGAAGATTCGACAAATTCTGATAATTCAGTCTTTTAATTGTATTATTTAGATATCAATAATACCAAAATATAGAAATGAACAAACTGTTTTCCTATAAATCACTCTCACTGCGCTTCGTATATTTTTCATATCGAATACACAATTGGAATTATAGCATATATTTCCACTTCATCGCCTAAATGTTTTTTACAATAAATACAATTTTCAGACTGCAATCGACTTAAATTATGATAATTCGACATCCCCTTCTTTTTTTCGAATGTTTTTCCAACGAAAAATGATGAAAATTTACAAAAGATTTACATATTAATGGGGTGTTTTTCTATTTTTGAAAACGCTGTCAATTTGTTTCTCAATAAAACTAACTATAAATCTTCAAAATATGATTAATTTTTTAAAGATCGTTCTTTATAAAAATTAGACCATAAAAAAAAGAGCCCACATAATGTGGACTCTTTCCATTGAAATTTATTTCAATTAACGAGCTGCTGTTACTGATTTGAAAGCAACAAGTTTGTTAGCTGCTGTATCAACTGTATTTAAAGTTTCATTATTTTTAAGTTCTTTAGCTTTAAGTGTTAATGTACCAGTTGCAAAGTTAACGTTCTGTGCAGTTTCTAGCTTAACTACTACTTCTTTAGAAGGAGTTGCTTGATCAGCTGCTGCTGTAAATGGTACACCATTTAAGTCAAATACAAGATCAGTGACATCAACTGTTACAGCTTCAGAGAATGTAAGAGTTACTTCTTGCTTCTCTAAATTTGTAACTTTAGCTGATTTAAATTCAGGAGCTTTTGTATCTACAACATCTAATAATAAGTTTGTTGTACCCATTTTTACTCCATCTTTGTTTGCAACGTTAGCTACTGTGAATTTCACTGTTTCTGATTTTTCGAAAGTGAATGTTTTTGGTAATTCGATTGTTGCAGTATCACCAGATAAAGTGATTAGTGTACCTTCTGGTAATTTAGCACCTGCTAATGTGTAGTTGCTTATATTAGCAGCTGACTCTGCACCTTGACCACCTTTTACTACCTTGTCAAATTTCACTACAAGAGTATTTTCAGCCTTATTAAATGCTGCACTTGTTACCTTTGGAGCTACTTTATCTACGTTTACTACTTCTTCATCTTTCTTTTTATCAACTTTTACATCTGCAGTAAATGCTGCTGAATTATTGCCAGCTGTATCTTGAATAAATCCTTTTGAAGCAGCAACTTTGTAGTTTCCTGCAGCTGGGAATGTTAAAGTGATTGCTTTTTTATTATCTTTAACTGCTGCTGCAGTTACTTTTTCTGTTACATCTTCACTTGTATCTTGATTAATGATACGAACAACTTTTTTATCAAATTTAGTTGTTTCAACATTTACTTCTTTATCAAATGTAAATGTTGCTGCTACGCTTTGTTCTTTTTCTGATACAGCTTTTACGAAGTTAGGAGCTACAACATCTTTTGTAACTTTTACTTCTTTAGATACTTTTTGACCTACGTTGTTAGCTGCATCTTTGTAACCAACAAGTTCAACTGTAAGATTTGTAGCTGTTTCATCTGCTTTAAGAGCGTCTTTTACTTCAACAACCGCTTTTGTTTTATCTTGAGCATCAGCAGAAATTGTAGCTACTAAAGTCTCTTTACCTTTTTTAGCTGTTACAGTACCTAGGTTCGCGTTAGTCATCTCTTCAGAGAATGTAACTTCTAATGTAGCGTTTCCTTTAGCAAGTTCTTTCACTTTAACATCTTTAACTTCTGGAGCTATAACATCTTTTTCTACTTTATAAGTAGCTTTACCTTCGTACATTTCCATAGTGTTATTAACTAAATCTGTAGCACCAGTTACGATGATTGGGAATTCTTTACCGTTCTCAAGATTTAAAGCGTTATTAGAAGTGAACGTATTATTTTCCACTTTACCTTCAACTTTTTGTCCGTTAACTACTACAGTTGCACCTTTTGTTGCATTTAATTTTTCACTGAATACAACTTTAAGTTTTCCTTCTGGAGTAAATACTGTAGATACAGTTGGAGCTACTTCATCATTAAAGAAGATAACTTCTAATGCTTTTGGAATTTCTTTGCCTTCAGCAGTTTTTAATTTTTCAACAGTGACAACATAAGCATTGTTATTTTTAAGCATATCAGCAACTTCTAGAGTTAAGATTACAGATTTTTTATCTTCACCGATTTTTGCAGGAACTGCTACTGGAGTACCACCTTGAGAAATTGTGAATTTCGCGTTCTTCACATCTTCTTCTTTCACTGTAGCGCCAAGTTTAACTTCGATCTCTTTAGCGTTGATTGCTTTAATAGACTCAACTTTAGCTTCTGATTTTTGTCCGAACTGCTTGTCAGTCTTAGCAATAAATTGAGCTGCTTCTGCTTTAGTTACAGATTTATTTGGCTCCCATTTGCCGCCAGTACCTACAGAGATTCCTAATTCAACTAGGATGTTAGCTTTGTCTTTACCCCAGCTATCTTTTAAGTCATCGAATTTAGTTTCTGGAGTAGCAGTTACTTTAGTGTCTAATTTGAAAGCTGGTACAAGCATTGCTGCCATTGAAACGCGGTCGATTTTTCCGTCTGGATCGAATTTACCTTCACCTTTACCTTTAACCACGCCAGCTTTTTCAACTGCTGCGATGATTGAAGTAGCCCAGTGGTCTTGAGAATCAGTGTAAGATGGTTTAGCATCTTGATCGATTGGTAAGTTTAAGATTTTAGCCATCATTGTAGCTGCTTCTGCACGAGTGATTTCTTTTTCAGGCTCGAACATTCCTGTGCCATTACCTGCAATTGCGCCTTTTTCTGCTAAGTAGTTAATAGAATCAATTCCCCAGTGATTAACTGGAACATCCGGGAATGATTTACCTGCTGCTGCTACTGGAGATACAACACCTGCTACCATTGCTGCTGTCATTGTACCAGCGATTAATTTTTTGTAAGAGTTAGTCTTTGCCATTTTATATATTGCCTCCTTCAGGAATGTAATACTAGTTCCATAATGTTTTAAATAGATATTCTATTTAATGTTGAAACTAGTAAATATAAATGCAGTTAAGATCCTATATATAGAAATTATTTTGTAATATAGAATAATAACTACATCAAACCATTTTTACCCGAATTTAAATCCTTAAATTCGACAAAAAGTGATTTTTCATAATTCTAACGTTCATTTTTTCGACTTTTATTTTAAATAACCCGATTGTAAAATCCGAATGTTTTAAATGTACGAAACCATGTGTCAGAACTACATTTGTAAAATATTTATATAACCATTTACAACTATAGCAGAAAAACACTTATAATTTCAATATCTAAATATAAAGATAATAAAATTAATTAACACTATATTTCTCTGGTGCTCGACATAATTCTTAAGGTCGTTTTTTTGAAGAAAACCGAAATTATTATCCAATTGTTTTCATATAAAACGCGTTATACCGATATCCTATATATATTAACGTTCAGATTTTGGAATAAAAACACCCCTATTCAGCAACAAATAAAACTTCAATCTGTTTTATTGTATTAAAAGAGGAATGGCCTCTATTCCATTCCTCTTTTAATAGACTCTTTTGCATGTAAGTCATTAATAATATATTTGGACGCTATGGAAATTTGCTCACGCAATTCCTCTACCCTTTGTCCTAACGTGTCTTGTACATATTCTGTTTGCTCTAATTGTTTAATCGCCATATTATGTAATGTTTCTGTCGTCCAGTCTCCATCAACATTCCCAATAATCGGCTGATTTACTTGTTGTAAAAACGAATCGATCTTTGGATCATATGAAATTCCAATCATAGGCGTGTTTGCAACTGCCGATAATATAAGAGCATGCAGTCTCATCCCTATTAAAAGGGAGCATTCTGATAAAATAGAGATTTTCTCATGAATATCCATTTTATAAGGGAGCATGTGCGCTTCTTCTCCCATCAAATTAATGATATCCCTTGATGCATTTTGATCAAATGGTCCATGCATCGGTACAAATAAAATATGGTATCCCTCTTGCTTAAGTTTTTTCAGCGTATCTGCTAACTTCTTCATATAATCTTCTTTTGCATCCCAGTACCTTACACTAACTGCAACGACTTTTCCTTGCAGAGAATGTTTTTGAAGCCAATTGGATTTCTTTTCTCCTGACTGACAAGCTAATACCGGATCTGGAACAAGTTCGATATCTTTCTTAATACCAATTTCTTTTAAATACAAAAACGAGTCTTCATCACGCACTGATATATATTCAGCCTTTGATACATGCCATTTCACTAATAAACGATTTTGCTTCTTCGTAATAGGTCCGATTCCTTGAGCGTAGATATAATACGGCTTTTTCAAAAAACGGGCAAGCCGCATAATACCCGTATAGTATAAAATGCTTTTAATACTCGTCTTATCTTGCAAGAGACTTCCGCCTCCGCTAATTAAACCATTACTTCTCTTTATTTCTCGGTAAATCGCTCTTATATCCCAGCGATTTACTGCTTCTACACCGTACATTTTCCTTGTATAGTCGGGGTCATTTGAAAGTACAACAAGCTCAAGAGTAGGATCCTCTTCATGTAGCGCTTTAATAATTGATTGCAAAATTGCTTCGTCCCCAACATTATAAAAACCATAATATCCTGATAAAACTAACCGCACTCTTAATCTCCTCCAACATTTCGCAATCAACTTTTTTTGTAATTAAACAAATTGTTATCCATTCCTTGCCGAGGAAGGTTTGATAACTTCAAATTGATTTCTTTCACAAACATCTAACAAGTCATACCCATTTATAATATTGTTCATTTTCTATAATAAACGATTTTATTTACGTAAAAATGGAATTTGTTCTTTCAATATCCAGTTTAGCTTAAGTGCACATATGCCATATAATACTGAAGCTACACTTAGCGCTACAGCACTATATATCATTGCTAAAATCCTAGAATCTGTCACATTGATTAATGTAGACACAAAGTATAATGCTATACCTAAAATACTAGATACTCCAATGACAGCCAAAAACTTCCCTATATCCATTGGATAAGAAAGATCTTTTCTAATATAAATATGATTTGCGATACAAATCATTATATAAATAATTAGGGTACTATACGCTGCCCCATTTATACCGAATTGATTTACTAGCGCTATATTTAATATAATTTTTACAAGACTTGCACCGATGACAATCCATGCTGCTTGCATCGAACGATTAATCCCTTGCAAGATTCCTATTGATAATACCATAAGTGATGTGAAATACGAGCTACCAATTAAAATAGCTAACATACCACTTCCTTTTGTATCTGTAAATAATGCAACATTAAGCGGTACTGTAAGCGCCATAAGCCATATCGTTATCGGCATTGTTAAAACATGCGCAAACTCATTTGTACGTTTTACTGTCAGTTTAGCTAAAGCTATATCTTTTTTTGTTAAAGCCGCTGTTAATAATGGAATTAATGGGAATACTATCGCACTTGCAAATACAACAATTAATTGCGTAAATGCAAAACCACGGCTATATATACCAAACTGTTCCTGAATCGTTGTAGAAGATTCATGTAACACATGTGGAATTGTTACAGAATCAACTAAATTTAAAACAGGCATAGATAACGCTCCAATTGCAATCGGAATTGAAACACGGAGTATGTTTTTCGCGTTTTTCTTAAAGTCTTGCAATGAATATGTTTTACTTTTATAGCGATACGGGCTTTTCACATATTTTACTCGCAAATATATGAGTGACGTAATAACGCCAAAACAAGAACCAATCATCGCCCCGCCCGTTATGATATCACTACTTTTATTCCAATATACAAATATATAAGCGATTGTTAACATTAAAAATACGCGAATCAACTGTTCAATTACTTGTGATACACCAGTAGGTATCATATCTCCGAACCCTTGGAAATATCCACGGTACACTGCCATATATGGTGCGATTAATAAAGCAAACGAAGTAACAATTAATGCTAGCCTCGTCTCTTGCCCACCAAGCATATTTGCAATGCCACTTGACCCTATGATAATAATGAAAAATCCGAGCATCCCAAATATAACACCGATAATAGACGCGGACGTAAACAATTTAGCTATTCCGTCCCGATCATTCTTTTCATGAAGCTCAGCTATTAACTGAGATATTGCTAGCGGGACTCCCGCTACTGATAAAGTTAAGGCTATCATATATACAGGAAAAACAAGTCGAAAAATCCCAAGTACTTCATCCCCTGCTATATTTTGCAATGGAATTTGAAAAAAACTCCCCACTACTTTCGATATAAACGTTGTAACGGTTAAAATCGCAGCGCCTTTTACAAACTTTTTATTCATCTTCTATCTCTTTTCTTTCAATATATAATCTACATAAAATATTAAATCAGTATTGTTCATTCATCTTGAGAATCATCACTTTATCTCATTTAGTTATCATACCAAATTTCTTATATATTGAATACTCTCTTTCTTTTTATGTTTTAAATATAATATGTGCCATATATATGTTTTTTTATCCAGTTTTTTCTTCAATTTACTACTTCTACTTGTTCAAGATAAACATGTGCTATAATGTAGCTATTGTCAGTAAGAGGAGTGTTTGTAACATGCTGAATTCAGTAAAGAAATTGTTAGGGGATTCTCAAAAGAGAAAGCTAAAAAAGTATGAACAACTTGTTCAAGAAATTAATAATTTTGAAAAACAAATGTCTAGTTTATCTGATGAAGAATTACGCCAAAAAACTGTCACATTCAAAAGTATGCTTACGGACGGTAAAACAGTCGATGATATAAAAGTAGAAGCATTCGCTGTTGTACGCGAAGCCGCAAAACGCGTGCTTGGATTACGCCATTACGATGTACAGTTAATTGGTGGATTAGTATTACTAGAAGGTAATATTGCAGAGATGCCAACTGGTGAAGGAAAAACATTAGTTTCTTCTCTTCCAACATATGTACGTGCACTTGAAGGAAAAGGCGTTCATGTTATTACGGTAAATGACTATTTAGCAAAGCGTGATAAAGAGTTAATTGGTCAAGTTCATGAATTTCTCGGCTTACAAGTTGGATTAAATATTCCTCAAATCGATCCTTCTGAAAAGAAACTTGCATACGAAGCTGATATTACATACGGTATTGGAACAGAGTTTGGTTTTGATTATCTTCGCGATAATATGGCTGCTTCACAAAATGATCAAGTGCAGCGCCCATATCATTTTGCTATTATCGATGAGGTTGATAGCGTTTTAATTGATGAGGCGAAAACGCCACTTATCATTGCCGGGAAGAAATCAAGTAGCTCTGATTTGCATTATTTATGTGCAAAAGTTATTAAATCGTTCCAAGATACCCTTCACTATACATACGATGCAGAATCGAAATCAGCTAGTTTTACAGAAGACGGTATTACAAAAATAGAAGATTTATTTGATATCGATAACTTATATGATTTAGAGCATCAAACTCTATACCATTATATGATTCAATCATTACGTGCCAACGTCGCTTTCCAGCTTGACGTTGACTATATTGTGCATGATGAAAAAATACTACTTGTAGATATTTTCACAGGACGTGTTATGGATGGTCGATCTTTAAGTGACGGCTTGCATCAAGCACTAGAAGCAAAAGAAGGTTTAGAAATTACAGAAGAAAACCAAACACAAGCT
>Ga0209130_1000446_pt1 | contig 43528 bp, 45 predicted proteins | sample AraplaMF_Cvi_mLB_FD_184264 | JGI IMG/M metagenome (GOLD analysis project Ga0209130, IMG submission 184264) | Arabidopsis root microbial communities from the University of North Carolina, USA - plate scrape MF_Cvi_mLB (SPAdes) (version 2) | ecosystem: Host-associated > Plants > Roots > Endosphere...
TCGTCAATGCCGCCGCCAAGCCCGGCGGGCAGGCGACGCCGCCCAAGCTCGCCGAGATCACCGACGCGCTGTTCTTCGACGACGTCAACGTCAAGGTGATGGGCTATCTCAGGATGGCGCGCGAGGCGGCGCCGGTGATGGAGGCCAATGGCTGGGGTCGGATCATCAACATCAGCGGGCTGGCGGCGCGCCTGACCGGCTCGACGATCGGCTCGATCCGCAATGTCGCGGTGGCGGCGCTGACCAAGAACCTCGCCGACGAGCTTGGTCCGAAGGGGATCAACGTCACCGTGGTACACCCCGGCACGACGCGGACCGAGAAGACGCCGGGCGTGGTCGCGGCACGGGCGGCGGCGTCAGGGCTGGCGGCCGAGGAGGTCGAGCGCCGCATGGCCGCCAATGTCACGATCGGCCGGCTGGTCGACATGGCCGAGGTCGCCGACATCGTCGCCTTCCTGGCCTCACCGCGCAGCGTCGCGATCAATGGCGACGCGATCGCCTGCGGCGGCGGCTCGAAGGGCGCGATCCACTATTAGCGTTCCCCTGTCCAGCAACCCCATAGCCCCCATCCTGAGGAGCGCTCCGCAGGAGCGCGTCTCGAAGGATGGTCCAGGAGGCTCCGGCGACAGCTGACCATCCTTCGAGACGGCCGCTTGCGCGGCCTCCTCAGGATGAGGGCTAAGTGAGGGTAGCAGTCTTCAGAACAGTGCGGTCGGCGCGACTTCCGCGATCACCATCAGCACGAACCCCAGCAGGCCGAGGCCGACCCCGGTCCAGGCCAGCAGGGCGACCCCGGTGATGATCGCCGCCGACGAGACCACGATCGCGATCTGCAGCAGGCCCGAGACGATGTCGTATTTGTCGTCGCGGGCGCTGGAGATGTCGCGCTTGGCTTCGGCCGCCTTGGCGCGGACGATCAGCTCCTTGCGGCCCTCATTGGTCTCGGGCTCGGATTCATAGCGGGCGATCGTCGCCTTCCAGCCGTCGATGCGCTTCTGCAGGCGCTCGCGCGCGGCCGGATCGGTCGCGCCAGCCAACTCGACCTCCATCGCGTCGGCGGCGGTGCGCAGCGTCGTGCCGCGGATGGTCTTGGCCTGGAAGAAGGCCCAGAGATTGGAAGCCTCGATGTTCCTGGCGAGCGCGTCCTGCTCGGCGTTCTTGCCGCCGATCTCGGAGAAGGCGAGCAGGAGAGCGAGGATACCGATCAGGAGCGCGATGCGCTTGTTGGCCTTGCTGGTCGGCTGGTTGTTTTCGGTGACGTCTGGTGCGGCTGAGGCCATTGGTGATTCCCTCGGGAAGGCCGCGCCTGATGGCTGGTCCCCGTGACGGAATCAAGACGATTTTACCAAAGGTAAGCGGTTATCCCCGAGCTCGCGGGTGGGCGGAATCATAGGCCGCGAGCAGCCGGGTGGAATCGATGCGGGTGTAGATCTGCGTGGTCGAGAGCGAGGCGTGGCCGAGCAGTTCCTGAATGGCACGCAGGTCCCCGCCGCGACCGAGCAGATGGGTGGCGAAGGAATGGCGCAGCGCATGCGGCGTCGCGCTGCCCGGCAGCCCGAGCGAGCCGCGCAGGCCCTCGACCGCGAGCTGGATGATGCGCGGCGAAAGCGGGCCGCCTTTGACGCCGACGAAGAGCGGCCCTTCGGGCGCGAGCCGCCAGGGGCATTGCCCGAGATAGTCTGCGATGGATTCGACCACGACCGGCAGCACCGGCACCATCCGGGTCTTGCCGCCCTTGCCGAGCACGGTCAGCGCATCGGCGGTGCTCACCGGCGCCTGCGAGCGCTTGAGGCCCAGCGCCTCGGAAATGCGCAGGCCGCTGCCATAGAGCAGGGAGAGCACGGCGGCGTCGCGCGCCAGGACCCAGTCGGGCCGCTCCTCGCCGGCGCGGCTGTCGGCCTTGGTCACCGCGGCTGCGGCCTTGGCGTCGAGCGGGCGCGGCAGGCCCTTGCCGAGCCGGGGGCCGCGCGTCGCAGCGAAGGCGGCGGCGGTGAGCCGGCCGCTGCGCTCGCCGAAGCGGGCGAGAGAGCGCAAAGCCGCGAGCTGGCGCATCAAGGTGCGGTTGCCGACGCCGTCGCGGCGGCGGTAGCCGAGAAAGGCGCGCAAGTCCGCGGGCTTCAGGGCGGCGACCGCCTTCAGCGTCGGCGGCGCATCGAGATGGTGGGTGAGGAAGGTGGCGAACTGCTCGATGTCGCGGCCATAGGCCTCGAGCGTCTTCGGCGAGAGCCGGCGCTCATGGCCGAGATGGGCGAGCCAGTCGCGCCGCAGGGTGTCGAAATCGCTCATGCCGTCGATCTTGCCGCGCGAGGCTTAACAACCGTTGTCGGGTGCGATTGCTGCCTGCTATGAACCCTCTGGACATTGTTCAGGGCTGACCAAATTGCACGCTCCCGATCCGCACGGCCTGATCTTCCCTTTTCCCGAACCGCCGGCACCGGGCCAGCTGATCGAGGTTGCGCCCGGCATCTTCTGGGCCCGGATCGCGCTGCCGTTCCGGCTCGACCACGTCAACATCTACCTGATCGAGGATGGCGACGGCTTCGCCGTGATCGACACCGGCATCGGCGACGAGGCGACCAAGCAGGCCTGGCTTGCGCTGATGGCCGGGCCGCTCGCGGGCAAGCGCCTGACCCGGCTCTTCGTCACGCATTTCCATCCCGACCATATCGGGCTCGCCGGCTGGCTCTGCGAGCGCTTCGGCACGCCGCTCCTGACCAGCCAGACCGGCTATCTCGGCTGCCTCAACATCTCGCTCAGCCCGGGTGCGTCCGAGGCGCCGGTCTACAAGGAGTTCTATCTGCGCCACGGCCTCTCGGCCGAGGTGACGCAGGTCGTCTCGACACTCGGCCATGGTTATCTCCGACAGGTCACGCCGCTGCCGCCGACCTTCACCCGCGTCGTCGCGGGCGACGTGCTCAGGATCGGCGGGCGCGACTTCTTCGTGCTGGCGGGCGATGGCCATGCGCCGGAGCAATTGATGTTCCACTGCCCGGAAGCCAACGTCTTCCTGGCCGCCGACCAGATCCTTGCCAAGATCACGCCGAACATCAGCGTCTGGGCGGTCGACGCGGAGGGCGATCCGCTCGGCCTCTATCTGCGTTCGCTGCGCGCGCTGCCGCAGGCGATCCCGCCGGGGACGCTGGTGCTGCCCGGGCATCAATTGCCGTTCTACGGATTGCAGGAGCGCTGCGCCGCGCTCGCCGCCCATCATGCCGAACGCTGCCGGCTGATCGCCGGCGCGGTCGCCAGGGGGCCGCATTCGGTCGCCGAACTGGTGCCGGTGATGTTCACGCGGCCGCTTGACCCGCACCAGCTCTCCTTCGCCTTCAGCGAGGTCTTCGCGCATGTGAACGCGATGCTGCGGCTTGGCGAATTGCGTTGGGCCGAGCCGCAGGGCGGGATCATGAAGGTGCTGGCGGCTGGCTGAGCCCGGCGGCGTCCTCCCCTCGCAGGTGAAGGGAGGAGATACTCATCCGCTCAGGCCGTCGCCATGGCGGGCTGCTCGACCGCGGTCACCGTCAGCACGTGCTTCTTGCCGTCGCGGGCGGTCCAGGCGATCGACTGGCCGGCGGCAAGGCCGATCAGCGCCGCGCCGATCGGGGTCATCACGGAGATGCGGCCCTGCTCGATATCCGCCTCGCCGGGATAGACCAGCTGGACGCGGCGATGCTGGGCGCTGTCGGAATCGAAGGTGACGAAGGAGCCCATGCGCACGACGTCGGCCGGCAGCTTGGCGGGCGCGACGACCTTGGCGCGGTCCATCTCGGCGAGCAGCTCCTCGGCGACCTCCGGGATGCGCTCGAGCGCGGTGGTCGCGAGGCCGGTCAGGCGCTCATGGTCGATCTCGCCGACGATGATCTTAGGCTTGCGGTGGGTCTTCTGAGTCGGTTGGGTCATGGGTTTGGTGTCCTGCGATGACGCGCACGACGGCGGCGCCAGAGCGCGACCGGCAAGTTCTGGAGGTTCTTTTGAGGAGAGACGCCTCGGATGTCGTGCTGCAGTGAGAGGAACAGCATCGACGACGCCCCTGGACTCGGGGCGCGCTCGGGCCGAGTCCGGGGCTAGAATTCCGCGATCGGGGCGACCCGGAATACGAGGCCATGCTTCGTCGTCATACCCTTAGACTTGGGGGCGGACGATCTGCTGTCAAGGCCGGAGAGGTTCGCCATCTGCCGGCGACGATGCTTGATGAGGTCGCAGACGAGCGGGACTAAGGCGGCCCGCTCGAACAACAGGCGAGAGTCGCTTGCTGGCCGCTCAGCGGCGGGTCTGGGGACGGCGCACCGGAACCGGGATCGGCTTCAGCTGCGGCTGGGCCGGAGCGAGGAGAGCGCCGAGGCGGAGAATGAAGCGGGCGAACAGGTCCATGGCGTCCCTCAGCTCTGGGCGATGAAGATGGTGGGAATCAGCTTGCCGCTGCCGAGCTTCATTGCGCCGATTCCATCAATATGGTGCCTTGGTGCCGATGATGCCACCGCATCGGTCGACACCATGAACAGGATCGGCAGCAGAGCGGCATTCATCGGCGCTGGCTTTCCGCGTGGCAGATACGGCTCAGGATCATCCCGAAAATACTTCAAATGCCTTACGCCACAGAGGCTTATCGACCCGTAGCCTTAACGATGTGCTGCGCCGAATGCTGAAACGCGCGGGTCGGTGGCCGCATGGTGCGAGAGCTCGGCGACGGCTGCAGCCAAAGCAGTGATTGAACCCTGTCGGCGGCTCGCATATGGCTAATGAATTATTAACCGAGGATGTCCCGCGACATGGCCAGTCTGTTCCGGCTCGTGCCCGATGCGCGCGCCGAACTGCTGCAGGTGAATTCCTGGGCCCGGCCGTATGAGGCGGGCTTTGCCGCTGCGCAGCGCGCGGCGCGCGTCGGCGCGGCCGGGCCGGAGGCCTCTGCCTTCATGGCGGCGCGGCGCGAGGCGACATTGGCGCGGCTCGGTGAGGGCGCCGCCGCCTGGAATGGCTGGGCCAGCGAAATGGCAAAGCTGCGCGGCCGAATCGGGGCCGATGGCGCGCTTCTCGCGCTCTGGCGCCTCTTCGCCGATATCGAGCTTGTCGACGAGATCTTCGAGGGTGATTTCAACGTCGCCGGCATCATCTTTCCGGCGGCGGCGCGCTTCGCCGGCAGCGCCTTCTGCGGCGATGCCTGGTTCTCCGAGGCGCATTTCCACGGGCCGGCCAGCTTCCGCGATGCCAGTTTCCGGGTCGACGCCTTCTTCGACCGGGCGCATTTCGCCGGTGATGCCGACTTCGGCGCAGCGACCCTGCATGGCACGGCGGAGTTCCGCGACATGCGCTGCGAGGGCGTGGCCTGCTTCGTCGAGGCGGAGTTCGCCGGCGATGCCTGGTTCCGCGGCTCGCGCTTCGATGGGGTGACGCAGTTCCGCGGCGTGCGCCATGCCGGCGAAGCTGGTTTCGGCGATTGCCGCTTCACCGGCGCGGCCGATTTCGGCGAGGCCGAGTTCGCGGGCAATGCCGGCTTCGAGGAGACGCGCTTCGGGCAGATGGCGAACTTCGCCGGCGCCCGCTTCGACCGCGGCGCCTGGTTCAGCAATGCCGCCTTCGATGGCCATTCGAATTTCGAGCGTGCCCGTTTCCGCGGCCGCCGGCATTTCGAGGGCATTTCGCTGGCAATCCAGGTTTCCCCGGTCGCGCAGCAGATCGCGGCGTTGGAGCGCTTGCAACTCGGCCGGCGCTGAGCGAACGCCCCCAGCTTCTCTCCCGGCCGCTCTGGCCCGCGCCTTGCTAGCCCTCTCGGCGACGACCGCCAGGGCGGTTGCGATTGGCGAGGGCAAGATGAAGCGCGAAGAGCTCACCGAGAAGATTCTCGACATCAAGCGCGAGAAGGGCTGGAGCTGGAAACAGATCACCGACGAGATCGGTGGCATGTCCGAGGTGCTGGTGATCGGCGCCCTGCTCGGCCAGATGAAGCTGGTGAAGCCGCTCGCCGAGAAGGCGGCGGCGCTGTTCGGCCTCTCCGAAGCCGAGAAGCGCATGCTCAACGAGGTGCCCTATCGCGGCACCGGCACGCCGATGCCGCCGACCGACCCGTTGATCTACCGCTTCTACGAGATGGTGATGGTCAATGGCCCTGCCTGGAAGGCGCTGATCGAGGAGGAGTTCGGCGACGGCATCATGTCGGCGATCGACTTCAACATCGCCTTCGAGCGCGAGCCGAATCCCAAGGGGGACAGGGTCAGGATCACCATGTCCGGCAAGTTCCTGCCGTACAAATACTACGGCAACGAGCAGGGCATCCCCGATTACGGCTTCAAGGAGGGGTGAGCCTTCTCAGGGCACCTGGCCGGGCTCGAGCGTGCCGTCCTTCTGCAGCGTCCGTTGCAGCCCCGGCCGTTCCATCATCCGGCCCATATAGGCCTCGAAGACCGGCAGGCGCGGCAGCACGCCTACGACATTCATGCCGAAATGGATGCCGGCGCCGAGCTGGGTGTCGGCAGCGGTGAAGCGCTCGCCGGCGGCATAGGGCTGCTCGCCGAGCTTCTTCGCGAGATTGGCGACGGTGTCGGCATGGGAGCCGAAGGAATAGCCGCGCGCCTCGTACTGGTATTTGTGGATGGAGGTCGCGATGATCGGGTCGAGCACGGCATCGGTATAGACCAGAGAGGTCAGGAAGGCCGGACGGTCCTTGTCGCCGACGGCCGGCGCCAGCCCGGTTTCCGGAAACTGCTCGGTGAGATAGAGGCAGATCGCGGCGCGCTCGGTGACGGTGGTGCCGTCATGGACGATCGCCGGCACCTTCTTGTGCGGTTGGATCGCGCGGTAGCTCTCCGGCGGGCCGTCTTCGGCGCGGATGTCGACGATCTCCATCGCATAGGGCTGGCCGAGCTCTTCGAGCAGCCAGAGGATCGAGAAGGAGCGCGACTTCGGCGAATGATAGAAGGTCAGCATGGCGGTGTCCTCTCGGGGGTTCCCTGTGGGATCAGTGCGGCTGATAGAGGCAAAGGTTGTCAGTAGTTGTCAGCAGCGGCAGGCCTCTTCGGGTCGAAACGCGTGCTCGTACGAATTGCTCCGCGCAATCTCCTTCGCCTCGCTTACCTCTTGCGTGCGACGATGAAGGGGCGACGGTCCTTGCCCCGGCTCGCATGATGTTCCGTGCCGAGGATATCGAAGCCCGCGGCCGCTATGAGGTCGCTCAGTTCCTGTACCCGGAAGACGCCGACATGGGGCGCTTTCCCGATCGCGCGCATCACCGGCACGGCGAGCCGGATGAGCGGGTTCATGTCGCCGAGGCAGGGCGTCTTGGAAATGAACAGGCCACCTGGTGCGAGCAGGGCATGGATGCTGCGCAGGGTGCCGGCTAGATCGCGGACCATGTGCAGATAATTGAAGCCGAGGACGGCATCGAACCGGGCTTCTTCGGATGCGAGCGCCTCCGCTGTCGTGGTGCGGAACGCAAGCTTGGGGGCAGGGGCCGCTGCGAGCTTCTCGGCGGCGATGGCGATCATGCCGGCCGAGATGTCCGTCGCGAGATAGCTCTCGACGTTGCCGGCGAGCCGCAGCGCCGTCGTTCCGGTGCCGCAGCCCAGTTCCAGCACCCTGTCCTGCGGCTTCAGCAGGGCGCGGGTCCGCTCCAGCGTGCGCTCGTATCCAGCCTGGTCCGAGATCGGCGACTTGGCATAGCGCCGCGATAACCGGTCCCAGAAGCGGGCATCGTTTGCGATGGTCACCGGCGTTCCCTTTTCTGCTCGATGGCCTGGCAAGGACACCGGTGTGCTCGTTGCCGCCGGCTTGCAAGGCAGGTCGCAAGATCACACGGTTGCTGTTGCCGAGAGATGACCTTACTGCCGGACGCCTCCAAGCCGCAGATCCTAGCCTATCTAATTGTTATAACATTGCAATTATTGCCCGATGCACAGTAATCATACTGTCATCTGGCCCGCCTAACGGACCGGCTACCGAGCTTTCACTGGGGCGGAGAGGGTATCATGCAGAAGCGAACTTGGCTGATGGCGGCGGCGATGCTCGCCAGCGTGGCGCCGGCGACGGCGCAGACCATCTATCCGCTCAACCGCGCCGAGATCCTCGAGGGCTCGCGCTTCGACTTCAAGGTCGAGTTCCCGAACGCGCCGGCCTCGGCCGACGTCAAGGTCACGATCAACGGCAAGCCGATCGCCGAGGCCTTCGGCCGCGAGGTCCAGTTCGTTCAGAACGAGGAAGGCCAGAAGCATTCGGCGCTCTGGCTGCGCGGCGCGCAGCTGCCGGCCGGCCAGTACGTCGTCGAGGCGACGCAGGGGGGCGAGAAGGCGACCGTCAACTGGAACGTCTACGCGACCGGTGAGCGCAAGGCCAAGAATGTCATCCTCTTCATCGGCGACGGCATGTCGGTCGCGCACCGCACCGCGGCGCGCATCCTGTCGAAGGGCTGGGAGCAGGGCCTCTATGGCGGCGAGCTCGCGATCGACGACATGCCGAACATGGCGCTGATCTCGACCTCGGGCACCGACTCGATCGTCACCGACAGCGCCAACTCGGCCAGCGCCTACACCACCGGCCACAAATCCTGCGTCAACGCGCTCGGCATCTACTGCGCCAAGAACGCCCTGACGCTCGACCATCCCAAGGTCGAGACCATCTCCGAGGTGATCAAGCGCAAGCGCTCGGGCATGGCGATCGGCGTCGTCACCAATTCCGAGATCGAGGATGCGACTCCGGCCTCGATGGTCGCCCATACCCGCCGCCGCTCGGACTTCAACGACATCGTCAAGATGTTCTTTGACGTGCAGCCCGACGTGATCATGGGCGGCGGCTCGCCGAACTTCCTGCCGAAGTCGACCCCGGGCACCAAGCGCACCGACGATCTCGACTTCATCGCCAAGTTCAAGGAGGCGGGCTATGCGCTCGCCACCACCAAGACCGAGATGAACGCGGCGGTCGCCGGCGGTTCCAAGAAGCTGCTCGGCCTCTACAACACCTCGAACATCGACGGCGCCTTCGACCTGCGTCTCGCCAAGAAGGGCTCGATCTCGAAGTTCCCGGACCAGCCCGACGTGGTCGAGCAGACCAAGGCTGCGATCGAGATGCTGAAGGGCGCCCAGGATGGCTTCTTCCTGATGGTGGAATCGGCCCGCATCGACAAGTACAGCCACTCGCTCGACTGGGAGCGCGCGGTGTTCGACACGATCATGCTCGATAACGCCGTCAAGGCCGCCAAGGAGTTCGCCGGCGATCGCAACGACACGCTGATCATCGTCGTGCCCGACCACGCCCATCCGATCTCGATCATCGGCACCTATGACGACGATCGCCCGGGCCAGCTGCTGCGCGACAAGCTCGGCACCTACAACGAATCGCTGCCGCCGAACTACGGCCCGCGCGACGCCGACGGCTACCCCACAAAGGTCGACACCTCGCGCCGTCTCGCCGTCGCCTTCGGCAGCTACCCGGACACCTGCGACACCGGCAAGCCGTTCATGGACGGCGAGCGCGTCCCGGCCGTGAAGGGCCCGGACGGCAAGACGAACGTCGCCAACGAGAAGGACTGCACCGGGCCGCTCGCCACCCGCAAGCAGGGCAACCTGCCCTTCGACGCCAATTCCGGCGTCCATGCGGCCGACGACGTGCTGCTCACCGCGATGGGCCCGGGCGCCGAGCGCTTCCGCGGTCACAAGCCGAACGTCTTCGTCTTCCGCGTCATGGCGGAGGCGCTGGCCCTCGGCGGCAAGTGAGCTGTACTGGGAGCAGGACGCATGATCTCGCATCGGCCGCACCTGCTCCCGACGCTGTCCCGCCGCGGGCTCCTCACGGGGCTCGCGGCGCTGCCCGTATCGCTGCCTGCGCTCGCGGCCGAGGCGGAGATGCTGTCCTTCGATGGTCTCTACAAATCCTTCGGCGTGCTCGGTTTCCAGTTTTCCGACCGGGCGACCTCGCTGCGCGGCAAGCCGGTCAGGATGGTCGGCTATATGGCGCCGCCGCTGAAGCCGGAAAGCCATTTCTTCGTGCTGACGCGCGAGCCGCTGGCGATCTGCCCGTTCTGCCAGTCGGACGCCGACTGGCCGGTCGACATCGTCGTCGTCTTCATGCGCGCGGCGACGCCGATGGTCAGCGCCGGCCAGAAGGTCGCGGTCAGCGGCCGGCTCGAGATCGGCTCCTCGACCGACGCCGAGACCGGCTTCGTCAGCCAGATCAGGCTCGTCGATGCCGGCTTCCACAGTGTCTGACCGAGCGGCCGGCGCGGTTCGGTCCCTGCGTTTCTCCGGCATCCAGGTCGACCATCGCGACGGCGACGGGCGGCCCTTCCGGGTGCTCGACATTCCCGACTTCGTCGTGGCTCCCGGTGCGCTGATCGGCCTGCGCGGTCCGTCCGGCTCGGGCAAGACCTCGCTGCTGCATCTCGCCGCCGGGCTGTTCTCGCCCGATGCGGGCAGCGTCGGCTGGGGCGATCTCGTCGTCTCCGCGCTGCCGGGTGCGGCGCGAGACCGCTGGCGGCGCGAGACGATCGGCTTCGTCTTCCAGGATTTCCACCTCGTGTCCGAGCTCGACGTGCTCGCCAACATCACCCTGCCGGCGAGCTTTTCGGGCTGGCGGCGGACGGAAAGCCAGGTCGCGCGCGCCACCGTCCTCGCCGGGCGCATGGGGCTGACCGATCTGCGCCGGCGTGCCGCCGTGCTCTCCCGCGGCGAGCAGCAGCGCGTCGCGATCGCCCGGGCCCTGTTCAACGCGCCGGCGCTGATCCTCGCCGACGAGCCGACCGCGAGCCTCGATCCGGCGCATGCGGCGGAGGTCGGATCCCTGCTGGTCGAGGTCGCCAAAGAGAGCGGGGCGACGCTGCTCTGCGCCTCGCATGACCCGGCGCTGCTGGCGCGGATGCAGCATGTCGCAGCGATCGGTGACGGTCCGCTTCAGTTGAAGGTAGCGGCATGAACCCGCTGCCGATGGTCATCGCCGATCTCAGGGCGCTGCGCTGGACCGCCGCCGCGATCGTGGCGCTGGTCGCGCTGGCGGTTGCGATCGGCGTTGCCATCGGCGCGCAGGAGCGGGCGCTGCGTCAGGCTTCGGCGAAGGCCGCCGATGATTTCGACCTCTTGATCGGTGCGCCCGGCAGCCAGACGCAGCTCGTGATGTCGGCGATCTACCTGCAGCCCGAAGCGCTGCCGCTGATCGACGGGCGGCTGCTCAACGAGCTTTCCCGCGATCCACGCGTCGCTGCCGTCGCGCCACTCGCCTTCGGCGACATCGCCCGCGGCCATCCGGTGATCGGCACGACGCTCGCCTTCGCCAGCCGCTGGGGTCGCCTGCAGCCGAGCGAAGGCCGCCTGTTTGCCCGCGAAGGCGAGGCCGTGCTGGGCGCCGACGTCACCTACAAGCTCGGTGACAAGGTCGAGCCATCGCATGCCATCGCCGGCCATTGGCCGAAGCGCGGCGTCGCCGATGCCGAAGAGGCGAGCCATCGCCATGAGGGCCATGCCTATGTCGCGGTCGGCCGCCTGCCGCGGTTGGGCTCGCCCTTCGACCGGGCGATCCTGGTGCCGGTTGAGAGCGTCTGGGAGGTGCACGGGCTTGGCAACGGCCATGCCGGCGAGGATGCCGCGCTCGGCCCGCCCTTCGACGGCCAGCGCATTCCCGGCGTGCCGGCGCTGGTGGTGAAGCCGAAGGCGGTCGCCGACGCCTATGCGCTGCGGGCGCGCTACCGGCAGGGCGGCACCATGGCCTTCTTCCCGGCCGAGGTGCTGGTCGGGCTCTATCGCACACTCGGCGATGTCGGGCAGGTGCTCAGCGTCGCATCCGTTCTCAACGCGGTGCTGATCCTGGCGGCGATCTTCCTGCTGCTTGTCGCGGTGACCGGGCTGAGGCGCCGGCGCTATGCCGTGCTGCGTGCACTTGGTGCCCCGCCGGCTTACGTGCTGCTGGTCGTGTGGCTCGGCATGGCCGGGCTGGTCGCAGCCGGCTGCCTCGCCGGCCTCGGGCTCGGCGCGGTTGCAACGCTTGCAGTCTCCGGTCTGTTCGAGGCGCAGACGGGCCTGCGGCTCTCCTTCGCGCTGGGTTCGGCGGAACTCGCCCAGGTCGGGCTGATCCTGTTGCTCGGCTCGTTCGCCGCGCTCATTCCGGCGGCGATGTCCTATCGCCGCTCGATCACCGCCGGCCTGCGGGGATAGGGTTGACCCCGCTTTGCCTCTTCCCGTTTAATCGGGGCGGGGGGCGTTGCAGGGATGATCATGCTGCGCGCCATTGTTCTTATCGTCACGAGTCTCGTCTTTTCCGCACCCGCCTACGCCTATTCCAACGCGCTTAGCCGCGGGGTCGCTGATTTCCTCAACATCTTCAGCGAACAGCCGGTGCCACGCCAGGTCGTGCCCTGGAGCGGCAAGCAGGCGCCCGGCACCGTCGTGGTCTCTACCAGCCAGAGGCGGCTCTATTACGTGCTCGGGCAGGGACAGGCGATCCGCTATGGCGTCGGCGTCGGCCGGCAGGGCTTCAGCTGGTCCGGCACCAAGACGGTCACGCGCAAGCGCGAATGGCCGGATTGGCGCCCGCCGGCGGCGATGCTGAAGCGCCGGCCCGATTTGCCCCGCTATATGGAGGGCGGGATGGAGAATCCGCTCGGCGCACGGGCGATCTATCTGGGCTCGAGCCTCTACCGCATTCACGGCTCGAACGAGCCCGACACGATCGGCGCGGCGGTCTCCTCGGGTTGCATCCGGATGACCAATCGCGATGTGACGGATCTCTATGATCGCGTCAGGCCCGGCACCAAGGTGATCGTGCAGCGCTGAGGCGAGGGGCGCGAACGGCTCTCATCCGTCGCTATGGCTGTGCCGGATGCGGCGGACCATCAGCCAGACGCCGATGATCGCGACCGGCACGAACAAGGCAGTCGCGATGCCGACGTCGACCGGCAAATAGCCCGCATCCTTGGCGCCCTTGGCAAGATAGCCGAACAGGCTGACGACGTAATAGCCGATCGCCGCGACCGAGAGCCCCTCGACCGTCTGCTGCAGGCGCAATTGCAGCCGCGTGCGATCGTTCATCGCCGAGAGCAGGTCGCGGTTCTGCTGTTCGAGTGCGACGTCGACGCGGGTGCGCAGCAGGTTGGCGGCGCGGGCCAGCCGGCGCGACAAATCGAGCTGGCGCTGCTGCAGCATCTGGCAGGTGCGCATCGCCGGTGCCATCCGCCGCGACAGGAAGGCGGCGATTGTGGGCCAGCCGCCATAAGGCGTCTCGCCGATCGCCTCCAGCCGCTGGCCGACGATGCTGTCATAGGCGCGGCTGGCGCCGAAGCGGTAGTTCGAGGAGGCGGCCTCCGATTCCATCGTCGCGGCGATGGCGGTCATCTCGTCGAGCAGGGCATTGTCGGCGGCGAGCCCGTCGGTCTGCATCATCGTGCCGGCAATGCGCACCAGCACCTCTTCGGTGCGGCGCACGGAGGGGGCGAGGCGGTGGGCCTCCGGCAGGCCGAGCAGAGCGAGCACGCGATAGGTCTCGACCTCCAGCAGACGCTGCGCCAGCGCACCGGCCCTGGCAGGTGTCAGCGCCCGGTCGAGCACCAGGATGCGGACGAAGCCGTCGGCACCGGCGCGGAAATCGGTCGCGGCGATGGCGGCCTCGCCATCGACCAGCGAGGCGGCGAGGCTGGCTGCGTCGAACACCGCATCGAGCTCGGGAGCAGCCCGCTGCGGCAGCAGATGCAGGTCGACGGCGGCCAGATGCGGCCCGGGCTGCGGCAGAGCGTGCATGCCGTGCGGCAGCACTGGGCTCGCTGGCAGGAAGGGGGCCGCGCCAGGGGAGGACAACTCCCAGGTATAGGTGGTGAACTCGCTGTGCTGCTCCCAGCGCAGGCTGGCTTCGCCGAGCCGGGCGCGATGGTGCTTGGCGCCCTCGGCCGGTCCCGCAACGCCGCGCTCGCTGCAGAAGCGGGCGAGCGCCTCGCGATCGGCAGCGGCCTGCGCTTGATCGGTCATGAAGGCGAAGTGCAGGAGGCGCTGCGGCGTCGCCAGCGGCGCGAAGGGGCGGGCATGGATCTCGCCGAGGATCGCGCCGCGCGACGGGTGTGCGACCAGCGGCCGCGCGCCGTTTTCGGTAGTCCCGTCCATGCCGTCCTGCCCCCTGGTGCGCCTGTTCACGGTCTTATCGGCACGCAAGGAGCTTGCCGGAAAGCGCGGCAGCCCGCGAGTCCGGCACGGTGTCGCAAGGGCAGCGGGCTGGTGACATGATCGGGCGAACCGTCCCCTAGGCTCACCCCATGCCGCTGCCTAACCGCATCCGCCCCGATGGCTCGCTCTTCGCCGATCCGGCGCGCGGCCTGCTGTTCGGCAATCGCGGTGGCAAGTTCCACGACCCGGCGACCAAGGCGCTGCCGACGCGGCTCTATGCAACGAACCAGTGGATCTGCTGCGTGCTCTCCTTCAAGGGCCGCCAGCGCGATGTCTGGGGCCGCTACTACACCGAGCTGTTCTTCTGCGACGAGGTGACGGCGCTCGCCGCCGGGCACCGCCCTTGTGTCGAGTGCCGGCGTGCCGACGCGCATGCCTACCGGGCGGCGCTGGTCAGGGGGCTCGGGCTCGCCGAGGTGCCGCTCTTTCCTGTGATCGACGAGCGGCTCGATCGCGAGCGTCGTGACGGCCGCAGGAAGCGCCTGCATCGGCTGGCGGCGGAGAGCCTGCCGGACGGGGCGATGGTCGTCGCCGACGAGGGCGAGTTCCTGGCCTTGCGCGGGGCGCAGGCCCTGCTCTGGTCGCCCTCGGGCTATGTCGCGAAGCGGCCGCGGCCGGCGGGGCCGGTCGCTACCGTCACGCCGCCGTTGTCCCTGGCGGCGCTTGTGAACGGCTATCAACCTCTCTGGCATCCCAGCGCCGCAGAACTGGCCTGAATCGCAGGCTCTCCGCCTTGTCATCCCGGCGGGCTGTGACACACGCTTCCGCCCGGAGGATCGCGGTATGCGCAGGGGCGCAGGACCTGGCCGATCCCTGGGGAGAACACTGATGTTGCGGAAGACCGTCCTGGCGCTGGCCGTTGCCTTCGCCGGTTTCAGCAGCTTGCCGGCCATGGCTGGTGCGCTCCAGATCACCGATGCCGATCCAGTCGTAGTGGTCACGGTGCCGGATGCCTGGACGACCGCGAAGATCAAGCGCGGCGTCGAGATCAAGACGCCGGACGAGGAGATCTATCTCTGGTTCGAGCTGGTCGCGCCGGATCAGATCGATACGCTGCAGAAGGAGCACAACGGCTATTTCGACAAGGAGGGCGTCACCATCACCGGTGCCTCCGAGACGGTGAAGCAGGAGGTCAAGGGCAAGGCCTGGTCGTTCACCGAGCTCAAGGCGAAGAGCAAGGACGGCGACTCGCTGATCCGCTACATCGCGATCAATCCGAATGTGCCGAGCGGCAAGATCATCATGATGACCTACTGGGCCTCGCTCGAGGGCCACAAGACGCATGATGCGGCGATGTCGGCGATCATCGACAGCATCGCCTACAAATGAAATCGACTTTCGGCGAGGGAACCGCCGGAAGCCTCGCGACGTTGTCCCGTCATCTTCATCCGATGACAATCAAGGGGTTAGCGTCGATGCGTTCGATCATTCTGTGGCTGGTGGGCGTTCCGATCCCGATCATCATCCTGCTCTGGTTCTTCATGCGCTGACAGGATCTGGTAGAAGGACTTGCTATGGCCGGGCTCGCCCGGCCATTCTTGTTCCGCGGGATGTCGTGCCGGCAGGGCGAAACGGCACCATCCCGCTTCATCCATTTGCCGTGCTGCGAGTATAGCCTTCGCCCATGCAACCGATCATCCAGATATCCGGCCTGTCGAAGACCTATGCTTCGGGCTTCCAGGCGCTGAAAACCATCGACCTCGACATCCGGCGCGGCGAGATCTTCGCCCTGCTCGGGCCGAACGGTGCCGGCAAGACGACGCTGATCAGCATCGTCTGCGGCATCGTCAATCCGAGCACCGGCACGGTCCTCGCCGATGGCCACGACATCATCCGCGATTACCGCGCCGCCCGCAGCCGGATCGGCCTCGTGCCGCAGGAACTGACGACCGACGCCTTCGAGACCGTCTGGGCGACGGTGTCGTTCAGCCGCGGCCTGTTCGGCAAGCCGAAGAACCCGGCCATCGTCGAGCAGGTGCTGCGCGACCTCTCGCTCTGGGACAAGCGCGACAGCAAGATCATGACGCTATCGGGCGGCATGAAGCGGCGCGTGCTGATCGCCAAGGCGCTGGCGCACGAGCCGCAGATCCTCTTCCTCGACGAGCCCACCGCGGGCGTCGACGTCGAGCTGCGCCAGGACATGTGGAAGCTAGTGCGGCGGCTGCAGGAGAGCGGCGTCACCATCATCCTGACCACGCACTACATCGAGGAGGCCGAGGAGATGGCCGACCGGGTCGGCGTGATCAGCAAGGGCGAGACCATCCTCGTGGAGGAGAAGGCCGAGCTGATGCGCAAGCTCGGCCAGAAGCAGCTCACTTTGCATCTCCAGACCCGGCTCGACTCGGTGCCCGAGGCCCTGTCCCGCTACGGGCTGACGCTCCAGGCCGAGGGCGAGGAGCTCGTCTACACCTATGACACCAAGGCCGAACGCACCGGCATCACCTCCCTGATGAAGGACCTCGGCGATGCCGGCATCCGCTTCAGCGACCTGCGCACCAGCCAGTCCTCGCTCGAGGACATCTTCGTCGGCCTGCTGAGGGCGAACGCATGAACCTGCACGCAATCAAGGCAATCTACCGCTTCGAGATGGCTCGCACCTGGCGCACGCCGCTGCAGAGCATCCTCTCGCCGGTGATCTCGACCTCGCTCTACTTCATCGTCTTCGGCGCTGCGATCGGCTCGCATATGGCGGCGATCGACGGCGTGCCTTACGGCGCCTTCATCGTGCCCGGCCTGATCATGCTCTCGCTGCTGACGCAGAGCATCGCCAACGCCTCCTTCGCGATCTATTTCCCGAAATTCGTCGGCACGATCTTCGAGCTGCTCTCGGCGCCGGTCGCCTGGTGGGAGGCGGTCTTCGCCTATGTCGCGGCGGCGGCGACGAAATCGGTGATCCTGGGGCTGATCATCCTCGCCACCGCCTTCCTGTTCGTGCCGCTGAAGATCGCCCATCCGATCTGGATGCTGCTCTTCCTGATCCTGACGGCGGCGACCTTCAGCCTGTTCGGCTTCATCATCGGCGTCTGGGCGGACGGTTTCGAGAAGCTGCAGGCGATCCCGCTGCTGATCATCACGCCGCTGACCTTCCTTGGCGGCTCGTTCTACTCGATCGAGATGCTGCCGCCGTTCTGGCGGGCGGTGACGCTGGTCAACCCGGTCGTCTACCTGATCAGCGGCTTCCGCTGGAGCTTCAACGGCGTCGCCGATGTCGGCATCGCGGTCAGCCTCTCGATGACGCTGGTCTTCCTCGCCGCCTGCATCGGGGTGATCGCCTGGATCTTCAAGACGGGCTATCGGCTGAAGAACTGAGTTCCCGCGGCGCGCTCAGGCCGCCTTGATCTGGCCGAAGAAAGTCGCGACCGCGCCACGCAGCGCCTCGGCTTCGCGCGCCAGGTTCTCGGCGGTGCGCAGCGTGTCGGAAGCCGCGCCGGTCGCCTCGCCGGAGGCGGCGGCGAGGCTGCCCAGCGCCAAGGCCGCGGTCGCGGCGCCGTCGGCCGTGGCCTGGGCGTTGCGGGCGATTTCCGAGGTCGTGCTCTTCTGCTGCTCGGTGGCGGCGGCGATGGCACCGGTGTGCTGCGAGACCTCGGTGATCGTCGCGGCGATCGCGCTGATCGCGCTGACCGCATCCCTGGCTTCGCTGCGAAAGGCTTCGATCTGGCTGGCGATGCCGTTCGTCGCCTCGGCGGTTCGGCTCGCCAGGGTCTTCACCTCGGTCGCGACGACGGCGAAGCCGCGCCCGGCCTCGCCGGCGCGGGCGGCCTCGATCGTCGCGTTGAGCGCGAGAAGATTGGTCTGCTCGGCGATGTCGCGGATCAGGTCGATGACGTGGACGATGCCCTCCGAGGCGCGCGCCAGGCCGTCGACCTGCCGACTCACGCCCTGTGCGTCCTGCGCGGCGCTGTTGACCATATTGCTCGCCCGCACCACGCGGTCGGCGATCTCGGCGATGGAGCTGGACAATTCCTCGGCTGCGGTCGCGACGTTCTGGACCCTGTCGGACGCATCCTGGGAGGCGTTCTGCGCCCCGTCGATCTCTATGGTGCGGGCGCTGGCGATATCGTTCATCGCCCGGGCGGCGCCTTCTAGCGTGTGGGCGCCGGTCTCGACGGTCTCGAGCGCACCGGCGAGCCTCGCGTCGAAGGCGGCGACGACCTCCGCGATCCGCTGCTGGCGCGCGGCGCGTCCGGCCTGGTCGCGCGCGGCACCTGCTTCGAGCGCCTCGCGGGCGAGGGCGTTGTCGCGGAAGACCTCGACCGATCGTGCCATGTCGCCGATCTCGTCCTGGCGACGTGCGAGCGGGATGCTCGTGACGGGTTCGGCTGCGGCCAGGCTGCGCATGGTGGTCGCGAGCCGGCGCAGCGGGCGGGAAACGCGCCTGTGCACGACCAGGACCGTGAGGCTGAGGCCGACCAGGATCGACAGGACGCCGACGCCGATCTGCAGGTTGACGCTGTCGCGCTGCATCGCCTCGAGCCTGGCGTCGAGCGCGGCGCTGTGCCCGTCATAGCTGCCGGCGATGCGCTTGAGCGTCTCGTTGAGCGCCTTGCGGTTGTCGCGATTGGCGTCTTCATTGCCGGCGACACGCGCCGCCATCGTAGCGCCCTGCCGGCCGAGCCGGACGATCTCGCGCCGGAACTGGAGGAACTCCCGAACGCGCGTCTCGAGGTTCTTGAAGTCGGCGCGCTCCTGCTCCTCGACCAGAGGCTGCCATTCGGCCATCAGCAATTCGATCTCGGCGAGGTTCTGCAGCAGCGCCGGCGCGAAGCGCTCGGCTCCGATGGCACCTTCGCTCATATAGATGCCGCGTGATTCCATCACGACGGCGTTCACCAGCCCGTTGATGCGCTCGGCGATGGCGGAGCGGTGCGTGATCGACTGCATCTCATCCGTCACCTTGGCGTATTGGCCAAGGCTATGGATGCCGAGCCCGATGGCGAGGGCGGCAGCTATGACCAGCAGCGATATCGCGGCGAGGATCTGGCTTGAGATCGTGCGCAGGAAGGCCATCTGTGTCGCGAAACGGCAGGCCGCGGCTTTGTCACGGTGCGCGGCGGGGAACCCGGCTGCCATCAAGGCAGGGTTTGGTTAAATTTGCGTTGGAACGCAGGTCCTGCGCGCAGGGGCCAGGCGCCGGGACGACGCTGCGCCCGATTGACTCGGGCGGCGCCATCCTGTCTTGACCACGCCATGACCGATCTTTCGACCATCGCAGGCCAGGCCGAGGCTGCGGCGCCCCATGCGCGCCGGCGCACCTTCGCCATCATCTCGCACCCGGACGCGGGCAAGACCACGCTGACCGAGAAGCTGCTCTATTTCGGCGGCGCCATCCAGCTTGCGGGCGAGGTGCGCGCCAAGGCGGGGCGGCGCCAGACCTCCTCCGACTGGATGAAGATCGAGCGCCAGCGCGGCATCTCGGTCGTCACCTCGGTGATGACCTTCGAATATGACGGGCACGTCTTCAACCTGCTCGACACGCCCGGCCACGAGGACTTCTCGGAAGACACCTATCGGACCCTCACGGCGGTCGACAGCGCGGTGATGGTGATCGACGCGGCCAAGGGCATCGAGGCGCGCACCAAGAAGCTGTTCGAGGTCTGCCGCCTCAGGGACATCCCGATCGTCACCTTCATCAACAAGGTCGACCGCGAGACCCGCGATCCCTTCGACCTGCTCAACGAGATCGAGACCACGCTGGCGCTCGACGTCGCGCCGATGACCTGGCCGGTCGGGCGCGGGCGCGAGTTCGTCGGCACGCTCGACCTCGCCAGCAATACGCTGCGCCGCAACCAGAAGGGCGACGAGAGCGATGCCGGCCAGAAGGTCGACGGCGAGGACGACAAGCTCTTCGACGAACTCCTGCCTCACGGCGCCGCCGACACCTTCCGCGAGGAGGTCTTCCTGGCGCGCGAGGGCTGCAAGCCCTTCGATCTCGAGGCCTTCCGCGAGGGCCATCTGACGCCGGTCTATTTCGGTGCGGCGCTGCGCGACTACGGCGTGCGCGACCTGATCGATGCGCTCGGACGCCTGGCGCCGAGCCCGCGCGCCCAGTCGGCCGACAAGCGGCCGATCGAGGCGGGCGAGCCGAAGATGACCGGCTTCGTCTTCAAGATCCAGGCGAACATGGATCCGAACCATCGCGACCGCATCGCCTTCATGCGGGTCTGCTCGGGCAAGCTCTCGCGCGGGATGAAGGCCAAGCTCGTCCGCACCGGCAAGCCGCTGCCGCTCAACGCGCCGCAATTCTTCTTCGCCCGCGACCGCTCGATCGCCGAGGAGGCCTTTGCCGGCGACATCGTCGGCCTGCCGAACCATGGCACGCTGCGTATCGGCGACACGCTGACCGAGGGCGAGGACATTGTCTTCCGCGGCGTGCCGAGCTTCGCCCCGGAAATCCTGCGCCGCGTCAAGCTCAAGGACGCGATGAAGGCGAAGAAGCTGCGCGAGGCGCTTCAGCAGATGGCGGAGGAAGGCGTCGTCCAGCTCTTCCTGCCGCATGACGGCGCGCCCGCCATCGTCGGCGTCGTCGGCGCGCTGCAGCTCGACGTGCTGAAGGAGCGCATGGAGGCGGAGTATTCGCTCCCCGTCGATTTCGAGCCTTGCCAGTTCGCGATCGCGCGCTGGATCTCCAGCGAGGATAAGACGGCGCTGCAGAAATTCGCGGCCGCCAAGCCGTCCTCGATGGCCGACGATCTCGACGGCGACCCGGTCTTCATGGCCTCGTCGCAGTTCACGCTGAAATACGATGCCGAGCGCGCGCCGGAGATCAGCTTCTCCGATGTGAAGGACTACCAGAAGGTGTCGGGCGGCTGAGCCAAGCGGCGGCAGCGCCGTTCCGTGCTGCCGCCCTCTGTCCCGATCGATGATAAGCGTGGCGCCATTCGGCGGAGACCGGTCAGGCCATGCGACGAGACGGTGAGGCTCCTAGGCGTTCGTGGCGTCGACGCGGATTAAGGATGCTCGCCGGCGGAGCTGCCTTGCTCGCCCTCGTCGCAGTCCCGCTTGGCATCATCCTCTATCCCACGCTGAAGCCCTATCCGGCCGCGGATGTTTCGGCGGCCGCCTCGCTGCGCGACAGGAACCTGCAGGATCTCGCCCATCTGCGGCGCCTGCCGGAGGTCGAACGCAGCTTCACGGCGCAGAGCCACGCGGTGTTCGACCAGGCTGTCGCCGCGCTCGAAGCACAGGCCGGCGAGCTCGACCGGGCCGGCCTGGCGATGGCGGCGGCGAAGGCCGTGGCGCTGGCCGACAACGGCCACACCAATGTGCTCGGGCTCGCCGGCAGCTACGGCTTCAATGCCGTGCCGATCCGTCTCGGCTGGTTTGCCGACGGGCTGTTCGTGATCGCAACAGACGACGAGCGGCGCCATCTCCTCGGCGGAGAGGTGCTCGGTGTGAACGGGCGCCCGACTGCGGCATTGGTCGAGGCGCTGCGAGCCTATGTCGGGGGGCCGGCCAATCTCGCGCGGGAGTTCGTGCCGAACTTCCTGATCTCGCCGGAGCTTCTGCATGCGGCCGGTCTGGCCGCGACAGCCAGTGCCAGCACCTTCGAGATTCGCCTGGCTGGCGGAAGTGCCGGCTCGGTGGACATCGCGGCCGTGGCGGCTACACGGGCGCCTCCTAACCGCTTTGTGTGGCCGAAGGGCAATTTGAGTCCGCCGGGCCAGTCGAGTGGATGGCGGCATGTGCTCGATGGTGTCGCGCTGCCGGCCTATCTGACGCGCCTCGACACCAATTACTGGCACGACTATCCGGCTGATGGTCTGCTCTATGTCCAGATCAACCGCATGGGCGATCAGGGGGCGACCGGCCTATCCAAATATCTGTCCGGGATGCTCGACGAAGCGGCGAAGAAGCCCATTCGCAATGCCGTCGTCGATCTGCGTTTCAACCCCGGTGGCGATTATACGTTGACGGCCGATTTCACGCGCCGCCTGCCTGAGCTGCTGTCGCCGGACGGCAGGCTCTACATCCTGACCAGCGCCAACACGTTTTCGGCGGCGATCAGCACGGCAGCGAGGCTGAAATATTTCGCCGGAAGGCGCGCCGTCATCGTCGGCGAGGCGATGGGCGACCGCTCGCGGTTCTGGGGCGAGGGCGGGCTGACCTTGCTGCCGAACGCGAAGATCGCGCTGCGCTACACCACTGCCTTCCATGACTGGGAGCAGGGCTGCAGCCTGTCACAGGTCACGACCTGCTTCCTGCTGAACTATGCCTATGGCGTGCCGGCCGGCCCTCTCGAGCCGACCATCAGGATCGCGCCTGGTTTCGCCGACTACGCGGCCGGCACGGACACCGTGATGTCGGAGGTCATGCGGCAGCTGGCATCAGGCCGGGAGGCTAAGGCGCCGTAACGCCTCAGCCCTGCCAGCGGTTCAGCGCATCGCCGATCGTCCGGCTGCCGGCGCCGCCCTTCTCGAAGGTGATGATGCCGCGCCGGCCGGAGGCGAACCGCACCGGTAGGTCGATCCAGGCGCGGTTGCGCAGCAGATCGAGATTGCGCTCGGCCTCGACCGGGACGTTGGAGAGCGCCGCGACGAAAAGGTTCTCGCCCAGCGCCGAGGAGATCGCCGAAAGCGGCGCGCCGCGCTCGCCCTCTTCGAGCTTGAACTGGGGAACGCCGACCTCGCGGACCGCATCGTTCGCAGCCTCGCCGGTCGTGGTGAAGCGCATGCCGATGATGTGCGAGGCCGGGAAGGCCGAATCGGTGTTGCGCCGGATCGTGAAATCGAGCGAGAGCCCGGCATCGGCGACCTCGATGGTGGCGCGCACGATCGTCTCGACCGGCTGGCCCGGTCCGGCGATGTCGCTGTCGAGCCGCCAGAGGACGCGGCCCTGCACGGTCCGCGGCTGCTGCGGCGCATCCGGCACCTCGATGTAGAGGATGGCGCGCTGCGCAACGGCGATGTCGCTGCCCGGCTGGGCGCCGGCCTGCTGGTTCGAGCGCTGGCCGGAGGTTTGGCTCGGCGTCTGGGCCGGCTCGCCGCCGGCGCGCTCGCTGATCTTGCCGGTCTGATCCTGCTGCGCAGGCGAGGCCTGCGTCTCGACGCGAGGACGGACCTGCTGGTCCTGCGGGGCGACCTTGTTGACGTAGTAGGCAGCGCCCGCGATCACCGCGACGGCGAGCGCGACGCCCCCGCCGACAATTGCGGTGCGGACATGGCCAGGATCGACGCCGCGCTTGCGCGGCGGCGCGACGCGTGGGCGGATCGGCTGCGCGTCCTCCTGCGCGGCCGCCCGCTCCTCGAAGCGCGGCATCTCCCGCGGGGCGGGCTGGCGCGGCTTCGGCTCAGGCTGCGACCTTGCGGGAGGCGCGGCCGGTGTGGCCGGCGGCTCGTCCATGGGGATGGGCGGCAGGCTCGGCTCGATCGCCTCGGCGAGTGCGATCTCCGCCTCGATGCGCGACACCGCCTCGTCGAGCGAGAGACGCTCGCGGGTGATGTCGGCTTCCGAGAGCGGCGGGTCGAGGCTGCGCAATTGCGCGAGCAGCGCCGTGCGCGCCCGGTCATAGACGGAGCGGCGCGCTTCCGGCGACTTGTCGGTCAGTCCGGCGATCGCACGCGCCAGAATGGGGTGGAAATCGGCCATTGGCCTCACATGTCCGCGTTGGCCGAGTCCGTCAACCCTCGAACGGGTTCTGGACCAGGATCGTATCGTCGCGCTCCGGGCTGGTCGACAGCACCGAGACGGAGGCGCCGATCAGTTCCTCGATGCGGCGCACATATTTGATCGCCTGTGCCGGCAGTTCGGCCCAGGAGCGGGCGCCGGCCGTCGAGCCTTCCCAGCCCTCGATCACCTCGTAGATCGGCTTGACCCTGGCCTGGTCGCGCTGGCCGGCCGGCAGGTGTTCGAGGATCTCGCCGTCGAGCTTGTAGCCGGTGCAGACCTTGATCTCCTTGAAGCCGTCGAGGATGTCGAGCTTGGTCAGGGCGATGCCGTCGATGCCGGAGGTCTTGACCGTCTGGCGTACCAGGCAGGCGTCGAACCAGCCGCAGCGGCGCTTGCGGCCGGTGACGACGCCGAATTCCTTGCCCTTCTGGCCGATCAGCTCGCCTATCTCGTCGAAAAGCTCGGTCGGGAACGGGCCTTCGCCGACGCGGGTGGTGTAGGCCTTGGCGATGCCCAGCACATAGCCGACGGCAGAAGGGCCGAGGCCGGAGCCGGTCGCAGCCTGGCCGGCGACGATGTTGGAGGACGTTACGAACGGATAGGTGCCGTGGTCGACGTCGAGCAGGGCGCCCTGCGCACCCTCGAACAGGATGCGCTTGCCGGCGCGGCGCTCGGCATCGAGCAGGGCCCAGACCGTGTCGGCATAGGGCAGCACCTGCGGCGCGATCTCGTTCAGCTGCTTCAGCAGTTCGATGCCGTCGATTTCGGCGATGCCGAGGCCACGGCGCAGCGCGTTGTGGTGGGCGAGCAGACGCTCGATCTTGGCCTTCAGGACGGTCTCGTCCTTGAGGTCGATGACGCGGATGGCGCGCCGGCCGGCCTTGTCCTCATAGGCCGGGCCGATGCCGCGCTTGGTGGTGCCGATCTTCAGCGCCGAGTTCGAGGTCTCGCGGAAATGGTCGAGCTCGCGGTGCAGCGGCAGGATCAGCGTCGCATTGTCGGCGATGCGCAGGTTCTCAGGGCTGATCGCGACGCCCTGGGCGCGCAGCCGGGCGATCTCCTCGACGAGGTGCCAGGGATCGACGACGACGCCGTTGCCGATCACCGAGAGCTTGCCGGGGCGTACGATGCCGGAAGGCAGCAGCGAGAGCTTGTAGACGGTGCCGTCGATGACGAGGGTATGCCCGGCATTATGGCCGCCCTGGAAGCGCACCACCACATCGGCCTGGCTCGACAGCCAGTCGACGATCTTGCCCTTGCCCTCGTCGCCCCACTGGGCGCCGACCACGACCACGTTCGCCATGGGGATGATTCCCTCTCGCTGACTTACAGGGTCGACGCGGATTCCCATCGCTCGATCGGAAGCACGCCGACGCAAGCGCCCGCACAAACAAAAACCCCGGCACAAGGCCGGGGTTTCGGGTGGGTCCTTGCAAGCCCTCTTCGGCCAAGAGAATGGCAAGGTCAAGGCTGACGAGCGCAAAGCCTGGGAAAGAATTTTGTGGGGGCGCTGTCGATTCCTCTGCTTCCGGTTCGACGCACTGGCAGAAGGGGCGGTGCAGCACTGCTTCGAAAACCGCAGGAGAAGCAGCATGCGCAAGCTCGTCGTCACCCAGTACATCTCGCTCGACGGCGTCATCGAGGACCCGGTCGGCATGGAGAACTCCGGTCTCGGCGACTGGACCGGGCCTTTCACGCGCGGGCCGGAGGGCGAGCGGCTGAAGCAGGCCGAGCTCGACGCCGCCGATTCCCTGCTGCTCGGCCGCCGGACCTATGAGGCCTTTGCCGCGGTCTGGCCGCACGTGACCGACAGCCCTTTCGCCGACCAGATCAATGCGCTGCCGAAGCATGTCGCCTCGACGACGCTGACCAAGGCCGAATGGCAGGGCACCTCGATCCTGGCGGGCGATGCGCTCGCCGCGATCGCGAGACTGAAGGCAACGCCCGGCGGCGACATCCTGGTCTATGGCAGCCTGAAGCTCGTCCACGGCCTGCAGCGCGCCGGACTGGTCGATGCCTACAACCTGATGGTCTATCCGGTCGTGCTCGGCGCCGGCGGGCGGCTCTTCACCGGCGGCGTGCGCAGCAACCTCGTTCTCGCCGCTGCTACGACGCTTGGCGAGGGTATCCAGTGGCTGCGCTACGAGGTCACGCCCTGACGGGCAGGGCAGCCTTGCGGCGATGGCGGTTGCGGCGGCGGCCGGGGCGGATTAACCCGGCGCCTTGGACCTCAGGGATCGACGCCGATGCTGCCCATCGCCATTTCGACGCTCACCATCTGCGGGATCGAGGAATTGCCGGCGCAGAGCACACGCAAGGTCAGCCATGTGCTGTCGCTGCTCGACCCCGACCTGCCGGAGCTTGAATCCTTCGTGGCCTATGAGGCGCATGAGCGCACGACCCTGCGCTTCCACGACATCATCACCCCGCAGGACGGCCGCGTGCATCCGACCGAGGCGCATGTCGCCGAGATTCTCGATTTCGGTGTGAAGCTGCGCGAGTCGGCGCTGAAGCGGCAGGAAGGGCATCTGCTGGTCCACTGCCATATGGGCATCTCGCGCTCGACCGCAGCGATGTTGTCGCTGATGGCACAGGTCAATCCGGAGGAGGGCGAGGATGTTCTGTTCGCGCGTCTACGCGCCATCCGGCCGCAGGCCTGGCCGAACTCGGTGATGATCGGTTTCGCCGATGCGCAGCTCAAGCGCAGCGGGAAGCTCACCACGGCGCTCGGCCGGCACTATGCCCATCAGCTCGAGGCGCAGCCGCGCTATCGCCAGTGGATGGCCGATCTCGGCCGCGGCGCCGAGGTCGCGATGGCGGGCTGACCGCTTTCCCCAAAACCTCTCGCTCATACTCTTCCTGATACCGTCAGTCTTCTGGAGCATGGCTGTTTTGCCGTGCTCGCAGAATGAGTTGGCAACGATCAGGCGTATGAGAAAGAGGGGGCGGCGACAGGCGATGGCATGAGCCATACCTGCACAAGAACGCCGCAGGCTGGGGAACGACATTCATGACCAAGCTCGATGATTGGCTCGGCGCGCATCACGCCGAGTTCACGGCGTTTCGCCGCGACATCCACGCCCATCCCGAACTCGGGCTGGAGGAGCACCGCACGGCCAGGCTCGTCGCCGACAGGCTGCGCGAATGGGGCATCGAGGTCACCGAGGGCGTCGGCCAGACCGGTGTCGTCGGCGTCATCCGCGGCAACGGGCCGGGCCAGCGCGCCATCGGCCTGCGCGCCGACATGGATTGCCTGGCGCTGGAGGAGCTGACAGGGCTGCCGCACGCCTCGAAATTCCCCGGCCGGATGCATGCCTGCGGCCATGACGGCCACACCACCATGCTGCTCGCCGCCGCCCGCTATCTCGCCGAGAGCCGCGATTTCGGCGGCACGGTCAACCTGATCTTCCAGCCGGCCGAGGAAGGCCGCGGCGGCGCTAAGGCGATGCTCGCCGACGGGCTGTTCGAGCGCTTCCCCTGCGACGCGATCTATGGCTTGCATAATACGCCGGGCATCCCCGCGTCGCATTTCGGCACCGCGGTCGGCCCCTTCCTGGCGGCGGCGGATTCCTGGCGGGTGACTTTCCGCGGCGTCGGCGGACATGGCGGCTCTCAGCCGCACCGCTCGACCGACATCACCTATGCGCAGGCGCATTTCGTGCTCGGCCTGCAGGGCATCATCGGCCGTAATGTCGCGCCGCTCGACACGGCGGTGATCAGCGTCGGCTACATCCATGGCGGCGACGAGAACGCCTCGAACGTCATCCCCTCCGAGCTCAGCCTCGGCGGCACGGCACGGACTTATTCGCAGGAGGTGCGCGACCTGGTCGAGCGGCGCATCGGCGAGCTGGCGGCCGCGACGGCGCAGGCCTGGGGCTGCGAGGCGGAAGCCCATTATCATCGCGGTACCAGCCCGCTGGTGAATGCGGCCGAGCAGGTGAAGGTCGCGATCGCGGCGGCCTCGATCGCGGCCGGGCCCGGGCAGGTCGACGGCGAGATGCGGCGCGGCACCGGCGGCGAGGATTTCGCGGAGATGATGCTGGTCTGCCCCGGCGCCTTCATGCGCATTGGCAACGGCGTCGAGGCGGACGGCTCGTTCAAGGGGCTGCACACCCCGCTCTACGACTTCAACGACGAGATCATCCCGGCCGGCGTGCGCTACTGGGTCGGCCTGGTCGAGCAGGAACTCGGCCAGGGCTGGCAGGCGATCGCGGCGGAGTAAGGCGCCTACCGCCGCGTCTGGTCGAAGACCACCTCGCGGTCGCCTGGATATTTGATCCGGTAGGCGAGGCGGATCTCCTTCTGCGCGCCCGGAGCGAGCTCGAAGCTCCAGGCCGAGACGCCGCGCTTGTCGCCGACCTGCTTCTCGGTCGGCGGCGTGCTCTGCGACAGCAATTCGATCGTGATCGCGCTGTTCTCCGAGAAGGGGATGCGCTCGGTCACGGTGAGCTTGACCGGCTGGGCGTGCAGGCTCTTGATCACCGTCTTGAACTCGCGCTGGTCGGTGCGGGTCGAACCGAGCCAGCCGGAATCGTTCTCGCGCCGGCGTACCGGGACGCGCGTCACCTTGAGGCGGTCATCGGCGCCGAAGCCGAGCTCGACCTTGTCGCCGGGCGCGACCTGCCCAAGCCGGCCCTTGCCGATATAGGCGCCGTCGCGATGGAGATAGACCTCCCCGGCGAGCAGCGGCGCCTCGTCCTCATGGCTGAAGCTGGCTTCGAGATAAGCCTTCTCCTCGAGCTCCGGCGTAGCGCGGGCCGAGAGCTCCGGCTTGACCTTGCCCTGCGTCAGCACCACCGCCTTGCTGGAGCCGTCCTGCGGGACGCTGACCCGGCCGGGCACCTTGAAGCTCGCCTGATAGGCGCCGGCGCTGACGCTGGCGGTCTGCACCTCCGCCGGCTTCGGCGCGGCATCGGCCATATCCGGTGCCGGCGCGATCGGCGCAGGAGCGGCCGACAATGCCTGCGACTTGGCCGCGCGCTGCTCGGCTTCCAGCCTCAGCGCCCGCGCCCGCTCCTCATAGACTACCGGCGGCTCGTAGAAGGCGATGCGCAGCGGATTCAGCTCCGGCGCCCGCGTGCCTTGGGCCGAGCGGGTGGTCGAGAGTTCGACTGCGACCTCGTTCCAATCCTCGCCGGTGCGCTGGCGCAACTCGGCGCGGCGGGTGAAGGCGATTTCGGCGGCATTAGCGTTGCCGGTGGTCAGCCGCGCCTCGTAGACGGGGAGCCAACTCGCACCGGCGACGCGGTAGCTGACCGAGATGTCGGCGGCGACCGGCGCCTTGGCTTCGACGGCGATGGCAACGTCGCGCTTGGGCTGACCGGCGCGTGGTGCCAAGGGCCGCGCCTTCTCCAGCGCGGCGATCTCGGCATCGAGATCGGACATGCGGTTGCGCAGGGTGAGCAACTCGCCCTGGACCTTGACCAAAGCGGTGCCGATCGCGTCGAACACCGCCGGCCAGTCGCCGACGGGCAGGGCCTTGCCGTCGGGGCCGAGCTTGTCCGGGCCGATCTTGCCGAAATTCTCGATGGTGGCGCGCTTGGCCTCGATCGCGCTGACCTCGCCGGTGAGCTTGGCCTTCTCGCTTTGCAGCGCCCGGATCTTGCCTTCGAGCACCTGGTCGAGGGCCGGGCGGGCCTCGCCCGGGACCTGACGGACATCGACCGCGCCGATCGAGAAGGCGCCGTTGCCTTGCGCCTCGACCCGGATCGAAGCGGGATCGACGCTGGCGGGCAGGCCGCGCAACACGATCTGCGAGACGCCCTCCAGCAGCGAGGCCTTGCCGAGCCGGGTCACCACCGCCCCGTCCGGGTAGACGGTGACGCGGTCGATCCGCGAGGCGAGTTCGATCTCGCCGGCGCCGGCGAGGCTGGGCGCGAAAATCAAGGCTGCGGCCAGTCCGGTCTTCATCATGATGTCCCCCGACAAATCAAGCAGCCGCGATTTGTCCGGTGGATTTCGGCGCGGCGAGGGCGGAATTGGGCCGGAACGCGGGAGAGCGCCGCGAGGGCGCGATCACCACCCGGCGACGATGGCTGGCCCTTGCCGGCGTCAGTGCGGTTTTCGCTACGTCAGCAGCCGCACCGATCTGTCAAGGCGTCGGCAGCGGCGGGACCATCTGCCCATGGCCGTCGGAATATTGTTGCCGGGCCCGGTCATGCAGGAAGGCGACGAGCTGCGCCATCGTGTTGGCGTTGCGGAGCCCTTCGGCGGTCGTGTTCACCTCGATGTCGGCGCAGCCGACGGTGTGGAAATATTCATGGGTGATGACGTCGCGCTTGAGCTCGGCATTGGCGCTGAACCAGGGATTGCACAGATCGGTGTCCGGCGGCTTGCGCCCCGGCGTGGTCCAGGCGAAGGCCGACCTGGGATCGACGCATTTGCCGCCGGCATGCGCCGCGTTGAGCGATTTCGGCAAGGCGAGATTCTGGTCGAGAAGCGAGATCGACTTCGCCAGGGCATCGCGGAAGCGGTCATCCATCGGATTGGCGGGTACGATGAGCAGGCGCGAGATGACCGCGATATCGCGTCGATAGGTCAGCCACAGCATGTCGAAGGCGGCCTGGTCGCCCAGCGAGTCGATGAGGAAGTCGATCTGCCGCTCCAGCAGTCTCAGCCGGCTCAGCGCAAAGCGTAGTGAGCTGCGGCTCGCGTTCCAGGCGGTCTCGATAATATCCGCCTCGGTCGGTGCGGATGGCGTTGGGCTGGGAGTCGGCGCAACGGCTCCGTTTTTCTCGATTCGGTATTTGCCGCGATAATAGGACGACTCGTACCAGGTGTGGTCATTGCTGTTCGTCAACGGCCTCTGCCAGCTCTCGCGGGTCGACGAGCCTTTCCACCACATGTTGACCAGCGTGGAGCTGGCGGCCCAGTTGCCGGTGCCGTGTTCGGCGCTGCCGAGGTCCCGCCAGCTAACGACACCGCCGGCGCGAAAATCATATTGCCAGGTCCAACTCTTGACCCGGACCGTCCAGGTTCCGATCAGTAAATCGAGATCGCCGGCCATCTGCCATCTCCATCGGCAGGCAAGTCGAGGCCGCCCGGGTGGGCGGCCTGCCCTTGCAAGAGGCAAAGAACGCATCGTCGGAAGACTGGAGCATAGACCCCGACAACGAGATGACGCCAACACGATTCAGCGTGTGGCGCATCTTTCCGCAGTCAAGCTGTCGACGTCGGCGTGGCTCTCTCTAGGACAGGTTGCGCAGGGGCGCACCACCCTCAGCTGCGCAGGCCAGGCGCCTCCTGGCCGGTGCTGGCTACGTATTCGATGTAGCCGCCGCCATAAAGGTGAACGCCCTCCGGCGTCAGCTCCAGCACGCGATTGGACAGCGCCGCCAGGAAATGGCGGTCGTGGCTGACGAACAGCATGGTGCCCTCGTATTGCGCCAGTGCCGTGATCAGCATCTCCTTGGTGGCGATGTCGAGGTGGTTGGTCGGCTCGTCGAGGACGAGGAAATTCGGCGGGTCATAGAGCATCTTGGCCATGACCAGCCGGGCCTTCTCGCCGCCGGAGAGGAAGCGGCAGCGCTTCTCGACATCGTCGCCCGAGAAGCCGAAGCAGCCGGCGAGCGCGCGCAGCGAGCCTTGCCCCGCCTGCGGGAACGAGCCTTCGAGCGACTCGAAGATGGTGGCGTCGCCGTCGAGCAGCTCCATGGCGTGCTGGGCGAAATAGCCCATCTTGACGCTGGCGCCGATCGCGACGGAACCGCTGTCCGGCTGCGAGGCCCCGGCGATCAGCTTCAGCAGCGTCGACTTGCCGGCACCGTTGACGCCCATCACGCACCAGCGCTCCTTGCGCCGGACCTGGAAGTCGAGCCCGTCATAGATGGTCTTGGCGCCGTAGCGGACATGCACGCCCTTCAGCATCGCGACGTCGTCGCCCGAGCGTGGCGCCGGCTGGAATTCGAACTGTACGGTCTGGCGGCGCTTGGGCGGCTCGACGCGCTCGATCTTGTCGAGCTTCTTGACGCGGCTCTGCACCTGCGCCGCATGCGAGGCGCGGGCCTTGAAGCGCTCGATGAAGGCGACCTCCTTGGCGAGCATGGCCTGCTGGCGTTCGAACTGGGCCTGCTGCTGCTTTTCGGCCAGCGCGCGCTGCTGCTGATAAAACTCGTAGTCGCCGGAATAGCTGGTCAGCGTGCCGCCATCGATCTCGACGATCTTGCCGACGATGCGGTTCATGAATTCGCGGTCGTGCGAGGTCATCAGCAGGGCGCCGTCATAGCCCTTGAGGAAGCTCTCCAGCCAGATCAGGCTCTCGATGTCGAGATGGTTGCTCGGCTCGTCGAGCAGCATGGCGTCCGGCCGCATCAGCAGGATGCGGGCGAGGGCGACGCGCATCTTCCAGCCGCCTGAGAGGGCGCCGACATCGCCCTCCATCATCTCCTGGCTGAAACCGAGGCCGTCGAGCACCTCGCGGGCGCGCCCGTCGAGCGCATAGCCGTCGAGCTCCTCGAAGCGCCCCTGGACCTCGCCATAGCGGGCGATCAACTCGTCCATCTCGTCGGCACGGTCGGGATCGCCGAGCGCCGTTTCGAGCTCCTTCAGCTCGGCCGCGATGGCGCTGACGGGACCGGCGCCATCCATGACCTCGGAGACGGCGCTGCGGCCCTTCATGTCGCCGACATCCTGGCTGAAATAGCCGATGGTGGTGCCGCGATCGACGCTGACCTGGCCTTCGTCGGGCAGATCCTCGCCGGTGATCAGCCGGAACAAGGTGGTCTTGCCGGCGCCGTTGGGACCGACGAGGCCGACCTTCTCGCCCTTCTGCAGCGCCGCCGAGGCCTCGATGAAGATGATCTGCTGGCCGTTCTGCTTGCCGATGCTTTCGAGGCGAATCATGATGTCCGGGACGCTGGAGAACTGGAGGTTGCGGCGCACTTACAGGGCCGGCGGCGCAGGCGAAAGCCCGGTATCCTTAAACTCTGCCCGGCACCGTTCCGTGACCCCCTGGAAAACCGCAAGATCGGTCGAGCGCGCCATGTCTGTGCGGGTCTAGTTGGTGCCGCCACGGATCAGGGAACGATGACGGCAGCGCTTCGACATTATCATGCCCGGATGCAGCGGGTGCTGGATCACATCGACCGGCATCTCGACGAGGATCTGGATCTCGACGCGCTGAGCAGTGTCGCGGCCTACTCGAAATATCATTTCCACCGGCAGTTCACGGCGACCTTCGGGCTCTCCGTGCATCGCTATGTCCAGCTCGCCCGCATGAAGCGCGCTTCGTACAGGCTGGCCTACAGGGACGCCCAAAGCGTCACGGATATCGCGATGGACGCCGGTTACGATGCGCCGGATGCCTTCGCCCGCGCCTTTCGGCAACGGCTCGGGCAATCGCCTTCATCGTTCAGGACATCTCCCGACTGGGAGCCGTGGCTTGCGGCCTTCGAGCCCCTCGACGATGCAAGGAGCAAGTTCATGCAGACCAGTTTCACTCCAGACGACGTGACGATCCGCGATGTGCCGCCGACGCCGGTGGCGATCTTCGAGCATCGCGGCGACCCGGCGACGCTCGGCGCCACGATCCAGCGCTTCATCGCCTGGCGCAAAGCCGCCGGCCTGCACCCCAGGACGAACCCGACCTTCAATGTCTGGCGGTCCGAGCGCCGCCCGGCTTCGCCTGCCGATTACAGCGTCGACCTCTGCGTCGGGACCGACCAGCCGATCGAGGCGCATGGCGAGGAGGTCAAGGCCGGCGAGATTCCCGGCGGGCGCTGCGCTGTGCTCCGCGTCATCGGGCACACACATAATCTGGAGCCCGCCGCGCTCTATCTCTATCGCGACTGGCTTCCGGCCAGCGGCGAGGAAGCACGCGACTTCCCGATCTATTGCCAGCGGCTGAGCCTATTCCCGGAGGTGCCCGAGCATGAGGCGGTAGCGGAGCTGTTCCTGCCGCTGAAATAGCCTGCTCCGACAGCCGGCCTAGCCCTTCGCGCTGCGCGCAACCATGGCGGTGATCGTCTCGAACAATTCCCGCTTGGCCTCGTCGGCGCCGATCTCGTCGGTCGCGGCGGCATGCGACAGCCCTTCGGCGGCGCCGAGCATGGCGCGCAAGCCGGCGGTCGGGATGGTCCTACCTCCGGCAAAGGGGGCGAGCAGGGCCTGGCAACGTTCCAGGAAGATCAGGTCGCAGTCGCGCTTGACGGCGGCGAGCTCGGGCGAGCCGGCCAGGGCCGCGACGACGCCGGGGATCTCACGCCCCTGGGTCAGCACGCAGTCGACATAGGAGGAGGCGATCGCTCCGGCCTTGCCGGCGAGGGTGCCTTCACTGCCGTCGAGCGCAGCCTCCATGATCGCGTATTCCCGCCCGTCGAAGTCGCGATAGAGCGCGATCAGCAGGCCGTTGCGGGTGACGAAATGGCTGTAGACCACCGGCTTGGTGACACCGGCCCGCTCGGCGAGGTGGCCGAGCGTCAGGGCATCGGTGCCTTCCTCGCCGACAATCCGCCAGGCGGTCTCGATCAGCTGGCGCTGGCGATCCTCGCGCGTCAGGCGCTGGCGGCGTGGCTGTTCGATGTCGGGGCTTGACATGTCTTATGTACCAAAGGTAACTTACTAAAAGTATATAATAATCACCTCCCGATCGCAATCGCTACAGGAGACCTCCCATGCACGCCCTCGTCGTCGTCGCCCATCCCGATTCTAATTCGCTCAGCCATGCCGTGGCGCAGGCGCTGGCCGATGGCGTCTCCGGCGCCGGCCACAGCGTCGAGATCGCCGATCTCGGCAAGGAAGGCTTCGACCCGCGCTTCTCGCTGGACGATCTTGCCGTCCACCGCCGCGAGATCGCCCAGCCGGCCGACATCGCCTTCGAGCAGGCGCGGGTCGACCGGGCCGATGCGCTGGTGCTGGTCTATCCGATCTACTGGTGGTCGATGCCGGCGCTGATGAAGGGCTGGATCGACCGGGTCTTTGCCAATGGCTGGGCCTATGAGGAGCTCGAGGACATGAAGACGGTCAAGAAGCTCGGGCACCTGCCGGTCCATCTGGTCGCGCTCGCCGGAGCGGACATGCGTACCTTCGCCCGCCACGGCTATTACGGCGCGATGAAGACGCAGATCGACCATGGCATCTTCGGCTATTGCGGCGCGCCGGTGGTGACCTCCGAGTTCCTGGTGCCGGTGCCGGACATGTCGGAGCATCTCGCCACGGCGCACAAGCTGGGCGGGAAGGTGTTCGAGACTGCCGACAAGATCGCCGAAGCGGCCTAGTTCACGCCCGCCCGCGCACGCTCGCCTGCGGCTTCACCCGCATCTCCAGAAAGTTGCGCAGCTCCGTCACGCGCTTGACCGGATCGAGAACCTCTTCGTCGAGGCCAAGGCCCCAGGCGAGATCGCGGCGGGTGGGATCGGCGTCGAGCGCGTCGAGATCGGCGATCCAGGCGGCTGCAGCAGTCTCGTCCTGGCGCAGGCCGCGCTCGATCAGGGTCTTGCTGTGGCGCCGCAGGATTGTCGCGATCAGGCGCAGCGAGAATTCCGGGTGGTATTGCACGCCCCAGAAGACGCCGCCGTCCTGGCGGAACTCGGCGGCCTGGATCGGGCTCATCGTATTCGAGGCGAGGATGGTCGCGTCGGCCGGCGGGGTGACGATGCTGTCGAAATGGATCGCCGGCGCGTCGAAGGCGGCGGGCCGGCCGGCGAGCAGCGGGTGGCGGGTGCCGGCCTCGTTGACGGCGATGCGGCGGGCGAAGCCGATCTCGAGGCCGTTCGGGTTGAGCGCGACGGTGCCACCGGCGGCGACGGCACCGATCTGGATGCCCCAGCACGAGCCGAAGCAGGGCGTGCCGCTCCTGTAGATCGCCCGCATCAATTCGATCTGGCGGGTCACCGCCGGCTCGGGGCTGTGGATGTGCAGCGAGGAGCCGGTCAGGGCGATGCCGTCATAGGAGGACAGGCCGGCGCCGTCGGGCAGGTTGGCACCCTCGTCGGCCGGCAGGCAGATATCGGTGATCAGCGAGGGCTCGATCCGGCGCAGCTCCGCGGCATAGGCCTCGGACGGGGTCGCGCCGGCATCGCGGATGTACTCATCGCGCCCTTCGCGCTTGTAGCCGTCGACGACGAGGACACGGAGCGGCTTCGGACTGAACACGTTCATGGTTTCCTCGGCACGTTTGCGTGCGGCGACGGTCTGCTTTGCGCGTCCTCTCATAGGAGAAGCGCTGCGTGCAAGGCTATGCAAGCGCTCCAGCGTCAATCGGGACATGCGTTTTGCAGCAGCCGGCCTCCCTTCCGCAGCGAATCTGGGCAAACGCCTATCTGCTGCTGACGCTGACCACGCTGATGTGGGCCGGCAATGCCGTCGCCAGCCGGCTCGCCGTCGGCGAGATCGCACCGATGACGCTGACCGCGCTGCGCTGGGTCTTTGTCTGCGCGATCATGCCCTATCTGTTCCGCCAGGGCCTGCGTCAGCATTGGCCGGCGCTGAGGGCGAACTGGCTCAAGGTGACGCTGCTCGGAACCTTCGGCTTCACCGCCTTCAACACGCTGATGTACATCGCGGCCTATTCGACCACGGCCATCAACATCGGCATTCTGCAGGGGTCGATACCGGTGATCGTCCTGCTCGGCGCTTTCCTTGCCTTCCGCACGCCGATCGGTGGACTGCAGGCGCTCGGCGTCGCGGTTACCATCCTGGGGGTGCTGGTCACCGCGAGCCGTGGCGATTGGCATGTCCTCGCGCAGCTTGCCTTCCTGCCGGGTGATCTGTGGATGATGATCGCCTGCGTGTTCTATGCCGGCTATACGGTCGGCATCCGCACGCGCCCGCCCATGCCGGGGCTGATCTTCTTCACCGCGATGGCGATCGTCGCCTGCGTGGTCTCGCTGCCGCTGCTCGGCGTCGAGATCGCCACCGGCAAGGCCTTTTGGCCGACGACGAAGGGGTGGCTGATCCTGCTCTTCGTCGTCGTCGGCCCGTCGATCCTGTCGCAGCTCTCCTTCATGCGGGCGATCGAGTTGATCGGCCCCGGCCGCGCCGGGGTTTTTGTCAATCTCGTGCCGGTGTTCGCGCCGCTGCTCGCTGTCGCGATCCTCGGTGAGCAGATCGCCCTCTATCATGGCCTTGCGCTCGCGCTGGTGCTGGGCGGCATCTGGATCGCCGAGCGCAAGCCGCGCTGATCGGCGGAGGCTCCAGCCTCCCTGGAATTGATCCATGTCAAAGCAGTCCGGCGGCGTCCCGCTAACTTTGCGGCTGTGCCCGGCTGGACAACTTGCGGTAGGGGATTAAGCTCCTTCGACAAGCTCCAATCTGGCCGATGGCGATATGTGATCGCCGACGCCGACGACGATGGAGACTGGCGATGGGACCTGACCCTGCGAGCACTGGTCACGTGCACCTAGTGCAGCCGACCAGGAAGGCCGAGATCCTGGCCTTTCTCACGCTGGCGGTCCTGATCTGGCCGATCGTCGCGGTCGGTATCGTCGGCGGCTACGGATTTCTCGTCTGGATGTCGCAGCTGGTCCTCGGGCCGCCCGGACCTCCAGGATCGCCGCATTGAGGCCTCGCCATGCTCACAGGCAAGCGCGAGATCGACCGCCGCAAATTCCTCACCGGCGACATCCTGCCCGAGCGCGGCGCTGCGCCGGCGCGCCCGCAGCGCTTCTTCCATATCTCCAGCGCGGTCGTCACCGCGCGCCCTGAGCAGCGTGCGCAGATCGCGCGGGCGATCGCCGCCCTGCCGGACACCGAGGTGCGCGCGGTCGAGGGCAGCAAGATCGTCGTGGTGATGGAGGGCGAGAGCAGCGGCGAGATCGGCAGCCGTCTCACCACCATGGCGCTGATGGACGGCGTGTTCTCGGCCAACATGGTGTTCGAGCAGATCGAACCCCTCGACGACAGCGGAGATGACAGATGAGCCTGTCCCGTCGCGAACTGCTCAAGGCCCAGGCCGCGGGGATCGCCGCGCTGGCTGCCAATGTCAGCCAGGAGGCCGTAGCGCAGCCGGTCGCCGGCGGCGTCGATGCGCTGAAGATTTCCTGGTCGAAGGCGCCCTGCCGCTTCTGCGGCACTGGCTGCGGCGTCATGGTCGGCGTCAAGGAGGGCCGGGTCATCGCCACCCATGGCGACATGAAGGCCGAGGTCAATCGCGGCCTCAACTGCGTCAAGGGCTATTTCCTCTCCAAGATCATGTATGGCAACGACCGGCTGACCCAGCCGTTGCTGCGCAAGAAGAACGGCGCCTACGCCAAGGACGGCGAGTTCACGCCGGTGTCATGGACCGAGGCCTTCGACACCATGGCGGCGCAGGCCAAGCGCGTGCTGAAGGAGAAGGGGCCGACCGCGCTCGGCATGTTCGGCTCGGGCCAGTGGACGATCTTCGAAGGCTATGCCGCGACCAAGCTGATGCGGGCCGGTTTCCGCTCGAACAATCTCGACCCTAACGCCCGCCACTGCATGGCCTCGGCCGCTTACGCCTTCATGCGCACCTTCGGCATGGACGAGCCGATGGGCTGCTATGACGACTTCGAGCATGCCGACGCCTTCGTGCTCTGGGGCTCGAACATGGCGGAGATGCACCCGATCCTCTGGACGAGGGTGACGGATCGCCGGCTCGGCCATCCGCATGTGAAGGTCGCAGTGCTCTCGACCTTCACCCATCGCAGCTCGGATCTCGCCGACATCCCGATCGTGTTCAAGCCGGGCACGGATCTCGCGATCCTCAACTACATCGCCAACCACATCATCACGACCGGGCGGGTGAACAAGGACTTCGTCGACAAGCACACCACCTTCGTGAAGGGCGCGACCGATATCGGCTACGGCCTCAGGCCGGACGATCCGCGCGAGGTCAAGGCGAGGAAGGCGCAGGACGTCACCGCGACGATGCCGATCGACTTCGCGGCCTTCGCCGCCTTCGTGAAGGACTACACGCTGGAGAAGGTCTCGGCGCTGACCGGCGTCGAGCCCGGCTTCCTGCAGCAGCTCGCCGAGCTCTATGCCGATCCCAAGCGCAAGGTCACCTCGTTCTGGACGATGGGCTTCAACCAGCATGTGCGCGGCGTCTGGGCCAACCAGATGGTCTACAACCTGCACCTGCTCACCGGGAAAATCTCCGAGCCCGGCAACAGCCCGTTCTCGCTGACCGGTCAGCCTTCGGCCTGCGGCACGGCGCGCGAGGTCGGTACCTTCGCCCATCGCCTTCCGGCCGACATGACGGTCACCAACCCCGAGCACCGCAAGCATGCCGAGGAGATCTGGCGTGTCCCGCACGGCATCATCCCGGAAAAACCCGGCTACCATGCTGTCGAGCAGGACCGGATGCTCAAGGATGGCAAGCTCAATTTCTACTGGATTCAGGTCAACAACAACCTGCAGGCCTCGCCGAACAACAGCAACGAGGCCTATCCGGGCTATCGCAACCCCGACAACTTCATCGTGGTCTCCGACGCCTATCCGACGGTGACCGCGATGGCGGCGGACCTGATCCTGCCGGCGGCGATGTGGGTCGAGAAGGAGGGCGCCTACGGCAATGCCGAGCGGCGCACCCATGTCTGGCACCAGCTCGTCAACGCACCCGGCGAGGCGCGCTCCGATCTCTGGCAGCTGATGGAGTTCTCGAAGCGCTTCACCACCGACGAGGTCTGGCCGGCCGAGATTCTGAGCGCCAATCCGAACTACAAGGGCAAGACCCTGTTCGACGTGCTCTACCGCAACGGCAATGTCGACAAGTTCGATGTCTCGGAGATCGATCCCGGCTATGAGAACCGCGAGGCGAAGGCCTTCGGCTTCTATGTGCAGAAGGGGCTGTTCGAGGAATACGCCGCCTTCGGCCGTGGCCATGGCCATGATCTCGGGCCCTACGATCTCTACCACCAGGTCCGCGGGCTGCGCTGGCCGGTGGTCGACGGCAAGGAGACGCTCTGGCGCTATCGCGAGGGGCTCGACCCCTATGTGAAGCCGGGCAAGGGCGTCGAGTTCTACGGCAACAAGGACGGCAAGGCGCGGATCATCGCCGTGCCCTACGAGCCGCCGGCGGAGATGCCGGACGAGGAATACGATGTCTGGCTGGTCACCGGCCGTGTGCTCGAGCACTGGCATTCCGGCTCGATGACCATGCGCGTGCCGGAGCTCTACAAGGCCTTCCCGGGCGCGCGCTGCTTCATGCATCCGGAGGACGCCCGCAGTCGCGGGCTTAACCAGGGCGCCGAAGTCCGCATCGTCTCGCGGCGCGGCGAGATGCGAACCCGTGTCGAGACGCGCGGGCGCAATCGCATGCCGCCGGGCGTCGTGTTCGTGCCGTGGTTCGATGCGAGCCAGCTGATCAACAAGACGACACTGGACGCCACCGATCCGATCTCCAAACAGACGGATTTCAAGAAATGCGCGGTCAAGATCCTGCCGGTCACCGCCTGATGCGCGCCCCGACCGCCCACAAGGCTGCGCTGGCGGCCTGCCTCGTCCTCGCCTTCGGCGCCGCCTTCTCGCAGGACGGCTCGCCGGTGAAGACCGTGCCGCGGCTCACCGGCACGCCGCAGCCCATGGCGCTCGAACGCGTGCCGGCGCTCGGCCGGCCGGTGGTCGACGACATCAGGCGCATGCGCAACTATCCGGAGCAGCCGCCGGTGATCCCGCATGCGATCGACGGCTACCAGCTGACGCTCAACACCAATCGCTGCATGGACTGCCACAAGCGCGAGTTCACCGAAGGCTCGGGCGCGCCGATGATCAGCGTCACCCATTTCCAGGATCGCGAGGGGCAGGTGCTCTCCGACGTGACGCCGCGGCGCTATTTCTGCACGGCCTGCCATGTCCAGCAGACCGACGTGCCGCCGCTCGTGCCGAACCTGTTCCAGGACGCCAACGATGTCGGGCGCAAGCCGTAGCGGAGCCGGAGCGCGGTGATGAGCAAACTGAAAGCGCTCTTCTGGCGGCTCTGGGGCCTGGTGGTCGCCTTCTGGCGCATCATCAGCCGGCCGAGCGCCTATCTGCCGCTCGGCTTCCTGACGCTCGGCGGCTTCGTCTGCGGCGTGATCTTCTGGGGCGGCTTCAACACGGCGCTGGAGATCACCAACACCGAGAAGTTCTGCACCTCCTGTCACGAGATGCGCGACAACGTCTATCAGGAGCTGCAGTCGACGGTGCACTTCTCCAACCGCTCGGGCGTGCGCGCGACCTGCCCGGACTGCCATGTGCCGCACAACTGGACGGACAAGATCGCCCGCAAGATGCAGGCCTCGAAGGAGGTCTGGGGCAAGATCTTCGGGACCATCTCGACACGCGAGAAGTTCCTGGACATGCGGCTCGAGCTCGCCAAGCACGAATGGTCCAGGCTCAAGGCCAACGACTCGCTCGAATGCCGCAACTGCCACTCATCGGTGGCGATGGACTTCACCAAGCAGACGCGCCGGGCTGCCGACATCCATGGCCGCTATCTGGTCACGAAGGAGAAGACCTGCATCGACTGCCACAAGGGCATCGCGCATCTGCTGCCGAACATGACCGGGATCGAGCCGGGCTGGAAGGAGGCGCCGGAGCTGCAGGGCAAGGGCGCCTCCTGGCATGGGCCGGAGCGGGCCTTGAGCGCCTATCTCGCCGGGCTCGAAAGCTGGCCTAAATAAACCGAGCCCGGATTGCAGCGGCGTCCCGTCACCCCAAGGCCGCGCCGCCTGCAAATCAGCGCGCGGGGCCGGCTTTCCTGACGGTACGACCGGCGGCAGGCTTCTTCGCTGCTGCCGGTTTCGCCGCCGATTGCTCGGCGGCGGCCTGTGCATCCGCCGCCTCCTTGGCGAGGCGCAACGCACGCAACCTGGCGGTCTTCTCGGCGACGGCTCGCCTCTCGGCCTCCACCGCCTCCATCGCGCTCTCCGCTTCCTGTCGCCGCTGCTCGGTCTTGGCGAAGTTCCGTTCCGCGCGAAGCTTGACCTGCTCGGCGGTCAGTCCTTTCGTTGCCATGGCAGCGGCTCCTCTGATCAGGACGCGACGGCTGCCGGACGCGGCGGCCGGGCTGGACGCGGCTTCGGCTTGGGGGCGGCGATCAGCCCTTCGCGCTGCGCCTGCTTGCGGGCGAGCTTGCGGGCGCGGCGGATTGCGTCGGCCTTCTCGCGGACACGCTTCTCCGAGGGCTTCTCATAAGCAGAACGCCGCTTCATCTCGCGAAACACGCCTTCGCGCTGCAACTTCTTCTTGAGAACGCGAATGGCCTGTTCGACATTGTTGTCGCGGACGAGAACCTGCATTCGGACTTCCTTCTGGTCAAACCATCTTCTTGAAACAAAAAGGGCCGGGTTGATCCCGACCCTTCCTGAGCTATCCGGTTCGGAGCGAGTCTGGCGCCGGTTCATCCGCGGTCGCCTGCCCATGATCTCTCACACTGGATAGCCCATAAGCTCACTCGGCGCGCAGATTGTCGGCCGACATCTTGCCGGAACGCTTGTCCTGGACGAGCTCGTACGAAATCTTCTGGCCGTCGCGCAGATCGCGCAGGCCGGCGCGCTCGACAGCGCTGATATGAACGAAGACATCCTGGCCACCGGCTTCAGGGGTGATGAAGCCGTAACCCTTGGTGCCGTTGAACCATTTCACTGTGCCGTTGGCCATGTCGTGCCCCATTTTTGCAAGCGATCGCTCACGCATGACGGCCGCCATGCGTGTTTCGATGAGGAGAATGTCGTCAGCAAAGCGCACGAAGGCGCGGGGCCAATTCGTTCGGCCTATATCGAGCGTTACAAATGGGGGCTTGTCCCCCATTTGTCAACGCAACTTTACCGTGTGATGACAGTGGCTTCGGCGCGGACCATCGCCACAGGCGGTCTAGCGCAGGCTCTCCACCGCCAGCTTCGCAACCGAGGCATGGGCTGCTTCACGCTCCTTTTCAGCGACCTGCGCGCCGGCGAGATAGACCGCGATGGCAAAGCGCCGGCCATCCGGCAAGGTGACGATGCCGATATCGTTGGTGGCGTGGTTGAGCCCGTCGGCGCTGGGTCCGAGGCCGGTCTTGTGGGCGAAGCGCGCGCCTTTCGGCAGGCCCGCCTTGATCCGGTTTGGGCCGGTCTTGGCCTCCAGCATGATCTTGTCGAGCAGCGCGGCGTTCGCCGGATCGCGCAGCCAGGTGCCCTTGGCGAGACCTTCGAGGAAGGCGATCGAAGCATCCGGGGATGCGGCGTCGCGCTTGTCGGTCAGCGTCGCCTGCAGGCGCTTCCTGCGCTCGGCGGCCGGGATCGCGTTGATCGCGGCGTAGAATTTGGCGGTGTCGATCTGCTGGTCCCAGCCATAGCCGGGCAGGCCCAGGATCTCCGGCTGGAAGACGCGCTCATAGCGATCGACCGAGATGCCGGTGATGCCACCATTCTTGAGCACGGCCGTCAGCGCCTGCGGGCCGCCGATCAGGCGCAGCAGCAGGTCGGCGGCGGTGTTGTCGCTCTCCGCCGTCGAGCGCGTCAAAAGCTCGCGCAGCGGATAATCGTTGCGCTCGCCCTTGAAGGCCTTGGCGAGCGGGCTGTGATAGAGCGAGAGATCGTTGCGGGTGACGGTGATGGGCTGGTCGAGTTTCAGCTTGCCGGCCTCGACCGCCTGCAGCACGCCGATCGCGAGCGGCAGCTTGAACACGCTCTGCAGCGGGAAGGGTTCGGACCCGCGATGGGACCAGCTCTTGCGGTCCTTGAGGTCGATCAGGCCGACGCCGAGGCGCCCTTTCGTGCTCTGCTCGATGGTCTTGATGCCGGCATCGAGCCTGGCCTTGTCCCAATCGGCGAAGGCGGGGGAGGCGGCGAGGACAGCGAGGGCGGCGGAGCATGCATAGGCGAAGGCACGGCGGGTCGGCATGAAAAATCCCCTGTGGCGGGCCGCCACAGGGGAGGGTGATTGCG
>Ga0209130_1000448_pt1 | contig 43380 bp, 71 predicted proteins | sample AraplaMF_Cvi_mLB_FD_184264 | JGI IMG/M metagenome (GOLD analysis project Ga0209130, IMG submission 184264) | Arabidopsis root microbial communities from the University of North Carolina, USA - plate scrape MF_Cvi_mLB (SPAdes) (version 2) | ecosystem: Host-associated > Plants > Roots > Endosphere...
AAGGCGGGCTTCCAGCAGGTCAAGGATTCCGCCAAGGACATGGCGCAATCCGTTGCTCAGTCCGGCCAAGCGGCCTCAAAGGGCATCGACGGAATTGGTGACGGCGCGAGCGCTGCCGGCGCGAAGGTTGATCGGGCAACCTCGAACCTGATCAGCTCCATCCAGCGCGCGACGGCGGCGGCTGAGGCCGGCAAGAAGTCTGGCTCTGCGTTCTACGAATCCCTGGCCAACCAGCGCGGCGTGAACGTTGACGTGCTGCGCCCGTACCTCAATCAACTGGATGCCGTTACCGCCAAGACCAAGGCGGCGACGGCGGCGGCTGTAGATTGGTCCAAGGTCACGACTTCGCTTGGCGCGAGCAACACGCTGGCCGGCGCGACTACTTCGCTCGGGGCTACCGCCTTCACGAAGCCGGCGGCACTGCCTGCTGTGGTGCCTCAGATTGCGTCCGAGTCGCAGAAGGCCGCCGTTGTCGCTGCGCAGTCGCTGGACAAGATTGGCATGTCGGCTAAGCAAACCGCTGCGGCTCTGCGCCAAGTGCCGGCGCAGTTCACCGACATCGTCACCAGCCTTCAAGCGGGCCAGTCGCCGCTGACGGTGCTGCTGCAGCAAGGCGGTCAGTTGAAAGACGTCTTCGGTGGCGTCGGCCCTGCCGCCCGCGCACTCGGCAACTACATCTCTAGCCTGATCACGCCGCTGACGCTCGCCGCGGCCGGCGTTGGCGCGCTTGCTGTCGCCATGTACCAGGGCAGCAAGGAGTCGGAGGCGTATGCCAAAGCCCTGATCCTGACCGGTAACAGCATCGGCAAGACGACCGACCAGCTGCAGGGCATGGCGGCGAACATCGCGAAGATCACCGGCACGCAAGGCGAGGCGGCCGAGGCCCTGGCCGCCATGGCGCAGAGCGGGAAGATCGCAAGCTCGTCCTTCACGGAGGTCGGGGCGGCGGTCGTTTCAATGAACCGGGTGCTTGGCACGTCGATTGACGACGCTGTCGGGCAGTTCGTGAAATTGGCGGATGCTCCGGCCAAGGCGTCGGCCGACCTGAACGAGAAACTGCATTACCTCAACCTGACGACCTACGAGCGCATCCGTGCGCTGGAGGAGCAGGGCGACAAGGAGGGAGCAGCCGCGCTGGCTCAAAAGAGCCTGGCCGAGGCGACCACCGCGCGCATGGCTGCGGTCGAGAAGCAGGCCGGCGTTCTGGCCCGCGCGTGGCAGGCGCTTACGCACGACGCCAAGGAAGCTTGGGACATCATGTCCGGGCTGGGGCGCCCGCAGACCACGGGCGATAGGATCGCGGACCTTCAGAAGCAGTTGGCCGATCGCCAGGCCCGCGGTGCCACCAACAGCCTGACGACCGGAGCATTCGAGAAGGGCAATTCGCGCCTGCAGGCGGAGATCGCTACGCTGTCGCGTCAATCGTTGCGCGAGCAGGAATACGCGTATGCGCAAGGCGAGAAAGCGCGGTCGGACGCCGCCAAGATCGCGGCCTCGGACCGCCTGAACACCCTGACGAAGGAAGTCCAGACCAACGCGGACAAGCGCAAAAAGGCGATCGCCGAGCTGAACAAGGACTTTCAGACCCTGGGCAAGGCGACCAGCGGCGCCGAATACGACAAGCTCGTCGCCAACATCAACGAGAAGTTCAAGGATCCGAAGGCGGCCGCCGGTAAGGCCTTCCAGGACGACGCGGCGACGAAGATGCTCGCCGGTCTCCGCCAGCAAGAGGCGGCGCTCAAGGAGCAGCTTGCAACCGACGAAAAGCTCACCGCCTCCGAGAAGGAACGCGCCAAGTTCGTCCAGCTGGTCGCCGACCTCAAGACCAAAGGCACTCTCACCGCCGAACAGAAGAGCCTCTTGGCCAACCAGGGCGCGATCAAAGCCCAGCTCGACCAGAACGTCGCCATCGAGAAGCAGGTCGAGCTCAAGAAGGAGGCGGCCAAGCTCGACGAGCAGCGCCGCAAGGACGCGGAGGAGTTCGCGCGCCAGATCGAGGGCATCAACATCTCGATCGAGTCCTCGAATCGGAGCCGACAGGACCAGCAGGACCGCACACTTGAAGCCTTCGGGCTGGGCTCGCGTGCCCGCAGTGAGGTGGAGGCGCAGCGCTCGATCCGTCGCGAGTTCGAGGGCTACCAGCGGCAGCTGACGAAGAACGCCGCCGAGAAGAACCAACTCGGCTCGGATGCCTACAAAGAAGAGACCGCCCGCATCAAGTCGGCGCTCGACGACGCGCTGGCGGCGCAGCAGGCCTACTTCGACGCTCTGAAGGAAAAGCAGGAAGACTGGCGCAACGGCGCGACGACCGCGCTGGCCGACTACATCGACTACGTCGAGGACGCCGCCGGCCGGGCCCGCGCGCTGATGTCGAACATCCTCGGCGGCCTGAATGAGTCGATCACTGACGCGTTGTGGACGGGAAATCTCGACTCATTCAAGAAGTTCGGCGACGCGATCGGCAAGCAGATCATCTCCGGCATTGTCGAGCAGCAACTGACCAAGCCGCTCGCCCAGTGGATGCAAGGCGCCGTCAGCGACAAGGACTCGATCTTCTCGAAGATCTTCGGCGGCCTGACCAGCAACAAGGAAAGCGGCGAGAACTGGCTCGGTGCGCTCGGCCTGGGCGGCGGCAAGTCGGCCGCGAACGACGCCCTGGCGCGAGGCTCCACGATCGCGAACCCGCTCTATGTGAAGTCGGTTGACTTCGAAGGCGTTGGATCGGTCTTCGGCTCCGCCGCCAACGACAGCGGCGGGGGATTCGCCGGAGTTCTGGGAGGGCTTTTTGGCGGCATGTCGAATGGCGCAGCGACGACCGTCGCGAACGCGCTCCCCGGCGATTCACTGGACAACCTTATCAAGCTGGCGGGCGCCTGGGGCGGCGCGTTCGCTGACGGGGGAAGCCCGCCGCTTGGCAAGGTATCGCTGGTTGGGGAGCGAGGGCCCGAGTTGTTCATCCCAAATCAGCCGGGGACCATCGTCCCGAACGGCGCGATCGGCGGCAGGAGCACTGTCGTGCACATCAACCAGACCTTCGCCGAAGGCACCTCCAGAAAGACTGCCGACCAGGCGGCTCTTTCGGCGAGTAGGGCGCTTCAGCGTGCGCAGAGGATCGCATGACACTCGAAATCAAGAACATCGTCATGCCGGAGTCGGTGCTCATCTCCGCCCTGACGGGGACTCGGATGCGCAAGAACACGCGCACTCAGAACATCGGAGGCTATGTGTCGGTCAACGCTGATCGAGACGTGACGTTGCGCCGGTGGCAGATCGCGACTCAGCCCCTGATTCTCCCGCTCGCGTCTTCGATCATCGGAATCTATGAAGCTACGGACGCAGGGGCTTCTGGGTTTCTCATCTTCGATCCGGTCGACTCGTTTGTGTCTTCGTCGGAAGGCGTTCTTCAGGGGTACATGCTGGGCGTTGAGTCCGGGGTCGCTGGCTTCGGCAATGGCGGCCCGACTTACGGGCTGCGGAAAGGGTACACGGCCTCGGGATCGTCGCTCGGCGGGGTCAACACGATCACCAGGCCTTACGGCACGCCAGCGATCACGCGAGGTGGTTCGCCCGTGACAGTCGGCGTGGCTGCCGGGAACATCAGCATCAGCGCCGGACCGTCCTACGTCACCTTCGTTCCCGATGCCACACGCACAGTCTCGGCCGTTACGGTGGGTGCGACCACTCAGGTGTCATTGAACACGGCCATCGGCCTTGCGGTGGGGCAGAGGCTTTGGCTCCAGGGCGTGACTGGAGCCGACGCTGCGCTCTTGAACAACCAGGCGCACACGATCACCAACATCAGCGGCGGCGGGTTGAACGTCTACACACTGAGCACGAACACCGCGGGCAAGACGATCACGGCAGCAGGGCAGGGCCACAAGTATCCGCAGTCGACCGAGGCGCTCGGTTGGTCGGGTCGCTACTACATGCCAGTGCATTTCCGAGATGACGATCTGGAGTGGGAGTTGATCGCCGGCGGTGGTGCCGCGTCGCGGCTTGTCTCCTTCACGTCCTGCTTTCTCGACGAGGTCCGCGAGGCATGAAGACCGCGTCCCCTGCGCTGCTCGCACACATTGCGGGCTGCACGACCACGCTCGCGCGCTGCTGGCGTTTCGAGACGAAGAGCGGCCGCGTCGTGACTGTCACCGCCGGCCCGCGCGACCTGCCCGTCAACGGAGAGGTCTACCGGGCAAAGGAGGGGCTGAACCCTGCCGCGACTCAGCAAGAGATCGGCGGCTCGGTCAACAACTCCGAGATGGTCGGCGCGCTGGCGCCTGACCTGGCGACCGAGCAGCAGATCCTGTTCGGCGAGTGGGATGGCGCCTTCGTCACGGTGTTCGAGGTCAACTACCGCGACCTGAGCATGGGCCAGATCATCCTCGGCTACGGCACGGTGGGCGAGTTGAAGGTCGGCCGCGCGACGTTCCAGGCCGAGTTCCGCAGCCTGACGCAGTTCCTGCAGCAGACGGCCGGCGAGGTGTTCACGGCGCCGTGCCGCTACCGCTTCGGCGATGACCGTTGCGGCGTGGACTTGGGGCCGATCACGGTCGCGGGCTCCTTCACCAGCGTTTCGAGCGCTCGCGTGATGGCCGACACCGGTCGCGGCGAGGCGGCGGACTACTTCGGCGGCGGTCTGCTGCGCGTCACCTCGGGCGCCCTGGCCGGCTTCGCTGTCGAGGTCGCCAACTTCTCCGGCGGGGTGTTCTCCCTGGCGCTGCCGATGCCCGGCTATCCGGCTTTCGGCGACACCTACGAGGCGATCCCCGGCTGCCGCAAGCGCTTCGAGGAGGACTGCATCGTCAAGTGGAGCAACGGTGTCCGCTTCGGCGGCTTCCCTCATGTGCCTGGCGCCGACCTGGTGCTCGGCCTCGCTGGAACCGGGGGCGCGGCATGACGGGCGCGGACATCGTGACCGAGGCCCGCACCTGGCTCGGCGTCCGCTGGAAGCACCAGGGGCGCGACCGCGGCGGCATCGACTGCGCCGGCCTGGTCATCAAGGTGGGGCAGGCGTTCGACGTGCTTGCCTTCGACACGCGCGACTACGGCCCTCAGGCGTCCGACGAAAGCATGCTGCGCTTGTGCCGCGAGCACCTGCAAGAGGTCGGCCGCGGCGAGATGGCGCCGGGCGACGTGATCGTGATGCGCTTCGGCGCGAATCGGCACCTCGGCATTGCCGGCGACTACCTGCACGGCGGCTTGAGCGTGATCCACGCCTTCACGCAGATGCGGCGCGTGACCGAAAGCCGCTTCGATGAAACCTGGCTTCGCCAGATGGGCGGCTCCTTCATGGCCTGCTTTCGCTTCCCGGGGGTGACGCCATGACGATGCAAACCACGCTCGGGGTCATCGGCGGCGTCGTCGGCGCCTTCTTCGGCTATCCGCAGCTCGGCTTCCTTGTCGGCTCGCTGATCGGTGCCGCCCTCACGCCCGGCACCAAGACCGAGGGGCCGAAACTCGATGACCTCAAGGTCACGGTCAGCACCTACGGGGTCGGCATCGCCATCCTGTACGGCACCATGCGGATGGGCGGCAACGTCATCTTCTCGACCGACAAGATCGACGTGGCGACGACCGAGTCGCAGGGCAAGGGCGGCGGCAACGAGACCACGACGCACAGCTACTTCGTCCACATGGCGACGGCGCTCTGCGAGGGCCCGATCACGGCGGTGCGCAAGCGCTGGTTCGACGGCGCCCTGAAGTACGACCAGTCGAGCGGCATCCCGATTGCCTCGGCCCTGGCCAGCGCAAGCAGCCCCTACGCGACGGCGACGGTCTACCTCGGCACGGACAGCCAGTTGCCCGACCCGACGATGGAGTCGATCAAGGGCGTGGGGCACGTCCCGGCGTACCTGAACACGGCCTATGTCATGGACACCTGGCTGGAGACGCCGGGCGGCCGCATCCCGCAAGGGACGTTCGAGGTCACGACCGATTCCAACGCCGCACCGGAAGTGTCGCAGCTGGTGACGGTGCCGGTCGTCACCAACGACCTGTATGCGGGTGTGTGCCAGCCCAACGGCGTATGGCACAGCTACTGGCAGAGTTCGGGCTTCGGCTTCCCGACCAGCTTCACCGTCTACTACGGCGAGACCAGCGGACAGGTGCAGGCGGTTCGCAACTTCCAGTTGCCGGAGTCCAACGCCTACCAGCCCTACCCGGTCTTCTGCGCGACCGAGGCGCTGTGGCTATGGCCGAACGGCGGTGCGCCGGGTCTCACCGCACGGCTCGATGTCATCGACGCCAACTCGGGCGTGCGCAACACGGTCTATCAGGGCGACGCCGGCTCCTGCCCTGGCTACTACGTCGGGCGCGCGGCTTACGACCCGGTCGAGAAGCTATTCATCGTCCTGAGTCTGGGCGACCCCGACTTCCCGCAGCCGCTGATCTTCAATCGATTCAACGGCGTGCCAATCTCCGTCGCGCCCGTTTCCGGCATTCCGTTCCAGGTTGGCATCGGTGGCGGTGTGGCGTACGTGCTGACGGACGACGGCGGTGTTCTGAAGTTGGCGCGCCGCTTCACCAATGGCACGATCGACGCCTCGATGCCGGACACCATTGGTCCGACATTCGGCATGAACAGCCTAGCGCTGCAGTTCTCGTGCCTGTGTGTCAACGAGTTCGGCATCTTCGCGCTGATTCTTTCAGGCAGCCCCAACATCACGGCACGTTCGATCTACAAGATCAACCCGGCCACGGCGACTGATCCTGGCTCCTGGGCACTGCTCTACACCGGCAGCGCGCTGGCGATCGAGAACATCTTCTCCGGCCCGGCGTCGCGCACCTTCTATTGCTCCAACGAGATGGCGGTTGTCGGCCCGGTCCCAGCGTCCGACGACTACAAGGCCATCCGCTTCGCTGCCCTCAACGTCTCTCCCTATCCAGTGGCGGACATCCTGGCCGACCAGTGCCGCCGGGCGGGAGTCGACCTGGATCACGTCGACGTGAGCGGCATCGACGACGAGGTCATTGGCTACGTCATCAAGAACCCGGGCAGCGCGCGGGCCAACATCGACCCGCTGCTGATGGCCTACGGGATCGACGTACGCGAGCAGGACGGGAAGATCCAGTTCATCAAGCGCGCCGACCAGGTGTCGGTAGCGACGATCCCCTACGTCGACCTGGCCAGCCACGACGCCAGCGAGGAGCCCGGCGACCCGATGCCGCTCACGCACCAGCAAGAGGTCGAGTGCCCGAAGACGGTGTCGGTGTCGTTCCTGAACTACCTGGACGACTACCAGACGGCGACGGAGAGCTACACCGGGCAGGTAACGACCTCGGAGAAGGTCACGACCATTGAACTGCCGCTGGCGTTGACGCCGGACGAAGGCGCGACGATCGCCTTCCGGCTCTGGTGCGACGCCTGGAACGCCCGCAACGCGCGCAGCCTGAAGCTGCAGCGCAAGTACCTGGCGCTCTCTCCGGGTGACGTGGCGACGGTGGAGTACCCCGAAGGCAGCCTCAGCGACTGGCGCCTGACCAAGATCACCGACACGGGCTCGCTGCTGGAGTGCGAGGCGGTTCCGGCGGATTCGGCCCTGTACTCGCAGACTGCGGTCGGCGCCACCAGCTACAGCGGCGGCCAGGAAGTCCCGGCGCAGCCATCGAACACGCGCCTGACCCTGGCCGATGCCCCGATCTTCCGGGACGAGGACAGCAACGGCGGCATCTATGCCTGCATGGAGGGCTTTGGCCCCGGATGGAACGGCGCCACGCTTTGGGTCGGGGAGGACGACACCAGCCTCCAGGACCGCGGCACTGTCAGCAATGTGTGCGCGACTGGCTTCGCCGAGGATGCGCTCGGCACCTGGTCGCCTCGAATGATCGACGGCGCGAACAGCGTGATCGTCACCATGGGCGACGACGTGCTGGCCAGCATCACGAACGACCAACTCATGACCACGCGCGCCAACCTGGCGCTGCTTGGCACGAATGGCCGCTGGGAGGCGATCCAGTTCCAGCGCGCGGACGACCTTGGCAGCGGTCGCTATCGCCTCTACGGACTGCTTCGTGGCCTGTTCGGCACCGAGCGCAACCGCGGCACTCACGCGATTGGCGACACGTTCCTTCTGCTGGCTGGTGTCAGCGGCATTCTGCGCCCGAGCATGGGAGCCAGCGAGATCGGACAGAACAAGTCCTACCGCGCAGTGTCGCTGGGCCGGGACATGAACGCGACGGCGTCCGTCGTCTATGCCAACACGGCCGAGGGCCTGCGCCCCTACGCACCGTGGGACGCGCGCAAGTCCAAGGCGGCGAGCAACGACCAGGCCATCACCTGGGAGCGGCGCACGCGCTTCGCCAGCAATGCGCTGCGCGGGATCGTGCCACTGGGCGAGACGACGGAGGCGTACCGCATCCGGCTCTACACGTCGAGCGCGTTCACCACGGTGGCGACCACCAAGACCAGCACCTCGCGCACCGCGACCTTCACCAGCGCCGAGCAGACGGCCGCCGGCCTCACGCCGGGCGGGACGCTCTGGGTCGGCATCTCCCAAGTGTCCGACACCTACGGCGCCGGCTCCGAGCTGCAAGCGACGCTCTAAGGAAAACGAATGGCAAACAGTACTTCTCCCGTCCCACAGGTAGCCGAGGGCACCGGCGCGGTCGCCAAGATCAACCAGATCAACGACGCGAACTCGCAAGGGTTGATCGGCGGCCGCGATGCCAGCACCACGTCGCTGCTCACCTGGGGCACGCTGGGCGGCCGCATCGCAGGCATTAACGTCGCCAATGGTACGGTGACGCTGACGGCCAGCGCGACGAACTATGTCGTGATGAAGAAGTCGGACGGCGTCGTCAGCGTGGCGACCACGACGACCAACTGGGACGACTCGGCGAACTACTGGCGCCTGTACTCGGTGGTTGTCGGCACCACGGCGCCGACGAGCTACAACGACGAGCGCACCAGCGAGCGCGGGATCTTCGGCGTCGGCGCGGTGCCGGTCGCCGGCTTCACGAATCCGATGACGACCGCCGGGGACATGATCGGCGCGACCACGTCGGGCGTCGCCATCCGTATCCCCAAAGGCACGGCCTACCAGGGCCTGCGCATGAACAGCGGCGCTACGGCGCAAGAGTGGGCGACGGTCACAACCTGCATCCCGATTGCCTGCGGCGACGAAACGACCGCGATTGGCACCGGCACGGCAAAGGTGACTTTCCGCATGCCGTTCGCCATGAAAGTGACGGCGGTTCGCGCCTCCCTCACGACCGCTCAGGCGAGCGGCTCGATCTTCACGGTCGACATCAACGAGGGCGGCACGACGATCCTGTCCACGAAGCTGACCATCGACAACACCGAAAAGACCAGCGTGACGGCAGCGACGCCGCCGGTCATCGGCGACGCCGACCTGGCCGACGATGCAGAAATCACCATCGACGTTGACCAAGTCGGCAGTGGCTCGGCCGCCGGCCTCAAGGTCTACCTCATCGGGTACGTCGCGCAATGAGCCGCCTGATCCGCCTGGACACCGACATCGATAGCGCCTTCGTGGCGCGCGCTCGGCAACGGGCGTTGATCGAGGGGCGCGGCCCGCGCGTGTCGGAGTTCTTCCTCAACCCGTACCGATTCGGCGGCGCTGGCAGCACGGACCCGCTCTATGCCCAAGTCGCGCTGCTGCTGCACATGGACGGGTCGAACGGCGGTACGACGTTCACCGACAACAGCCCGACGCCGAAGACGGTCACGCCGACAATCGTCACGACCAGCACGGTGCAGGCCAAGTTCGGCATCTCGTCGGCGCTCTATCCGGGGGCCAGCGCGACGCAGAAGCTGACCATTCCGCACTCGGCAGACCTGGCCCCGACCGGCGACTTCTGCGTCGAAATGTGGGTGCGGCTCGGGGCGGCGGCATCGCAGCGGTGCCTTATCTGGAAGTCGGTTTCGACGGGTCACACGACCTATGCCATGCGCCTGACGACGACGAACACGGTGCAGTGCTTTGCGTCGAACGCGGCCGGGTCGGCGTTCCAGATCAACATGACAGGCACGACGGCCGTCAACACGTCCGGCACCTGGCAGCACATCGCGTTCGACCGCAACGGCAGCACCTATCGTCTATTCATTCACGGGACGCTCGACACGAGCGCATCTGCCGCCGGTGCAGGCTATGTCAATGCGGCGCACAGCGTCACGATCGGCAACGTCACCGACAACACCTTGCCCATCGGCACGGGCGGGAATGACTCCTACATCGACGACGTGCGGATCACGACGGCCTCGCGCTACACGGCGAACTTCACGCCGCCTTCTTCGCCTTTCCCGAACTCCTGACCCCCGGCCCGCTTCGGCGGGTTTTCTTTTTGCCCTCACGAAAGCTCCACATGAAGCGCTATCTCTGGAACGCCTTGGTCGCGTTCGACCAGTTCATCAACGCGCTCACGGGTGGCGACCCCGACATGACGCTCTCCGGCCGCATGGGCAAGGCGGTCGCAGAGGGGCGGTGCAAGGCATGCCGCGGCATCTGCTGGGTGCTCGACAGGTTCGACCCGGGCCACTGCGCCCGCGTGAGCCAGGCCGAGTCCGACGAGGGCGCTGATGAGGTGGCAAAGCTGTGAGCGAGATCGATCCCCAGGACTTCGGCCGCCTGACAGCCAAGGTCGAGATGCTGGAGGAGCAGGTCGCTGAGATGCGCGCCGACCTCCGAGCAGTGCGCGACATGCTCAACGAGGCGAAAGGCGGCTGGAAGTTGATGCTGGCCGTCGCCGGTTTCGCTGGCACTGCCGGCGCGCTGCTGTCCAAGTTCCTCGTGTTCTTCCAATCCACTCCGAAGTGAGGCGCGCATGACCTTCGACGAAGCATTCGACCGGCTCATCGGGCACGAGGGCGGCTACGCGAACAGCCCCTCCGATCCGGGCGGCGAGACCATGTGGGGCGTCACCGCCAAGGTCGCCTATGCGAACGGCTACACCGGACGCATGCGGGATCTGCCTCGCGACACCGCGAAGGCGATCTACCGCAAGCAGTACTGGGACTCCGTCAAGGCCGAGCAGCTGCCGCTGGGTCTGCGCTTCGACGTGTTCGACGCCGCGGTGAACTCCGGCGTCTCGCAGTCGGTCAAGTGGCTCCAGCGTGTTGTCGGCGTCGTCGACGACGGCGTGATCGGCCCCATGACCATCAGCGCCGCCAACAAGCTGGACGGCAAGGCCGCCGCAGCCGCATTCAACGGCGTCCGACTCGACTTCATGACGAGCCTGCCGACCTGGGGCATGTTCGGCAAGGGCTGGGCCCGCCGCATCGCATCCAACCTCCAAGCACTGAAGGGCTGACCATGGCACTCGAACCCGTCACCGCCGGCCTGGAACTGGCGAACACCGTCGTCAAGACCATCTGGCCCGACAAGTCCGAGCAGGAGCGCGCGCAACTCGCCGCGGCCGTGCAGCTCGTGCAGGGGCAGATGGAGATCAACAAGGCCGAGGCAACGAACCCGAGCATCTTCGTCAGCGGGTGGCGGCCCTTCGTGGGCTGGGTCTGCGGCGGCGCCTGCGCGTGGAACTGGATTGGCCTGCCGATCATGAAGCTCGCCCTGGCCGTGATGGACCGCCAAGTCAATCTCGCGCCGGCCGATCTGTCCGAGATGCTTCCGTTGCTGCTGGGCCTGCTCGGCCTCGGCGGCCTGCGCACCTTCGAGCGAGTCAAGGGCGTGGCGCGGAAGTAGCCATGATCGAGGTCCGCCAAGTCAACGCCCAAGACCCCAAGGTCGAGGCACTGCTGAAGTTCCTGCAGCTGTCCACTCTGGGCGGCGACGAGCCCTACGACGTGTCCGAGGGGCACTGGTGGATCGCCTACGACGGCCAACTGCCGGTCGCCTTTGCCGGCGTCGTCCGCTCCTTCCAGTGGTCCGACACCGGCTACATGTGCCGAAGCGGCGTGTTGCGATCGCACCGCGGCAAGGGCCTGCAGAAGCGCCTGATCCGCGTCCGGGAAGCCAAGGCGCGCCGTCTGGGCTGGAATTGGCTCATCTCTGACACCTACAAGAACCCGCCCAGCGCGAACAGTCTGATCGCCTGCGGGTATCGCACTTTCACCCCGTCTCGGCCCTGGGGCTTCGATGGGGCCATCTATTGGCGAAAGAAGATCCGATGAAGGTTGACCCCAAGCTCTACGAGTTCTGCACCGTCCGCCAGTTGGAGGTGCTGGAGGCCTTGGACACGCACGGCAGCGAGAAGAAGGCCGCCAAGGCGCTCGGATGCGCTTCCAGCCTGATCGGCAGCACCCTCAAGGCCGTGAAGAAGAAGGCGGCGCTGGCCGGTCACGCTCCGGGCCATTTCGAGAGCGGGGTGGCGCCCGGCTATGCCATGGGCAAGGTCACGGTCCAGCGCAACGCGAGCGGCGAGGTCGAACGCACCTGGGAGCGCCAGTCGCCGGAATCGCAGGCGCAACTTGAGGTGCTGCGCGCCGCGGCTGAGGCCATGTCCGAAGGGGTCAAGGGATTGGCGCCGCTGACGCCGCCGCCGGAGTTCACGCGCGACGACCTACTGTGCGTGTACCCGATGGGCGACCCGCACTTCGGCGCCATGGCCTGGTGGCAGGAGGTCGGGGAAAGCTTCGACCTTGAGATCGCGGAGAAGCTGACCTGCGGCGCGATCGACCGACTGGTCGCCAGTGCGCCGGCCTCGCATACGTCGCTACTTCTCAATTTGGGCGACATGTTCCACGCCGACAACCAGCGGAACGTGACCCAGTCGGGCCATCAGCTGGACGTAGATGGTCGCTGGGCCAAGATCCAGCAGGTCGGCCTTCGCGCGATGCTCTATTGCATTCGCCGGCTGCTGGAAAAGCACCAGCGCGTTATCGTCCGGATCAACCGCGGCAACCACGACGGCCACTCGGCCTATGCGCTGGCCCTCATGATCTCCTGCTACTTCCATGGCGAGCCGCGAGTCGAGGTCGACCTTTCGCCTTCCGTCGTCTGGTTTCACCAGTTCGGCAAGGTGCTGATCGGCTCCACGCACGGGGACACCATCAAGGGCCCCGACATGATGGGCGTGATGGCCGCCGACAAGCCGGAAGAGTGGGGCGCCACCAGCCATCGGTACTTTTACGTCGGCCACGTCCACCACCAGGACATCAAGGAGTACCGCGGCGGCGTCGTCGAGTACTTCCGCACGCTTGCGGCACGCGACGCCTGGCACCACGGGCAGGGCTACCGCGCCGGCCGCGACATGCGGCTGATCGTCCATCACCGCGAGCACGGCGAGATCGAGCGCCACCGGTGCGATGTCGGCATGCTCTGATGGCCTGATAATCGACGGATGGCCAAGCCCACCGACGAAGAGAAGCAGCTACTCGAAATGATGCAGAAGTCCAAGGCCGGCCCGGCTATGGACACCCTCGCCGACATCTACCAGGCGTGGATCAAGGCGGGCCGCCCCGGCGACATCGGGGCGTTCCAGCGCAACTACAAGCCAGGGGCTGAGCCGCGTGAGGCGTGGTGGAGGGAGTTGCTTCGGAACCTCCCGATCGTGATAGGGACGGTGGCCGGCTGCCTAGCAGTCATGGTTCTGTTCTACCAGCTCATCCAGTACGTGGGCAAGCACTAGCCCCGTATCCTCCCCAATTCTTCCCTGAGTCCGCGCGACGATGGCGGCTTCCCCTCTGTAGATGGGTGGCCTGCCCGGAGGGGATCGAACCGTCTTGCCAGCGCAACCCAGACGAGCGTAGCGCAATTCTTCCAATGAAGGATTGCGCTAGGACGTGCTCCGTTGCGCCTTTTCTTCCCTGGATTCTTCCCCGATCAGGTTCTCCAGCTTGCCCATCTCGACCGCGTTCTGGCCGCCGTCGATCCACTTGGCGTAGGTCCGCAGGAACATGTCGACCGAGTGCCCCATCTGCTTCGCCGCGTAGGCCGGGGTGACGCCGGCCATCAGCATCATCGTCGCGTAGGTGTGGCGCGTCTGGTAGGGGCTGCGGTAGCGGATGCCCAGGCGCTTAAGGGTGGGGCGCCAGTACATCTCCCGCGGCGTCCAGTCGTCCACCCAGCGCTCGCGCGTCTTGGGGTCAGGGAAAACCCAGCCGTCCCGCATCAGGAAGCTGTGCGCCTTCTGGGCCTTGAGGTACTCCAGCGCCCGCGAGTTGATCTGCACCAGGCGCGCGACGTTGGTCTTGGTGTTGTCCTTGTGCTCGCCCAGGACGATGGCGTCGGACACCATCATGTGCCCGAGCCGCCAGTCGATGGACTCCCACTTGAGGGCGAGGCTTTCCGATGTGCGCAGGCCAGTGAAGAACTTGACGCCGAAGTAGTTGGCGATCTCCGGGCCGTACTTCTCCAGCAGGCCGGCCAGGATGGCTTCGGCCTCCTCCATGCTGAACGGGTCGGGGATCTTGCGCTGGTGCGGCGCGGACTCCAGGCCGTCGAGCGGGTTGATGGTGATGATGCGGTCCTTGATGGCCAACGTCAGCGCCAGGCGCAGGACGCTGGTCTTGTTGTTGATGGTCTTGCCGCTCCATGTCGGCTCCTTCGCCAGCGCGGCGAGGATGTCGCTGTGCAGCAGCGCCTTCAGCTGCTTGTGGCCGATGCGCTTCTTCCACCAGTCCTTCGCGATCCGGTAGCCCTTCAGGGTGCTGGACTCCTTGGTCTGCAGGCTGTACCAGAGGTCTAGGTGCTCGCCGACCGTCGTCCCGACGCCGGTGGTGGCGTGCGGGCTGGCCGGGAAGTAGTCGGCGTAGATGAAGGTGCCGTGCCGGATCTTGTCCTTGATCTCGGCCGCCAGCTTGTGGGCGTAGACGAGGTTCTTCGGGGTGGGCGGCATGGGCTTGCCGTCCGTCTTGATCGTCTCCTTCCGGACTTCACCCTCGAAGGTGAATGAGAGGCGGATGGACTTGTCGCGCGCCTCTACCCCGCTTCCTGCTCGGCCCATTGTTCGTACCCCTTCATGTCGATCAGGACGCGACCGTCGCGCTTGACCCATTGCCGGCCTTCCAGCCAGACGCTTTTCGCGATCTTCGTGCGAATCGCCCCGGGCGTAAAGCCGGTCATCATGGCCGCCAGTTCGATCGTAACGTAGCGCGCACTAACAACCTGCACGGTTGGCGCTGCCGGTTCGAGGATGGCGCTCATTCGCCCTCCTGCGGGTCAGCAAGTCCTGCCATCAGCGCGGCTTGATAGGTTGAGTAGCCCTCTTCGCGGTAGTCGAGGTAGCGCCAGGCGTCTTCCGAGTCGCAGCCCCAGCGCTCCATCACTTCGCGCACACGGCGACTCCGGGCGGTTTCTTGTTCAAGCGTCATCATCACCTCCCACCCTCCCCACTATCTGAGGCGTCCAGGGAGGCAGCGGCGTCGATTGCGGCGTCCATCTCATCGCCTGCGATCAGGTCGTTGTAGTCGAATCGCCCGGTGTCAGGGTCGGCTACGCGGATTGCGGTGAAGATGGGGTGATCGCCCAACAGCGCATTGCGCTCACGCAGCCACCGATACCTCTCCGCATCCTTGCGCAGCGCCTCCACCTCAGCGCATAGGCGGTCGTGGGCGGTGAGAGCATGGGCGCTCCACTTGTCGAAGGCTTGCTTCTCTATGCGCCGGATCAGGTCGGCCCATGTGGTGCCGTGCTCGTTGTGCCAGTACTGGAACATGCCGGCGACTTCATCGTCCGTCATCGGCTCGGGACCAGCCTCCAGCGCCTTGCGAATCTCGGTGGTGGGGTCGGTCATTGGGTGGCTTCTCAGAAGGGAATGTCATTTGCGAACCTCGAAAGGCGGTACTTGATCGGCTCCAGCAACGGATCGCGGCGCGCGACGTTGTCGTAGCGGTCGGTGAGCAACTGGTGGTACATGTCCACCAGCGGGGGCGCATTGACGGGCAGGTTGATCAGCAGCCGGGACAAGTGCTTCGCCCGATACCAGCGCTTGCGGGTCCAGCGGAACTTGCGCATCTACTTCTCCCCCGATGCGGGCAGGATGCCGTGGTGCAACTCGCAGTCGCGGTAGCCCGCTTCGTAGGCATCAACGACATTGGAAGCGCCGCCGAGCGTCAGCCAGATTTCGCACTTGTCGGCCAAGGCATCCGGCGTCAATCGTCGTTGCGGGACTTTCAGCCGTTGTGAAGCTCTGGCGAAGTCGTACATCTGCTGCGCCGAGTAGGCGACGGTCGGATGCCCGTCATGTAGGTCCAGCGAATACGCGGCGGCTGGCAACAACGGCAATTCATCGCTCGCCACTGCCTCCGTCAACTGCCGTGCTTGCGGCGCTCGCAGGGCGAGGATTTCGGCCTTTTCGTCCTCGCCGATCCAGCCCAAAGTAACTGCATCTTTGAGCACTTGTCGCAGGGTGCGATCAGCACGGTCACTCACCTCTGCCTGCGCCTCGGTGCTGTCGGCCCGTGCGGCTCGGGTGTTCCAAGCATCGCGCACCTCTTCGTAGAAGATCGGGTCGGCTTCACTGCGGGTTGAGCACCAGTTGCCCCGTGTCCGCAGTCCGCACTTGTCGCACTCGATGTGCGCCCAGTAGCAGCCGTCTTGGTCGTGGGAGTGACGCATGCTGGCCTTGGAGTGGCACAGCGGGCAAGTTTGAATCTCAGCCATTGCTGCCTCCATCGGTGCTGTCGGCCATGGGGTGGACCAGCTTCACGGTGTCGAAGTCAATATCGTGCTTTGTGATTGCGCGACACACGGCGTCTACGAGCGCGTCTGACTGCTTGCGATCCAGCAGCTTCGGGATATGAATTTGAACAACTTTGCCGCTCGCCTCTGCCTGCCCCTGCTTTGTGGGCGGGGCGGCGAGAGCGGCTCCTGGATACCAAGGCATGTGTTCTGCCACGGCCTTAACTCCTGCGCCGGTCTCTGTAGCGGGCGGGAGAGAGGAAAGGGCGGCGATGGCAGCATTCCAGCCATCATTGAACGCGCCCTGCGTGGTGCGGGTTTGGTCGTTGCCTGTAGCGTGCTGTGCTTCGAGGCGCTGTGCTTCGGTTGGCTTCATTGGGCCTCCTGAGAGTGTTGCTCGCGTGGTGTGTATTCGTAGCGATCAAGGCTAGCGAACAGACGCAGCGCCATCGCGGCGGTCTGCAATGCCTCCTTGCGCACGTTCTCGCGGCTGGTCTTGTGTGGCTCGTAGACCATCTGGAGCATGTCCTTGGTCAACTCGCCGAACTCTTCGCCCAGCACGGCAAGCGCATGCAGGGGATCGGTCGGCCATGTCGGGAACTTGGCCGTCGCCTTGGCAAGCTCGCCGAACACATCCGCGAACTCACTCGGCACCGCCTCTGCGCTCGCGCTGGGGGTGGGAAGGTCAGGAAAGTAGCCCCACGGCTTCCAGCCCATGCTTTTCCGAGCATCCTTGCTTTCGATCAGTTTCTCGCTCACGAACGACTTCATTTCGCCGTCCAGCCACGATTCGCGGCACATGGTGGCTCGATTGTCGAACAGGCCGCTAGGCCCCTCCTTCTTCTGCGCATCGGAGAGGTGGGAGAGGGCGGCTTTATGGAACAACTCAGCATTGGTGAAAAAGATGTTCCCGTCGCCGTGGACGATGCCGCCAGCTTCACGGATGCATGTTTGAACTGCGCGCTCTTGTTCGTTGGTCATGGCTGTGTCTTTGGGGGGTTAGCCGCGCAGGCGGTGACGGGTGATCGACGTGATTCCGTTCGGTTTGCCGGGCTCGTTGCCCAGGTGCGCCACGCTCGGATCTGCGGGCTCTTCCAGGAAGCCGGCGCGGTCCTGGCCCGTGACCTTCAGGTAGTCGATCTCGACCTTGGCCGTGTCCACCAGGACGCCGGCAACTTGAGCGACGGCGCGGGCGCGATCCGGCTCCATCGGGTTCTCGCGGTTGCGCAGGTCCGCAAGGGTGTCCAGCAAATGCTGACGCAGCGTGGCGATGTGGGGAGAAGTCATGCCTGATGCTCCTTGGCGATGCGGTTGACCTGGCGCGTGATGGCGCCCTTGAGTTGAATGAGGCGGCCCAGTTCGGGGTCGCGGTTGCGCGGGTGATTGCGGCGCGCGTTCTCGGCGCGGCTGATGCATTCGAGGCGGTCGACAGTGATCTCGGCTTCGATGACGGTCTTCATGCCGGGGCGGTAGGTCACGATGTGGCCGCGCGAGATCGGGCCGTGCGCGGCCTCCCAAACCAGGCGGGCTACCGGCACCCATCGTCGGGCCGGATACAGGGTCGGGTCATCGGTGACCTTGCGCTCCAGGTAGCCGTCCTTGCTTACTCGCAGCGATCCGACCGGCACGTAGTTGTGCTGGGCCGCTCCGGTCATCTCACCCTTCTTGAACTGGGTGGCTCGGCAACCCTCCTGCACGCCGACGCGACCCTTCGTGCCCTTGCTCCAGGACGGCGCACCAGGTTGAAACCGGGTGGCGATCATCGCGGGCGACTGCTTGCCGCGCTGGATGCGGCCGGCCAGGTCGGATGCCAGAAAGGCGGCAGACTTCTCCAGGCCCTCGGCGCGCGCTCTCTGGAAGACGCTGCTGATGGTGCGGCCAAGGCGCTTCGCTACATCCTGGCCGCGCTCGTTCGGGTAGAACTCCCGCAGCACTGCGAGCTCGTCGTCGGTCCAGAACCTGCGCATCACAGCCACCTCCAAACCACCACCCCACCCCCCAGAAGCGCGAGAGCCCCTGCTGCTGGCGAGTAGTTGAAGATGAAGGCGATGACACCGAATACAGCGCCTGCACACAGCAAGACGAGGATTCCGTTGAATAGCTGCATCAGGCCGGTCATGCGGCACCGCCCTTGCTCAGCGCCTTGATGCGAACGCGCAGCCAGCCAGCCTTCTCGGCGAGTGCAGCGCAATCAATCGCCGCTTGGTGGATCTCGTAGGGCTTGGAGCGCACGCGCTGGGTCTTGGCCTTCAGCGCCCACTCTTCCTCGCTCCATGGCTTGATCGGCTTGCCGCCGGCGTTCTCGGCCATGGCGACCAAGCGCTTATGCCCCTCGATTGCGTCCTCGCGAGCGCCGGGCGGGATGCCTTCGACGGCCCAGCCCTTGTGATACTCGCCGGGCGCGCCCTTGCTGGACTTCGCCGGCGTTGCCGTGCGGGCCGTCGTGTTGACCGGCTCGCCGTTGATGTTGACGAATTGCAAGCTCATCTCCCCTCCCCAACCTCAAGCACTCGGCCATCTCGGAAGAGAAGCCTGGTCATGCGGCCTCCGCGATGGTTTCGATGTGGTCGACGATGGCGGCGCAGATGGCCGGGAAGTCGTCGGCTGCGTACAGGACCGCGGCTCGCTCCTTGCCGACCGGCTCGAAGCCCAGCGCGCGCAGGGCGTCGACGCTCAGCGTCAGCGGCGCCAGTCGCTCGTTGATCGTGCCGAGCTTCAGCGTTGCGGCTGGTGCTTCTGCCTTCTTGGCCGGCGCGGGAGCCGGGGCGGTCGCCGGCGCTGCGGCCTGGGCGACCACGGCGCGCGTTGCTTCCTCGGCCGTCTTGCGCTTGGCCTCGGCGGCTTCGAACTCGGTGACGCGCTGGGCGATGACGGCGGCCAGGTCGTCGGGGGCCTTCAGCACCAGCTGGCGCGCGTCGGGGAACAGCGGCGCGTACTGCGGGCGGGCCTCCAGCGCTACCAAGTTCGCGCGAATCTTCTCGGCCGTGGCGTTGGCCTCGATCTTGGCGTTGGCCAGCGCGGTCGAGACGGCGTCGCGCATGCTGTCCAGGTTCTTCTTGCCCTTGATGGCGCCACCGAAGTCCACGGGCTGGGCCGGCATCCAGGGGCGGCCGAGCGACTCGTTCAGGGCGTTCAGATGGTCGCGCAGGCCGTTGACGCCCTCGGCGACGATCTCGCCTCGGATTGCCTCCTTGCGGGCTTTGACGAGCTTGTCCAGATCCAGGCGGACGCGGCGCGCCTCGGCGCCGATGTCGTCGATGGTGCGGAAGAGTGCGTCGATGCTCTCGGTTTGGCTCAGCGCGTGCTGCTTGGCGCCGGCGAGGCGCTCCTCGACATCGCCGCACCACTTCACGGCCTTCTCGGCGTCGGCGAAGTCCTGGTCGGTCTTGAGGTCGCGGTTGATGGAACTGAAGACGGCGAGGGCGTGCTCCTTGAAGGGCGCCAGGTTGCTCGCCGTCACCGCGCCGGTGACTTCGATGCGCAGGGCCGGCAGGGATTCGGGCGTGCGGCCGGTGACGACTTCGACGGCCTCGGGTGCCTCGTAGGCTTCCAGGTCGGCGGCCAGTTGACGCCAGCCGGCGTCGATCTTGGCGCGCAGTTCGAGGTCCGGTGTGTACCAGCAGTGGCGCTCCTCGACGAGCTCATTGCCCTTCCACTTCGACGCCATGAACAGCGTGCGGCCGGCGCCCGAGACCATGCACTGCTGCTCCATCTGGATCAGGTACATCGGCGCCAGGAACTCGTTCGCGTTGCCGCCCTGCTGACGGATCGAGGAGCGCAGGTCGTCGTTCAGCGTCTTGTGCTCGAACGCGGTGTCCTCGGCGATGGTCAGGCCGTCGAAGGAGGCGGAGAGGCGACCCTCGGTTCCCGTGACGGGGTACAGGTCTTCGCCGATGATCTCCTCGGCCAGCGGGCGGGCCAGGGCCTCGAAGCGGTGCCCGTCGTCGAAGCGGCGCTGCGTGGCGGCATCGACTTCCTGCGAGAGGCCGGTCTTCAGGCGCGCGATCAGCTGCGTGCGCGTCTCGTAGGGCGAGCAGCCCATCATGGCCGGCGCGTCGCTGGCGTTGAAATGCTGGGCGCGGTGAGCCAGCCAGGCGGGCGAGCCTTGGATGAGGTCGTGCGTCTTCATTGTGCTGCGCCCTCTGCCACGACGGTTGCGCGGATGATGGCCAGCTGCTCGTCGGTGAGCGCGCCCTTCGTCGACACGGTCGCGATGACCTGTTCGGCCGTCTTCTTGCCCGACTCGATCAGTGAGCGCCAGGCCGGCAGGTTCTTCTGGAAGGCCTCGTCCGAGTAGACCGGCAGACCCTTGGGCTCGGCCGGCGCGTCGTTCTCATGGCGCGCCAGGTGGTCGCGCAGCGCGTCGTCCATGTCCTCCAGATCCTGTGCGAAGCAGTCGCTGGCGGCGGTGACGTTCAACACCATGGCCATCTTCGCCCGCTTGTTCGCCATCTTCAGGACGGTGTTGGCGATGTCGGCTGGCTCGGTGCGGATCTGCTCGACCTTGTAGGTGCTGCCGCCCTTGCCGCGGGCGTGCTTGACGCGGCGCAGGTTGGCCGGCGTCTCCTCGAACTCCTCCTTGCAGACGGCCTTGCGCCACTTGTACTTTTCTTCGCCGCTGGAGGCTTCGCCCAGGCCCGAGCCCAGCACGGAGCCGGTCATCTGGTGCTCGCCGATGCAGGTCACGCGGTAGCGCACGCAGTCGGCCGTCGACAGATCCTCGACGACGTACTTGTCAGCGATGCGGAAGACCATGCACAGCACCTCGGCGCCGGCCTTCAGCAACGTCGGCTTGTCGCCGGCGCCGGGGATCTTCCCGTAGTGGACTTCGGGCTTCATCACGGCGCGCATAACTTCCTGCACCGTGGAGACGTGAGCGATGATGTCGGCAACGGCCATCCGGCCCGATGCCTGGGCGTGCGCAAGGGCGTTGGCTTCCTGTTTGACTAGAGCGTTCATTTGAGGACGTAGTTCTTGATGACGATGACGACGGCCGCGACCAGGGCGACCGATGCGATGGGCAGGACGGCCCAGACGGTCAGGGCGACGCCGCGGTCGATGCGGGTCTTGATCGGCGGGTCTTGCGGCTCGGGGTGGCCGTCGTTGGCTGCTTTGGTGGCGGGCCGCATGTAGCTGCGGCCTACTCGGGCTACGGTGGTCATTGCGCGCTCCGGCCGCGAGCCAGTTGACGACGCACGAAGCGTTGGTTGCGGCGCTTGACGCCGGCGTTCCAGGCGGCGATCTCGCGGGCTTCGGCGGTGCGGCTGGGAGCGTCGGCCTCCCACATGGCGATGCGGCGCTTCTGGGCCTCGCTGGGCTCGGAGCGGCTCGGCAGAGCGAGGGCGCCGCCGGCGCTCATGCCGATCAGGGTGGCGATGAGGGCGCGCATCTTGGAGCTGTGGACGGTGTTCATTGCTGCTGTTCCTTGAGTTGATTGAGGCGGATGAGGCTCTTGGCGGCTGCGTCGGCGATGGCTTGGTGGTACTCGGCAGCTGCCGCGTGCTCCAAGTGGCGGCGCTTGGCTTCGTAGATCTGCTGCGCGAGGATCTTTTCGGGGCTGGTGGGTGCAAAGAACACGCTGACTCCTATGCGTAGAGGTAGACAACCGCCGCAGCCAGCAGGCCGACGACGAACAGGTAGGGGAGGTGCCGCGCGAAGTCGGCGTCAAGGTCGTTCATTCCTCGATCCCCATCTCGCGACGAGCGCGCTGGTTGATGTAGGCGCGGTGGCGCTGGGTCTGGGCGGCCTTGATGCGGGCTCCCAGGCGAAGGAAGTGCTGCACTCGGTCGTGGAAGTGGGCGGCTTCGTGCTGCGAGGCAGAGGCCGGGCAGATGGCGCGCAACTCGCCGAGCTCGACGAAGGTGCGGGGGATGGTCATACCCACCACCTAGCACGGCGAACGTCACCACTGACCATGCGCAGGCTGCCGAAGTCATCGACGACGGCGTGACCGTCGAGGGCGCCCGGGCCGTAGCAGTCATCGAGGGCCGGCGAGCAGCAAACGAACCAGAAGCGGTAGTCGCGAGTGGAGCGGAACCACTCGAAGTGGGCGCTGCGATCGCTCATACGGCGCTCCCGGTGGCCTTGGCGATGGCGGCGCGGATGTCGTCAAGGCGAAGCTCCCGCTGTGCGCTTGGCGTATAGCCTCGGGCGACTCGCTCAACCCGAATGAGTGCGGCCAATAGCTCAGGAGCGGCGGCGATCAGGCGGGCGTCGTCAATGCGCATGAACCCACAGAGCCCAAAGCCGCGCTCCGTGTCATCGTCGGGAAGGAAGCCGCAACCACCGCTGATGGAGTGGTATTCATCGGATAGGACGTGCTCCATCCCTGGACCGTCAAGAAGCCACGGCCCCGGCGTGTGCTTGGCGGCGCTCACGGCAGCAGCCCCCAATGCGAGTCCGCCCCTTGAGTGGCACGCTCCCATGCGTCATCCCCCACAACCCCGGGCAGCTCGTCAACGACGATCCCCTGCAGGTCTTGGGCTCGCATCTCCGCCTCTTCATGAGGGGCGAGGGCCTTCTGGCGCGCGGCGCGCAGGGCGGCCATGGCTTCGGCTCGGTAGAGGCTCACGCCGGCTCCTTCAGCATCTCGTCGGCCTGGTCGAAGGACACGCGGCGGACCTTGGCCAACGCAGCGCGGTATTCGTCGTCGGGGAGGTCGAGGATCGCGGCGCCGAGGCTGGCGTAGATGCCCGTCAGTGCCGCCTTCACGTACTCGCGGCGGACCTGGTCGGTGCCCTGCGGTTGCGACTGCCTTCTGGTGGTTGCCATCTGGTCACTCCTTGCAGCGGGATTGCTGCGTTGAAGTGAATTACACCAGACGGTGTTTCGCGTGTCAACACCAAAAGGTGTCTATGCGAAAGTTTTTTGTCGGAGTGACAAAAAAGTCTTTGGCCCAGGCCAACAAAAAACCCGCTCAATGGCGGGCTTTCCTAGCTGGGCGGGGCGTCGGCTCTATTGCTCGATCTCGTATCGCGCCCAGAGCTCTTGCATGCGGGTCTTGGCGTCCGCGTAGGCCCGGTCGGCGTTGTTCTTCGTGCCGACCTGCAGAGTGGTGAGCGCGCTCATGCTCGCTACCCAGGCTGCGTAGTAGTCCTTGAGGCGTGCGCTGCGCGCGCCGCTGTTGCCGGCAAGTGCCGAGGGGAATGAAGCCTTTGCTTTAGAAAGCTGTTGGTCGACGCAGGTGCGCGTCGCCTGGTAGTGGGCGTCATCGCCGAACATCTGGGCCGAGCTCATGCGGAAGGCGCAAGCGTCGTAGGCCTTGCCAGCATCCCGGGCCCACGATTGCGCATCTTGTGCGTGCGCGCATGTGCCGACCAGAAGGGCGGCGATGCAGGCGAGCGTTTTCATGTCATCCCCTCCGTAGCCGGCGCGGAAGCCGGTCGAGAACGTGTTGCGGCGCGGAGTAGCGTGGCTTCTTCAGGAGCCCCATCTGTTCACAGAACAGATCCAGTCCCTTGGCCGCAGCGTTCGCGGCCTGCTCGGGCTTGTCAGCGAAGCAGCCTGCGGCGTACATGACCTGCCGGCCTGATGCCGTCTCGGCCATGCCGACCCAGCCGACCAATTCACCGCACCTTGCCAACGCGAGCTGGCGTTCGAGTTCGGCCACCAGCTCCGGCCGAACGGTCCTGTTTTTCAACGCGATCACTTGTCCCATTGCTCTGACGACCTTCCTCAACAACGACGGCGACGATGCCGGGTGTTGATTCTTTGCCTACTTTGTTGCCAGGGGAGAGCAATAGGTCGAGCCGGCGTGCAATATTGCCCGCGTCGGCGTTCCCATCGAACAGGCGGGTCACCAGAGATTCGGCCTGCACTCGGGTTAACTCGTCCACAGAGTTGAGGAGGGAGGCCATCAATAGAAACATTCGTTCTACGTCTCCTTCCGCGTGCGATACGAAGACCTGCGGAGACGCCTTCGGTAGCGCGATCGGCGGCTCGCCATCGTCGCGTTGCTGGTCCAGCGCGCCGCGGGGTAGGCCCAGGCCTTCTTCCAATTTCCTGGCCGCCTTCTCCCCGAACGATTTCTTGCCGCGGAGCATGTCGGCCCAGTAGCTGACGCGGCCGCCGACCTTCTCAGATAGGTGCGTCGGCGACAGATTGAGCGCCCGCAGATTTTCGAGACGGATGAGGGTGTCGTCGTTCATGCGCGAATTAGATTCAGGGAATGACACCGAAAGGTGTTGACAAACCGAGACACCGTATGGTGTACTCGGCGCATGGACCTCCGAACCTACTTCCTCAGCCTCAGCAATGAAGAGCGCGGGGCGCTCGCCGGGAAGTGCGGCGTCGCTGCGAACCACCTCCGCAACTGCGCCTATGGCACTCGGCGTCCGTCGCCCGAGCTCGCCGTCCTCATCGAACGTCACTCCAAGCGCGCGGTGACCCGGCAGGAAATGTTCCCCGACACGTTCAAGCAGACGTGGCCCGAACTGCGGGCCGCCTGACCCATCCACCACCACGCAATCCGCAGAGGGACTCATGACGACAGCACGCAACATGCCGAATGGCAAGAAGACCGAAGCCATCACGCTTCGCCTGTCCGAGCGCGACGAGCAGCGCCTGAAGCTCATCGCCGGCTCGGCGGGCATTCCTACTGCGATCTGGGTGCGCGTTGCGGTGTTGAAGGCCATTGCTGAATCGTCGCTCGACGAGGCGTCCTTTGACAACCTTAGTTCAAGCGACTTTGCGCCCCTCTGAGCGGCCATGAGCATCTCTTCTCCTCAATCGGGCGGAGCCGCGGTGGACTTCCTCGCCACCCGCGAAGGCTGCGAGCCTCAAGCCCGCGCCTGCGCCCGCCTCATCACCCAGATCATCGTCCAGGCCCTCATCGACCTGGGCGCCAAGCCCAGCGGCCCCGAGAAGGATGCCATGCGCAACCTCGACGACGACGCACGCGCCGCGGCCCGCTTCTTCTTCGACCCTGACTCGTTCTTCAACGGCTACGCCAAGCTCATCGGCATGAGCGGCGAGAAGTTCGTCGCGAACATGCTGCAGAACGTCGTCAGCTACCCCTTCCTGGGCGTCGGCACCGATCACGCCCGGATCGCCCGCATCCGCCGCCAGTGGTGGCTCAACGAGCAAGCCCATCAACAACGGAGGGCAGCATGATCCAGTCGAACATCGACTTCACCTCTGCGCGCGCAGCTGGCGCCGCGGCCGGTGAGCTGGCGCTCGAGCGCGCCGAGAGGACCGACCCCGAGTTCCGGGCCCGCGCGCTGCGGTTCATCGTCGCGTTCATCCGTCGCCATGGCGAGGCCACGGGAGAAAGTGCAACAGATGCGGCGATTAAGGCCGGCATCACGGCGCCTGATGCGCGCGCTTTCGGCCCGGTGTACGCAGACGCTCTCAAGCGAGGACTCATCCGTGTTGTTGCATACGTGCCTCGTTCGAAGGGGCACGGGTCCATGGGCGGAAAGCGCTACGCGCCGGGGGTGCGATGGAAGTGAAGACCATCGGCGACGCAACGCTCTACAACGCGGACTGCATGGAAGTGCTGCGCTCGCTGCCTGACAGGGCCTTCGACCTGGCCATCACGGACCCGCCGTACTTCGACGGCCCGAACCGCTCTGGCTACTACGGCAAAGGCTACTCGAGCCTGGGCGTGCAGCGCGCCAAACACTACGACCAGATAGATGAATGGTCAGTGCCCGACACGGAGTACTTCACCGAGCTGCGGCGGGTGTCGCGCCACCAGATCATCTGGGGTGCCAATCACTTCGCCGACCGGTTCGCTTCGGCCTCGCCGTCGTGGATCGTGTGGGACAAGCAGAACGGTGCTAGCACGTTTGCCGATGCCGAGCTTGCCTACTGCTCCATGGACTGCGCCGTGCGCGTCTTCCGCTACGTGTGGAATGGCATGCACCAGGGGCAGTACGGCGGCAACAAGTCGCTCAACGAGCCCCGCATCCATCCGACCCAGAAGCCCGTAGCACTCTACGAGTGGCTGCTGGACAACTACGCAAGAGCTGGACAGACGATTCTGGACACGCACCTTGGCAGCGGCTCGAGCGCAATCGCGGCCAAGAACCGGGGGTTCGCCTTCACCGGGATCGAGCTCAACGAAGGCCACTTCGCGCAGGCCTGCGCTCGTATCGAGAAGGCCGGCCGTCAGCTGCCGATCTTCGCCCCCGTGGCGGTACCGCCCGAGCAGCTTGGACTGGAGGCGCTGTGATCATCCTCCCCAACAACTGGGCCGACCTCCAGCACTACAAGGACCGGTCGCCACCGTGGATCAAGCTCCACAAGAAACTGCTGGACAACTTCGAGTTCCAGACGTTGCCTGTTGCTAGCAAGGCGCTAGCACCGATGTTGTGGCTGCTAGCAAGCGAGCACGACAACGGTGAAGTCGACGCCACCCCGAAGAAGCTGGCCTTCCGTCTCCGAATGACCGAGGTCGAAGCATCGGATGCGCTTAAGCCGTTGATTGATAACGGCTTTTTCTCCGTGGTGCGCGGTGATAGCGGCTCGCTAGCAGAACGCAAGCAAAGCGCTATGCCAGAGACAGAGGGAGAGGCAGAGAAAGAGGCAGAGGCAGAGAAGAAGCCGTCGCGCAAGCGCGCCGCCGCCTCTCCCGATGTCGTGGAGCGCCCCGAGGATGTCAGCGAGCAAGTCTGGAAAGACTGGGTGCAGTTGCGGAAGAGCAAGCGGACCACGGCCAGCCTGACGGCAATCGACGGTGCCCGGGAAGAGGCCGCGAAGGCGAACCTTTCCCTGGAGGGTTTCCTGAAGGTCTGGGTTCGTCGCGGGTCGCAGGGCCTGGAGGCTGACTGGCTCAGGCCCAACGAGCGCGGAGCCGCCTCGCCAACCGGCGAAACCCCATACCAGCGCCAGATGCGCGAACGCATGCAGCAGGCCGCGCCTGGCGTCGCTGCGCGCGGCCCTGGCGCTCCCAACAACGTAATTGATCTGGAGGCAATCGATGTCACTGCCCGCCGCCTGGGTTGACAGGATCTTCGAAAAGCTTGCGCTGACCTATGGGCGCGACTTCCTCGGCCGCTACGAAGGCCTGGACCTGAACGCCGTGAAGTCTGACTGGGCGCACGAACTGTCCGGCTTCTTCTCGCACCCGAGCGCCATTGCGCACGCGCTCGACAACTTGCCCGACCGCGCGCCGTCTGTTGTCGACTTCCGCAAGATCGCCCGCATGGCGCCCGTGCCCGAGGCCCCGCGCATTGAGCACTCGCCCGCCGGCAAGGAGCGCATCGCTGCCGAACTGGCCCGTGTCGCCCCAGCGCTGCAGCGCCGCATTACGGTTGACTCGCGCGATTGGGCTCGCCGGATCATGTCCCGGCACGAAGGCGGCGACCGCCGCATCACGCGCGCGCAACTGGCCATGGCCACTGACGCTCTGCGAGGTGCCGCATGAGCGTGCAGATGGCGGTGATCCCGGCCCCCTTCGATGAAGGCGACTACCTGATGAGCAAGGTCCGCCCGCGCTGCTGCGACGACGGCGGCTGCTGGGTCTGGACCGGCTCCACCCAGAAGGGGACGATGCCGATGATCAACATCGGCGGCAACGTGATGGCCGTCCGTCGCGCCGTCTGGATTGCCTTCAACGGTGAGATACCGGCGGGCCTGGAAATCATCCGGACCTGCGAGACGGTCCTCTGCGTGAACCCGGAGCACCTGAAGCAGGTCACCAAGAAGACCCGCCGCCGCATGCTGGCCGCGATCCGCAATCAGCAGACCTCGGCAAGCGCCCTGGCCAAGAACCGGGAACTGCATGGCAAGCTGGACCTGGACAAGGTCCGCTACATCCGAGAGACCGAGGAGGGCAGTGGCGTCCTCGCCGAGCGCTTTGGGGTGAGCCGCACGACGATCAACAACGTCCGCGCCTATCGTGCGTGGCCCGAGGCGGTGAGCCCGTTCTCCGGGCTGGGGAGCCGCTGATGGTGCCGACCCTCACCAAGCAGGTGCTCCAGATTCTCTGGGCCCATCGCGTCCACCCAATGCCTATCCGTGGATTCGTGGAGCAAACCGGCGTCCCCGCAGAGAAGGTGGAGCGCGCTCTTCGTGACTGCGTCCGCCAGCGCTGGATGTTGTTCCGCAATGGCGCCTACGAACTGACGCTTGAGGGCGCCGTCCGCGCCAAGCGCCAACCGAAGACGGACGCGCACCGGCTGGAGCTCAAGGCCGCCCGCCTGGCGCGGAACAAGGCAGCCGCGCTGGAGGCGAAGTCCGCGAAGCGCGTCGATAGCGTCGTTGCGGTTGCGCTTGCCACTCAGCATCCGCTGGCGGGAGTCTGGGCATGAACTGCGGCCGCTGCACACATTGGACGTTCAAGGACTCGCCGCTGAAGGACGCCGGCTTCGGCCTGTGCGCCGTTGAGAAGAACGACCTGATGCGGGTCGCCCGCACGTCGAGCGCTCAGCTTGCGTGCCGCAACGGGAAGTTCGAGATGGCTGCGATGGCGACGCTGAAGAAGCGCGAGAAGGCGCTGTCGCGATGAGCTCCATCCTGCTGACCGACCCCGAGCAGGCGAAGAACGCGCTGCAATGGCTGTATCGGACCCAGGTCAAGGACCAGGTCGCCGATGGCAAGCGCCTGCGTGCCAGTGTGAAGCCCGAGACCCGCAAGGACGCGCAGAACGCGCACTTCCACTCCCTGATCGGCCAGATCTCGGAGCACATCGGCGGCGACCTGGCCGACCCGGACGACGCCAAGCGCATCCTGCTGAGCGCCTTCCGCATCGACACCCTGAAGGACTTCGCCGACGAGTGGAAGAAGTTCGGCGATCTGCGCATCGGCCGAGGCCTGCGCGGCGAGACGGTTCTGATGGGCAACCAGACGCGCGACCTGTCGGTGAAGTTGGCCGCGGTGTTCATCGTCTGGCTGGAAGCCTTCGGCGCCGAGCACAACATTCGCTTCCGCGCCCCGAAGTCTTGGGAGGAGGGCAGATGAAGCCGTACATGCGCCGTCACCCCCGCTTCCGCGACCTGTGGATGTGTGGCTTCCCGCCCTATGGCTGGTGCATCGGCTGGACACCCGAGCAGGCCTATCGCCTGTGGAAGTTCTCGCAGGAGCGCGCCAAGCGCTGGGTCGACGGGAGGTACGTGGGATGACCATCGGCCAAACCGATAAACGCGGAATATCGGCCAAGCCGATGAAGCCCAAGGCCTGCAAACACTGCAAGTCGGTCTTCACCCCGACCAAGCGCATGCAGGTCGTGTGCGGCCCGATGTGCGGGCTGGAGCGCGCCAGGCTGCAGCGCGAAGCCAAGGAGCGCAAGCAGGCCAAGGAGCGGGCGAAGGTCGATCGCATGATGGACAAGCAGCAGCGCGCCAAGGCGCTGCAGACCATCCCGGAGCTGATCGCCATTGCCGACAAGGCGTTCCAAGAGTTCATCCGGTGGCGCGACCGTGTAGCCGGCCATGCCTGCATCTCCAGCGGCCAGCCCCTGGACTGGTGGACGCCGAACAAGGTCGACGGCGGGCACTACCGCACCAAGGGCGCGGCATCGCACCTTCGCTACAACGAAGACAACTGCCACGCGCAAACGAAGCAAGAGAACAAGTGGAAGGCCGGCAACGCCGTCGACTACCGCATCCACCTCATTGAGCGCATCGGGCTTGCGCGCGTCGAGGCGCTGGAGTGCGACAACGAACCCATCAAGTGGACGCGGGAGGTGCTGCGCGAGATCGCAGTCGTCTACCGCGCCAAGACACGCGAACTCAAACGGAAGGAGAAGAGGGCATGAACTGCAAACCTGGGGATCTGGCTGTCATCGTCAAGACGAGCGCTCTCGATCCTACGTGGCCCATTGGCCGCATCGTTCGTTGCGTCTCGGTTGTCTACGACGAGATATACCCATGCTGGATCGTTGACCCGCCGGTTGGAGACTTTCCGAGCGTCTACGACGGCGTGCTCCGCCCCATCCGCGACCCTGGCGAAGACGCCAAGGACGAGACCCTCTCCTGGCTCCCGGTGCCCAGCAAGGAAGGGGTGCCGGCGTGACCATAGAAGAGATGCGCAAGGCGCAGAAGCAAGCCGAGGGAGAGATCGTCGACATCCTGACCCGGCTCAGCAGGGACACGGGCGCCGACATCCTGTCCACCAACCTCAACGCGATGCAGTACCAAGACGGCGACGGCCGCCGCACGCTCATCACTGACTTCAAGATCACTTTGGGGCTCGAATGAACCAACTGACCACGATTGCCAAGTTGCCCGGCTCTGGCGCAGGCTCCATGAGCGCGATGAGGGGGGAGGAGGGGAAGGCGAGGGCGAAGGTCGTCATTGGCCTTGACTTCGCCAGTGGCCCCGACAAGACCATCCTCCAGATCGTCGCTGCGGATGCGGCGAAGGCTATCGTCGCGCAGGTCGTCGAGGCCTACTTCGCAGCCGCCAAGCATCGGAGGGCCCAATGATGGCTGTCGTCTGTTCCAGCCCTTGGACCGTCTACGGAAAGATGGTCGATGCGCCCAAGAGCGCCTTCGTCAACTTCGGCCGCATTGCCGGCCAGATGTACGTGCAGCCTTCGCAGTACTACCACTTCCCGGTTGTGGAGTCGCTCACGCTCCGCCTGCCGGCCTGCGCAGCGTACTTTGACCTGATCCCGGCCGCACGCCGCACGGGTGATGTGATCCAGATCGGAATGGAGGGCGAAACCCGGCGCCTCTTGTTCGCTGGGCTCGTCGACCGCGAGCCTGAGCCAATCTTCCTGCCAGACCGAACGACCGAGTTCGAGATCCTCCTGCGCCTGAGCGATGTCGTCTCGCTGTTCAAGCGCAAGGGCAAGCGGTGGTATGCCGAGTCGATCACCCGAAAGGCCTGAATGCTGATGAAAGTGAAGTACGTCGACTTCCACCAGGTGGAGCCCGAGCACGCCGAGATGCACGCCAGGCTGGAGAACTGGGCCGAGCTTGTGCGGGATCGCGGGATGCACTGGGTGAGTCCGATTTGGAAACTTGGGCGCTCCCATGGTCGGCAGTGGGACATGCCGAAGCTCCGACCACCGGTCGACACGCACGACGGCTGGCTGATCGAGAAGGCCGTCTCCATACTGCCGGAGAAGCACCGCGCGGCTGTGCGCTGGGCCTACGTCCGCAAGGATGCGCCGGCGCGCGCCGCCCGTGAGCTGGCCGTGAGCATGGAGGGCCTGCATGCGCTGGTGCGCTCTGGTAGGGTGATGCTCATCAACCGGGAGCGCGCGGCATGAGAGGTAAGGACATGGAGGTCACGCAGGACCGTGGATGGTCGTTCGCGACGATCCCCTCGAAGCACGGCGACGGCTTCATCGCATGGGCCAAGATGGGGGAGATCGTCGGCACGAACCCGGTCAACGAGCCCGGGCAGCACGTCTGGCTCGAGTCGGCGAAGACGCGCGAGCTTGCGGTCGGCAAACTGAAGGCTGAGCTAGGTCTGGCGAGTCCGTTGTAAAAATGTCACTTACACGATCAGAAACGGATCGCTAGACTTCGCGCAGTTCACGGGAAAACCCATAGAGAACTCGATCCAGGCGGAGGCATCGGTGCCACTGGATCACAAAGAATCGGAGAGGGTGGAAAACCGCGAGGCCCGCCCTAGTAGCCAATAGCCGGATAAAAGCCAAGAAGGTCCGGACCTCTCTGTCCATTCAGCCGCCCAGCAGCAATGCTCGGCGGCTTTTTCGTTCGCCGGTCGGCCACACCAACCCTACAGGCTTGATTGCCACAAGGGCCGCATCCGGCAACACACACCAACCGCCGTTTCATGCGCTCAACCTGAGAGCGTAGCGCCAGGCGGTCAATATGGCGCTGCAATCTCCGCGTCCAGCTCCGGGCGTCATCAGGCAGGGAAGAACGGCAAGCGCCAGCCGAAAGGTAGTCCGATGGCACTCACCACGCTCAAGCCCAGGCTTGCAGCACTCACCGCCTCAAGGGCTCCGATGCTCGACCACAAGGCCGGCACCACGGAGATGGAGAGAGGCAGGGCATGGATGGCCAAGCGCCAACGTGTAGCCCTAGCCCATGGCTACCAGTGCGCTGCATGTGGCAGGGCCTGGAATAGCAGGCACGACCAGATCGACCACCGCATCCCAAGGGAGCAGGGTGGCAGCAACGACGAGTCGAACCTTCAGCCGCTGTGCCATGAGTGCCATGCGGCAAAGACGGCCGCAGAGGCGAAGGCAAGGGCAGGCAGGGGCTAACCCCAATGCCTTGTACGGCACAAGCGAAACGGATGAGCAACCCTCTGGAGATGCGAGTTCATCGCATTCACCCTCGGATGCACCAGTCTGGGGCACCAGGGGGGTGGGAAAACCCTAGAAATCGGCCGATCAGGAAACCGCTCGGTTCCGCATTTGGACAATAAATCCCCCTTCCCGGTTAATCAAATGGAGCAGGCAGGAATCAAATGGCAGGCGTGAAGGGCCGGAGCGGCGGGGCGAGGGCTGGGGCGGGGCGGAAGGCGAAGGGGCCGACGTACATCGCGCCCAAGGAAGCCGCTGCTGTACCTGGCGAGCCGCTCGATCCGCGCCCGACGCTGGAGCTCATCGCGCTCGGTCACATGGATGTGAGCCCGGCGCAAATGAAGGCGCTCCTGGCGCTGCTGCCGTACGTGCACACGAAGAAGGGCGAGGGCGGCAAAAAGGACGAGAAGGCCGACGCTGCCAAGAAGGCCGGCGCCGGCAAGTTCGCTGCCGCTGCGCCGCCGCTGAAACTGGTAGGCGGCCGCTGATGGCTGAATGGTCGACAGCTTGCCCTGACTGGGCGGCGCGGTTGCGCGCGGGCGAGTCGATCATTCCGCCGCCGATCTTTCCGGAGCAGGCCGAGCAGGCGCTGGCCATCTTCAAGCAACTGAAGATTGTCGACGCGCCCGGCAGTCCGACGTTCGGCGAGTCGTGTGCCGAGTGGGTGTTCGACCTGGTGCGCAGCATCTTCGGTGCCTATGACGCGAACAGCGGGCGCCGGCTGATCGTCGAGTGGTTCATCTTGATCCCCAAGAAGAACAGCAAGTCGACCATCGCGGCCGGGATCATGATGACCGCGGTCATCCTGAACTGGCGGCAGTCGGCGGAGTTCTCGGTCCTGGCGCCGACGGTCGAGGTGGCGAACAACGCCTACGCGCCGGCGCGGGACATGGTGCAGAAGGACGAGGACTTGGACGCGCTGATGCACGTCCAGTCGCACGTCAAGACCATCACGCACCGGGAGAGCAATGCGATCCTGAAGGTGCTGGCGGCGGACCAGAACACGGTCGGCGGAAAGAAGTCGGTCGGAACGCTGGTGGACGAGCTCCACCTGTTCGGGAAGATGGCCAGCGCCGAGAACATGTTCCGGGAGGCGCTGGGCGGCCTGGCGTCGCGGCCGGAGGGCTTCGTGATCTGGCTGTCGACGCAGTCCGACGAACCGCCGGCCGGCATCTTCAAGCAGAAGCTGGAGTACGCCCGCAAGGTGCGCGACGGCGAGATCGTCGACCCGGGCTTCGTGCCGGTGATCTTCGAGCACCCGCCGGAGATGGTCGCGTCGGGCGAGTGCCTTCTGCTGGAGAACATGGCGCTGGTGAACCCGAACATGGGGTTCTCGGTGGACCAGGCCTTCCTTGAGCGCGAGTTCAAGAAGGCGGAGACGGCCGGCGAGCAGTCGTTCCGCGGCTTCATGGCGAAGCACGCGAACGTCGAGATCGGCATGAACCTGCGCTCCGACCGCTGGGCCGGCGCGGACTTCTGGGAGCAGCAGGGCGTCGAGGCAGCGCTGACGCTGGATGACCTGCTCGACCGCTGTGAGGTGGTCGATGTCGGCATCGACGGCGGCGGCTTGGATGACTTGCTCGGCCTGGCGGTGCTGGGTCGGCTGAAGCTGGGCCCGGCCAGCGTCGAGAAGCGCAAGTGGCTGCTCTGGACGCATGCCTGGGCGCACCCGTCTGTGATGGAGCGCCGCAAAGAGATCGCGCCGCGCCTGCATGACTTCGCGAAGCAGGGCGACCTAACGCTGGTCAAGCAGATCGGCGACGACGTGTACGAGGTGGCGGAGATCGTCGCCAAGTGCGAGGCCTCCGGGCTGCTGGACAAGGTCGGCTGCGACCCGGCGGGCCTCGGCGGCATCCTCGACGCGATGGTCGAGGCGGAAGTCCCGCAGGACAAGGTGATCGGCATCTCCCAAGGTTGGAAGATGACCGGCGCCATCAAGACTGCAGAGCGCAAGCTCGCCGAGGGCGGGCTCGTGCATGGCGGCCAGCCTCTCATGGCCTGGTGCGTCGGAAACGCAAAAGTGGAGCCGCGCGGCAATGCGATCGTGATCACGAAGCAGGCCAGCGGCACCGGAAAAATTGACCCGCTCATGGCGACCTTCAACGCCGTGACGCTCCTCTCCCTCAACCCAGAGGCCTCGGATCATCTCCAAGGCTTCGTGGACCTGAACGCATGACGCAAACATTCAACCTCACTGCCGAGCGCCGCGAGTCGCGCGTGCTGACGGACTGGGTCGCGTCGCGTCCGGGCGGCATGGAGCGCGCGGGCATCCAGAACCAGACCGTGACGAGTTCCGACCGCGAGGGGATGATCGAGCTGTTCCAGCCGATCGTCGCTGCGTCCGGCTATCCGGTGACGGACCAGTCGGCCGTTCAAGTCAGCACGGTCTTCGCCTGCGCGAGCAAACTCGGCGGCGCGGTGCAGCAGCTGCCGATCAACCAGTACCGGCTGCAGCAGGATGGCTCCCGCGAGGAGTCGAAGCGCAACGACCTCTGGTATCTGCTCAACGAGTCGCCGGCACCGGCCTGGACCGCAGCGTCGTGGTGGGAATGGATCATGCGCTGCGTCGCCTTCCGAGGCGATCAGCACACCGAGATCCTGCGCAATGGCTTCGGCACCGTCCGCGGCTTCAAGGTGCACCACCCTGACTACGTGCTGGCGCGCCGCGTGAACTCGCGCTTGGTCTACGACGTCTGCGACATCGAGACCGGCCGCGTCTACACCGTCGACCAAGACGACATGCTGCACTTCCCGGGCCTGGGATTCGACGGCCTGCGCTCGCTAAGCATGATCCAGCACGGTGCGAAGAACGGCATCGGCAACGCGCTGGCCGCTGCGAACTACACCGGCAAGAGCATCGGCGAAGGCGCCATGCCGCAGATTGCCCTGCAGTACAAGAACAAGATGAGCCCCGACCAGAAGCAGGGGCTGCGCGAGTCGTTCGTCGCCACCTACGGCGGGGTGAATGGCCGCAAGTTCCCTCTGGTGCTGACCGAAGGCGGTGAGGCCAAGGCGCTGAGCATCAGCCCAGTCGACATGCAGTTGCTCGAATCGCGCCAGTTCGAGCGCGAGGACATCTGCCAGGCCATGGGCGTGCCGCCGGTGCTGATCGGCGACCACTCCAAGACCTCAAGCTGGGGCACCGGCATCGAGCAAATCACGCTCGGTTTCGTCAAGTACACGATCAAGCCGCACCTGAATCGCTGGAAGCAGGAGCTCAATCGCAAGTTGTTCCGCAATGCGGGCCCGTTCCTGGACTTCGACCTCGACGAGCTGCTGCGCGGCGACTCCAAGGCGCAGGCCGAGGCCGACCGTGCCGCCCTGGGCGGTGCGCAGGGCGACGGCTACAAGACCACGAACGAGGTGCGCCGTGCGCGCAACCTGGCGCCGCTGCCTGGCGGCGACGAGCTCTACAGGGCGGCCGCCAAGGGCGCCGACGCTACCGAACCCGCACCCAAAGAGGGCAACGAATGAAGACCAACAAGCTGCTGCAGCTGCTCAAGGACAACGCGCGCGCCGAAGGCCCCGCGGCCATCCGTGCCGAGGAGACCGATGGCGTTGTTGACATCTACGTCTACGACGTGATCGATGCTTGGTGGGGCGCCAACGCGTCCGGCCTGGTTTCTGCTTTGAAGGCGGCCGAAGGCAAGGACATCCGCCTGCATATCAACAGCCCCGGCGGCGATGTCTTCGAGGCGCGCGCCATGGCGGCCGCGATCACTGCGCACGCTGGCAAGGTGACGGCGCATATCGACGGCATGGCGGCAAGCGCCGCGACCTACCTGGCCCTCTCGGCGAACGAGGTGCGGATGTCGGATGGCGCATTGTTCATGGTGCACAACTCGTGGACGCTGGCCTACGGCAACCGCACCGAGCTGCGCGCCACAGCAGACCTGCTGGAGAAGATCGACGGCACGATTTCCGCCGACTACCAGCGCAAGACCGGCGCGAGCGCAGAGCAGGTCGGCGAGTGGATGGACGCCGAGACGTGGTTCACCGCGCAAGAGGCGCTCGACGCGGGCTTCGTCGACGTCATTGATGCATCCAGCAAGGGCGCGCAGGACTCCGCCGCGCGTTGGAACCTGTCCGCGTACGCCAACGCTCCGAAACCCCAGAAACCCGCTGCCCCGGAAGCCGAACCGGCTGCCGTGGCCGCTGCGCTGCAGGCGAATCGCAATCGCATGCGGCTCCTCCAGATCTGACGCGACTCCCGCGTGAGAGCAGGCCGCCTTTGGGCGGCTTTTTTTATGTCTGTCTCATACCCTGAAAGGTAACAAATGAGCATCCAAGCCCTCCGGGAGCGCCTCAAAGCCTCCGCTGACGCTGCGAACCACCTCCTGGCTGAAAAGGGTTCCGCAGTCTGGACCGCCGAAGAACAAGCCAAGTTCGACGGTCACATGGACGAAGCCGAGCGCGTGAAGTCGCAGATCAAGGCGCATGAGCGCATGATCGAGGCTGGCCGTGACGCCGACTTTGCCGACGCCGCTGCCCAGGCTGCCAAGCGTGGCGGTTCCGGCTCCGACATGAGCGTCAAGGACGCCGTCGCGATCTACCTGCGCCACGGCGACAAGGTGACCGCCGAGCAGGCCGTCCAGATCCGCAACGCCATGTCGACCACGACCGGCTCCGAAGGCGGCTTCACTGTCGCGACCGAAGTGCCCGCCATGGTGATCGACGCGCTGAAGGCCTTCGGCGGCATGCGCGACGTCGCGAACATCATCTCGACGGCAGCCGGCAACGACTGGCAGTACCCGGCCAGCGACGGCACCTCGGAAGTGGGTGAAATCGTCGGCCAGAACACCGCCGCCAGCGGTGCCGACATCACCTTCAGCCAAGTGCCGCTGGTGGTCTACAAGTACAGCTCGAAGAAGATCGCTCTGCCCTGGGAACTGATCCAGGACAGCGCCATCGACGTCGTGTCCTTCGTGGTCAACCGTCTGGCCCAGCGCCTCGGCCGCATCACCAACACGCACTACACCGTGGGCACCGGCACCGGCCAGCCCTGGGGCGTGATGGCGCGCGCCACGTCGGGCAAGGTCGGCACGACCGGCCAGACCACGACCGTGATCTACGACGACCTGGTCGACTTGAAGCACAGCGTGAACCGCGCGTACCGCAAGGGTGCGAAGTTCATGATGGCCGACAGCTCCATCAAGGTGATTCGCAAGATCAAGGACACCGCCGGTCGTCCGATCTTCACCCCGGGCTACGAGTACGGCATCACGCAGGACACCCCCGACCTGCTGCTGGGCGACCCGATCACGGTGAATGACGACGTCGCCGCGATGGCCGCCAACGCCAAGTCGATCGGCTACGGCGACTTCAAGCAGTACACGATCCGTGACGTGATGGAAACCATCATCCGCCGCTTCGACGACTCGGCCTTCGCCCTGAACGGCCAGGTCGGCTTCTGCGGCTGGCAGCGCACGGGCGGCAACCTGCTCGACACTGCGGCTGTGAAGTTCTACCAGAACAGCGCCACGTAAGCGCCACGGGGCCCGGCTTCGGCTGGGCCCGCCTCTTCAACACAAGAAGGAACACCATGGCAAAAGACAAGCCTGTCGCGCCGGCCGTCGCTGTTGCGGACTCCGCTGCGCCCGCCGCCCCTGCCGCCGCGCCCGAAGCAACCACGCCTACGGCCCCGCCCGTGACGCCCCCGGCTCCGCCCGCCGCTCCTGAAATGGTGAAGGCGCGCGTTCTGGTCGACGGCGCGTTCGGCGTCGCAAACAGCGTGGTTGAAGTGCCTGCAACTGAGGCAGAAGCCTCGCCCGAGCTCGACCCGCACCCCGAAGCGGTCGCCTACGCCGAGAGCCTCGCTGCTCCCGCCGAACCGGCTGCCGAGTAAGGCCTGAGATGGGCGTCAAGGTCATCACCCCCGCCGCGCAGCAGATACCGACTGCGGACCTGCGCGCGCACTGCCGCATCGATGGCACGGACGAGGACGCGCTCCTGGCCGGCTATCTGGCTGCGGCCGTGGGGTATGCGGAGCACTACACGCAGCGCTCGATCGGCGAGCAGACGCTGGAGCTTGCCCTTGACGCCTTCCCCGCATGTGGGGCCATCGACCTGCCTCGCGGGCCGGTGGCCAGCATCGAGAGCATCAAGTACCTGGACGCGGCCGGCGTCGAGCAGACGCTTTCCGATACGCAGTACTCGCTGGACGACTATGGCCTAGTGCCGCGGGTCATCCTGGTGGCGGATGCGTGGCCGGCCACCGACGCCGTCGCGAATGCCGTGAAGGTCCGCTACGAGGCCGGCTCGCTGCCTGACGCGGTGAAGACCGCGCTGCTGCTGACCGTTGGGCACCTGTTCGAGAACCGCGAAGCCACGGCGCCGGACAACCTGGCGGAACTGCCGCTCGGCGTCGACTGCATGCTCGACACCGTCAAGGTCTGGGGCATGTGATGCAGGCCGGCAAGCTGCGCCACCGCGTGACGTTCAAGAGCCCGTCGACCGGGCAGGACGAGATCGGTCAGCCGATCGACACCTGGACGCCGATGGACCCGATCTGGGCTGACGTTCGCTTCCCGAGCGGGCTGGAGTCGGTCCGGGCCGGCACCGTCGCGGTGTTCAAGCGGGCGAGCATCCAAGTGCGCCACCGCACCGACCTGGCGGAGAACATGCGGGTCGAGTTCGACGGCGTCGACTACGAGGTGAAGTCGATCGCGCCGGATCCGACGAATGCGCGCTACCTGAGCGTGGTCGCGGAGGCGGTGCAATGACCAAGCCCAGCCGCATCGCTGCCAACCGCGCCGCGCGCTACGAGGGCCTGAACAGCTTCCGCGTCGGTGCCGACCTGTCCGGTCTGGATGCGCTGTTCGCGCAGATGGAGGGCGCCATCGAGGAGGCAGTCCGGCCGGCCTCGCAGGCTGCGGCCCAGGTGCTCTACGACGAGGTCAAGAAGAACGTCGGCCAACTGAAGACGGTGACGGGCAATCTTGACCGGAGCATTTATCAGAAGTTTTCGCCCGAGCAGAGTACGCAGGGCAAGGCGACCTATCACATCAGCTGGAACGCCAAGACGGCTCCGCACGGCCACCTGCTGGAGAACGGCTACCTGCAGCGCTACCGCTACTACAAGGGCGCGGACGGCCAAGTGCGCCCGATGGTGCGCCCAGGAATGGATGGCCAGCCGCGTCCGAATCGAAGCGCCTCGCAAGCAGTGAAGGACGCCTATTACGTGACGCTGCCTGTGCCTGTCCAGGTGCCGGCCAAGGCTTTCGTGCGCCGCGCGCAGAGCGCGTTCGACCGGGCCTATGCCGCGGCTGAGGCGGAACTGCTGCGACGGATCAACGGGAGCGCAGCATGAGCATGGAATCAGACCTGTTCACGCTGCTGAAGACGGTGTGCCCTCGGGTGTTCCCGGACATCGCGCCGACGAGCACGGCCAAGCCCTACATCACCTGGCAGCAAATCGGCGGCGCGGTGCTGAACCCGCTGGACAACTCTGTGCCGGGCAAGCGCAACGCGGTGATCCAGATCAACGTCTGGTCCGCCACGCGCGCCGAGGCCAACGCACTGATGAACCAGGTGGAGGACGCAATGCGCCCCTTTCCCGCGCGGCCGCAGTCGGCGTTGTTCGCCGACTACGACCACGACATGTTGACCTACAGCGCGCAGCAGGACTTCGAACTCTGGCGCTGAGGCGCTGAGCCCCCTACACAGCCCGCCCCGAGCAATCGCGGCGGGCTTTTTCGTTTCCCCGCCCTCTCGGGCACGTCAACCCCGGCCGCCGCGAGCGGCCTTTTTCTTGTCCAGAAAGGTAGCCCACCATGGCTTATGCGTTCCCCGAGGGTGCACAGATCCTCTTTTCCACGACCTTCGCCTCGGCGAAGACCATCACGGCGATGACCAACGCCAGCCCGGCCGTTGCCACCTCCACGGCACACGGCTACGCGGACAACAGCGAAATCCTGCTGTCCTCGGGCTGGGAAGACGCGACCGACACCGTGTTCCGCACCGGCGCGATCGATGCGAACAGCTTCCAGGTGAAGGGTCTGAACACCTCGAACACCGGCTTCTATGTGGCCGGCGCTGGCATCCCGGCATCGGCGCAGCTGATCAGCGGCTGGACGGCGATCCCCCAAGTGCTGACCATCAGCACCACCGGCGGCGACGCGAAGTTCACCACGATCAGCCCGCTCGCGCGCCGCAACGACATCAATGTGCCCGTCGGCTTCAATGCCGCATCCACCACGCTGACGCTCGGCCACGACCCGTCGAACGCCACCTACCAGACCATGATCGACATCAGCCGTTCGCTCACGAAGTGCGCGTTCAAGCTGCTGCTGACCGGCGGTGGCGCCTCCTATGGATACGGCTACATGAACGTGTCCGAAGTGCCGCAACTGAACAAGGGCCAGGCCAACCAGGTCACCGCTGCCTTCACGTTCATCGGCCGCACCATCAGCTACTAAGAGTAGTTGCCAGCGCCCGCTTCGGCGGGCGTTTTCATGCCCGCGGGTCGCTCCCGAGTCCGGGCCTTTTTCCTCCTCCTGAAAGAACAAAGATGGCAACCATCACGCTCGGCAAGCCGCCGAAGAATTTCAAGAAGCTGGTCACGTTCAAGATGCTGGACGGGACCGACGGCACGATCGAGTGCTTGTTCAAGTACCGGACGGTGACGGCCTACGGCGCGATGAAGGACCAGATGTCCAGCGACCTGGGTCTGAGCGATCCGACGACCGCCACCTGGGCGTTGATCATGGAGAAGCGCCGCGACAAGGGCGGCGAGTTCCTTGCCCTTGCCCTCGACGGCTGGAACCTCGACGTGGGGTTCACCAAAGAGACGCTGGAGCAGTTTGCCGACGAATACCCCGGTGGTGTCGCGGCAATCGCGGACGCCTACGACGCTGCAATCGGCCAGGGCCGCCTGGGAAACTGATCTCGGCCGTCGTGGCGTGGTACGCGCCGGCCGCAGTCGAGCAGCCCACTTCGGATGATCCGAAGCATCAGCCGAATGCCTTCGGCGCCGCCATCACCAATCACTACGCGTCCCAGAACGCTGAACTTTGGCCCGAAAACTGGGCCATCTGGAGCCTTTTCCGTGGCATCGCCAATCAGTGGCGGCGGGCCGGGATGGGGGGCGCCGCTTACGCACTCGACTACGGGGTGCTGTTCCACCGCATGGACCGCATGCGACTCAATGACCGCGAGTACGAAGAGACCTTCGAGCTCATCAAGGCCATGGAGCGCGCGGCTCTCGAACAAATGAATCAGGGAGTCGACGAAAGCTAGCCTCGCGCCCTGTTGATGGCCGCCCTGAGCCAGGCCATGCCGAGGCGATCTAGCTTTGCCCATTGAGCCGCAGTCAGGCGGATGGACCGAACGAGGAGTTTTTCCTCGGGTGGAGTCGGGGGGCGACCGGGCGGGCGTTTGGCTTCCATGCCCCCGATTGTATTGCGGGTTGTTGTGTTGCAAAAACAACTGGTTGTTGTGTTACCATAAACGCTCCAAACTTGAAGGAGCGGCGGGCATGAGTGACCTGAGTGAAATTTACGCGGCCCTGTGCGAAGCGAAACGTGCGGTTGATGCGCTGGAAACGTGGCAACTCAATGCCGACGGCGCCGATGCCGTCCGCAGTCGCCGTCGCTCCATAGAACAAGGCCTTGCGGCCTACGAACGCCTGTCGCGCGACCTGCGAGACGGCCGCAAGCATGTTGAGCCGCCCGAAGATTTCAAGATGACCGAGTGCGGTTGTAGCTGGCCTAACGCCAGCCCGCCTTGCAGCTATTGCACGGACCCGGCGAACAACGAAGAGAACGAGCCGGCCAAGTGCAACGAGTGCGATGGGCACGGCTGGTTCTGGGCGACCGATGCCGTGCGCCACCTTTCACCCTCGGGCGAGTATCTGGGCACCGAGCAGTGGCAGCACAAGCGGGAATGCGAGGCGTGCAAGGGCCAAGGGGAGGCGGTCTGATGGCGCTCACGCTCAATCGGCTCAAGACGCTGCTGCACTACGACCCGTTGAGCGGGGCGTTCACTTGGCGTGTCAGAACGTCGAACCGGATTGCCGTTGGTGATGTGGCTGGCACGAAGAACGCCGCCGGGTACGTGAGCATCAGCATTGACGGGAAGCTGCATCGTGCGAACAGGCTCGCTTGGCTGTATGTGACTGGTGAGTGGCCGGTCGGCGATGTTGACCACAAGAACGGCGTCCGCCATGAAAACTGGTTTGCCAACCTGCGCGATACGAGCCGATCTGTGAATCTGCAGAACCAGCGGCGGGCCAGAACCAACAACCAATCGAGCGGCTTGCTCGGCGTGTCAGCGTCGCTCGGCCGCGCGAAGAGATGGCGGGCGAGCATCAAGGCGGAGGGCAAAGCGAAACATCTAGGTCGCTTTGCCACGAAAGAGGAGGCGCAGGAAGCGTATCTGGCAGCGAAGCGTGATCTTCACCAAGGCTGCACGATCTAGTCAACCAAAGCCGGCACCGAGCCGGCTTTTCTCATTCTGGGGCTCGCTTTGGCGGGCCCTTTTTCTTTGGGCCCCTAGATGACCACTGACAGTCGCAAGATTCAGCTAGAGACCGCAGTCGACGCAACGGGCGCGAAGGCGGGCTTCCAGCAGGTCAAGGATTCCGCCAAGGACATGGCGCAATCCGTTGCTCAGTCCGGCCAAGCGGCCTCAAAGGGCATCGACGGAATTGGTGACGGCGCGAGCGCTGCCGGCGCGAAGG
>Ga0209130_1000452_pt1 | contig 43167 bp, 38 predicted proteins | sample AraplaMF_Cvi_mLB_FD_184264 | JGI IMG/M metagenome (GOLD analysis project Ga0209130, IMG submission 184264) | Arabidopsis root microbial communities from the University of North Carolina, USA - plate scrape MF_Cvi_mLB (SPAdes) (version 2) | ecosystem: Host-associated > Plants > Roots > Endosphere...
GTGCTCGTCGATCTTGTGGATGCTGGCGTTCGGGGGGCCAAATTCTATCACCTGGGGGCAGATCTGGGCGATGAAGCGCCCGTCGGAAGTGCCGCCGGTGGTGGACAGTTCGGTGTCCACGCCCGTTTCATCCTTGATGGCGTGGCACAGCGCTTCGGACAGCGTGCCGCGCGGGGTCAGGAAGGGCAGGCCGGACAGGGTCCAGTCCAGCTGGTACTCCAGGCCATGCTTGTCGAGGATGGCGTGCACGCGCTCGCGCAGGCTCTCGTGCGTGGAGGCGGTCGAGAAGCGGAAGTTGAAGTCGATGTGCAGGTCGCCCGGGATCACGTTGTTGGCGCCGGTGCCGGCCTTGATGTTCGACATCTGCCAGGAAGTCGGCAGGTAGTACTCGTTGCCGTGGTCCCAGACTTCCGCCACCAGGTCGGCCAGCGCCGGCGCAGCCAGGTGGATCGGGTTCTTGGCCAGTTGCGGGTAGGCGATGTGGCCCTGCACGCCCTTGATGGTCAGGCTGCCCGACAGCGAACCGCGGCGGCCGTTCTTGATCATGTCGCCCAGGGTCTTGTCGGAAGTCGGCTCGCCGACGATGCAGTAGTCGATGGCCTCGTTGCGCGCCTTCAGCTTTTCCACTACCTTGACGGTGCCGTCGGTGGCAGGACCTTCCTCGTCGGAGGTGATCAGGAAAGCGATCGAGCCCTTATGGCCCGGGTTCGCGGCAAGGAATTCCTCGCAGGCGACGACCATCGCGGCAATCGAGGTCTTCATGTCGGCAGCGCCGCGGCCATACAGTTTGCCGTCGCGATGGGTCGGGTAGAACGGTTCGGAAGACCACTTTTCGACCGGGCCGGTCGGCACCACGTCGGTGTGGCCGGCAAACACCAGCACAGGGCTCTCGGTGCCCTTGCGCGCCCACAGGTTGGTCACTTCGCCAGAAATGATGGTCTCGCAGTGAAAGCCCAGCGGCTCCAGCCAGGATTTCAAATGGTCCTGGCAGCCTTTGTCGTCCGGCGTGACGGATTCGCGGCCCAGCAGCTTTTCGGTCAGGTCGAGGGTACGAGAGGCGCTCATGCTGCGAAGATTTCCTGGTACATGGCGTCATTAAAGCCGACGTGCGCTTTCGGGCCGGCGCCCACCAGCACCGGGCGTTTGATCACGGACGGGTTTTCCAGCATCAGCGCAACGGCGGCATCGGCACTGGTAACGGCGGCCTTGCGTTCGTCGGGCAGGGCGCGCCAGGTGGTGCCCTTCTTGTTGACCAACACTTCCCAATCCAGGGTTTTCAGCCAGCTGCGCACAGTGGCTTCGTCCAGCCCTTGCTTCTTGAAGTCGTGGAAGGTGAAATCGTGCTGCTGGCCAGCGAGCCATACGCGGGCTTTCTTGACGGTGTCGCAGTTGGGGATGCCGTAGAGGGTAATCATTCGGAAAAAATATTGTTGTGCTGGGGCCGCGCCGCGGCCGAAGGACGACATTATATCGTGGCACGGTGGTGACAAGCCGTGTACGGTTTGTTAATGTTTCCAGCAATCACCAACCGAGGCAGCGGCATGAGCACACTACCCAAGACCGAAGCGGAAATCGACCTGTCCCATGCCAATTACCTGGAGGGCCGTGCATTGGAGCTGGCGCTCTCGCGCGCATCCTCCGATGCCGAGCGCGCCGCCATCGAGCGCCTGCTGGCGCTGCGCGAGGAATTACAGGTGAGGCGCGAAGCACACGATCAATTGATGATCGCCCGCCGCCATGCGCGCGGCGAGTTTTACAGCGATGCCAAGGTCAAGGCCATCAACGCGATGGGCCGGAGCCGCAAGGAAATGGAGGAGACGGTCAACGATTACTACGCGAAGCAGGAAGGCGCCATCGGCGTGCTTAAGGCGCATGGGCTATCGCACTTTGGCGCGGTGCTGGTGTCTCAGCGCAGCAACATCAGCGCTGCTCCCGTCGACATTGTCGACGATGTCCGGCGCATGTTGAAGCTGGAAGAGGCCTTTGCTGACGAGTGGATCGCCACGATCGCTGATCGCGCCTACAACGCCAAACTGGCAGAACGCCGGCGCGACGCCGCCAAATTGTTCCGCACTGCGAGTACGCCAATGTGGCTGGTCGCCCAGCCAGAATGCCCGCTGCAGCGCGATATGGATGCGGGCGCGCTTGGCCGCGCCTGGAGCAAACTGGAGGCGATCAGCGAAGAAGCCGGGCTTGTGCCCCTTTCCACATTCGTCGGTATCGACGGCCAGGCTGCGGAGGACGGCACGCCGGCGGCACAAGTGCTGGCGGCAGTGGACGGGCTGCTGGCGGCAATCGACGCTTCGGTAAAAAAGCTGCCGTCCAAGAAAGCCACGCTGGCGGCGCTGGAAGAAGTGCGCGCGATCCTGCAGTGGTCAGCGCAACACCAGGCGCGGGTTTATTTTGACGTTGAGTTCTGACGGGATGAGTTACTGAGTTTTTACTAGTTACATTTGTGTAGTTTTAGGGCAACGTTATATGGAAAATAATTGACTTCGTATTAACTAAAGTGATCTGATGGCCTTCTCATCCTCATGGAGACATCAGAATGAAGCACAAGGCAATACCCCTCGCAGTACACCTCGCCCTGACCACCCTGGCCATCGCGCCGGCAGTCCAGGCGCAAACCAGCTCCGGACCGGAAGCCCAGCCGATGCAAAGGGTGGAAATCACCGGCTCCAACATCCGCCGCACCGACAAGGAAACCCCCAGCCCGGTGCAGGTGCTGAGCGCGCAAGACCTGAAAAATTCGGGCTACACCTCGGTCTCCGAAGTGCTGCGCAATGTGACAGCCAATGGCCAGGGCACCCTGTCCCAATCGTTCAGCGGCGCTTTCGCCGGCGGTGCGAGCGGCATCTCGCTGCGCGGCCTGTCCGTGGGCGCAACCCTGGTGCTGATCGACGGCCACCGCATGGCGCCTTATGCGCTGTCGGATGACGGCCAGCGCAGCTTCGTCGACATCAGCCAGATTCCTTTCGAAGCGATCGACCGCATCGAAATCCTGAAGGATGGCGCATCCTCCGTCTACGGTTCCGATGCCGTGGCAGGCGTCGTCAACGTGATCCTCAAGAAGACCGTGGTCGGCGGCAGCATCACCGGCGAAGCCGGCCAGTCGTACAAGCACGATGGCACGACGGCCCACGTTTCCGGCATCTACGGCTGGGGCGACATCGCTGCGGACGGCCACAATACCTATCTGGCCGTTGAATACCGCAAGCAGAAAAAGATCCTGGTGACCGATCGCCTGGGCAAGGACTTTACCCGCACCGACTGGACCGCCCTGGGCGGCCGTGACCGCAGCCGCGGCGTGCCGACGCCTTCCAATGGCGGTCTGCCGGGTTCCCTGACCGGCTACTTCGTCGCCCCGGATACGTTCGAAATTTCCGGCTTCCTGCCAGGCTGTAACCAGGCCATGCTGGACGCAAAACAGTGCGCTTACCACGACGCGGACCTGGAACTGCAGCCCGAGACCAAGAACATCAACCTGATCGCGTCCCACATGCAAAAGCTGGGCGGCGGCTGGCAGTTGAACCTGAAGGGCTCCGTGTTCCAGTCCGATGCGGAGCAGCTGGGACGCTATGCGACGTCCGGCGTCAATGGCGGCGGCCTGACCGCGTTGCAGTTCGGCCCTTCGTTCACCACGCCGACAGCGACGCCGCTGGCCGGGCCGCTGCAATTGACCGTCCCTGCCAGCTATCCGGGCAACCCGACCGGCTTGCCGCAACTGTTGCAGTACAACTTCCCTGAGCTGGGCGGCGGCCGCACGGAACTCAAAGCGCGCACCTTGCGCTTCGTCGGCGACCTGACCGGCACGCTCGGTTCGTGGGACCTGACGGCGTCCGCGGGCTGGAGCCGGAGCCGGGTCAAGCAGAACATCGACGGCAATTTCAACCTGGCCAACCTGCAGGCCGCGTTCAGTGATCCGGTCCATCCTTACCTGGTTGGTGCTGCAGCTTCCGGCAACGCCGCAACGCTGCGCCAGTTCATTGCGCCGACCGAACATACCGAAGCGACCAGCACGCTGGAATTCCTCAGCCTGCGCGGCTCGCGCGAGCTGATGGACCTGCAGGGCGGCGCGCTGGCGCTGGGCCTGGGCGCCGAATACACCCGCCGCAAGCTTGATGCGGTGGCACCGGCGGCCGTCGCTTCCGGTGAGCAGATCGGCAATAACGCTTGGGCCATCGGCAACCAGAACATTGGCGCGCTGTATGCCGAACTGGTAGCGCCGGTATTGCAGAACCTGGAGCTGGGCGCCTCGGTGCGTTATGACCGTGTGATGGGCCTGGCGAAAGCGACTACGCCGAAGGTGGGCTTCAAATACGTGCCGCTGAAAGAACTGACCCTGCGCGGTACCTACACCAAGGGCTTCCGCGCCCCGAATCCTGCGGAGACGGGCAATACCGGCTCCTTCTTCGCTGCCAATGGCGTGCCTGACCCGATCCTGTGCCCGACCGATGGACAGGATCCGACAATTATCCCCGGTAACTATCCGCAGCAATGTTCGGTGGCCCTGGGCGGCGCGCAGCAGCCTGGCAAGAATCTCAAGCCGGAAAAGTCGAAGTCCTACACCCTGGGTGTGATCATCGAGCCGAGCAAGATGTTCAATATGTCGGCCGACTACTACCACATCAAGATGACGAACCAGATCATCAGCGCGATCAGCGATCCGAGTTACGATCCGCTGGCGGTGGTGGTTCGTGGGACGCCGGTTAATCAACCCTACGTGCTGCCCGATGGCACGGTGGGCAGCAATACGCCCGCAGTGGGCAATATGCTGTTCGCGCCGTACCCCTATGAAAATGCATCGTCGACCACTACCCGCGGACTGGATATCGACATGCGTTTCCGCTTCAACGTGGAGGGCGTAGGCAAGATCACGGCCGAGTTGATCGAGTCGCACATGTTCAGCTACAAGCAGGGTATCCAGGGTGGCCCGACGGTGGAACTGGCCGGCACGCACGGCCCATCCGGTGTGTCGGGCGACACCGGCAATCCGAAGGACCGTGCGCAGTTCATCCTTGGCTTCGATAATGGGCCGCTGAACCTGACCGGTACCGTCAACTGGATTTCGAGCTACAGCGTAACCGACCCGTCCAGCCCAACGGCCCAGACTTGCAAGGACGCGATCCTGAATGGCAGCGGCGCCTTCTCCGATCCACCGGAACAGTTCTGCCGCGTGAAGCACTTCACGTCGGTCGACTTCAATGCGACCTACAAGCTGAACGACCGCTGGACCCTGCGTGGTTCGATCCTGAATGTCTTCAACAAGCAGGCACCGTTGGACTTCCAGACCTACGGCAGCGCCGCATCTACCTTCTACAACCCGGCCCTGCACCAGACGGGCGCGGTGGGGCGCTTCTTCAATATCGGCGCCGTCTACAAGTTCTGATCGAAGGGGCTTGACTTGGGTGCGCCGCTTGCCGTGATGGCGGGCGGCGCACGTTTTTTTGATTGGGTCAGGCCGCGCTGAATGCGGGCACGTAGACTGCACTGAATTCCGGCGGCAGCCGCTTGGGCCGGCCGCTGGAGAGCTCGATGCACACCAGGTCCCAGCGCGCGCGCAGCACCGTGGTGTGGTCGCGTTGTCGTATCAGCTGGAAGCAGCGCTGCATCGACAGCGGGCTGTCGCCAGGCAGCAGCCAGGTCCCAAGCAGCAGTTCTTCACCCTCATTGGTGGCGAAGATGTAATCGAATTCGCTGCGGCGAATCGCCATGCCGCGGTCCAGCCGCTTATAGTCGGCCAGCGCCAGGCCCAGTGCATTGGAGTGTGCCCAGCCAGCTTCCTCGCACCAGCGCACGTAGACGGCATTGTTGGTGTGATCCAGGCCGTCGATATCGTTCGCCTGTGGCGTGACCGGCAAGATGAAGGGGGCCGGACGGTCCCATTGGGACATCGTCAAGGGAGTGGCACCTGGGCCGGAACTGGCTTGACGGTTGAGGTGTCATAAGCGCCTTTGGTCTTGACCCAGCCGCGCCACGTGTCCTGGAATTCGACCTGCTCCATGTAGTGGGCGATGCCTCCGAATTCCACCTTCAACTCAACGCAATCCTTCGCTGCGATGCCGGAAACCAGGCGCCGCCGTGGCGGGCCGCCGGGATAAAGGACATCCGAAGGGTTAAAAGGCTCGCCGATGTCGGCGATGCCAGGCTGCGGCTTCTCAAAGCGCCCCAGCAGGCTCAATACGTCGTTTGGTAATTCGCGTAACGAGGCGATTGGGCGAGCCGATTCGGACGGGCAAGCTTGCACTAGTGCTGCCGGAAGCAGCACAAACAGCAGAAGGGCAGGGCGCACGGTCAGCGCTTTTTCAGGATGGAGCCGAGCACGCCGCGGATAATCTCGCGGCCGACTTGCGAACCGATGCTGCGGGCGGCGGATTTGACCATCGCCTGCACGGCGGTATCGCGCTTGCTGCTGCCGCCGAACAGGCCGCCCAGCACGTCGCCGAAAATGGAGCCGCCGCTGTCGGCGGGGGCTTCGGCGGGCGCCTGCGCGGTGCCGCGGCCCATCGGGGCACGGCCGCTTGAGGCCGGGGCCGTGCCATCGCCGGTTTTGGTGACGCGGCCAGTCAGCTTTTCGTAGGCAGATTCGCGATCGACAGCTTTTTCATACACCCCGGCCACAACGGAGTTGTCGCGCGCCGCCTGGCGTTCTGCTGGCGTGATCGGGCCCAGTTGCGAAGCTGGCGGCAAGACGAAGGCGCGCTGCACGATTTGCGGCGTGCCTTTTTCGTCGAGGAAGGATACCAGCGCTTCGCCGACGCCCAGTTCGGTGATCACCTGCGCCACGTCGATCGCCGGATTCGGACGGAAGGTTTCGGCTGCGGACTTGACGGCCTTCTGGTCGCGCGGGGTGTAGGCGCGCAAGGCATGCTGCACGCGGTTGCCCAACTGGCCCAGCACGGTCTCAGGAATATCGAGTGGGTTCTGGGTGATGAAGAACACGCCAACGCCTTTGGAGCGGATCAGCCGCACCACCTGTTCGATTTTTTGCAGCAGCGCTTTCGGCGCTTCGGCAAACAGCAGGTGGGCTTCGTCAAAGAAGAACACCAGCTTTGGCTTATCGAGGTCGCCCACCTCGGGCAGGTTCTCGAACAGCTCGGACAGCATCCACAGCAGGAATACGGCGTAAATGCGCGGCGCGTTCATCAGCTTGTCGGCAGCGAGGATGTTCACCACGCCTTTGCCTGCAGCATCGGTCTGAATCAGGTCGTCGATGTTCAGCATCGGCTCGCCGAAGAAATGCTCGCCGCCTTGTTCTTCAATCGCCAGCAGGCCGCGCTGGATGGCGCCGATGCTGGCGGCGCTGACGTTGCCGTAGCTGGTCTTGTAGTCGGCGGCATTGTCGCCCACGTGCTGCAGCATGGCGCGCAGGTCCTTGGTGTCGAGCAGCAGCAGGCCGTTATCGTCGGCGATCTTGAACACCAGCTGCAGCACGCCTTCCTGGGTATCGTTCAGGTTCAGCATGCGGGCCAGCAGGGTCGGGCCGAGGTCGGAAATCGTGGCGCGCACTGGATGCCCTTGTTCGCCGAACACGTCCCAGAAAGTGACCGGGCAGCCGGCCCATTGCGGGGTTTCCAGCTTCAGCGCTTCCAGGCGCTTAGCCATTTTCTCACCCAGCACGCCGGGTTTGGCCATGCCGGACAAGTCGCCCTTGATGTCGGCCATGAAGACCGGTACGCCGATGTTGGACAGCGACTGCGCAATGCGCTGCAGCGTGACCGTCTTGCCGGTGCCTGTCGCGCCGGTGATGCAACCGTGGCGGTTCACCAGGTTGGACAGCATGTCGAGGGAGAGGGTGTCGGTTTTGGCGATCGGCAGTGCGGTGCTCATATTGGGGCGGAATTTCTTGTTGATATGAAATTCCGATCATACATCATCGCATGCCGTTCACAAGTCACCGTGAAGTCAACCATGTTGTATGCCGTTACAAAGCGATATGTTTTTACCATCTGTCACGAGATATGATCCCTTGGCCAATCCGAAAAACTGCGCAAAATTTTCCAAGGAAACGGTCATGCAGAGTGGACTTAAAGAACGACTGAGAATGTTAGTTGGCGCAATGGGCGATGACGAATTTGAGCGATTCATGAGTGAACTCCTTCCTCGCATCTTTCCGGGCTTTGAAAACCTGGAACCATCGTTCAACTTTATTGGCAAAACCACGAAGGGGAAATGCGATGCTCACGTGTATCACGCAGGAGATGACACTTATACGGCAATAGTTTGCACAACCAGGCAGTCGGACATCCACACGAAGGTACTCGACGATATCCAAAAGCTAGCAGTAACGAAGTTCGCGTCAAAGATTCGTCGCGTTCTTCTATGCGTAAATACTCCTGTGAAGGATGAAGTTGAAGAGTACCGCGCAGCGTGCATTGACCACGGATGGGAGTTGGACGCCCTTTCTCTTGAGCGGATAACTCAGCACACGCTTGCTTTCGGCGACATTATCGAGGGCTATTTCGGAAGGCTTTTGGAGTATCGACAGGATTCGAACGCCCCAACAATTTCGCGCCGTTTCGACTGTGGCAGCCGCATCAAGGAAGCGCGTGAAGATCTGGCACTTTCCCCCTCTCAACTAATCGAGAAGATAGATTTTCCAAGCGAGAAGGAGTGGAAGGCGATTGAAGCCTCTGATCTCGAAGTGACCGAAAAGGTCATCGATCGGCTATGCAATTTGGGTGGCATTTCCAGCTCATGGCTTAAACACGGCATTTCACCTAAATATCCTTGTGAAACGATTTACGACTATCAGTCCGAGAAAATTTCTTCAATTGCATCCGAGTCTCCCGTCGCGTCTTACATGGCGATAGAGCCAGAAGGGATGGAGGTCTTGCTGATCGTGCGATATTCAGAATTTCGCTGGCAGGTTTTCCCTTTCGGATTCTCGATGAATTTTTGGGAATGGGTCGGCGATGAGCATCACATTCCGATCATTTTCAGATTGCTTGCGGAGGTAGATCGCTCACTCAATCATCCTTATAGTCGAGTGATTTCCAAAAGTCTGTTGAAAGAGTTTTACACCGGAACCAAACACCCTGCTCAGCTATTCAAACAAACGGGTGTCAATAATTATTGGTTTGATGACTTATTCGATCTGTACCATCGGTTCCCAATTGCCGAAGACAAGTACGCGCATTATGGAAACTGGTTTGTTCAACTGCAAGACTCATTCCGCCACTACGTGAAGCAAGATGCGATTTCGGGTGTTCGCCTTCGTGAGGATGTCTAACTGGGGAGGGGCGCACTAGGGCGTGCTTGCGCAGGGGGAAGGAGACGGCAGGAACAGGAGGTTCCTGCCGCGGATCGGAGGAGATCAGGAGTTCAGCGTGAACTCGGTGAAGGAGGCGTCGCTCGGGGATTTCAGTTCTTCTTCCTCGACCGGCGGAGGGGCTTCCATGCCGTGATTGAGCAGCCACAGCAAGTTGGTGGCCGAGTCGGCGTTGGCCAGCGCTTCATCCTTGGTGATCGCGCCTTCCATCACCAGCTTGTACAGCGCCTGTTCAAAGGACTGCGAGCCTGGCGACAGGGATTTTTCCAGCGCTTCCTTGATCGCGCCGATTTCGCCTTTTTCGATCAGGTCGGAAATGTAGCGGGTGTTGACCATGATCTCGACTGCTGGCGTGCGGGTGCCGCCGCCGGCCGAGCGGATCAGGCGCTGCGACACGATGGCCTTGACGGTCGAGGACAAATCCTGCAGCAGCGCAGGGCGGTTCTCGATCGGGTAGAAGGAAATGATACGGTTGAGCGCGTTGTACGAGTTGTTTGCGTGCAGGGTCGCCAGCACCAGGTGGCCCGACTGCGCGTAGGCCATTGCCGAAGCCATGGTCTCGCGGTCGCGGATCTCGCCGATCAGGATGCAGTCCGGCGCCTGGCGCATCGAATTGCGCAGCGCAGTGTAGAAATCCTTGGCATCGCTGCCGATTTCGCGCTGATTGACGATCGACTTCTTGTTGCGGAACAGGTATTCGATCGGGTCTTCCAGCGTCAGGATGTGGCCCGAGCGCAGTTCATTGCGGTGGTCCAGCATGGACGCGATGGTGGTCGACTTGCCGGAGCCGGTGGCGCCGACCAGCAGCACCAGGCCGCGTTTTTCCATGATCAGGTCAGCCAGCACCGGCGGCAGGCCCAGTTCGCCCAGCGGCGGAATGCTGGCCGGGACGAAACGGAAAACGGCGGAAATGCTGCCGCGCTGGCGGAAGGCCGACAGACGGAAGCGGCCCAGGTTGGGCACGGAGATACCCATGTTCAGCTCGTTGGACGTAGCCAGTTCTTCCAGCTGCTCGGGCGAGCAGACCTCAGCCAGCAGGGCTTCCAGGTTCTCGGGCTCGAGTTTTTGCTGGTTGATCGGGATCAGAAGACCGTTGATCTTCAGATGCACCGGCGAGCCTACGGCAAAAAACATGTCCGAGGCGTTTTTTTCCTTCATTAGCTGGAACAGGCGGTCCATAGCCATTTTTTGGGTATCTCCTTAATACGGTTATACGCCGCGCAGCAATTCGTTAATGCCTGTTTTGGCGCGGGTTTGTGCGTCAACGCGCTTGACGATGACGGCGCAGTACAGGCTGTACTTGCCATCAGCCGACGGCAGCGAGCCCGAAACCACGACCGAGCCAGCCGGCACACGGCCGTAGAATACCTCGCCAGTGGTGCGGTCGTAAATCTTGGTGGACTGGCCGATGTACACGCCCATCGAAATCACCGAGTTTTCTTCCACAATCACGCCTTCCACGATCTCGGAGCGGGCGCCGATGAAGCAGTTGTCTTCGATGATGGTCGGATTGGCTTGCATTGGCTCCAGCACGCCGCCGATGCCCACGCCGCCGGACAGGTGCACATTCTTGCCGATCTGGGCACAGGAACCCACGGTGGCCCAGGTGTCGACCATGGCGCCTTCGTCAACGTAGGCGCCGATGTTGACGTAGGAAGGCATCAGCACCACGTTCTTGCCGATGAACGAGCCGCGGCGCGCCACAGCTGGCGGCACTACGCGGAAGCCGCCTTTGGCGAAATCTTCGGCCGAGTAGTTGGCGAACTTGGTAGGAACCTTGTCGTAGAACTGCATGGTGCCGTCGGAAGGCATGACCACGTTGTTCTCCAGGCGGAAGGACAGCAGCACGGCCTTCTTGATCCACTGGTTGACCACCCAGGCGCCGTTTTCCTTCTGGGCTACGCGCAGCGAGCCGTTGTCCAGGCCAGCCAGCACGTGGTTGACGGCGTCGCGCACTTCGGCGCTGGCGTTGGACGGGTTGATCTCGGCGCGGTTGTCCCACGCGGTTTCAATGATTTGCTGGATGCTCATGATTTCTTCAGTTGTTGGCAGAATTGGACGATGCGGCGCGCCGCTTCCAGGCCTTCCTCGGTTTCGGCAACCAGCGCCATGCGGATGCGGTTGCGGCCCGGGTTGATGCCGTGGGCGTCGCGCGCCAGGTAGCTACCCGGCAGCACGGTAACATTGTACTCGGCGTGCAGGCGGCGGGCGAATTCGGTGTCGGAGAGGCCGGTGCGGGTCACGTCGGCCCACAAGTAGAAGCCGGCGTCCGGCATTTGCACGTCCAGCACTTCCTGGATAAGGGGCGTGATGGCGGCGAACTTGGCGCGGTATTGCGCTCGGTTTTCCTCGACATGGGTTTCGTCGGCCCAGGCAGCGACAGAGGCGGCCTGCACATGCGGGCCCATGGCGCTGCCGTGGTAGGTGCGGTACAGCAGGAATTTCTTCAGCACTTGCGCATCGCCGGCCACGAAACCGGAGCGCATGCCCGGCACGTTGGAGCGCTTGGACAGGCTGGAAAACACCACCAGGCGGGCATACGGCTCGCCTTCTTTGGTCAGGCCCAGGATATTGGCAGCCTGCATGGCGCCCAGCGGCGGCTCTTCGCCATGGTAGATCTCCGAGTAGCACTCGTCGGCGGCGATGATGAAGTTGTAACGTTCCGACAGCGCGAACAGGTGCTCCCAGTCGGTCAGCGTCAGCACGGCGCCGGTCGGGTTGCCCGGCGAGCAAAGATACAGCAGGCGCACGCGCTGCCAGACTTCTTCCGGCACGCTGTCGTAGTCCGGCGCGAAATTGCGGGCCGGGTCGGAATTGACGAAATACGGCTCGGCGCCGGCCAGGAATGCCGCGCCTTCATAAATCTGGTAAAACGGATTGGGGCACATCACCAGTGCGCCGGTATCGGGGGCGATCACGGTCTGTGCGAACGAGAACAGCGCCTCGCGCGAGCCGTTCACCGGCAGCACCTGGGTGGCGCGGTCCAGCGGCGGCAGGCCGTAGCGGCGCTCCAGCCAGGAGGCAATCGCATTGCGCAGCGCCTCGCTGCCGGCAGTCACCGGGTAGTTGGCCAGCCCGTCCAGGTGATCGATCAGGGCCTGGCGAATAAAGGCCGGGGTAGGGTGCTTCGGCTCGCCCATGCCAAGGCTGATCGGCTTGAAAGCGGGATTGGGCGTGCTGCCGGCGAAGAGCTGGCGCAGTTTTTCAAACGGGTAGGACTGCAGCTTGTCGAGATGTGGATTCATGGCACGTACGGCTGGTTGAACCATTGATTATAGCCGTACTGAGCAACAGTGGCGTTGCTGCAAAATTGACAACGGGATATGATCGATACATGGAAGCCACAACACCGGACCCGGGCTTGCTCCAGCAGGAGCCCGTGCGCGATGCCGCGGTGACGCGGCGGGTGGGCCAGTTGCGCCTGGTTGCAGGCCTGGTCCAGGGTGGGTTGTTGTATTTTTTGTATCGCGCGCAACAATCGGGCGGCTGGCCGGCCAATCACCCGGCCCTGTACCTGCCGCTGGTGCTGGCCGCGATCGTGCTGCCGGTTCTGCTGATATCGAGCCTGGGACACCTGGAACGGCGGCCATTGGCCCTGTGGTTGGGGACTGCCGCCGCCGTACTTGCCGTCGTTGGCATGCACGACGCATGGCGCAATGCCCTGGACCAGGCGCCCCTGCAGCGCCCATCCTTGCTGGTGATCCCGTTCTGCATGGGCTTTTTCTTCATCGCCCACAGCCTGGTGATGGCGGGGGCGCACGACCGGCGCTGGGTTGCGCAATACAGCACCTGCTTTGAAAGCGCCTGGAAGCTCGCCATCCAGCTATTGTTTTCCGCACTGTTTGTGCTTGGCGTGTGGCTGGTGATGTGGATGGGGGCAGCGCTGTTCGGGCTCCTGAAACTGAACTTCCTCGAACGGCTGTTGCTGCGCTCCTGGTTCTCGGTGCCGCTGGTGTGCGTGGCGTTTTCCAGCGCCATGCATACCACCGACGTGCGGCCCGCCATCGTGCGTGGCATCCGCAGCCTGCTGCTGGTGCTGAAGGCGTGGATCCTGCCCATTGCCGTGCTGCTGGTCGGCGGCTTCCTGGCTTCCTTGCCGTTCACCGGTCTGGAGGTATTGTGGCAAACGCGCCACGCCACTGCAGTGCTGCTGGCCAGTTGCGCGGTGCTGGTGGTGCTGGTCAATGCCGCTTTCCAGGCCGGCGACGCGGCCGCCGGCCTGGCGCGCAGCGTGCGCTTTGCCGCTCGCGTGGCCTGCTTCCTGTTGCCGCCGCTGGCAGTGCTGGGCATCTATGCGCTCGGCTTGCGGGTCGCCGATTATGGATGGACGCCTGACCGCGTCATCGCGGCGGCCTGCCTGGTGCTCGCATTGTCCTATGCCGGCGGCTATGTGCTGGCGGCCGCACGCCGCAGCGGGCCCTGGCTGGATGGGCTGCGCCAGGTGAATATTGCCGCTGCCTTCCTTGCGTTGGCGGTATCGCTGGCACTGTTCACGCCGGCCGCCGATCCGGCACGCATTTCGGTGGCCGACCAGGTGGCGCGGCTGGCGCGCGGCGCTACGCCCGCCAGCGAATTCGATTACGGCTTCCTGCGCTACCGAAGCGCGCGCTATGGCAGGGAGGCCTTGCAAACGCTGGCCGCCAGCGGCGCCGGCACGCAGCCCGATGCGGTGCGCAGGCTCGCCGCCAACGCCTTGAAAGAGCGTTACGAGGACCGGACGGCTGGCCATGCGCCTGCGCGGCCGCCGGCCGCCGCCAACCTGGCCGTATGGCCGAAAGGGGCACAGTTGCCGCCCGGTTTCCTGAAGCAGGACTGGTGGGCGAGCTGGCATCCTGCGGCCCCGCCGGGCTGCTTGCGCGGTATGGGCAGCCGCTGCGACGCCATCGTGCTTGACGGGGATGGCGACGGCAAGCCGGATGTACTGGTGCTGGGAGAAATTCGCGCCGATGGCGCTGCCTTGCTGTCCGAGCGGGACGGCCAATGGCGGGTGATAGGCCTGGCGCCAATGTCGCTTGCCGCTTGTCCCGGCTTGCAGGAGCGCTTGCGGGCGGGTGATTTCACCCTGGCCGCAGCAGGCCTGCGCGACATCGAAGTGGGCGGGCAGCGCATCGTCCTGACGCCCCAAGGACCTGCGGCGCTCGATTGCTCGGCCAGCGCATCGGCGCCTTCGCGCTAGGCCTCGCTCACGCCTTGGCTCTCCAGCAGCGCCTTCATGCGCCGCCAGTGCGAGCCGCGCCAGAACACACCCTTGCACACATCGCAAGTGAGGAATTCTTCGTGCGAAGCGCGCACGGAGGGTGGCAATTGCTCCGCTACTTCAGCCTTCGAAATCGCCCGCAAAGGCGCATTGCAAGCCAGGCAAAGCGTGAATGGCCGGGCACTGGCTGCCAGGTCCAGGCGCTGGAAGAGCTCGGCAAACTGCTCCGCAGGCTTCAAGGCGCGTACATAACAGCCGTGCGTGATCCCGCGCCGCTTCAGCAGCTCGCGATCGCGGGTGAGGGCAACGCGGCCCTCGTTTTCCGACAGCGAGGCCACAGTCGGATCGTCAATCCGGTTGTCGTACAGGGTATCGAAGCCCGCCATGCGCAGCAGCCGCGCCAGTCCGCCGAGGTGGGCGTCCGCCACAAAACGCACCTCGCGCAGCGGTTCGGCCCGCACGCGCAACAGCGGCCGCACATCGAATGCCTCGAATTTCGGATAGACCGCCACCCGGTCCCCATCGCACAGCAGGCGTTCGAAGCCGGACGACTCGCCGTTGACCAGGATCAGTTCAACCTCGGTATGCGGCACGCCGAGCGCCTCGATCATGTGCTTGGTAGTGGCGGCGCGGGCGCACGGCACCGTGAATTCAACCTTGCGGCGCTCGCGCGGCAGGAAATCGTTTAGTTCTTCGTAGAAACGGAAAGTGGCGCTGACCATACGCCAGTATAAATTCTTGGCGCCGGCTGTCGAATTCCGGCTGCGCCAAGCGTCGTCAGGGTAGTACAACCCCCGAAACAGGAGACGACCATGCAAAAGATTACCCCATGCCTGTGGTTCGACAACCAGGCCGAAGAAGCCGCCCGCTATTACGTTGGCATCTTCAAGAACAGCAGGATCACGGAAATCAGCCACTACACGGAGGCCGGCAAGGAAACCCACGGCCAGCCGGCCGGCAGCGTGCTGGCGGTCGGCTTTGAACTGAATGGCCAGCCTTTCGCTGCCTTGAACGGCGGACCGCTGTTCAAGTTCAACGAAGCGCTGTCGCTGCAGGTGCCATGCGATACCCAGGAAGAAATCGACTACTACTGGGACAAGCTGTGCAACGGCGGCGACCCGGCGGCCCAGGTGTGCGGCTGGCTCAAGGATAAATACGGCGTGAGCTGGCAAGTCTTCCCGCAGGAAGTGCAGAAAATGCTGCTCGACCCCGACCGCGAAAAGGCTGGCCGCGTGATGACCGCCATCATGACGATGAAGAAGATGGAACTGGCGGCGCTGCGCAAGGCCTATAACGGTTAGGCCGCTGCCGCACCGGCGCGCAACGGGCAGTCCTGCATTTGCGCGCCCAGGCGACGTGACAATTCGCCGCGCAATTCCTGCAGGCCGTCAATGCGGCGGTCGATTTCCGTCAGCTTGGCTTGCAGCGCCGTGCGCAGGGCCTCGGCCGTGGCCGTGCTGTCGCGGGCGGTCGCCGCCAGCAGCGGCAGGTCGGCTTCGATTTCCTGCAGCGTGAAACCCAAGGCCTGCGCCAGGCGGATATAGCGCAGCCAGTCCACCGCGTCCTCGGGATAGTCACGATAACCGTTGCCGCTGCGGCGTGCCGACAGCAAGCCGCGCTTCTCGTAATAGCGCAAGGTATCGCGGCTGAGGCCCGTCGCCTCGGCCAGTTCGCCGATCTGCATGCCGATACTCCCAAAAAGTGCTTGACCATGGAGTGTACTCCAAGGTTTAAGCTGCACGGCATGAAAACTTTAAATATCCGAAACCTGGTGCGCGCCAGCGCCACCTACGACCTGCTGCTCACAGCACCTTTTGCCACCCCATGGACCTTCGCCATCGCGCACGGCCAGCTCTCCGCGCTGAACCAGGCGCTTGGCGGGCCGCTGTTGCCGGCCTTCGGCGCCGTGCACCTCCTGTTCGCCGGCCTGATGGGCAGCCTGGTGCTGGTGTGGTCCTGGCTGCGGCTGCGCGATCCGCAGCCGCAATTCGCCACCTATGACGGCACCGCGCGTTTGCTGTTCAGCACCTGGTTCGCCTGGACGCTGGCCGGCGGCGGCCTGCCGCTGCTGTGGCTATTCCTCGTGCCTGAATTCGCGTGGGGTGTCGCCCAGTGGTATGCTGTTCCTCCGTTGAGCAAAAGGGGAGGGTGATATGCAAGCGCAACCTTTAATTGCGGTCAGCAACGTCGAGGCCAGCAGCCGCTGGTACCAGAAAACCCTCGGCCTGAAGAGCGGCCATGGCGGCAACGATTATGAGCAACTGCTGCACGACGGACGCATGGTGCTGCAGTTGCACCGCTGGGACGCCCACCACCATCCCCACATCGGCAATCCCGAGCAGCGGCCCTACGGCAACGGCGCGCTGCTGTGGTTCTGGACCGACGATTTCGACGATGCGGTCGACCGTGCCGCCGCAGCCGGCGCGACGGTGCTGGAAGGGCCGAAAGAAAACAGCAATGCGCAGCACAGGGAGTTGTGGCTGCGCGATCCGGAAGGGTATGTGGTCGTGCTGGCGGGGCCTTACGGCGACGTCGGCATGTAGTTACAGCCAGGTGTCGCGCGCCACGCGCAGCATGTTGCGGCCCAGGACTTGCTCGATCTCGCTGGGCGCCATGCCCAGCTTGCGCAACTCCAGCGGCAGCGACCTCCAGGCATAGATCGGCACGAAGGACGGCAAACGGCCGGCGCGATAGCCGGCCGACTCCGGCCACCACCAGGCAGGATTGAAGCCGCCGGGTGGCGTATCGTCCAGGTCTTTTTCCTTGAAACAGATGTCCAGGCCGACGCCTGCGTGCGCCACGCCCACCAGGTCCGCCACGTAGGCGATATGGCGCGCCACGTCGGCCGCCGTCGGTTGTTCACAGCCCAGGAACCAGGACAGGCCGGAGACGCACACCACGCCGCCCGTTGCAGCGCAGGCCTGGATCTGTTCATCGGTCACATTGCGCCCGTGCGGCGCCAGGGCAAACGGATTGGCATGGCTGAACACGACCGGCTTGCTGGATGCGGCCATGATCTCCAGGCTGCACAGGCGCCCGGTGTGGGAGCAATCGACAATGATGCCGGCGTCGTTGACCGCCTTCAGTACCCGGTGTCCCAACCGCGTCAGGCCGCGCGCCATGTCATGGCAGCCGTCGGCCACATTGTTGTTGCGGTTATAGGAGAACAGCATTTGGCGCACGCCCAGGCGGGCGTACACTTCGGCCATTTCGGGCTGCTCCATCAGCGGCATCGCGCCTTCCAGGTCGAAGCCGATGGCCAGCACGCCGTCAGCGGCCGCCTGGATCACTTCATCCACGCTCGATGCCAGCCGATAGCGGTCGGGATTGGCCGCGATGGTGGCGCGGTAGCCGGCAATGACCGACATCACCTGCGGCACCGGATTCATGTCGGCGCCCACATTGATCGACACGTAGTTCACGCCAGCGGAATGGAGCTGGCTAAGCGGCGAAAAGTCGGCCTGCGGATGCTGCGGCAGGCAAATGTGGGCGTCCCAGTTGATCATGCTTCTGAAAGTATTTGAAGTAATGTTGGTAGTTTGATAGCAAACGTATAGTCGCACGAAACCCGGTGCAAGGTATACTGCCGGCTTATCCACACGAAGCACACCATGACATTTACCAGCCTGGGCCTCGCGCCCGCACTGCTCAACGCCATCACCGAGACCGGCTACAGCACGCCCACCGCCATCCAGTCCGCCGCCATCCCGCCAGCCTTGCGCGGCGCCGACGTGCTGGGACAGGCGCAAACCGGTTCCGGCAAGACGGCCGCCTTCGCGTTGCCGCTGCTGAACGCCTTGCTGGCGTCGGAGCGTCCAGGCGCAGGGCAGCGCAAGCTGCATGCGCTGGTGCTGGCGCCGACGCGCGAACTGGCCGCCCAGGTTGGCGAAACCCTGCGCGGGCTGGCGTCCCACCTGCCGTCGCCGGTCAAGGTCGCGGTGGCCTTTGGCGGCGTCTCGATCAACCCGCAAATGATGGCGCTGCGCGGCGGGGCCGACATCATGGTTGCCACCCCTGGCCGCCTGCTCGACCTGGTCGAACACAATGCGCTCAAGCTCGATAGCACTGCGGTGCTGGTACTGGATGAAGCGGACAAGCTGCTGGATATGGGCTTTGCCGATGAAATCGGCCGCATCATGGCACTGCTGCCGGCGCGCCGCCAGAACCTGTTCTTCTCCGCCACCTTCCCGCCGGCGGTGCAAGAGCTGGCCGGTAAGCTGCTGCGCGAACCGGTGCGGGTCGCTACAATGGACCAAGCGGCGCACACCCCCGACATCACCCAGCGCGCGATTGAAGTCGACCAGGCGCAGCGCACCTCGCTGCTGCGCATCCTGCTGAAGGAAGAGGGCTGGCGCCAGGTGCTGGTGTTTGTCGCCACCAAATACGCCTCCGAGCATGTAGCCGACAAGCTGCGGCGCGGCGGCGTGGCGGCGGAAGCCTTCCATGGCGATTTCAGCCAGGGCGCGCGCACCTCGGTGCTGAACGATTTCCGCGAAGGCAAACTGAAAGTGCTGGTCGCCACCGACGTTGCCGCGCGCGGCATCGACATCGCCCAATTGCCGGTGGTGGTCAACTACGACCTGCCGCGCTCACCGGCCGAATACACGCACCGCATTGGCCGCACCGGCCGCGCCGGCGCCTCCGGCCTGGCAGTCAGCTTCATCACGCCCGACGCCGAACAGCATTTCCGCCTGATCGAAAAGCGCCAGAACGTCCGCGTCGCACGCGAACGCCTGGCCGGCTTCGAACCGACGACGGAAGCCAAGCCACTGCCACCCGGCGCGAACGACGGCACGGGCGGCATCAAGGGCAAGCGCAAGAGCAAAAAAGACAAACTCCGCGAAGCTGCCGCCAAAGCCGCCAGCTAACCGCCCGGCTCAGTTCGTGTCCCACCTGGGGTGTGACCCCACGGTGGGACACGGGCTCGGCTGTTATGGGGTGGTGGCGAGCTTGATGCGGCGGCGCAGGCGTTCGGCTTCGGCGCTTTCGCCGGCTTGTTCGGCGCGCTGCAGTTGCACGTTCAGCCACGCCAGCACGGCGCGGCGCCAGCCTTGGGCGGAGGCGGTGTTGATGGCGGTGGTCACCAGTTCTGGCGTGGCGCGGTTGGCGCGCATCAGGGTGCCGGCGGCGACCATGCGCGATAGCGGGTCGCCAATAGCTGCTGCGGCTGATGCGGCGGCGCTGTCGCTGGAGGCACCGGCCACCGCGCGTTGCGGCTCGGGCAGCAGGGCCACGTCGGATGGCGTGGCGCGTCCTGCCAGGTAGCGTGCGTAGGCCTGGTCGGCCGCCGAGGCATCGGGCTGCAGCGGCGTGAAGCCGGAACAGTCCTCGAATACCAGCGCTGCCACCTGCACTGCGCAACGCAGCAACTCGATCCTGATCGCCAGTGCCGGCTGGGCTGTGCTGCCCACCTGGTTGCGCGCCAGCCCGAACTCGCGCTCGGCCACTGCCGTCTTGCCCTCCATGTAGGCGGAGGTGGCGCGCTCGGTTGCGCCGGCGGCGTTCAGCTGCCAGTCCGGCACGCGCGGGCCGCTGCTGCAGGCGGTGAGCAGCGCGGCAGCCAGTGCTGCGGCGATTGTCGTCATTCTCATGGAAGCTTGATCTCCGGTTCGCTGCGCTTGAACGGCCATTTGCGGTTCAGCTCATTGATCATCTGTTCTACCTTGCGCAGGTTGGCGTCGACTTCGGCGCGCAGGGCGCTGAGGTCCTCGGTGGCGGCGCGCGTGTTGGCGCCGACGGCTTGCGCTTCGACCAGGACCGCATCCAGCTTCTTCAGCGAATTGCGCGCATCGGCCAGCAGGGCGTTCAACTGCTGCACCGCCGCCTGCGTGTCGTTGGCCAGGCCTTTGTCGCCGAACACGCGCTTGTCGGCGTTGCCCACCAGGCTGTCGGCCTTGACCACCAGCGAATTGGCGTTGCGCAGCAGTTCGCGCGCCTTCTGGTCTTCGCCTGCCAGCACGCCTATTGCACCGCCGGGGCCGTTCAGTTTTTCGGTCACGCCTTGCACATTGCGCAGGCTGGTGCCGAGCGCGGATTCTTCCGCGGTCAGCGCGGCCAGGTTGTTCAGCAAATCCTTGGCCGATTGCAGCAGGCGCGGGATTTCCGCTGCCATGTCGCCCACCAGCAGCGCGCGTTCGGCGTCGGGCGGCAGTGGCGGGTCGGCGGGAATGCCGGTGAAGGCGCGCAGCTTGGCGCCGCCCACCAGGCTCTTTTCCAGCGTGAAGATGCTGCTGGTGCGCAGCCAGTGGGCGTCCGTATTTGGCACGTCGACCAGGATCCGTGCCTTGCCGTCCGGCGCCAGCTCGATGCGCTGCACGCGGCCGATCGGGAAGCCGGCAAAGGTCACGTCCATGCCGACCGTCACGCCTTCCGAGTCGTCAGCCGTCAGCACCAGCCGTTGCGTCGGCTCGAAGGCCCCGCGGGCGTACATCAGGTACAGGATCGCGCCCAGCACCAGGGCGACCAGCAGCACCAGCAGGGCCATGGCTTTGGCTTCCGCGTTATGAATCGGGGCCGCTTCAGGCCCGGCATCAGGAGGAGTCGTTTCGCTCATATCGTCAATAATAATTACCCATCAGGGATGCTGCTTCCACCACCAGGATCACGGAGAACATGCGCACCATGTCGGCCAGCCCGTGCGCTACGCGGATGCGCCGTAACGGGCTGGAAGCGCCGGTGTAGTACGAGGATGCCAGTGGAATTACCGCCACTGCCAGGCTGAAAAATACAATCTTGAGCACCAGGATCAGGCACACGGCCGGATTGAATATCTGTCCCACCACGCGCGTGTAACCTGGCAGCGCCCATGGCGTGAAGCCGTACATCATCAGGTAGGCCAGCACCAGCGTTAGCAGGCAGCTGACGGCAGCCAGCATCCACACGGCAAACACGCCGGCGGCGGCGCGCGGGTAGAACTGGGTACGCAGGGCCGCGCGCGCATCGGGCGCATGGCCGGCCAGCCTTTGCTGGACGAATTCGACGCCGACCGGCAGGGTAGTGCGCAGCGCCACGAACAGGGCTGCCGTCAGCGGCACCAGCTCCAGCACCAGCACCCGCACCACCATCTCCAGCGCATAACGCGACAGGCCGTAGCTGGCAGAGGTGACCACGACGATACGGATGATGACAAGGCTGATCAGCGCGCACAGCACGGAGAACCAGGCCAGGTTCCCGGTGGTGGCAACCACGATCTGTTCGGACAGCATGCGCCGGTTGTCGCGCCGGTAGCTGGATGGCGCCATGGCGCGCGTCAGCAGCAGTGCGGCGAACTGCAGCAGCTGCCACCAGCTGGTCAGCCATGCGATTGCAGAGCGGTGAGCGTTCATGGTTGGCATACTAGCATTAAGGATAAGCTATGGTGTATCGTACTATGTTATGAAACTACTAAAACTGCTCCTGGCCGCGACCCTGGTGTGCTGCTCTTTTGTGGCCTCAGGCGCCCCCAATCCTGCCACGCTGCTGCCGCTTGATCCGCAGATCAGGACCGGCAAGCTGGCCAATGGCCTCACTTATTACATCCAGCCGAACCGCCGTCCGGAAAAGCGGGTGGAGCTGCGCCTGGTGGTCAAAGCCGGTTCCGTGCTGGAGGACGAGGACCAGCTCGGCCTGGCCCACTTCACCGAGCACATGGCCTTCAACGGCTCGACCCATTTCAAGCGCCATGAACTGATCTCGTGGCTGCAGTCGGTGGGCGTGAAGTTCGGCGCCGACCTGAATGCCTACACCAGCTTCGATGAAACGGTGTACATGCTGCCGATCCCGGTCGACAGGAAGGAAAACCTGGACAAGGGCTTGCTGGTGCTGGAAGACTGGGCGCAAGGCGTCACCTTCAACGATGCCGATATCGACAGTGAGCGCGGCATCGTCCTGGAGGAACTACGCCTGGGCAAAGGCGCGACCGACCGCATGAACAAGGTGCTGCTGCCGAAGGCCTTCAACGGTTCGCTGTACGCGAGCCGGCTGCCGATCGGCAAGGAAGAAGTCCTGAAGTCCTTCAAGCCGGATGCGATCCGCCGCTTCTACAGGGACTGGTACCGTCCCGACCTGATGGCGGTGATCGTGGTGGGCGATGTCGACCCGCAGGAGGCCGAGCGCCTGGTCACCAGCCACTTCTCGAAACTGGTGAATCCCGCCAAGCCGCGCCCGCGCACCTATCCGCCGATCCCTGAGCGCAAGGAGTCGGAAGCCATCGTGATCACCGACCGCGAAGCGCCGTCCAACCTGGTGACGATCCGCTATCCCTTCCTGGAGCGGGCCGAGTCCAGGACGATCGGCGAGTACCGCGCCCACATGGTGGAGTTGCTGTCGGCCGGGATGCTGAGCCAGCGCATCGCCGAACTGTCGCAGCAAACCAATCCGCCTTTCCTGCAAGGCTACAGCAATATGACCAAGACGGTGCATGGCTACCAGGCTTTCGTGTCCAGCGCAGTGGTTGGCAAGGCGGGCGCATTGCCTGCCGCGCGTGCCCTGGTGGAGGAAGGCGAACGTGTGCGCCAGCTTGGCTTCAGCGCGGCGGAACTTGAGCGCGCGAAGAAGAACACGATGCGTTTCATCGAAAACCTGTACAACGAGCGTGACAAGACCGAGTCCGCCGCCTACGTGAGCGAGTTCACCCGCCATTTCCTCGATGGCGAATCGATGCCGGGCATCGAGAACGAATACAGCTATTACAAGGACCTGCTGCCCGGCATAACGCTGGAAGAGGTCAACGCCCAGGTGCGCAGCGCGATCCCGGTCGGGCAGAAGAAGCTGGTGATCTTCATGGGCAACGACAAGTCGGGCACAGTGGTGCCTGAGGCAAACCGATTGCTGGCCACTGTGGAGGAAGCGGAAAAGGCCACCGTGTCGGCGCATGAGGAAAAGGCGCTGGCCGCCAGCCTGATGGCGCAGCGGCCCAAGGCCGGCCGTATCGTCAAGGAAACGGCCGACAAGCTGCTTGGCACCACCGAGCTGTTGCTGTCGAACGGCGTAAAGGTCGTGCTGAAACCGACCGATTTCAAGAACGACCAGGTGCTGATGTCTTCCAGCCGTTTCGGCGGGCAGTCGCTGGCGGAGGAGGGCGACATTGTCAATGCGCGCTATGCCACCGTCATCCTTGCCAGCATGGGCGTCGGTGCTTATGCCCCGGTGGACCTGCAGAAGATCCTGGCCGGCAAAAGTGTGCGTTCGGCCTTTGCCATCGGCAGCGTGACGGAAGGCTTTGCCGGCGGTTCCAGCAGCGACGACGTGGAAACCATGCTGCAGCTGGCCTACCTGCAAATGACGCAGCCGCGGCGCGACCAGGCGCTGTTCGACGTCTTCATCGACAAGCAGCAGGAGCAGGCGCGCAACGCCCAGGCGCGCCCGGAGGCGGTGCTGACCGATACCATGCGCACCACGATGTATGGCAACCATCCGCGCGTGGCCTTGACGCCGCGTCCTGAAGAACTGGACGGCATCCGGCTTGAGCGTGTGATGGCGCTGCAGAAGGAGCGCGTGTCCAGTGCATACGGCATGACCTTCTTCTTCGTCGGCAGTTTTGACGTGGCGAAGATCAAGCCCTTGCTGGCGACCTACCTGGGCGGCCTGCCGGCTGGGAAAGTGCCGACCGAGTACAGGGACCGCCATGTGCGCCCGGTGCGCGGCGTGGTGAAGAAGGAAGTGCGCCGTGGGCGTGAGCCAAAGAGCCAGGTCAGCATCGCGTTTGCCGGCGAGGCCGGTTTCAGTGAGCTCGAGCAGATGCGCCTGCGCGCCCTGATCGAGATCATGCAGCTCAAGCTGACGGAAGCCTTGCGTGAGCAACGCGGCCTGGTCTACACCGCCAACATCAATGGCGGCATGGTGCGCCACCCTTACGCCAACTACACCATCAATATCGGCTTGCCGACCGCACCGGAAAACGTGGACAAGGCGATCGAAGCCACCTTTGCCGAAGTGCGCAAGGTGCAGGAGAAGGGCCCGGAGGAGGTGGACCTGGCCAAGGTCAAGGAAAACTGGAGCAGCAACTACCGCAAGGGACTGCGCGAGAATGGCTGGTGGCTGGTCAGCCTGCAGCAGTCGCTGGTCAACAAGACCGACCCCAGGCTGCTGCTGCGCCAGAACGAAATGATCGCCAGCTTGACCGTGGCGGACGTGCAAGCCGCTGCCAAGCGCTACTTCGACTTCAATAATTACGTGCAGGTGGTGATGCATCCGGCCGAGAACAAGCCAGAGGCCAAGCCGGACGCAAAGACGGACGCAAAGCCGGAAGCCCCGGCCGAAGCTGCTAAACTGCCGGACTGATTGTGATTGTTGGTTGTTTTAAATGCATGGTTTTCGTCCCGACCTGGCGCGCTGGCGCCAGCTGCCATCGCCTGCCTGGCTGGTGTGCCTGCTCGATGGTGTGCCCGTGCTGGCAGCGCCAGGCGGGGTGTGGCGCCTGTTTGAGGTAGGCTGCGACAGCTTCGCCGCCTACCGGTCCGGCCATATCCCGGGCGCCGGTTATATCGACACCAACCGGCTCGAACGGCAGCCGCTGTGGAACAAGGTATCCGACGAAGCCTTGCTGGCGCTGCTGCTGGAAAACGGCATCCGCCACGACACGACCGTCATCCTCTACGGCCGCAACTCGCTGGCCGCAGCCCGCGCCGCCCACCTGATGCTGTATGCCGGCGTGGCCGACGTGCGCCTGCTCGATGGCGGCTTGGATGGCTGGTTGCGTGCCGGCCATGGCCTGGAACAGGGCGCCTGCCCGGTGCCCCAGGCTGCGGACTCCTTTGGTGCCGCCTTTCCGGCGCGCCCCGACTTCCTGATCGACACGGAACAGGCGCGCGAACTGCTGCAGCAGCCGGACGGCGCCCTGGTCAGCATCCGCACCTGGCAGGAACACGTCGGCGCCACGTCCGGCTACAGCTATATCGATGCGCGCGGCGACATTCCCGGAGCGCGCTGGGGCCGCGCCGGCAACGATGGCGATGTGCACAGCATGAGCGAATACCAGCATGCTGACGGGACGATGAAGCCTTCGGCGGAAATCAGCGCGCTATGGCGCCAGGCAGGGATCGAGCCCGGCCAGCGCACCGCTTTCTATTGCGGCACCGGCTGGCGGGCTTCGCTGGCATTTTTCTATGCCTGGTTGATGGACTGGGAACGCATCAGCGTGTACGACGGCGGCTGGTGCGAGTGGAGCCGGGTCAATCCGCCTGCATCATGTAGCGGATCGCGGCCTTAAGCTGTGCGGCATCGAGCTCCGGCTTGCCGCCGCGGGCCGGCATCGCGCCAACCCCTTGCACTGCGTTGCGCACCAGGCCATCCAGGCCGCCGGCACGTGCCATGCGCAGCTGCCACTCCTTGCTGTCGCCAAGCTTGGGCGAACTCACCATCACATTCTCGCTGGCGTGGCAGGCAATGCAGACCGCTTCATACACTTCCCGGCCAATTTGCCGGTCCTGGCGCTGGGCCAGGGCCGGCACGCTGGCCAGCAGCCCGCAGGCTGCCAGCAGGGCGGTGGCCAGCCGCATGATTACTTCTTGCCTTCCTTGGCGTTGAACATTTCCTTGGCGTAGACGATGCCCAGGCCATAGCCGCCGCCGTGTTCAGAAGCGATCTTCATGACAGGAGCGTAGGTTTCGCCGCGTGCCCAGTCGCGCTGCAGTTCCAGCATGTACTGCAGCCAGGTCACAGGACGCGCGCCGGCTTGCACCATGCGCTGCACGGCCATGTCGTGCGCTTCCTTGCTCACGCCACCCGAAGCATCGGTCACGATGTACACCTCATAGCCCTGGTCGAGGGCCGACAGCACCGGCTGTACCAGGCATACCTCGGTCCACAGCGCGGCCATCACGACTTTCTTGTTGCCGGTCTTTTGCACGGCATCGACGACGCGCTGGTCTTCCCACGTGTTCATGGTGGTGCGGTCGATCGGGGTCTGCTCAGGGAAGACCGCTTGCAGTTCCGGGAAGATCGGGCCGCTGAAGGACTTGGCTGCGACGGTGGTGAGGATGGTTGGCACCTTGAAGGTCTTGGCTGCCTTGGCCAGGCCGGTCACGTTGTTGCGCAGTTCTGCGATGTCGATGGAGCGGGTTGCGAAAGCCATTTGCGGCTGGTGGTCGATCAGTACCAGGGTGTGGTTCTTTGGCGTGAGCAGTTGTTCGGCAGGCGGTGCGGCATGGGCGCTGGCGCTGAAGGCGAGGATCACTGGCAGTGCTGCTTTGATCAGGGATTTGAAGTTCATGGTGTGCTCCTTTGATGTGGGGTTGCGATGGAGTGAACTTTAATAAATCCGGATTCCGTAATAAACTGGTGAATGTGCAAATGATATTTACGCAAAATGGAACAATATGACCTGACCGACCTGCGCGCTTTCATCACCGTGGTGGAGAGCGGCAGCTTTGTGCGGGCAGCGGAGCAGCTTGCGGTCAGCACGGCCGCCATCAGCCGCCGCATCGTCACGCTGGAGACGGCGCTGGGCACCCAGCTGATTACCCGTACCACGCGGCGCAACGACATCACCGACGCCGGCCGCGCCTTCTACGCCGATGCACAGGCCGTGTTCCAGCTGCTGGACGAAGCCCAGGAACGCGTGCGCCAGGGGCAGGACAGCGCCAGCGGCACCTTGCGCGTGGCCGCGCCGCTCAGTTTCGGCATCCAGAAGGTGGCGCCTGTGCTGCCGGCTTTCATGCAGCGACATCCTGAACTGAAAGTCCAGTTGCTGCTGGAGGATCGCACCACGGACCTGCATGCGGAGGCCATCGATGTCGCGCTGCGCATCGGCTTCCTGCGCGATTCCTCGCTGGTGGCGGCCAGGATTGGCACCGTCGGCCGTGTGTTTGCCGCATCGCCCGCTTACTTGCGGCGTGCCGGCAGGCCGAAGACGCTGGCGGGTCTGCGCGGCCACTCGGTGTTAAATTACAGCTTGCTGAGCGTGCGCGAAGAGTGGGGACGCCTGATCGGTGACCCGGGCGAGCAGCTCGACCTGAAAGTGCCGCTGGCGGCCAATAATGCGGAAGCGCTGGCCGAATGCGCGATACAGGGCATGGGCATCGTGCTGCTGCCGGAATTCGTGCTGGCGCCGGCGCTGGCCGATGGGCGCCTGGTGCAGTTGCTGGCGGACGCCAGTCCCGAGCCTTTCGGCCTGTTCGCGGTGCGTCCTTCGCGCCAGTTCACGCCGGCGCGGCTGCGGCTGTTCATCGATTATTTGCGGGAGTGCGGTTTCTGAAGGAGGTGCAGCATGGAACACCTGCCAGGCCCCACCGGGTTGCCGCTGTTGGGAAATGTTGGAATCGATACGGCCCATTTCCACCAGCAACTGGAGGAGTGGGCGCGCGAGCATGGCCCGATTTACCGCATGCGCCTGATGGACCGGCGCTTCATCGTCACCAGCCGGCGTGCCGATATCGCGCGGATCCTGCACGACCGCCCGGAGCAGTGGCGGCGTTCGCGCCGGGTGGCCAGCATCCTTGAAGAGGCGGCGGCCGTCGGCGTGTTCGCGGCCGAGGGCGAGGAGTGGCGCCGCCAGCGCAAGCTGGTGATGCATGCGCTGACGCCGGAGGTCATCAACCGCTTCCATCCCACATTGTCGGCCATGTCCGAGCGCCTGCGCCTGCGCTGGCAGGTGGCGGCGGAAGCAGGGCAGCCGCAACGCTTGCTGCGCGACCTGAAAGCCTTTGCACTCGATGTGGCAATCGGCATGGCGATGGGGCAGGACCAGGACATGGTGCTGCATGAGGACAATCCGCTGCAGCAGGATATCGAATTCGTGTTCACCCAGGTTGCGCGCCGGCTGGTGGCGCCAGTTGCTTACTGGCGCAAGGTCAAGCTGCCTTCCGACCGCGCCACCGAGGCCGCCGGCCTGCGCATCCGCGACGCGGTTGACGGTTTCGTGGCCGACGCGCGCGCCCGCATGGCAGCCCATCCCGCGCTGTACGACAAGCCTGGCAACCTGCTGGAAGCCATGCTGGCGGCGGCAGACATTCCGGGTTCCGGCATCAGCGACGAAACGGTGCGCGCCAATGCCATCATCATGGTGTTTGCCGGCGAGGACACCACGGCCAACACCATCGCCTGGCTGCTCTACCTGTTGTCGCGCAATCCGCAAGCCGCAGCGCGCCTGGCCGAAGAAGCCGACGCCTCGTCCGGCGCCGAACAAATGCCTTACCTCGACGCCTGCGTGCAGGAGTCCATGCGGCTCAAGCCAGTGGCGCCGATCCTGGGTGCGGAGGCGGTGCAGGACGTTGCGCTGGATGGCGTGCAGGTGCCGGCCGGCACTGTGGCCTTCATGCTGCTGCGCCATTCGTTCGCGCGCGAAGTTCCGCTGCCGGATGGCGCCGAGTTCCGCCCGGAGCGCTGGCTCGATCCCGCCTTGAGGGAACAACTTGAAGACCCCGCCCGCAAGATGGTGCCCTTTGGCGGCGGCCCACGTTTCTGCCCGGGGCGCTACCTGGCCATGAGCGAGATCCGCACGCTGATGTCGATGGTGGCGCGCAGTTTCACTATCGAGGCCACGCCGGGTGCGCCGCCGGTCGAGGAGGTCTTCACTGTCACCATGACGCCAAGCGCGCTGCCGGTGCTTTTAAGGCCACGCCGCCTGTGATAGCCTTGCAAGCATACCAACATTAACAATGAGGGCAGCATGCTGAAAAAGATGTCGATGGGCTTGATCCTGGTGATTGTCGTTATCCTCGGCCTGGCCCTGACGCAGCCGGACAGTTTCAAGGTGCAGCGCAGCGCCACCATCAAGGCCCCGCCGGAAAAAGTCATGGGCTACCTGAATGACTTCCACCAATGGCCGGCCTGGTCGCCGTGGGAGAAAAAGGATCCGAATATGCAGCGCACTTTCGAAGGCGCGGCAAGCGGCAAGGGTGCGGTCTATGCCTGGAACGGCAATGGTGAAGTGGGGCAGGGCCGCATGGAAATCATCGAGAACGACGTGCCCGCCCATCTCGCCATCAAGCTCGATTTCATCAAGCCTTTCGCTTCCTCCAATCGCGCCGAATTTGCGCTGCAGCCGCAAGGGGGCTCCACCGTGGTGACCTGGACCATGACTGGCCCAAGCCTGTTCGTGACCAAGGTGATGGGGGTGTTCTTCAGCATGGACAAGATGATCGGCAAGGACTTCGAGCAGGGCCTGGCACAGTTGAAGGAAGTCGCGGAAAAGTGACGGCAACAGGAAAGTACAAATAGTCCAACGGGGCTATACTGAGGCTAATCACTCCGCCGGGGACTGCCATGAAACCGATCCTGTTGTTTGCCGCAGCCCTGCTGGCTGCCCAGAGTGCGCTGGCAGGCCCGTTGCGCAACGACCACCCCATCGTTGGCACCTGGCGTTTCGAATTGCCCGATGGTTCATGCCACGAGATGTACCGCATCCGCGCCGACGGCTCGGCCCTGATCACCAGTGCTGCTGAGATAGCGGAATCGGAATTCGAGATCGACGACCAGCCCGACAACGATGGCTTTTACCAGTCCAACGACAAGATCGTGAAAGACAACGGCAAGCAGGATTGCACCGGCGAGATCACCCAGGTTGGACACGTCATCCAGTCCTTCATCGTGTTCCATCCATCGAACAATATGTTCCTCATGTGCCAGCGGCGCGACATGGCCAGCTGCATCGGCCCCTTCGTCCGCGTGCGCGGCACGGAAATCTAACGCCCCGCTGCGCGCCATGCGCCAGGATTCATGCCCGACCACTCGCGGAAGGCATGGGTGAAGGCGCTTTGCTCCTGGTAGCCAAGCAGGAAAGCAATATCGACCAGCGACAGGCCGGGTTGGCGCAAGTAGTCGCGCGCCAGTGCAAAGCGCGCATCGTCCAGCACCTGCTGGAAGCTGGAGCCTGCATCGGCCAGCTTGCGCTGCAGGGTGCGCGGAGCCAGTCCCAGGTCTTCCGCCACGCTGGCAACCCGCGCCTGGCCCTGCGACAACCGGCGCACGATCGCTTCATTTACCTGTGCCACGATGCCCGTATTGGCCGGTGCGGCACGCTGCTTGAGGAGTTGTTCCGCATGCTGCTGCAGCACCGGATACAGGCTCACATCCGCATTCGGAACCGGCCACGCCAGCAGGGAGGCTTCAAATTGCGCCACATTGGACATGGCGTTGAAGCGGGGCAGGGCGCCGAACACGCGCATGTATTCCGTGTGGCCGGCCGGGTCGCCGCCATCGTGCATCAGCGACAGTTCGGCCGGCGGCAGCGTGGTGCCGGCCAGCCAGTTGCCGAAAACGCGGATGCCGGCAAACACGCTGTCTGCCAGGTGGCGGTACTGTGCCGGGTAGTTCGAGTGCCAGGTGTAGTCGGCCAGGGCGCCGTGGATCTGCAGCGTGGAGCGCCCAAGGTCGTGCGCCAGCTGTTCATAGCGCATGGTCTGCTCGAAGGCCTGGCCGAAATCGCGGCAGCTGAGCAGGATCAGGCCATATACCGTGTACGTGCCCAGCTTGACGCGCTCGCCCACATGCAGGCCGAAATGCGGGTCATCGGCCAGCCTGGCGGCGATATCGAGCAGTTTCACGTAGCTGTCGGCCGGCAGTGCTTCCGGCAGCGGCTCCAGGCTGCCGGCTGGCAGGCCGGCAGCCTGTTCCAGCGCCTGTGCGGTGACCCCGCGCGCTGCCGCCGCCTCCAGCATCGGTTGCAGGTAGGAGCCCGCAACGCGAGCAAGCTTGGCATGATCGAACAATTCGGCTGGCATGAAAACGCAAGACTGGCGGGTGGCAATGGATTAAGCTTTATTGAGCAAAGTATAACAAGGGATTGCATATGAAACGATGGAACGGTTGGGGCGAGGAGACGGTCGAGTACCCGCTGCATGACGATGCGCTGGCTTTCCTGGCCAGCCGCATTGGCCCTGGCAAACCAGTACAGGATGCCAGCTTCGACGCAGCCTGCGCCTCGCTTGCGGCATCGCGCCTGCCCGCGCACCCCCTGGTCGATGCGACGCCCGCTACCCGCCTGCGCAATGCGCTGGGCCAAAGCCTGCCTGACTGGCTCAAGCTGCGCTACGGCCGCATCGGCAGTGCGCCGGACGGCGTGGCCTACCCGGAAAGCTCGCAGCAGGTGCGCGAGCTGATTGGCTATGCGCAGCGCCATGGCGTGTCGCTGATTCCGCAGGGTGGCGGCACCAGCGTGGCGGGCCACCTGACCGCGCCGGCCGGCGACAAGCCCGTGCTGGCGGTGAACATGACGCGCATGGGGCGCCTGTACCATCTGGACAAGCAGTCGCAACTCGCCACCTTCGGCGCAGGCGTGCTTGGCCCGGACCTGGAAGCCCAGTTGCGCGCCCACGGCTACATGCTGGGCCATTTCCCGCAGTCGTTCGAATATTCCACACTGGGCGGCTGGGTCGTCACCCGTTCGTCCGGCCAGCAGTCCTTGCGCTACGGCCGCATCGAGCAGATGTTTGCGGGCGGCGTGGTGGAAACCCCGCAAGGGCGGCTGGACATCCAGACTTTCCCGGCATCCGCAGCGGGCACCGACCTGCGCGAGATTGTGCTCGGTTCCGAAGGCCGCATGGGCATCCTGACCGAAGCTACGGTGCGGGTGAGCGCGGTGCCGGAGTATGAAGCCTTCCACGCCATCTTCTTCCCGGACTGGGAGCATGCCGAAGAAGCCGTGCGCGCGCTGGCACAGGCGCGCGGGGGCCTGTCGATGCTGCGCCTGTCGAACCCATTGGAGACCGTAACCATGCTGGCGTTGGCCGGCCACAAGCGGTTGATCGGGCTGCTGGAAGGCTGGCTGAAGCTGCGCGGCTGCGGCGAAGGCAAATGCATGCTGATGATCGGCGCCAGCGGCCCGCGCACGCAGGCCCGCGCCGCCTTGCGTACTGCCATTGCGACCTGCCGCAGCTTCGATGGCGTGCACGTCGGACGCCGCATGGGCGACAAGTGGAAGGAAGGCCGCTTCCGCAATGTCTACCTGCGCAACGCCGCCTGGAAACAAGGCTATGTGATCGATACGGTGGAAACGGCGGTCGACTGGCCGCGCGTTGCGCCGATGATGCGCGCGGTCGAAGCGGCAGCGACTGCGGCGCTGGGCGGCATGGGGGAGAAGGTTCATACCTATACCCACCTGTCGCACCTCTACGCGCAGGGCGCCAGCGTGTATACGACCTTCGTGTACCGCCTCGGCGGCGACTACGAAACGGATATGGCGCGTTGGCGTGCGCTCAAGCATGCGGTCAGCATGGCGATTGTCGACAACGGCGGTACGATCAGCCACCAGCATGGCGTTGGCAGCGACCATGCGCCTTACCTCCAGGCGGAAAAAGGCGCGGCGGGCATCGCCGCCATGCAGGCGCTGTTCTCGCACTTCGACCCGCAAGGCATCATGAATCCGGGCAAGCTGCTGCCGGCAGGGCAGGCAGCATGAAGCCGGCAGCGGGCCAGGCTGGCGTGGGCAGTGCGCTGCACTGGATGCCGGGCGGCCGGGCGCAGGCGGCCGGCTTGCTGGCGCAGGAGTGGGACTTGCTGGTGATCGGTGGCGGCATTACCGGCGCCGGCATCCTGCTCGAAGCATCGCGGCGGGGCTTGCGCGCCTTGCTGGTCGAGCAGCGCGATTTCGCCTGGGGCACGTCGAGCCGATCGTCCAAACTGGTGCACGGGGGCTTGCGCTACCTGAAGGAAGGACAATTCGGGCTGACTCGCGAGTCGGTCCATGAACGCGATGCGCTGCTGCGCGATGCACCGGGACTGGTCGAACCGCTGGGATTCGCTTTTGGCGACTATGTTGGCCGCAAACCGGGGCGCCGCGCTTTCCTGCTGGGACTCGCGATCTATGACCGCATGGCCGGGAAACGCGCGCGCCACTATTTCGGCGCGCAGGAATTCCTGGCAATGGCGCCGCATATTCGCACCGAAGGGCTGCAGGGCGGCATCTGCTACCAGGACGCCCGTACCGACGATGCACGCCTGGTCATGCGCGTGTTGCAGGAGGCGCAGTCGCATGGCGGCTTCGCCCTCAATTACTGCGCGGTGCATTCCTTGCTGCGCGATGCCGCCCAGGCGGCAGGAGTGCGCGCCGGACGCGTAAAGGGTGCACTGGTGCGCTGCGCGATCAGCGGCGAGATGCACGAGGTGCGTGCCAGGCTGGTGGTGAACGCCACCGGCGCCTGGGCCGACCGCCTGCACGACAAGCCCGCCGCGCGGTTGCGGCCTCTGCGTGGCAGCCACGTCGTGCTTCCGGCGTGGCGCCTTCCGCTGGCGCAGGCGATCAGTTTGATGCACCCGCATGACGGCCGCCCGGTATTCGCCTTCCCATGGGAGGGCGTCACCATCGTCGGCACAACGGACGTCGACCACCGCAGCGACCTGCAACAGGAAGCCGCCATCACGCAGGAAGAAACCGACTACCTGATGGCTGCCCTGCACGACCAGTTCCCCACGCTCTCCATCACCGAAGCCGACGTGCTGGCAACCTACGCCGGCGTGCGCCCGGTGATCGACACCGGCAAGGCTGATCCCTCCAAAGAAGCCCGCGACCACGTTCTGTGGCAGCAGGAGGGACTATTGACCGTCACCGGCGGCAAACTCACCACCTTCCGCGCCATCGCGCTGGACGTGCTGCGCCACGCTGCGCCGCAACTGCCGCACTGGCATGCCAACCTCGCGCCGAACGCCATTTTCGCGCCGCCGGCCGGCAGCGCCGGCAGGTCGCGCCACCTGCCGCCAGGCCAGGACAGCCGCCTGCGGGGCCGCTACGGCATGCAAGCGGAGTCCCTGGTCGCCGCCGCACAGGAAGGAGAACTCGAAGAAATACCCGGCACCGAAACCCTGTGGGCACAGCTGCGCTGGGCAGCGCGCCACGAATCCGTGCAACGCCTGGAAGACCTGATGCTGCGCCGCAGCCGCCTGGGCATCCAGCTCGCCAACGGCGGGGCGGCAGTGCTGGCGCGCGTGCGCAGCATCTGCCAGCCGGAACTGGGCTGGGACGACCAGCGCTGGGCTGCCGAAGAAGCGGCATATCTGGCATTATGCCGGTCAAACTACAGCCTGCCGAAAGCACGCGAATGAGCCAATACCTTCTCTCCATCGACAACGGCACGCAAAGCGTTCGCGCGCTGCTGTTCGACCTGCAGGGCAACCTGGTCGCCAAGACCCAGGTACACCTGCAGCCTGCCTACTATTCCGAGCAACCCGGCTGGGCCGAACACAAGGCCGAAGGCTATTGGGACGCCGTGTGCGCCGCCTGCCAGCGCCTGTGGACCGTCACCGACATTCCACGCAGCGCCATCGCCGGCGTGGCTGTCACCACCCAGCGCGGCACCGTTGTTGCCGTCGACAGCGAAGGCAAGCCGCTGCGCGCCGCCATCACCTGGCTGGACCAGCGCCGCACCGAACAAGTACCGCCAATCGGCCCATTGTGGAGCGCCGCCTTCAAGCTGGCCGGCGTGGACGGCACGATCGACTACTTCCGCCGCGAAGCGGAAGTGAACTGGATCAAGGCCCATCAGCCTGGCGTGTGGGAGCGCACGCACAAATTCCTGCTGCTATCTGGTTACCTGAATCACTGCCTGAGCGGCCGCTTTGCCGACTCCACGGGCTCGCAGGTCGCCTACATGCCGTTCGACTACAAGCGCCACGCCTGGGCCGGTGCGCGCGACTGGAAATGGCAGGCGCTGGCCGTGCGGCCCGACCAGTTGCCCGAGCTGCTGCAGCCGGGCGAAGTGATTGGGGCCATCAGTGCGACCGCCGCAGCCGCCACCGGCATACCGGAGGGCGTGCCGCTGGTTGCCGCCGCCGCCGACAAAGCCTGCGAAGTGATCGGCGCCGGCGGCCTCGAGCCGCACATTGGCTGCCTCAGTTACGGCACCACCGCCACCATCAACACCACCACCAGCAAATACGTTGAAGTCACGCCCTTCATACCGCCATATCCGGCGGCCATTCCGGGCGCCTACAGCACCGAAGTGCAGATTTTCCGCGGCTACTGGATGGTCAACTGGTTCAAGGAGCAGTTCGGCCACCTTGAGCAATCGGCCGCGGTGGAGCAGGGCATGCCGCCGGAAGCGCTGTTTGACCTCTTGGTGAACGAAGTGCCGCCTGGCTCGATGGGCCTGATGCTGCAGCCGTACTGGAGTCCCGGCATCAAGGTGCCCGGACCGGAAGCGAAAGGCGCCATGATCGGATTCGGCGACGTGCACACGCGCGCCCACATGTACCGCGCGATCCTGGAAGGCCTGGCCTACGCGCTGCGTGAAGGCCGCGAGCGCATCGAAAAGCGCAGCGGCACGAAGATCACGGAATTGCGCGTGGCCGGGGGCGGCTCGCAGAGCGACGCAGCCATGCAGCTCACGGCCGACATCTTCGGCCTGCCCGCAGCGCGCGCCCACGTGTACGAAACCAGTGGCCTGGGCGCCGCCATTGCCATTGCGGCCGGCCTCGGCCTGCACAAGGACTTCCACGCCGCCATCAACGCCATGACGCGCAAAGGCCGCGTATTCCAGCCCGACCCAGCGCACCGCAAGACCTACGACCAGCTCTACCACCGCGTCTACCTGAAAATGTACAAGCGACTGCAACCGATGTACGCCGAAATCGCCGAAATCACCGGCTACCCCGAAAAGCTATAAAGAAATGTCCGATTGCCGGAGCTGACCCCGACTTTCAAGTTAGCGTTTGGCAAGGGCGGCGCGGGCGGCTTCGATGGCGGTGGTCGGCGGGCGGGTGGCGCGCACCTGGTTGCGGCCGTCTTCTTTGGCGGCGTACATGGCGCGGTCGGCGGCGACGAACAGCGATTCGATGTTGTCGGTCGGCGTCGGGCACAGCGTCGCGACGCCGATGCTGACCGTGATGTGCGGCGAGGTCGCGGAGCGCGGATGGGGAATGTGCAGCGATTCCACATGGGTGCGGATCGATTCGGCCATCTGGAAGGCGGCGTCGGCGTCGGTTTCGGCAAACAGCAGCACGAATTCTTCGCCGCCGTAGCGCGCCGCCAGGTCGGTCACGCGCAAGGCGTGTGCGCTGATGGCCTGCGCTACCTGCTGCAGGCAGACGTCGCCCTGGGCGTGGCCCAGCGTGTCGTTGTACAGCTTGAAGTGGTCGACGTCGAGCACCACCAGCGACAGCGGCGCGCCGGTGCGCATGGCGCGCTGCCATTCCTTTTCGAGGAAGGAGTCGAAGTGGCGGCGGTTCGCAATTTTCGTCAGCGGGTCGATCATGGCTGCGCGCTGCAACGCATCTTCCGACAACTTGTGGTGGGTGATGTCGTGCAGCAGGCCAATGAATAAAGGCTGGCGCAGGAACATCGGCGTCAGCGTCAGGTCCATGCAGACGGACTTGCCGGTGCGGTGGCGGATGATCACTTCGCGCGTGCCGTGACTGTGCGCCGTTTCCGGATTGGCGGCGTAGCGCGCAAAGTATTCGAGGTACTCGTCGGCCACCAGTGGATTGAGCAGGTCGGAGATCGATTTGCCCGACAGTTCATGCGACATATACCCCAGGTACTGGTCGCAGGCCGGGTTGGTGAACTGGATGCGGCCATCGGCTTCGATGATCAGCAAGCCTTCCGCCATATTGTTCACGATGGTGCGCAGGCGCTCCGACTGTTCCTGCTGCGTCTCGGTGGCGAAGCGGATCTGCAATTGGGTGCGTACCCGTGCGCACACTTCGGCCATGCGCAGCGGCTTGCCGATGTAATCGACTGCGCCCAGTTCGAAGCCGGCTACCACGTCTTCCTGTTCATTGCGTGCGCTCATGAACAGCACCGGGATATCTTCCGTGGCCGGGTGCGCTTTCAGGTGGCGGCACGTCTCGAAGCCGTCCATGCCGGGCATGATGACATCGAGCAGGATCAGGTGCGGGTGGACGCGGCGTGCGATTTCGAGCCCGCGCTCGCCGGAGTTGGCGACGTATGTCTGGTAACCCTGCTCGACCATCAGCTTGCGCAGGACAGAGAGATTGTCCGGCGCATCATCAACAATCAAAATCACGGCGTCGCGCCGTGGCGAAAAGCTGGTACCGCCTTCATTCATGCTGACTAGGGGTGAGTAGGATATGGCCTTGATGATACCGTGTTGCCAATTGGAATTGTAGAAATTCAAGGACGGTTTTGCCTAAAAAAGACGATGGGTTGGTGATAGTTGGTGAAAGTTTCCGGCAAGCTAAGGAAAGTTGTGACATTTTGTGTATATCTGAGCACTTTCACTGGCTATTGAGCAACGGTAATCCAGGTCATTTTTGCATGATTTTTATCTGTCCGGAAAGCAATAGAATAGTGCTTCCTTTAACTCATCGAGATAGCCATGAAAAAATCTCCGCTCCTGCTGGTTCCCGTCCTGCTTGCCGCTGCCACCCTGTCCGGCTGCAAGGTGATCGATACCGGTGAGGTGGGTTTGCGCGTCAACTTCGACAAGACGGTGGAGGCCGAAGAGCGCGTGGCAGGCAGCTTTAACCAGACCATCATCGGTTCCATCCTGACTTTCCCGATCAAGGATGTCAGCGTCGACGTGCGCGACCTGATGCCGCTGGCTGCGGACAATTCGACCATGAAGGACTTCGACCTGGCGGTGATCTACAACATCACGCCGTCGGCCGTGTCGGACCTGTGGGTCAACAAGAGCCGTTCCTTCCACACGCAGGATGCCAGCGGCGATATCTACCTGATGCACGCCTACATCTACCAGACTGCGCGCAACGCCGTGTACAAGGTGGCGCGCAAATACGAAGCGCTGAACATGAACGACAACCGTTCGCAGATTGAGGAGGAAATCCAGGCCACCATGATCGCGACGCTGAACGATGAAAAGCTGAACGGCATCACGATCTCGCAAGTGCGCGTGGGCGGCATGGTGCCTAGCGATGCGGTCAAGGCCAGCGCCGACAACCTGGTGCGTGCCAAGAACGAGGAAAAGACCAAGGAGGTCGAAGTGCAGATCGCGAAGAAGGAAGCCGAGCGTATCGCGGCCCTGAATGCCAATGCCGGCGCCATCTCCTACATGCAGGCGCAGGCCCAGATGAAGATCGCGGAGGGCATTGCGGCGGGCAAGGTGCAGACTGTGGTGATTCCGTATGACTTCAAGGGCATGGTCAACATCACGAGCAAATAAATAGTCGCAGCTGTTGTCGCGTGTCATAATCGAAACAGCGATTAGCGACATCGGGAGGGCAGCATGCGGAACTTCTTGTGCGCGTTGGCGCTTGCGGGACTTGGCTTGCCGGCGCATGCTGAAAAACCGTCGGCCCTGGCGTGCCCGTCCCGTCCCATCGTTGTCGGCCTCTACGAATTCGGCAACTTCTATCGTGCCGGTGCGGGCCTGGACAAGGACGTGGCGGAAGAACTGCGCAAGCGTAGCGGTTGCAACATTTCCTACAAAGTCCTGCAACGGCGGGCGATCTGGCCTGCCATGCAGAGCGGCAGCGTCGATATGACGCTGTCCGCGGCCGCCACGCCGGAGCGAACGGTGTTTGCCTGGGCCGAACCGTATATGTGGGTGAAGAACATGGTCGTGCTGCGTGCGGATGCCGGCAGGGGTGTGCATTCCATGGCGGACTTTATCGCCGATCCCAATTTGCGGCTTGGCTCCGGGCGCGGTTATGCGGCCGGGCCGGCATATGAGGACTTCGTGACCCAATTGCGCAATATCGGCCGCGTTGAAGACGTCGACGATAGCGACCGCTTGTACGCCATGCTCAGGGCTGGCCGCTTCCAGGCACTGCTTGCGCCGAAACTGGTGTACGACAGCTACCTGAAAGTTGAAATCGCGGCCGGTGCGGTACGCATCGAGGATTGGGGCGGCAGCCGGCAGCGCGGGCCGGCCAACATCATGATGGGCAAGAAGCTGTTCAGCGCAGAAGATGCCCGGCGCTGGGCTGGCCTGGTGAGAGATATGCGCGCCGATGGCACCCTGCTGCGCCTGATTGCCCAATATGTCGGGCAGGATGAGGCGAGCAGGATGCTGTCACCGGTACCTTAGCGCTTATTGCCTCAACGTCGGCGCGGCATAGGCCGTGGTGCGCGCCAGTTCCTCACGCGTGAAGCTGGCGCGCGCGTCATCGCAGCCGATGTTGGCGGCGCACGCCGCCTGCAGGGCTTCCAGGCGCTGCCGCCAGTTTTCCTGGGCTGCTTCCATGCGGGCCAACGCTTCCACTTGATCAGCCGGCAGTTGCGCGCTGCGCAGGCGATAGACTTCCTGTTCACTCTTGCCGCGGCGGCGTGCATCACGCACGGCCGCTTCAACGCTTGCGACGGCCGGCGTGGTGCTGGCTGTCGGGGATGCGCTGCGTGGCGGCTTCGTTGCGGGCACGGCGGACAGGGCTGGAGCCTTGCCGATGCTGGCCGCTTGCGCTGCGGCAGCGGGCGGCAGTCGCGAGGGCGCGGGCGCCGGCCCTGGCGAGCCGGCCCGCCACAAAGCGGCCGCCAAAGCGACCGATGCGATGGCGATCGTGGCGCGCATCATCACAGCGCGCCAATGATGCCGAGCAGGTTGTCGTAGATCGGATAGACCGCCCAAGATGGCGAATCCCACCCGATTACGTCGAAGTGGTCGTACTGGTCGTAGTAGCCGATATAGTTCCAGCTGCCCTTGACCGGCGCGCCGTCGAAGTTGCGCTGCGGCTGGCCGGAAGGCCCGCGCATCGATATGGTATTCACCACGCCATCATTGGGGTACCACTCAGGCGCGCGATAGGAGCCCATGCCATGCTGCAGGATCGATGGCACCACCCATTCGCCAGCCGTGTTCTTCAGGAAGAAGATCATGTCGTTGCGGGCGTACTGGTAATCGCTGCTCTGGAACGGCGCGATCACACGGTCGGTGTTGTTGCAGCACCAGTGGCCTTGCTCCGTGGCGCGCGACCCGATCGAGAAGTAATAGACGTTGGGTGAAGTCTTCACCCAGGTATTCAACTGTGCCGCGCCGTCCGGTGCCAGGTCCCACTGCGCTGCATCACGATTGGACAGCTGCCAGAACGGCGCGCCGCGTGTGCGGTCGATAAAATCGCCGATCGATTCGGCGGGACCTTGCGCCAGCCCGTATTGCTCGAGCCGGAATTTGTAGCCGCTGCCGCCCGAGCCGCCCAGGCCCGCCACTTCGACGATGCTGCCCGCCAGCTCGGAAACCTTCGGCACGAATTCAACCACCACGTCGCGCAGCGTGGTGCCGTTGTGCGGGGAGGAGATCGAGGTCGCGCTCTTGACCCAGCCCACCTTGCCGCCGGCGTACAGGCTGCCGCTGCCTTCCGTGCCGGCGCCATTGGGCGCGCCGCTTTCCAGCAACTGGATGAGGGTGCGGATGGTCTGGCCGCCCTGGCTGTGCGACACGAAATGCACCGGGTGCTGGGCGTCCCATTGCGGGTACAGCGCGAGCGGATAATTGTTTGGATTGTTCGCTGGATCGGTTGCCCAGCATTTGCCGGCCGGCTTCTGCAGATGGCCGGCGGCGGCGTTATCTGCGGTGTGGCGCGCGCCATAGTCGGCGCAGCCGCCCTTGATCTGGAAATACAATTCGACCGCGCGGTCCCAGTTGGAGCTGACCGGGCCAACGCCGGCAGTGAACACGGGCCGCTGCGTGCCGCGGATATGCGCAGCGATGTCGTTGAAACCGCCCCAGTACTTGAAGCCCGTCGCGGCAAAGGTCTCCGGGCCGAATCCCAGGAAGCCATGCACCAGCACGACCGGGTCGTTGTTGGCGGCGTGGGCGGAGGTGGCGGCCAGGCCGGCGGCGAGGGTGAGGCTAGCGAGCACTTTCATGCGGTTGTCTCCCGTGGTTTTTCGTGTGATTCATTTCACCACGGGGAGATTGCGCACGGTTGCGCCACAACCGGGCCTGCGGAGCCAATCGCAATGCACGGCGAGCCAGCAGGCGCGCCTAATCGAGTCTGGCGAGGATGGCCATCAGCTTGTCGTACATCTTCAGCGCGGCGGACGGTTTGGCGTCCCAGCCGATCACATCGAAGTGGTCCATGCCCTGCATGGTGTCAATGTGGTTCCACGCGCCCTTGACCGGCTGGCCGGTCATCGGCAGGACCGCGCTGCCCGACGGGCCGGCCATGCTGATCGTGTTGACTACGCCGTCGTTGCCGAACCAGCGCTGGTCGGTCGGCACGCGCCCCGGGGCCGTTTGCTGGAACGAACCCATGCCGGGATGCCCGAACGACGGCACGACCCACTCGCCAGCCATGCCCTGCAGGAAGAAGATCATGTCGGCGCGCGGGTACTGGAATTGCTTGCCGAGGAGGCTGAGCGATTCGGTGGCTTGGGCGCTGATCGAGAAGTAGTAGACGTCCGGCGAAGTCTTCACCCAGCCATTCAACTCGCTGGCGCCATCCGGTGTCAGATCCCATTGCGCGGAATCGTGGTTGTCCAGGCGCCAGAACGGGTGGCTGCGGGTACGGCCGAAAAAGTCGTCGAACGACTCCGCCGCGCTGGCCTTCATGTTGTACTGCTCCAGCCGGAACTTGAAGCCGGAACCGCCGGAGCCGCCAGCGCCAATGGCCTGCACGGCAAGGCCGGCCAGCGTCGAGGCGTCAGGCAGCCAGTCGACCACGATGTCGCGCAAGGTGGTGCCGTTATGCGGGGTTGCGATGGAGGTGGCGCTGGTCACCCAGCCGCGCGCGGCGCCATTCCCCACAGTGCCTTGCTCCATCAGCTGGATCAGGGTGCGGATGGTCTGGCCGCCTTGGCTATGCCCGACCAGGTGGATCGGGTGCGCGGCATCCCATTGCGGATACAGGGCAAGCGGATAGTTGTCCGGGTTATTTAAAGGATCGGCCGCCCAGCATTTGCCGGCTGGCTTCTGGATATGGCCGGCGGCGGCATGCTGCGCCGTGTGGGCAGCGCCATAGTCGGCGCAACCGCCTTTGATCTGGAAATACAGTTCGATGGCGCGGTCCCAGTTCGAACTGACCGGACCTACGCCTGCGGTGAATACGTCGCGGCCGGAGCCGGCCTTGATGTGCTGCGCGATATCGTTGAAACCACCCCAGTAGCGGAAGGAACCGCCCAGGGTAGTATTGTCGAAACCGAGGAAGCCGTGCACCAGCACGACTGGGGGCCTGGCGTCGGCGGCGTGCGCGCTGCCGGCCGCCAGGCATGCTGCGAGGATGAACCTCGAGACGAACTTCATCCTGCGCAGGGCGGGCTTACATGCGAGCTTTGATCAGCTTGCCCAGCACTTCGATGCCGGCACGGATGCGCTCTGGCGGCACGGTCACGAAGGACAGGCGCAGGGTGTTGGTGGCAGGCTCGTTGGCGTAGAACGGTGCGCCCGGTACGAAAGCGATCTTGTTCTTGATGGCTTCGTCCAGCAGTTCCATCGCGTTGATGTGCTTTGGCAGCTCGACCCAGATGAACATGCCGCCGTCCGGCTTGGTCCAGGTGGCTTCTTTCGGGAAGTGCTGGTCCATGGCATCCAGCATCGCCTTGCACTGGTTGCCGTACAGTTCGCGGATGGTCGGGATGTGCTTGTCCAGGAAGCCGTCCTTCACCACTTCGTGCACCACCATCTGGGTCAGTTGCGCGGTGTGCAGGTCGGCCGCTTGCTTGGCCAGCTCCAGGCGGCGCACCATCGGCAGCGGCGCGACGACGTAGCCCAGGCGGATGCCAGGGGTCAGCACCTTGGAGAAGGAACCCATGTAAATCACGCCTTCCGGATTCATGGCAACCATTTTCGGGCTTGGCTGGCCGGTGTACGACAGCGCGCCATATGGATCGTCTTCGATCAGCGGCAGGTTCAGGCGGGCGCAGGTTTCCACCAGTTCCTGGCGGCGCTCGACGGACAGCGAACGGCCGGTCGGGTTCTGGAAGTTAGGCAGCGCG
>Ga0209130_1000454_pt1 | contig 43118 bp, 44 predicted proteins | sample AraplaMF_Cvi_mLB_FD_184264 | JGI IMG/M metagenome (GOLD analysis project Ga0209130, IMG submission 184264) | Arabidopsis root microbial communities from the University of North Carolina, USA - plate scrape MF_Cvi_mLB (SPAdes) (version 2) | ecosystem: Host-associated > Plants > Roots > Endosphere...
TCCTTATCTTCTTGTTTGTATTTACATTAATAAGATATTGGAGTCGAGGAGATTTGGTCACAATCTCAAGACCTTTTTTTTTAAATAGGCGAAAGAAGATAAGGGAAGGTGGAAACATGCTGTTTACAAGTTGGCTTTTATTTTTTATTTTCGCATTAGCTGCTTTTAGGCTTACTCGTTTAATTGTTTATGATAAAATTACAGCCTTTTTGCGAAGACCGTTTATTGATGAATTAGAGATTACAGAGCCTGATGGAAGTGTATCAACGTTTACAAAAGTAAAAGGTAAAGGATTAAGAAAATGGATTGGCGAATTATTAAGCTGTTATTGGTGTACAGGTGTATGGGTTAGTGCTTTTTTATTAGTTTTATATAAGTGGATTCCTATCGTTGCAGAGCCGTTACTTGCATTATTAGCTATTGCAGGTGCAGCAGCGATCATTGAAACAGTAACAGGATATTTTATGGGAGAATAATATATTTTCATAATACGAGAAAAAGCGGAGTTTAAAAGAATCAGGGAACGGAAATAAGGAGTTGTTCATATAGTGAATAGACAGAATTGACAGTAGAGGAGATGTTTGCTGTGAGCAATAATCCAAGGCAAAATTTATATGACCTGCAGCAGTGGTATAGTATACAGCAACAACACCAAGCACAACAACAAGCATATCAAGAACAATTGCAGCAACAAGGGTTTGTGAAAAAAAAGGGATGTAATTGTGGGAAAAAAAAGAACATAATAAAACAATATGAAGAATGAAACACTCATGTTACTGTGAGTGTTTTTTATTATAAATATAAAAAGCGGTATTTCAATTAAGAAATACCGCTTTTTACTAACCGATTTGTACAACTGTTAATGCTGCAGCACGAACATCTACACTACCGAGTAATTGGACTGGTACAATTTGAATTAAGTTACCAGGGTTTAAGTTAATAAGAATAATACCACTGGATACGTCTACTTCACCAGTACCAATAACGTTAGAGCGGACTGCAGTACCTGAGCCTGGAATAATATTGTCTGGTGTATCTAATGATAAGAAGAAACGAGCAGCTTCAGGGATTGCATTGGAATTATCAAGGCTAATTGTCAATGTATAACTGATTTGATAAATACCAGCTCGTTGAATTCTAATACCATCTCCTATACTCACTGTATCGTTTATTACAGGTACAGTAATGTCTAGGTTTGGGCTTACGCTAGGTAATAGTAATGGTGTGAATAATGAAGCAAATTGAGGCGTAGAAGCATTAAAAGCAAAACCGAAGGCAGTTAGTGTACTAGCTGGTTTCGCCTCGCAATCAATTTTAGTAAATTCGCAATCAGAAGAGAACATGTTTTTCACTCCTTTGTCTGTTTCTACGTTCAGTTAATGAAAAGGACAGGTTCTATGTTCTAGACAAGTTTCCAATTTTATAAAAAATACATAATAATACCTTTTAAGCATGGATTGGGTGGCAGAATTTTCTGCCACCCAATCCATGCTTAAATCGTTATTTAGTTTTAAATCGTAACATCACGTAAGCATTGAATAGCGCAGAAACAACTTAAATCAACTGTCAGACAAGCAGGGGTCGATATTAATTTGGAATTTGGAACATTTAAAAACGCACAAACTGGATCGTCACCAGGTGGTACAGGAGAATTATCACCTAATACTACAGTTAATACACGCAATACAGCACAATCATCATCATCTATACTCTCGACGCGAAAAATTGGAGATTGACAACTAGTAAGACCTCCAAATGGTGCAAATGCTTTAAAGGGTGTTCCATCTTTTGTGTATAAAATAAAAGGACGTGTATTTGCTACTGATGCGGTGTTATGTGCTCCTAAAAAGGGGACTTCGCAACCAGATCCGCATGTTGTAGTTGCACATTCTTGTAGTTCATGTATAAAACGAACGACATTAGATACACAGTTGAAATCACAATCATGGTGATGATGATCTTCATTACAATTGCAGCTCATTATGTTCACTCCTTATCGTGAGTTCTGACATACACTATTACAATATGAACGGGATATGATTGATATTACGTTAATTCTCAGGATAGAAACAGGGAATTTATATAGAGGGGATGTACATAACGTGATATGCAAAAAGACACCCTTACTTAATGGATGTCTTTTCAGGTAAATCTTTTCGCGTAGTATATAAAAAACGAGATATATCTAGTTTCTTTCCTCTGAAAAATTGCGGGGAGGAAATATAAAGCTCTTCTTTAGCGCGTGTAATGGCGACATAGAGTAATCGTCTTTCTTCTTCTAATGCTTCAGAAGTATCCGTCACACGGTCATTTGCATCTTTTAAAGAAGAAGTGTGCGGCAATATACCATCGCTGGCACCAAGTAAAAAGACGCATGGAAACTCAAGGCCTTTCGCGTTATGAATTGACATAAGTGATACGGCATCTTTTTGCGGCATTGTTTTTAATGCTTCCATTTCTTTTTGACCTTGAATCGCCTCGTCAATAAATTGTAAGTAAGCTGGAATATCGGTGAAACGAGTTGCAGACTCCATTAATTCTTCTAACATTTCTTCTTGTATGTCTTTATGCATCGTAAAGGAAGAACGATCGTTACTTTGTAAGTACTCTAAATATTTTCCTTTACCATGAATAATTTCTTTTAATGCTTTTTTCGGTTCTAATTCTTTTATAAATTTAATAAAATCGATGCGCTCATTGACCTTTTTCACTTGAAAAGGTTTCAAGCTCGGATTTAATAATAAGAAATGAAGAAGAGAAGGGAAACGCCCTTCACCATATTTCCATTGCTCCCGTTCAATAAATGAAATACATTCATCACGGCCGATATACATCGTCGGCAATATGTTAGAAAGAGATTCTAGGCGAAACGGTTCTAGCACGAGTCGTAAATGATCTAATACAGGCTTAATTAAAGAGTGCTCGTAAAATGATTGACTCGCACCGTGTTTAATAAACGGGATTTTATGAATTGTAAGCTGATCAAGTAACGAACGGCTTACAGAATGTGTGCGATACAGTAAACAAAAATCTTTATAGTTTCGCTCACCGCTATCTACCTTCTCTTGAATGAGCTGCAAAATTTGATTTGCTTCATCAAGAGTTGTAGCTGGTCGTGCGTAAAATGGTTGTACACCTTCATCACGAACAGAATATAGCTCTTTATCAAAACGTTCTTGATTTAGCTTGATAACTTCATTTCCAAGTCCGACGATAAATGGATTGGATCGATAATTCGTATTAAGCGCAATAATCGTTGTATTATCAAATTCTTTTGGAAAAGATAAAATAATTTGGTGACTTGCTCCTCGCCAGCCGTAAATCGCTTGATCGTCATCACCTGCGATAAATAAATTATTTCTTGGCGTGGCTAATAATTTTACAATTTCATATTGTGCATACGATGTATCTTGGAACTCATCTACTTCAATGTAGTGAAAACGTTGTTGCAATTGAGTAAGCAAAGGAGCATTATTTTCTAACATATAATACGTTTCTAATAAGATATCGTCAAAATCGATATAATTGTATCGTTGTTTTACCTCTTCAAAACGTTCGTATACTTCTTTGAATTCTTGTTCAACCGGTGTTTTCGCTTTTACATCTTTCGGACGATTCAATTTGTTTTTCTCAAGTGAAATCATAGCGAGTATCGTTTCAGCATCATAATCGTCTTTTAAGCGCAATTCTTTCAAAATTTTCTTTATCATAATTTGTTTATGTTTTTCATTTGCTAAAATTTGCTGATTATATCCTTGACTACGAAGCAATTTTAAAAAGACAGAGTGGAATGTACCAGCAACAACATAGTTACTTGCAGCATGATTCATACCAGGCAAGTTTGCTACACGACTTCGGATTTCTTCAGCTGCTTTTTGTGTAAACGTAAGCAGTAAAATATTTCGCGGATGAACATGTTTTACATTAACTAAATAACCAACGCGAGTTGTTAAAACAGATGTTTTACCACTTCCAGCGCCAGCTAGTGTAAGAACAGGTCCTTCTGTCGTTTGCACTGCTTCTAACTGTTTTTCATTTAAATAAATACCTTGCTGTTCTAAAGCACGGAAGTACGCTGCATCTGCATCTTCCTCCATAATTAAATGGGTAGACGTTTTTGGAATATGATATGTCGCTTGCGGAATGCCAGCATGTGTTAACGATTTTTGTGAAAATTTTTCTTGTGTCATATATTCACCTTCAAAACTATAGCATCAACATTTAACTTTAGCGGAAGAAAAAGAAAATAGCAATGTAAAAAACAGGAGGGGTTACCTCCTGCTACAAATTTATCCCGCTATTTGCGGGCAGTAAAACTCCAAACTCAAAATTCAGGTGGGAGATCAACTACCCGTAAACGCCCGATTGGTGAAGGCCGATAATCAGTGGGGGATGAACAAAACCCCCACTGATTAAAGTTTCACTTTATAATTCTTTTATCATTACGACGTGCGGGATATTGGCTTCCATAAACATATCAGAAGCTGTTACGTACCCTAGCTTTTTATAGAAAACTTCAGCATGTGTTTGGGCATGAAGTTTCAATTTCGGTAAAGACTCTTCCTTTGCGTATGCTTCAAGTGCATCCATAATGATTTTGCCAATTCCTTTTTTACGATGGGAAGCTAGTACACAAATGCGTTCCATTTTCCCAACTCCATCAACAATGCGAAAGCGACCTGCACCGACTGGAATGTCATTGTCATATACAACAACGTGCGCCGAAGTATCTTCAAATTCATCATATTCTTCTTCAGAAGAAACACGTTGCTCTTCCACAAAAACTTGTTTACGCACAGAGAATGCATCACTTAGCTGCTCATCTGTTTGTACGATTTGTGCGTGCAAATTAGTTGTTCTCCTTTCCAAGGTGGAATGTTTCATGTACAGTCCACGTTCCATTTTCTAATTGGTATAGAAGGTGGAAACGATCGATTGGTTGTTCATAATAGAAATCTTTCATACGTAATCGACCTAATACGTCAGCATGCTCTGCATCTGATAAGTCTTGACCGATTGTTAAATGAGGTACGAAAGAGTATTCACGCTCTTGTGTAAAGAAACCATTATGCATTTCTTCATTTAAGAAAGTTAGTTCAGGTGTTTTTTCTACTTTAAAATAAAGGACATTATTAACAGGTGCGAATGAACCGACTTTTCCAACATGAAGGGTGAAAGGGTTCGTTTTACTTGCGATTGTATGTAACTCGTTTACAATCGATTCTAGTTGATCATCTTGCGTCTCAAAGGGTGTTTTCAATGTAATATGTGGCGGAACTAATGCGTAGTGCGGATCATAACGTTTACGCAATCCGTTCGCTTTATCTTGAATCATTTTAGATGGAAAAATTACAATGCCTAATTTCATGTTCCAATTCCTCCCTTTGTAAGTCTAGTTAGATTTTGAGAAAAATAAATCTCTTTATCTATTATATCAAATTATTCTGAATACTGCTCTCTATTATTTCATTGATAGAATATGAGAGAAAGCTTTCGGTAAATCAGCTTGCCAATACTTCCAAGTGTGATTCCCTTCAAACTCTTCATAATGCGTGATGAAATTTCTATCTGTAAGAAGTTTATTTAACTCGCGATTTGGTTCTACGAAATCAGATACTTGTCCGTCTGTGCGCTTTACAGCTGTTTCTTCTGTCCCAATGACGTGATAAAGTTCTAACGCCTGTGGATCTTTGAAGTCTTTTGCTAAGTTCATGACTGTTTCATCAACAAATGGTGATTGCATAACGACTTTACCGAATGTATGCGGATACATAAGTGCAGTCATGAAAGAAACTGTACCGCCAAGAGAATCTCCAATTAAAACGCGTCCTTTACCCATTTGATACGTTGGATAATTTTCATCAATATATGGAGCAAGCTCGTGAGCAAGGAAACGAATGTAAGCAGCATTCTTTACATCATTTGGGAAATATTTTTCCTTACGATCGTGTACATTTTTATATGGAATACCGACAATAATTGTGCGGTCGATTTCTTCAGTTTCACGAAGACGCTCAATTACACGGTGCGCTTTACCAAGCTGAAAATAATCTCTACCATCTTGTGCAATAACAACCGTATGCTTATGGAGAGGTGTGTAATTTACTGGTAAATAAACAAGAAGTGTAAGTTCCTCTTGAAGTGATGTACTAAAAAATGAAATTTCTTCAATTCTCCCTATTGTTTGATTCATGTATATCCCCCTAAATAAAAATTTACTATGATTGTAAGAGCGACGCTTGTAGTGAAAAGGAAAGAAATAGTCACTAATAGGTGCCTCAATTTCTATTTTACCATAATGGTACGAAGAATCTAAAAAATTAGTATTTAAGTTATGAAAGAAAACGGATATAATGAAGTGGGATTTTTTACAGGTGAGAGGGGAGACAGAGTTTGAAACAAGAAAAATCAATCGCGCTACCATTAGCAATTTCTATTATAGCAATTTCATTCGCAGCAGTTTTTGTAAAGATGTCCTCAGCACCATCTTCTATTTTAAGTATGTACCGATTATGGATTATCGTACTTATTATGCTGCCAATCGTTTGGAACAAGCGGGAAGAGTTCCATAAGATTCAAATAAAAGATTGGGGATTTTTAATTGGATCTGGATTCTTTTTAGCACTTCATTTTCTATTATGGTTTGAATCTTTAAAGCATACAACAGTTGCTAGTTCGACGATTATTTTAGCACTTCAACCGATCGTATCTTTAGTTGGAGGTTTTTTCTTATTTAAAGAAAGAACAACATACTCAGCTATTGCGACAATGGGAATTGCGATACTAGGTGTAATGTGTATTGGCTGGGGAGATTTAGGGCTAAGTGAACAAGCGATTTATGGGGATATATTATCCTTTTTAAGTGTGATAGCAGTTGTCGGTTATTTATTTATCGGGCAAACAACAGTAAAGAAAGTATCACACTGGATTTACAGCTTTACAGTTTTTGCATTCGCAGGGATTTTTATGGGGATTTATAATATAGTGCTGCAAGTACCTTTTACAGGTTATACGAAGTGGGACTGGACCGTTTTTCTTTTACTTGCGATTGTGCCGACAGTGTCACATGTCATTAATAACTGGTTATTAAACTACGTAAATGCAACAACGATTTCAATGAGTATTTTAGGAGAACCAGTTGGGGCATCTATACTAGCGTTCTTCTTACTTGGGGAAAAATTAAACGCAATGCAAATTATCGGTAGCATGCTCGTATTGTTTGGTGTATCTGTTTTCTTACTACAGCAACAAAAAAGAACATCAAAAAATGTGGTGAACGAACCGGCTTATACACAGGAATTATAACGAGTGTATTCTAATATACGAAAAGAGAAGTTATTGGTAACTTCTCTTTTTTTGTTCCATGCAGAAAATAAAACAGATCAATAGGGGGAATTCCCGCCATATAGCATGAAAAAAGATAATATAAAGTGGAGTTACATCATACGTTGCCCATACAAATATTGAAGGGGAAGGAGAGACCAAATGAAAGATATTTTAATGAAATACATGACAAAGCTTACAACATTAAGTGAAGAGCAGCAGCGTATAATCGTGGAAGAATTACAAATTGAAGAATATAAAAAAGGAACAGTACTTCTAAGACAAGGAGATGTTCCGTCTAAATGTTACTTTGTATTAAAAGGATGCGTGAGGCAACATTGTATAGATGAAGCCGGAAAAGAAGTTACATCAAATTTTTATACAGAAGAACAAGCAATTGCAAATTTCAATCATCATAAACAAGATAAATCATCCCCACATACATTAACGTGTCTAGAAGACTGCCTAGTTGTAGTTGGCGACCTGTATTGTGAAAAGGACATGTATAAGAAATATTCACAGTTAGAAGAAATGACACGTCAAATGATTGAATACAATTTTGGGGAGGTACAAGAAGAACTTACATTATTTATTGCATCGACACCAGAAGAGCGCTACAAATCATTGTTACAAAAACGACCTCATTTAATCAATCGTGTTCCTCAATATCAATTGGCAAGTTATCTAGGTATTACGCCAGAATCATTAAGTAGAATTAAGAAACGACTCAAACAGTAGAGTTTTTTCCACCTCTAATCAATAGCCATATACTAAATCCTAGTTCACTTGCGATCATCGGTAGTTGAAAGACAACGTTAAGAATGGAAATCATCGCATCATATTGTGAAAACATTGTATTCATGACGTGAATTACGATATAACCGATAGCAGCGATGAATAGTAATACACTAATAAATTTCGGTATTTGTTTAGTTAGAAAAGTTACATATCCTAAAACGAAAAGATGTAAGCCGAAAATGATTAACCCTACAGACCAAATGTATTCGAATGCATTGAGAAACAATATCGTATATGTTTCTGGATTCGCAATCGTATTTTTTGAGAGTAGTAATACTAATATTAGATTGAATATAGCGATTCCAAGTATCGCTGTATACATAAGACGAAGCAAGGTAGCTAGTAATGAGAGGCTAGTATGAATCGGTTTTAGAAAGAAATAAAGAGCCCACGCGGCGACAATATCAGTAATAAAAATGATAATCCAGCCGAAAATTTCTGCTTTGAAAAGTGAATTTGAAGTTTGGATATTATGGAATGTGGTACTCGCGTTTTCTTGGACAATGAGATTTCCATGAACAAAACCGTAAGAAAAAAATGCAATGAATGCCATCACAAGAAGAGAAGAGCCAGCAAATAAGGCGTACTTTCGTTCAGTCATAATATATCCTCCTATTCTAATGTTGTTTTCATTGTAATAGGGAAGAGGAGAAGATTCATTGACTTAAATCAAGAGAGGGGAAGTTTAGTGGAATTTCCATCAAAAAAAGATGTATGGTTATATCCGATTTTTTTCGTTATCATTGGAGCGTGTTTTGCTCCCATATTTGCAGGGAGAGAATATTTTCTTTTATTCTTTACAATTCCATTAGCTATATTATTTATTTGGAGTTGGTTTTCAACAAAATACATCGTCGGAGAAGAAATAATTACTATTAGATCAGGTTTCGTTAAAAAGCGCATATTTATACGAGATATAAAACAAATTTCAAATACGAAAAATCCAATTGCAGCCCATGCACTATCATTTGATCGACTTGAAATTGTTTACGGTGCACATCAAACAGAAATTATTTCTCCTAAAGATAAAGAGCAATTCATCAATCTTGTTAAAAGTAAAAATCCACACATTGAAATCAAGTAAAAGAGTGGCTTCGTGGCCACTCTTTTACTTTGGATTTGTCATATAAGGTTGTACATGAATGACGCATAGGTCACGAAATTTTCCCTCAGCAGTTGTAACAATTACGACTGCTCTTCCTGCACTTTTTCCAGTAATCGTTACCGTATCACCTTTTGGATACATTGTGATGACATCAGCATTCATATTTGTCCAAATAAGTTCTTTATTCGTTGCTTGCACTGGCAAAACGGAAGCTGATAACTCAGTGCTTTGTCCAGTTCTTACTTTCAACTTATTTTTTTCCATATGAACACCGATGACTGAAATAACAGAAGGAGCAATAGAAATTTTTGGTGGATTAGGTTGTATGTTTAAACAAGAAGTAGAAGTATTTGTGATAGGTGAAAATTTTCTTATATGTTGTCGCTGGAAAGCTGCTAACATGTTGGAGTCCCCTTTCTGTATAAGTGCTGATACTAATACTATAAAGGAGTAGTGTTATGTTAAATTTAACGAAACATAAAGAATTTGTTAAATTTGAAAAGAAGATTGTCGAACTGTAATAAAAAGAAGGCTCTACTGTTATGATAACAGCAGAGCCTTCTTTTTATAGATTATGACTATGTTGTTTTTCGAAATTCTCAAATTGCTCTTCAACTTCTTTTGAAGGTTTAGTTAGTAAACTAACAATTATGATTACTATTAAACTAATAGCGAAACCAGGAATCATTTCATATAAGAAATCTTTTAAGAATTTGAATTGAGTCCAAATAATTACTGTAGCGGCACCTGAAATCATACCAGCAAGCGCACCCCATTTTGTCATGCGTTTCCAATATAAGCTTAATAAAATAGCAGGTCCGAATGAAGAACCAAATCCAGCCCAAGCGTATCCAACAAGAGCTAAAATCGTATCATTTTGTTTAAACGCTAATGCGCACCCAACTAAGGCGATAACAAGTACAGCCATACGACCGACAAATACAAGCTCTTTATCAGAAGCAGAGCGTTTAAAGAATGTACGATATAAATCTTCTGTTATAGCACTAGAGGTAACAAGAAGCTGAGATGAGATTGTACTCATAATCGCTGCTAAAATAGCTGCTAATAAAAATCCAGTAATAAGTGGGTGGAATAAAATTTTTCCTAGTTCAAGGAAAATTGTTTCTGGATTAGATAATGTCAACTCTTGTTGTGAATAGTAAGCAATACCAATAAGACCAGTAAACATAGCTCCGACAACAGAGAAAATCATCCAGCTCATACCAATTCTTCGTGCGCTTTTAATTTCTTTTACAGACGAAATTGCCATAAAGCGTACGATAATATGAGGTTGTCCAACATAACCAAGGCCCCATGCGAATAAAGAAATCATTCCTAAAGTAGAGGCACCTTTAAAAATATCTAAACGTGTTGGATCTACCGATCGAATTGTATCAAATGCAGGTCCAAGTCCGTGTGAATTCATAATTGTTACGATAGGAACAAGAATAAGAGCAACAACCATAATGATTCCTTGCACGAAGTCTGTCCAACTTACTGCTAAGAAACCACCAAATAATGTGTAAGCTACAACAACGCCTGCTACAATGAATAATCCAACATGATAGTTCATACCAAATGAATTTTCAAATAATACAGCGCCTGAAACTAATCCTGAAGCTACATAGAAAGTAAAGAAAATCATAATAACAAGTCCGGATACTAAGCGTAGCATGTGAGATTTGTCGTGGAAACGGTGTTCCAAAAATTCTGGAATAGTAATAGAGTTGTTTGCAATTTCAGAGTAGGTACGTAAGCGAGGAGCGACATATAGCCAGTTTGCGTATGCGCCTAATGTTAGGCCGATTGCAATCCAACTACTACTTAATCCAACGCTAAACATTGCACCGGGTAAGCCCATTAAAAGCCAACCGCTCATATCTGATGCTCCAGCACTTAATGCTGTTACTGCGGGGCCTAGTGTACGCCCGCCAAGCATATAATCTGTTAAGTTGGACGTTCGTTTGTAGGCGAAATAGCCGATTACTAACATCCCGAGCATGTAAATAGAGATAGAAGTTAAAGTTAACATCTGCGTACTCATGTAGTTCCCCTTCCTTTTGTCATGTCTTTTGATGCGTTATGCATATTTATAATCTATCATGATTATTCAGAAAAATCCATTCAGAAATATGAATTTTCTGAAATGTAAGCGTTTTTTGACAATGTTTCGCTTTTGTAATATATGATTTTCTGACAAAAAACCGTAATTTTAATAGAGTATTTATTATATTTACATAAAAACCGGTTGTTTTGTCAATATAATATTGAATGAAGAAAAAATATTTTTTTCGGAAAAAGTATTGACTTATTAGAAATGCGAGGAATATAATGAGTGCAACTTAAAAAAATGCAAGCGTTGATGAAGAAGAGTACACATGATGAACATGTCAGAGAGCTGATGGTTGGTGCGAATCAGTATGGAATTGATGTGGAATGGGCTTCGGAGCTTCCAAACCGAAACGAAAGAAGTAGGCTTTGGCGACATGATCTCATCGATATAAGAGACACGTATTATTTTTTGATACGGCAAAGTGCGTTACATTCGTAACGAATTAAGGTGGCACCACGGGAGTACCCGTCCTTTCTATAGGATGAGTACTCCCTTTTTGTGTACAAAAAATTAAATAAATGAAATCGTTTAAGTAAGAAGAGTACGTATATTGGAGACGTTACAGAGAGCCGGGGATAGGTGGGAGCCCGGTGCGGTGCCATATACGGAATGGGCTTACGAGAGGTATGCTGAACAATTATTTTCAGTAGGCAACCCGGGTTCCGCCGTTACAAGGATAAGGTATATATTTTGTACCTGAATAAAGCGGGATGCCTTTGCGTCCAACATGAGGTGGTACCACGGTAAATTTATCGTCCTCTACATATTTCGATATGTAGGGGACTTTTTTTATTTTTCAGAGTGAGGTGAAAGGCATGATGACAAAAGAGGAATTTATGAAGCAAAAAGAGCAAGGAAAAACATTTTTAGTAATTGCTGAAGAAGAAGGAGATAGCATTACGCCAATTTCTTTATATAGACGTATGAAAGGGAATAAGAAATTTTTATTAGAAAGCTCACAGCTTCATCAAGATAAAGGGCGCTATTCTTACCTAGGTTGTAATCCGTATGGAGAAGTGAAAAGCGTTGGTATGGAAGTCGAACGAACAGTGTATGGGCAAACAGAAAAGTTGCAAGGTAACGTACTGCAAGTGTTAGAAGAGGCAATCGCACCATCGCAAGTAGAGAGTCCATTCCCATTTTGCGGAGGAGCAGTTGGTTATATTGGTTATGACGTCATTCGGCAATATGAAAACATTGGAGCAGATTTACACGATCCATTAAATATTCCAGAAGTACACCTTTTACTATATCGTGAGTTTATCGTTTACGATCATTTACGCCAAAAGTTGTCGTTTGTATATGTATGCAGGGAAGATGATTCGGCTTCTTATGAAGAGGTATACGAAAGGTTGCAAGTATACAAAGAGGAAGTGCTAAAGGGAGAAGAAGAAGAAGTAAATGAAATACAATCAACATTATCATTCACTTCTTCCATAACGGAAAAAGAGTTTTGCGAAATGGTAGAAGCGGCGAAAGAGCATATACGAGCCGGAGACATATTCCAAGTCGTATTATCCCAGCGTTTGAAAAGTGAGTGTAAAGGTGATCCATTTGCATTATACCGAAAACTTCGCATTGCAAACCCGTCGCCATATATGTTTTATAGCGATCTTCAAGATTATGTTGTACTCGGTTCTTCGCCAGAAAGTTTACTATCAGTAAGAGACGATAAGGTGATGACAAACCCAATTGCGGGTACGAGGCCGAGAGGGAAAACGAAGCAGGAAGATGAGGAAATCGAAAAAGAACTGTTAGGAAATGAGAAAGAGCGAGCAGAGCATATGATGCTTGTGGACCTAGGCCGAAATGACATTGGCAGAGTAAGTGAAATTGGCTCTGTGACGATAGATAAATATATGAAAGTAGAGAAATACTCTCACGTTATGCACATTGTATCTGAAGTTTACGGAACATTACGAAAACGAATGAGTGGATTTGATGCACTAGCGTATTGTTTACCAGCTGGCACAGTGTCAGGAGCCCCGAAAATAAGGGCGATGGAAATTATCAATACATTAGAGCATGAAAAAAGAAATGTATATGCCGGAGCAGTTGGATATATTTCATTCTCAGGAAACCTTGATATGGCGCTAGCAATTCGAACGATGGTTGTGAAAGATGAGAAAGCGTACGTTCAGGCAGGAGCGGGTATCGTCTACGATTCAGATCCGGTTGCTGAATATGAGGAAACATTAAATAAAGCGAGAGCGCTTTTGGAGGTTATGAAATGATTGTACTGATTGATAACTATGATTCCTTCACATATAACTTGTACCAACTATTAGGCGAGTACGAAGAAAACATCGTCGTCGTAAGAAATGATCAAATAATAATTGAACAATTAGAGGAGATGAAGCCGAAAGGAATTGTGCTTTCACCGGGACCTGGGAAACCAGAAGATGCTGGAATTTGTATCGATGTTATTCGTCACTTTTATAAGAACGTTCCCATCTTAGGAATTTGCCTTGGCCATCAAGCAATCATATCCGCATTTGGAGGAGAAATTGTTAGAGCAGAGCGCATTAAACACGGAAAAACATCACGTGTGAAACATAATGGAACGTCAATCTTTTCGTACGTTACGCAGCCGCTAACGGCAATGCGTTACCATTCACTCGTCGCAGAGCAAAATAGTTTACCACAATGCTTTGACATACTCGCGACGGCGATGGATGACGGAGAAATCATGGCAGTTCGTCATAACTATTATCCGCTCTTCGGATTACAGTTTCACCCAGAATCAATTGCAACAGAAGAAGGCGGAAAATTAATACGTGCCTTTTTAGCACAAGTGAAAGAGGAGGAGAGAGTATGAACAGTTATCTTCGAAAATTAGTAGAGGGACAGCATTTAACAGAGGAAGAAATGTATGAAGCAGGGCTCCTTTTATTAAGTGACAACATATTGGAAAGTGAAGTTGCAGCTTTCTTAGTATTGCTGAAAGCGAAAGGCGAGACAGCAGAAGAAATATTCGGTCTCGTTCGTGCTCTTCGCGAAAAGGCATTACCGTTTTCAAATCATATAAAGGGCGCAATGGACAATTGCGGAACGGGTGGTGACGGTGCGCAAACATTTAATATTAGTACAACATCGGCATTTGTACTTGCCGGAGCTGGCGTAAAGGTTGCGAAACATGGAAACCGCGCTGTTTCTAGTAAAACAGGAAGTGCTGATTTATTAGAAGAACTCGGTGTAAACATAAGCTGTACGCCAGGTGAGATTGACTATTTATTAGAAAATGTAGGAATTGCCTTCTTATTCGCACCAGCGATGCATCCAGCATTAAGACGCATTATGAAAATAAGAAAAGAATTAAACGTTCCGACGATCTTTAACTTAATTGGACCGTTGACGAATCCCGTTAATTTAGAAACACAATTTGTCGGTATTTATAAACGAGATATGTTATTACCGGTAGCGGAAGTATTGCAGAAACTTGGCAGAAAACAAGCGCTCATTGTAAACGGAAGTGGATTTTTAGATGAAGCATCATTACAAGGAGAAAACTGCGTCGCTATTTTAAAAGACAATGAAATAATTGAAATGAGTATTGCACCAGAAAACTACGGTTTTTCAAGAGTGAAAAATGAAGAAATTAGAGGCGGGAATTCAAAAGAAAATGCAAAGATTACGCTCGGAGTATTGAACGGAGAAAAAAGTGTATACCGCGATACCGTTTTATTAAATGCAGGGCTTGCTCTTTTCGCAAACGGAAAAACGGAAACGATTGAAGAGGGAATTAAACTAGCGACGCATAGCATTGACTCTGGAAAAGCATTAGCCAAACTAAACTTATTAATTACAGCAAGCAACGAAAAATTAGAAAGGGTGAATTAAAATGGGGACGATTTTAGACAAAATTGTAGAGCAAAAGAAAGTAGAAGTTGCGGAGTTATATGAAACATATACACCAGGGAATGAAAAAAGAAAAACATACTCACTCGTAAAAGCTTTAGAACAATTTACTGTCATTGCAGAAGTAAAGCGAGCATCACCATCAAAAGGAGATATAAATGTACACGTTGATGTACCAAAACAAGTAAAAACATATGAAGAATGCGGCGCAGGAGCAGTTTCCGTTTTAACAGACAGTCAATTTTTTAAAGGATCGTTTTATGACTTACAAACGGCAAGAGCAGAAAGTAACATTCCGCTTTTATGTAAAGATTTTATAATTGATAAGATTCAAATTGATAGAGCTTATGAAGCTGGTGCAGATCTTATTTTATTAATCGTTGCAGCATTGTCAAAAGAGAAATTAAAAGAGCTTTATAACTACGTACTAGAAAAAGGATTAGAAGCGATTGTTGAAGTTCATGATGAACAGGAATTAGAAATTGCAACCCGATTAAATCCGCACGTTATTGGAATTAATAACCGTAATTTAAAAACATTTGAAGTAGATTTAAGCCAAACTGAAAAGCTCGGAAAACGACTGAATGAGGAGAAAGTGCTTTGGATTAGTGAAAGTGGTATTCATTCAAAAGAAGATATTACTCGCGTTAAACGAGCTGGTGCAAAAGGTGTGTTAGTTGGAGAAGCGCTTATGACATCATCTTCTATAAGTAATTTTTTCGAAGACTGTAAGGTGAACATATGAAAGTGAAAATTTGCGGCATCACTGATGTTGAAACAGCAAAACGTGCTTGTGAATACGGAGCAGATGCACTCGGATTTGTTTTTGCAGAAAGTAAACGAAAAATCACTCCAGAGCAAACGAAAGAAATTATTGAGGAAATTCCAGCCCACGTTTTAAAGGTCGGTGTTTTCGTAAATGAATCAGTAGAAGTGATCCAGAAAATTGCAGATGAGTGCGGGTTAACGCATGTTCAACTACATGGGGATGAAGACAATCATTACATCGGAAGATTGAAAATTCCGTCTATAAAAGCAGTAGGAGTAGCTTTAGAGCAAGATATGGAACATGCGAAAAAGTACGAAACAGATTATATGTTATTTGATAGCCCGAAAGAAAAGTTCCGCGGAGGAAATGGAAAGACATTCTCATGGGAGTTACTCGCGCATATGCCAAAAGCATTGCGAGAGAAAACGATATTAGCTGGCGGATTAAACATCATTAATATAGAAGAAGCCATTCAAACCGTTCAGCCATATATGGTCGATGTGAGTAGCGGAGTAGAAACAGAAGGAAAGAAAGATCTAAAGAAAATAAAACAATTTATTATAAAAGCGAAGGAGTGTTCCAAATGAATTACGCATATCCAGATGAAAAAGGTCACTACGGTATATACGGAGGGCGATACGTTCCAGAAACGTTAATGCAATCTGTATTAGAACTAGAAGAAGCATATAAAAAAGCGATGCAGGATGAAGCGTTTCAAAAGGAATTAAATCATTATTTAAAAACGTACGTCGGAAGAGAAACACCGCTTTATTTCGCTGAAAATATGACGAAGTATTGCGGCGGTGCAAAAATTTATTTAAAACGTGAAGATTTGAATCATACAGGAGCTCATAAAATTAATAATACAATTGGTCAGGCACTTCTTGCAGTACGGATGGGCAAGAAAAAAGTTGTCGCTGAAACAGGAGCAGGACAACACGGGGTGGCAACCGCTACTGTATGTGCCCTACTCGGATTAGAATGCGTCATCTTTATGGGAGAAGAAGATGTGAGACGTCAAAAATTAAACGTGTTTCGAATGGAATTACTCGGAGCGAAAGTAGAAAGTGTAGCGGCAGGTAGCGGCACATTAAAAGATGCAGTAAACGAGGCGCTTCGCTACTGGGTTTCACACGTGCACGATACACACTACATTATGGGATCAGTTCTTGGACCACATCCATTCCCGCAAATTGTCCGTGATTTCCAAAGTGTAATTGGGAAAGAAACGAAAAAACAATACGAAGCATTAGAAGGGAAATTACCAGAAGCAGTCGTTGCTTGTATTGGCGGTGGTAGTAACGCAATGGGAATGTTTTATCCGTTCGTACACGATGAAGAAGTTACTCTTTACGGTGTTGAAGCAGCTGGAAAAGGTGTTCACACAGAAAAGCACGCAGCCACTTTAACGAAAGGAAGTGTCGGTGTTTTACACGGATCGATGATGTACCTTCTACAAAATGAAGAAGGACAAATTCAAGAAGCACACTCTATTTCAGCCGGACTAGATTACCCAGGGGTTGGACCAGAACATAGCTTGCTAAAAGATATTGGCCGCGTTTCTTATCATTCCATTACAGATGAAGAAGCGTTAGAAGCATTTCAATTATTAACGAAAAAAGAAGGTATTATCCCGGCATTAGAGAGTTCACATGCTGTTGCATACGCTTTAAAGCTAGCGCCACAAATGAAGCAAGACGAAGGACTTGTTATTTGTTTATCCGGCCGCGGTGATAAAGATGTAGAGAGTATAAAACGTTATATGGAAGAGGTGTAAAAAATGGGAGTAGAAAAAATTAAAGCAGCGTTTGAAAATGGCAAAAAAGCATTTATTCCGTACGTAATGGGCGGAGATGGTGGCCTTGAAAAATTAAAAGAAAGAATTCGTTTTCTTGATGAAGCAGGAGCAAGCATTGTTGAAATTGGTATCCCGTTTTCAGATCCAGTCGCAGACGGCCCAACGATTCAAAGAGCAGGGAAACGAGCGCTAGATAGCGGTGTAACATTAAAAGATATTTTTCAAGCGTTAGCAGAAGTAAGGAAAGAAGTAAAAATTCCATTTGTACTCATGACATATTTAAATCCAGTACTCGCATTCGGAAAGGAACGTTTCATTGAGAGTTGTCTTGAAGCAGGTGTGGATGGCATTATCGTTCCGGACTTACCTTATGAAGAACAAGACATCATTGCACCGCTTCTACGCGAGGCGAATATAGCTTTAATTCCGCTCGTTACTGTAACGAGCCCAATTGAGCGAATCGAAAAAATTACGAGTGAATCAGAAGGATTCGTCTACGCCGTTACAGTAGCGGGCGTAACGGGAGTACGTCAAAACTTTAAAGATGAGATTCATAGTTACTTAGAAAAAGTAAAATCACACGTCCACTTACCAGTAGTCGCAGGATTCGGTATTTCAACACGAGAGCAAATAGAAGAAATGATTACAATATGCGACGGTGTTGTCGTTGGAAGTAAGGTTATTGAGTTGTTAGAAAATGAAAAACAAGAGGAAATATGTGAGTTAATACAGGCAGTAAAACAAAAAGAAGAGGCATAAGTCTCTTCTTTTTGTTTTACGTAATAAATGTTAAAATATACAGAAAATACATATAATTTAGAGGGTGAGAAGGCATGCTAAGACGTAAACTATTATATCTTCTTTTAACTGTACCATTATACGCTTGGCTCATTAGCATGACGAAAATAGAGTTGATGGCTCTGTTTTTAGGATATGTATTCATCTTTTCCCAATTAAATCGAATACAAGAGCAATCTATTTTAGAAGTATGTATATTTTCGATTAGTATAGAACTATTTAGTATCGTTTCGATTGTGTTATTAAACGAGTTATTTCGGGGGATTTATTCATTTGCATTAATGAAATTTGGGAATATTGTACTGCAAGTAATATGTGCTTATATTGTGTTTGTTGTGTTAGAAAAAATAATCGGACAGCAGACGGTTTTTCAGGATAAAAGAACATGGGAGTGATTCAAAAAAAGAGCTGTTTGGCTCTTTTTTTAATCTGTTATAAAATTAATTGAAAATAACAATATCTGTTATATAATAGTTAAAAATTGCATTTTTTACGAAAAGAGATGATAACATGGCCATATTGTTGGCACTTATCCCGATTATGATGATTTTCATTTGTTTATTTTTGTTTAAACAAACGTCATTAAGAGCCTCATTAATCTCTTATGCCGTTTCTGTTGGAATCGTTTTACTCTCGCCAACGTTTCAATTAGGGATAAGTGAAACTGTGCACGCTACGATTAAAGGTTGGTTAATTTGTTTTATTGTCGGATACGTTTTGTTTTTCGGTATTTTTTTATTTCACCTCATGAACAAAATGGGATACATCGATCAAGTAGCACGATTTTTGGAACAAGTCACACATGACCGCTTATTACAAATGCTTCTTATGTGTTTTGGTATTTGCCCACTAATTGAATCAGTAAGTGGATTCGGTATTGGTTTTATGGTCGCAGCGTCGATCTTTCTTTCGTTAGGCTATAAACCATTTCAAGCTGTACTGCTCTCGTTTATCGGTTTGCTGGCTAGTTCATGGGGCGCGATGGCAACGGGTACGATTATCGGTTCGCAGCTTATTAACATGCCGCTCACAACTCTTGGCACAAATACAGCATTATTAAGTATCCCGATTTTTGCATACTTTATCTTCCTTTCTTTATACGTTGTCGGTGGCTTTCAGGCAGTTATAGAAAAATGGAAGGAAGGCGTTGGTTTCTTTCTATTATTTTCTCTCGGAATCTATCTTTCTAACGCATACGTAAGTGTTGAACTAGCGGGAATATTAAGTTCTATCGTTACCATTACATTTGGTTTTTTAATCATTAAATTAAAAGGAAAAGATGAACAAAAACTTCTAACAGAGCATGCGGCGGCTACGGAGAGAGAAGTATCGATTCTAAAAATTATTAGCCCTTATATCTTTTTAACAGTTTGTATTTTACTTTCTCGCCTCGTTCCTGTATTACACGATCTGCTCAGGTCATATGCAGTTCTCGATTTAAAATCATATTCTTACAAACTAGAGCTACTATATTCGCCAGGGTTTTGGCTCGCCATGACTTGTTTGTTTACAATCATTTTCTTCCGCATTCCATCTCATATTATTAAACAATCACTCTCGCAAACGATAAAACAATGGATTCCTTTCGCTATTACAACAACGATGTTCATTGCGATTTCAGAGCTAATGGGTGCATCTGGCATGCATTCATTACTCGCAAAGACAGCTGGTGAAACATTTGGTACGTTTTTCGTTTTCGCTGCTCCTTTCATTGGAGGAATTGGCGGTTTTTTAACCGGTAGTAACGCTGGATCAAATGCAATGTTTATAAAACTACAAATGCAAACAGCGCAAAATGTAGCACTCCCGTGGCAATACGTCACAACGCTTCAAAACACCGCATCATCAGTAGCGACGATCGCTTGTCCATCACGTATTACACTCGGTGCTTATTTATGTGATATACCTCATCGTGAAAATGAACTATTAAAGAAAACGACATTAATGATCTTTGGTGCGGTGTTGCTTGTAGTGGTGGAGGTAATTATTTGGTATGTGTTGATAAAGTGAAAAATCCTCCTAACGTAGGAGGATTTTTTTTATAATTGGATAATGTTTTAAATATGAAAAGCTTCTACTAAATGAATAGGAGATGAAAGGTATGCCCTTAAAAAACTATGGTGTATTAAAAGGTACAGTTATACAATCAAAGACTGGAAAAGGGAAAACACCTCATTATCAAGTTCATTTACAAGGCGAGGCAGGAGTAGACTATCGTATTGCAATTAACGTAAAGTCGCAAAGTTATCCGTCAGAAGTTTTATATTTTGCGAGTAATAATATTAGGTCAGAGGCGATTCATATATTACCGACATTACCGTTTGGTTTTACGGAAGTGAAAAACAATGAACCAAAAGTCGCTTTAGATTATGTAAGAGGTAATTTATTTGATTCGAAGCAAATGATTCCTTTACCTGCTGAAAAAACGGGATCTGATAATGATTTGAATGAGAAAATAGAACATTATATAAAACGAGCGATAGAGGAAAAAGCAATTATTTACGCGTTTGGCGAAAGATGGGGACCAGAAAAAAAGGTTCCGGATTCGTATTTCCACTTTACACCTGGAAATGGTGTACATGATATTCATATGAATCAAGGAAATGTAGAGAAATGGCAAGGTGATGATGGCATATGGCAAGACGGTGGACTACTTATTCATTTTGAGAAGAGGGAAGAGTGGGTAGGTATTTTCCTTGCCTTTCAGTCGCAATCATGGTGTACAGATGAAGAAGGGCATGCTCGTGTTCCGGTTGAGAATTATAGTTATAAGAAAAATAACTAATAAGAAGAGGGAGTTCACAACGAACGCCCTCTTCTCATTTTATAAAACCCAAAACTCACAAGTGTAGAAATACTAGAGAAAAGCAGGGCCACACTAGAAAATGCAATGAGATACATATTATATTTCATCATTTTGCCGATTAGTTGGTTACTATCATACTGAAAAAGTCCTGCTATTATATTGAATAAAAATAAAATGATAAACATGACGATGACACCGTCTATTGATCCTTTTATATCTGGTTTACTTAAAGCGATATGTGCGGAAATACAAATGGCGATAAATAAAAATAACCAAAATGAAGGATTCAATAAATTGCTTATTGTAAATAAGCTTTTCAATAATACAAACGTCGATAGTAGCATGTTTTGGATCATGTCTAAGTTAATAGAAGCCGATGCAACAGTTGTTTCGAGAGTCGTATTAAATAAAGAATATGACCCTGGTACGAAATAGCGCATTAAAAGTATTAAGGTAGTAATACCAGAAATAATAGGGCCGATACCGATAAAGAAATTACCGATTCGTTGATATATACTTTTTTGATTGTATTGATGTTGTACGTAACCTAAAGCTCCTTGACTTGTATCTGTCGGGAAGAACTGCGTTGCTACAATTTTATGACGAAATAGTATACACATAATTGCATGTCCAAGTTCATGAATAGGGACACCAATCCACGCAGTTAAAAGGAAGCCTTTCCTACCAAAAGCTCTCGACCAATACATTCGTGTGAGAGATTCTAAATAACCTAATATAAATCCAATTACAATGATGACACCAATTAAAGAGAATAATTGGATCACGCTTGTAAGGAGTGTTTGAAAAATCGAGTTTACAAATTCCACTGTCTTCATCCAATCTTTTAAAAATGTTATTTGCTCTGTTTCATAATAACATTATTTTTCTATATTACTAGCACACATAGTTTCGTTTAAAAGAAGGATTTCATATTCTTTTTCTTGTAGTCATGTTTTATGTACAAAGTCATATATTGAATTTGTAACACCCTATAAGGTATATGCTTAAGGAGGGATGAGAGAATGAAATGTCCGGCGTGTCATACAGAAAATGCAGCGGAAGCAAAGTTTTGCGGGAATTGTGGACATTCGTTAACGGAAGAAGTGGTGGCAAGTGGTGCACAGGAAGAAGGGGAGCGACAAGCGCGCGTAGCACAAGTAAAGGAAACTCGCCCGAATGAAACGGTAGAGCAAGCGAAACGATTTGCGAGTGGCTATTTTCAGTTTTTTACACATGCTTTAAAAGCACCGACAGCGATTATGAAAAATGGCAATATTGAAGTGCGAAATGGAATTGTAAGTCTTGTTCTTATTTGTTTTTTAGGAGCATGTATTTTTTATAGAATGATGAGCGCAACGGCAGCTGTTACGAGAACGTTAGTACCAGATATAACTACTCCTACTTTCTTTGGAGAATCTGTAAAAATCTTTTTCTTTTTATTAATTTTAACGTTATTTGTCGGATTTATTATTTTTGTAAGTGGTAAGATGATGAAATCTTCTTTTTCGTTTCTTGAAGTATTCGGTATATGGGGAACGATAGCGACTCCGGCTATTGCTATATTAGTTCTTTCTTTTCTGTTTAGTTTCCTATTGATCTTCTTTCTACCGATATTATTAGGGGTGGCTACAACGTATATGTCAATTAGTATCATCGTAGCTATATTAAAACTAGATAGCGGTGGATTAGATCCTGTTTACACTCTTCTGATCGCAAATGTTTTAATCGGAATCGCAACGTGGATTGTACTTTGGTCTTACATTAATACGATAATTCAAACTATTACTGGAGGATTTACGGGCTTCTAAGGAAAAGGTGGTTGAATGGATGAATGTATGTACTAAGTGCGGAGTTCAGTATGAAGACGGAGTGCAATTTTGCCAAAACTGCGGGATGAAGAGGGAAAGTCTTGTAGTAAAGAAGAAAATGAGCGGTGGTACAAAAGTTGGCATTACACTCTTAACATTACTTGTTATAGTAATTGTTGGATTGTATTTGTATGGATCATCGTATTATAAGCAGACCGCACAAGTAGACCGAATGATTACTATTTTACAAGAGAGGGACGGGGAGAAATTAGCTGAGATCACCACGGCAGATGATCCAGCCGTTATTGTCACAAGAGAGAGTGTAACGCCTCTATTTTCATATATAAAAGAAAATCCATCTTACGTGAATGAATTGAAAGAATATTTGAGGCAAGGTGAAAAACAAGGGGATGGAATAGAAAGAACAGATTTTTCTTTAACGAAAGACGGGAAGTATTTCTTTATATTTGATCGGTATAAATTGAAAGCGAAGACGTATTATACGACTCTGCTTTCAAATGAAAAAGGTACATCTTTAAAAATGAACGGAAAAGAAATTGATAAGACAAATGACAAAAAGTTTGAGAAGCAATATGGACCGTTTCTTCCAGGGACTCAAGTGTTTCAAGCGGAATATAAAAATGACTATGTAAAACTATCACGAGAGGAAAAGGTTGTACTTATAAAACAAAGTCAAAATAATGTAACGGTAGATTTAACGTTGCAAGGGCAATATATTACAGTTCAAACGAATGCGCCTGGTGCAACATTGTACGTGAATCAAAAGCCGGTTACAGCGCTAGCGGGAGAAGAAATTACGTGGGGACCAGTAGCGACTGATGGAAGTGCGGTGATTTATTTAGAACGAAATGGAGAAAACGGAAGGGAAACGACCAAGGTAGAAACGGTAACGGCACTGTCAGCTTATAATCTTCCATTCCAAAAGAAAAGCATAGAAAAAACAGTTGTTTACAATGTTACTCCGCCGCCTACTACTCATTATGTATATAATGGTTTCATCTTCCCTGATAGTGATATTCGAAAATTAACGAGTGCGGACTTAACATATTTATCGAAAGAACAGTTGAAAATTGCTAGAAATGAAATATACGCAAGGCATGGACATATTTTTCAAACGAAAGATATGCAAGCATATTTTTCAAAACAGTCTTGGTATAGAGAGAATCCGTATTTTACGGGAACGTTAACGAGTGTGGAATCTTATAATGTTGAACTGATTAAATCAAGAGAATAGAGTACGTGAAAAAGGTACAGTGTATATTACTGTACCTTTTCTATGGTTGTTTAGCTGGACCAGGATCCCTTGAGAAAAAGATGTGAAAGAGGAATGTGACTTTACTTGCTCCTCCTGATGTACTAGCTTGCACATCAGATAATGCACTAGATGTTAAAACACCTTCAGAGCGAGGCGGTACGACTATTTTGAGGGCATCATCTGATTCTGATGATGCAGTAACTGTTATTGTATCATCAGATAAGTTTAAAATTTTAACAGTACCGATTGGTAAGATGGACTTGCCAGCGAATGATGCTGAAGCGAAGCGAGAGCCTTTCCAAATAGTTTGTGCGAAAGTCTCATCATTAGATAACCAAGCGCGAGCACTATAAAGTGTTGCGTTAATGGAAAATTCTTGGTCAAGCGATATGGCGGCTTTCGGTTCTTGCGGTTCCTCTGGAAGCTGGGCGAGAAGGCCTGCGCACATGTATATTTCACCTACTTTCAATAGTAACTGTTATAGCATATTAAATTTCTTGTTTATAAGACACGACGGTTACCTATTAAAGTATAGTTTTGTGCACCACATTTGTAGATTAAATTCTTTTTCTCTACAATTTAAGTAGGTGTTATTTCTGTAAAATATGGAAATCGTAAAGAGTATATAAAAAGAAGGAGTGGTAAAGTGAACTATGTCATTATTGGCGGAGATGCAGCTGGTATGAGTGCAGCAATGCAAATTGTTAGAAACGATAAATCGGCGAATGTTGTGACGTTAGAAAAAGGTGAAATCTATTCATACGCTCAGTGCGGATTACCTTATGTAATTAGCGGTGCGATTGCTTCAACTGAAAAATTAATTGCGCGGAATGTGAAGACATTTCGTGATAAATACGGAATTGATGCGAAAGTACGTCATGAAGTAACAAAAGTGGATACGGAAAAGAAAATTGTGTATGCAGTACATACGAAGACGAAAGATGTATTTGAATTTTCGTATGACCGTTTATTAATTGCGACCGGGGTGCGTCCTGTTATGCCGGATTGGGAAGGTAAAGATTTACAAGGTGTTCATCTTTTAAAAACAATTCCGGACGCTGAGCGCATATTAAGTACACTTAAAACGAATAAAATTGAAGATGTGACAATTATTGGCGGCGGTGCAATTGGTCTAGAGATGGCAGAAACATTTGTAGAACTTGGCAAGAAAGTAAGAATGATTGAGCGAAACGATCATATTGGCACAATTTATGATGCCGACATGGCGGAATATATACATAAAGAAGCAGACAAACATAATATTGAAATTTTAACAAATGAGAATGTAAAAGCGTTTAAAGGAAAAGCAAGAGTAGAACAACTGGAGACGGATAAAGGGACGTATAAAGCAGATCTCGTTCTAGTATCTGTCGGTGTACAGCCAAATACTGATTTTCTTGATGGGACAAATATACGTAAAAATCATAAAGGTGCAATTGAAGTAAATGCCTATATGCAAACGAATGTGCAAGACGTATATGCTGCTGGTGATTGCGCTACACATTATCATGTTATAAAGGAAATTCATGATCATATCCCGCTTGGAACGACTGCAAATAAACAAGGGCGACTTGCCGGACTCAATATGGTTGATAAACGAAGAGCATTTAAAGGTACGTTAGGTACAGGGATTATTAAATTTATGAATCTGACGCTCGCAAGAACAGGCTTAAATGAAAAAGAAGCGAAAGGGCTAAACATCCCGTATAAGACGGTAAAAGTAGATTCAACAAATATGGCTGGTTATTACCCAAGTGCCAAACCACTTTACTTGAAATTACTATATCACGCCGATACGAAACAATTGTTAGGCGGTCAAGTAATTGGAGAAGAAGGTGTAGATAAGCGAATTGATGTGATTGCGATGGCACTTTTCAATAACATGAGTATTCACGATTTAGAAGATGTCGACTTAAGTTACGCACCACCATATAACAGCGTTTGGGATCCAATTCAACAAGCGGCAAGGAGAGCGGAATAGCACTTTTTTAAGTGCTATTTTTTCGTTAAAGAGGAGTAATCGTTTTTGTCGAATAAAGAGGTTTGGGGAATAGTTACATATAAGGAAGGGGATCTGTAAAAATGGTTGTGGCACTTCAAAAAGTTCAAGAATCAGAAAAAATGATTTTACGTAATTTATATTCACTATATCTACATGACCTCTCTAAGTTCACTACTAATATAACGATTGGAGCGGATGGTTTTTTTGAATACGAAGATTTGCATATGTTTTGGGAAAATGATGGAATCACTCCGTATTTTATAAAAGTTGATCATAGTAGTGTAGGATTTTTATTACTATTGGAACGTCCATTTTTGAAGAAAGAAAACGACTTTGGTATTAATGATATTTTCATATTGAATCAATATAAGGGAAAAGGAATCGGAAAGAAGGTTATTGAAAATTTACTAGAAGAGAAACGAGGACAATATTTCGTTATTGAACTTACAAAAAATATACCAGCTGTTTCTTTTTGGAAAAAAGTATATAGAGAGCTGAAAATTGAATTTGACGAGCGAACACAGCTAATTGATGATGAAGAATGCCTCGTTCAGACGTTTAAAATATAATTAAATAGGTGCCCCTGATATATTACTCTGAAATTCAACTTTATCCCGCTATTTGTGGGAGTCAGGCTGATTAAAGTTTCACTTTATTTCGAATATACCGTTCACCCTTGAAAACATAGTACTTATCGCTTATATTGTCATATAGTATTTATTTTTTAACAAAGCAATGAACGAACCAGGGGGTACAACATGGCAATTAACATGAAAACAATCGAAGAATGGATTGCTGAATCAAACGCAAGAAATGAAGAAGACTTTGGACACGTTGTGGAAGAAATGAAAGAAGTATGTGTCGGACTTGATAACGCGACATTAATTTATACGAAAAATGTATTTTGTTTCGGTAAGAAAGTAGAAGTATTGTTCTTCTTCCAAGATCATGTTGTTATCGGACAAGAAAAAGAAGAGTATGTTGAAATTGAGAAACTAAAGTATGATGACATTACAAATAGCAATCTAAAAACAAATGACAAAAATACAACTTTAGAATTAAAGTTTGCTAACGGACAATCTATCGATTTAGACAGTCTAAATGATAACTACGGTACGAAAAACTGGTTATTTGCAAGACAAATTAAGAGTATCTTTAAATTAATCTAGTGAAAAAGGCAGACCTAAAAGGGTCTGCTTTTTACTTATTCCCTATTACACAAAGGCAACCTCTTTCTTCATAATATTTCACACTTGTAAACCCTGTTTTATAAAAGAGATTTACTAATGATTCTGTCGTTTTAAATTCATCCATATGATATTGAACTTTGAAAGTTTCGGCCACTAATAAAAAGGATCCATTCGGTTTTAATATGCGAAATACTTCTTTTATATCGTGTTTAACGTCAGGCCAGAAGTAGTGGGTTTGAAAGGCGGTAATGAGATCGAAGCAATTCGCATGATGTGGAATAGAAGAGACGCTTGCTTTTTGAACAGTTACTTTTTGTATTTGTACATCTTTCATATTCGTATGTATAGAATCTTTCACAGCTTGATCGGAGTAATCAATTCCATATATTTTCCCAAACGGAGTTAGTCTAGAAAGCGTATGTATTGCTTTACCACCCCCACAACCAATATCTAAAATAACTGCATCTTCACGTATATGTATTTTTTGTAAAGCCCAATTTATTAGTCTCGTATGTGCAGAATTCATAATACAAAGCATTGAGGAACCGATTGTCCCACGAGGATTTTTCGCTTGTTTGATTAAACGTTGTAAAATGCCCAATTTAAACGCTCCTTTTATGTAAGAATATATACTCATTTCGCTTTTAATAATTTAACTCCTCTAAAAAAAGCACGCCATCAACCGGCGTGCTTCTAATTATACAAATACCCTTTTAACCAATTACGCGCCCGATACGCCCCAACTGGAATTTGAATGAGAGACGTTTCATTTCCAGTATCAATCCCGTACAATTGATCGCATGAATTTGTATCAAAACTAAGTAAAGGATGACCACCCATTCCCATAGCGGTCGCAGCTAAAACAAGTCTATGAACGAGTATACCAGCTTCCATTTGGTGAATACGATATCCTCTATAGCCTAATGTATGTGTATAGTAATCTTTATTTCCGACTACATGCAGGCAAAGCGGTACTTGAAAAAGATTCACGTTATCCATCGTCATACTTGATTGAAGGGGATAACGAAGGTCTCCATATCGAAGTGGTTGTATGGAATGCGTTTTACTGTTATAAGAATAAGCACCGTTTTCAATACCTGTTACGTTATAAAAACATCCATATAATGAGACTCGTGCGTTTTCATTTAAAGAATTGCCATCAAGATCGTTGTAATAAGGGAATGCGAGGCTCGCTTCTTGTAATAAAGTAGCAAGTGAACGAGTATCCCATTTTGTTAAAGTAAAGTCAGCATCAGGTGAATATCGCTTTTTACAAAGATGTAAGAAATCATAGGATAAACGTTCTATTTTAGGTAGCTGTACAGCGTGTGCACTGTATTGCTGTCGATTTTTTTGAGTTAATGTTTGGAAGTGTTCTGTCGATTCAATCATAGAAGCTGCGTTAACTTTTGTTATCATCGGATATTCATCTACATGCTTTGAGCGAACGAAATGCTCATGTGTTAACGGTGGGATTTGCTGCAACAAGTCATGAGAAGTAACAGTTGTATTTTCACGGTAATCATTATGAAACCAATCTTTATGCGGTTCTGTACTTAGAGGAATAATACCATACACATTTTCCTCGCCTTCAGACAGTCCAAGTAAATGATTCATTGCTCGGTCTAGAAACTGAAAATATACTCCATTTGTGTAACCGAATTGTTTTGCACATTCAAGTAGATGCCCGATTAGAACACCACTATCTAACCCTTGAAGCCGGTATGAAAAATTATTGTATTTAAAGAAATTTTTCCAAAACATAGTGGATACGAATACTGTGCCAAAACAAGAATGTATGTTACAACGATTGCCGAGTGCTTCTGTAAGATAAGAATCGAAATTTCCCTCGCGAAGTAAGATAAGACGGTGATGCGCGGCGTCATAATGGTAAATGCCGTCTGGATAATGATCAATTTTTAAATACATATATAATTCATTTGGATATAAAGCACCCCCAGAAGGGATGAATCTTCGAAATAGAGTCGTTGTTTTATTATTTTCTAGGCTAGTAGTAGGTTGACATAATTGTGTTAAACCAAATGAGTACCAAAGATAATGCCCGATTTCCTCTAAGTTAGGTTTAGTAGAAGAGTTCCGCAAAGTTAATGGGATTTCTAAAGAGAGAGGGATGACTGGTAAATTTCGATATAATTTATAAGGAAGTGGTGCGTCGTCCCAGTCTACCTCATGATTCGGCATAATTTCATCAATAGAGAAATGGAGATGATGTAAAAAAGCATCCAGCTGCATGAAATCCCCTCCTTTACTATGGAAACGGGTGTGGGTGTGGATTTAATTGTTCATTCGTTAAAGGCTCAGCCATATATCCAAGTGTCATTGGTACGGTATACACTCTATCCAGTCCTGTAACCCGAGTGAGATGATGTCCGAATGTCATTGGAAGCATGCCTGGAATTAATACTTTTACACAATGTAATCCGTTCTTTTCTATGAGAGGAACGGTTTGATCTACAACGATTACTTCAAGTCCAGATTGATGTAACCTGTTTAAAAGTTGATGAAGATCAGATGTTAAATCCATATCAAATGATTGTAATGCCCTCATTTCTTGAAACGTTTGCACCGGAGCATCTTCACGTAAAAGGAAGTGAAGACGTTCTTCCGCTTCTTTCAATCCGTACAGCATACTATGGTCTTCCATTTTATTAACGAGATAAGAATCTTGTAAGCAGTTTTCGTAATACTCTCTTTTTTGCTGGAGCTCATCGTCTGTTATTAGTAACATGCCAGCTATTTCATGAATTGCACTCTTTAGAGCTCGGATTGGGTCTAAATGAGCGCCTCCCGCACAAACAACGTTCATTCCATTTTCACGCGTATTTTTTGCAATGACCCATAAGCTCGGGATGCCATGTTCCATCGTCGCGTTAAAAGCGTATAATTCATACCCCGTAATCGTGTGTAACCGCTGGATCATTAATTGTAATTCTGTATCATTTGCTGAACTAAGATCAAGACGAGGAAGAGGTAATTCTGCATACCATGTGAGTAAAAAAGCATCGCGCTCTACGATTTCTAATATGCCATGAAAAATGGCCTCTTCTAAACTACCACCAATCGCACATCCATTTGATGTTTCATACACAAAAGCATCTCTATGACCAAGGCTATAATAGGCGATTGATTCTGGAACTAAAAGTGGCCGTTTTTGTGATAAAGAATATCCCCATACCCAGTTTTGTTCATAATCAGGATCAAATGGTTTAAACGGAAAACTATCACGATTATAATGTTCATTTGTATGCACACCGAGTGTGAGGGGATTTAGTGCATGATCCTCTAAATCATGAAAACTACCATGCACATTTGTCTTTTTCCCGCGAGGTGACATACCGCAATATCGTTCTAAACCTTCTAAAATAGCAGTTGCCTCACTCAGTACAAATGAATGAGTTCGGCCTGCAACACCTTCATTTCCGAATATTAACGGCATGTTTATAATGACGTCAGCAAATGGCAATAAAGAATGCTGCATTTTTCCATTCAAAATACCAGTCCGGTAATCTAAATAGTCTCTCGTTAAAAATGTGTTTAGCTCATGAATAGAACGACAGCGATACGTTTCAGTACTTGTTTTTAAGCTCGGTTGTAAAGAAATTTCTGCCGCATCCGCAGTATCATCAGGTAAATTACTACATACAGGACAGAGAGGGTCTGGAAGGAAAGAATGCCGCGTACATTGCAGGGTTTGTAAGTTTAGTAAAATGAGTTCATTTTCTAAAGAAGAATGTCCGTGAGCTAATATTTTTTCCGTTTCAGCATGAATGAGCTGGCACATTTGTAACATCCCATTTTGAGTCGCACGTACATCACGCCTCGTCTCGGTATCCGCTTTTAACGCATATTTCCGCTGTAGTTCCCACATTTCTTTTTGATCAAATCCAGCGATAAAGCGTCGTCCATCGGCACAATGGGTACATCCTGTTGCAAGAGGAGGAATGAAAGGACCAATAACACCTTCACCAAATGAAGTAAATGCACGAAGCCACGGAATATGGTTCGAACGAAATGTCAGCTCAGCATCATGATGAATAGTAGAAGGAGAGCCGTCATGTAATACGAGAGCGAGGTGAATATTTTCAGGGATTTCTTCTGTAATTGTATGTTGGCGAATGATGGAATACTGTTTGCATAATTGATCGTGTACATAGTCTGCAAGTAGGCCATCTCCTGTAAGTAATATATTTTGAATCATAGACCGTCCTCCTTTGCAATTAATACCCCGTATACACCGTCTAAGTTGTCTCTTAAAAATGATTCAATAGCTAAATCAAAAACGAATGGATAAAAATTATTTTCCGCTAAATTTTGTAAGGCAGCTTGTAAAGACTGTACGCCTGGAATTTCTTCCTCTTCTTGTATTGCTACTCTAACAGAATCCGTACTATATAAAACAATGGATGATTCTGGCAAAACGTTAGCTTTATAAGGAAGCTCTTCATTTTGAATATGAAGGAGTGCTTGTTGCAGAGCGTTTCTTAATGCCAATGTTATATTAATATTTGCCGCACCGTACCATCTATCATTTATACCGATCCAAATGACAGGAAAACCAAGTAACTCCTCACTCATTCCCACTTTAGGTATGTCATGAATTGTAGAGAGAGCATCGTAGTAAAACCTACAATGTTTATCATGAATTTCGGTTAAATCAAGCTCTGTAACCTCTTCTAGCATATGTGATTGGCGTTCACACAACTTATTATTTAAATGTTTTTGCAGTGCACGGTATACACCTTCTGTCATCGTTTCCCCAGCACCAATACCGATATCAGTATGTTCGGGGATAAGACGATGAATCATTTCAGCTACATACGTTTCAACTCCTGTTAAACCAGCTTCGCGGCGTGCTTCATTATGAGTTAAACCACCACAAGTTATAGCAGGAAGGGGAGAGGTAGGTCCGTCTGATAATGGATTTGCAACTTGAATATAGCATTGTGATAAAGGTAGTTGGTGTAAATCTTGTTCATCCCATATGTGGAATATACCAGCTTCTTTAGAAGTTAATGTATCAAAAAAACGAAAAAGTTCAGTTGAAGTATATTGTCCAGAACGATGGGCAAGGTTTTCTTGAAGATTTTGCACCGTATCAATTGTAAAGATTTCATCGGTTGCGAGAAGATGCTTTATAAAAGGGTGCCACTTTCCTTCAAGTGTTTCAAAGTTTAATAAAAAGAATTGAGGATTATGCTGCCGGTTTAAATCGTCAGCGACATGTTTAAATAATTCAAAAACGATAACATTTGCTAATATTGCAGATGTGATTGGTGAGAAAGGCTCGGGCGGATTTTCATTTTGCAAAGTAGTTTCGTGTAGACGATGCCATGCGGATTCCCAGCATTCTTCACGATCTGCTATTACGACGGGGCCAGCTAAACCGATTCTTGATAAGCAAATAGCTGGTATGAAATTTTTCCCCTCATCTCTACAAATAGCATGTATTGCTCTTAAACTTTCAATATCTCCATTTTGAGAAACGTATAAAATCCAGTCGAAAGGCTCGAATACTTCATGCAGGGGACGATCCGTTGTAGTATCTATTTCTTGAATAAATACATTGTCATCAAGTTCATATGCACGTTCTACTAGCTCATGAATTCGATCGTAATTTGTTTCCGCATAATCTGTGACAAGATAATGAAATTTAGGTAATCCGGATTCTAGTAAAGAAGAAACTAAGGAAGTAAGCATATCCCCAGAACCAATTATAAGGACATTTGCCGCACGGTACGTCTCGAATTTTAAAGCACCTGAATGAGAATCGGCTTCTAAAAATTCAATTTGAGAAGCGTACCTGTCGAGTAACGTACTGTTTAATTCATGAGGAGCATCTTGACTTACATCACGGGCGAAACCATTTTCATATAAAATCTCTCCAATTTCAAATACACGATTTTGATAGGGGAGAGGGAGACCATCGGTTATTTCTGCTAAAGAATAATTACCGTTAAACATAGGCATTAATTTTTCAATCCAGTTATAAATCCCATCACCGTCCATGCGGAATGAACTGGCGTTATTTCGAAAATAGACACCCCCGTTTGAGTCGGGGAGGAAGAAAGTATCCTTATTTGCTTTAAGTTTTGCATGAGCTGGAAGGTTACTCATTTTAATCCTCCTTACGTTTTAAGCATACATTATTAGCTTATGCCATGTGATTTGTCCCGTATGAACACAATAAAAAAAGGCTGTAGAATGATTCATTCTACAGCCTTTAATAGATTAATAATCTATCAACCTTCTAATAATAATGATTTTGGATCTTCAAGCATATCTTTAACAGCAACAAGGAAGCTAACTGCTTCTTTACCATCAACAATACGGTGATCGTAAGATAGTGCAAGGTACATCATCGGACGGTTTTCCATACGCTCGTTATCAATCGCAACTGGACGTACTTGGATTTTATGCATTCCTAGAATACCTACTTGTGGGCTATTTAGGATTGGCGTAGACATTAGAGAACCGAATACACCACCGTTTGTAATTGTAAATGTACCACCTTGTAGCTCTTTTAATGAAAGTTTGTTATCACGTGCTTTTAGACCTAAATTACGAATCTCGCTTTCAATTTCAGCGAAGTTCAATTGGTTAGCATCACGTACAACTGGAACAACTAATCCATCTGGAGCTGCTACTGCAATACCGATATCATAGAATTTTTTAATGATAAGCTCATCGCCTTGAATTTCAGCATTTAATAATGGGAATTGTTTTAATGCTGCAACAACTGCTTTTGTGAAGAATGACATAAAGCCAAGACGCACATCATGTTTTTTCTCGAAAGCATCTTTGCGTTCTTTACGTAATTCCATGATCGCACTCATATCAACTTCGTTAAATGTTGTTAACATTGCAGATGTTTGTTGAACTTCTACAAGACGTTTTGCAATTGTTTGACGGCGGCGGGACATTTTCACACGCTCAACTGGTTTTTCGAATTCAGTTTTTGCAACTGGAGCAGGAGCTGGACTTTTTGGAGCAGCTGGTGCTTCTTTTGGCGCTGCAGCGTGAGCTTGTACATCATGTGGTCTCACACGTCCAAGTGGATCTGTGCTGCGCACGTCGTTTAAGTCAATTCCTAATTCACGAGCCATTTTGCGAGCAGCTGGTGATGCGATAGGACGATTTGTATTTGGTAAACCTTGCAACGCTTTATTTTGTTCAGCACTTGGAGCTTCTGCTTTCGGTGCTTCAGTAGTTTCTTGTTTTGGTTGCTCAGCAGGTGGTGCAGGTGTACTTACTGCAACTGGTGCTCCGTTTGCATCTAAAATTGCGATAGTTGCGCCAACTTCAACTGTATCCCCAGGTTCGCCTAGTAACTTCGATACAATACCTGAATCTTCTGCAATGATTTCTACATTGACTTTATCAGTTTCAAGCTCAACAACGCTGCCGCCTTTCTCAACTTTGTCACCTACGTTGATAAGCCATTGTGAAATAGTTCCTTCTGTAATAGATTCTGCAAGCTCAGGTACTTTAATTTCGATCATTTTAAATGTCCTCCCCTTATTTGCCTAACGGTGTGTTTTTCTTCTTTAATCTTCGGTAATCTCCATGTATTAGCTCGACTTGGGCAGATATTCTGCCCAAGTTGAGCTAATGAAATTCGTTGTTACTTTCAGTTGCTGAAAACTTCAATTTCTTGTTTGTCTTGACGGAAGTTGTACTTCACATCTAAAGCGTGTGCAACAATTAGTTCTTGCTCAGCTTTGTGAGCGAATGGATCGCCACCAGATGGGCTAGAACGATCCGGGCGTCCAATGTAACCTGTTTTCACTTTATCTCCAGCTAGTTCGAACAGAATTGGAGCCATGTAATGCCATGCACCCATATTACGAGGTTCTTCTTGAACCCAAATGATTTCTTCTAAGTTTTTAAAGCGTTTAATAATAGATTGAACTTTCTCAGCAGGGAATGGATACAACTGTTCAATACGAACGACATGAACTTCATCTAAGTTGTATTCATGTTTACCAGACTCGATTTCTGCTGCTAAGTCAATCGCCATTTTACCTGTGCTTAAAACAAGGCGTTTTACTTTGTTTGGTTTCATGCCAAGGTTTTCTTGCTCTAAAGCAGGTTGGAAACGTCCTTCGCTTAACTGACTAGCAGTTGAAAGCGTAAGTGGGTGACGTAATAAGCTCTTCGGCGTCATAAGTACTAATGGTCGAACGGCTTCTGTTCCTAAGATAGATGCTTGACGACGTAAGATATGGAAGTATTGAGCCGCGCTCGTTAAGTTTGCAACTGTCCAGTTGTTTTCAGCAGCTAACTGTAAGAAACGCTCTGGACGTGCACTAGAGTGCTCTGGCCCTTGACCTTCATAACCGTGTGGTAATAGAAGGACTAAACCTGATTTTTGACCCCATTTTGCTCTTCCTGCTGAAACATATTGATCAAATAATGCTTGCGCAGTATTTGAGAAGTCACCATATTGCGCTTCCCACATAACAAGAGTTTCTGGAGCGAATACGTTATAACCATATTCATAACCAACAACAGCAGCCTCTGATAACGGACTGTTATGAACAGAGAATGAAGCATTAATGTTTGGTAAGCGATGTAATGGTGAATATGTTTCATTTGTATCAGTATCGTGTAATACGATATGACGATGCGCAAATGTACCACGCTGTGAATCTTGACCAGTTAAACGAATTGGCGTACCTTCTTGTAAAATAGAAGCGAATGCTAATGACTCAGCAAGTGCCCATTCAATTTTACCGTTCTCTTCAAGAGCATCTTTACGGCGCTCAAGAATTTTCTTCACTTTCGGATATACGTTAAATCCTTCAGGCCAAGATAATAAGCCTGCATTAATTGCACGAAGTGAGTCAATCTCAACACCAGTATCGATTGGCTGAATGCCTTGTGCAACAACATCTGGCACTTTAACGTGAATTGTTGCATCGCTCGTATCAGCTGGTGGTAGTTGTGCATAGTCAGATTTTAATTGCTCTTGTATAAACTGTGTAACTGTTTCAACCTCATCTGCATTTAGAACACCATCAGCTTGTAATTGATCTGCATAAATTGCTCTTACAGTAGGGTGGTTTTTAATTTTTTTGTACACTTGTGGTTGCGTAACCGCTGGGTCATCCATTTCGTTATGGCCATAGCGTCGGTAACCAATTAAATCAATCAAGAAGTCTTTTTTGAACAACATGCGATATTGAATCGCAAGGTTAGCAGCAGCAAGACAAGCTTCCGGATCATCAGCGTTCACGTGAACAATCGGAATATCAAAACCTTTTGCAAGGTCACTTGAATATTTCGTAGAACGAGAATCATAGCTATCAGTTGTAAAACCAACTGCATTGTTTGCGATAACATGAATTGTTCCGCCCGTTTGGTACGCGTTCAATCTGCTTAAGTTGAGTGTCTCAGACACAATACCTTGACCAGGGAATGCAGCATCACCATGAACTAAAATTACGAATGAATTTGACGTATCTTGTTCTGGAAGACCAGATTTTTTACGGTTTTCTTGAGCCGCACGTGCGAAACCTTCTACTACAGGATTAACGAACTCAAGATGACTTGGGTTATTTGCTAATGTAACGCGAGTGCTAACTTCTTCATTACTAACGACTTGTTCTCTACCTAAGTGGTATTTTACGTCGCCAGTCCATCCAGCATTTGCCACTGCGCCTTCTATTTTTGCATGTTTGAACTCAGCAAACATGTGACTATATGGTTTTTCTAATACGTGTGCAAGTACGCTTAGACGACCGCGGTGTGCCATACCAATCATGACATTTTCTACGCCGCCCTTGGCACCTTCTAGAACAATTTCATCTAGAACAGGTACAAGCATATCAACGCCCTCGATAGAGAAACGCTTTTGCCCAACGAATGTTTTATGCAAGAATTGCTCGAAACCTTCAACAGCTGTTAAACGTTTTAAAAGAGCAGTTCGTTTTTTATTTGATAGTGGTTGACGCAATGAATTTGATTCCACCATTTGATGCAACCACGCGCGTTCTTCACTATCTTGTATATGAGAAAATTCATAAGCTAAAGATTTTGTATAAACGTCTTTTAATCTATGAATTACATCAAGTGCAGTGTGAATACCTTCTGGTGCATCTTTCCATACTGTTTTCGCTGGAATCGCTTTCGAATCAGCATCGCTCAGTTCGTTCATTGCTTTCTCAAGAAGAGATTGTCCATTTGCAGCATCTTCCATCGGGTTGATGTGAGCCAACGTATGCCCGAAAGTACGAATCTGCTCAACAAGTTGAACGACTTTAAGAATTTTTTCAATGTTCCCTGTGTTTTGAGGAGAAAAATGTGTTGCTGTGTTGTCCCCTGTTACGACATCATCTTGAAACGAAGGAGCTCCAAAAATTTCAAAAAGCTCTTGTAATTCCGGATCAACAGAACCTGCTCCAGTTACGTAAAGATCATACTGTTCAATAACATAACCAAGGTTCGGACCATGGAACTTGGCCCAAGGGTTTGTCGTTGTATTCTTCCTCGTCATTTGTTTAAACCTCCCAATGCATATAATCCTTTTCCTATACAAAAGGTGCATTTTGCTCTTTTTCAATAATTGATGAACTAAAAATTAATGTAATTGTTTTCTTTACTCTTATGTTATTACAATAATTTACATAATACCAAACACTATTACTTATCTGTTTTGTAAAAAAACATTCACAATAACTTATCACCCAAGTTAATCTTTCATGTTATAAAGTAATTTTACAGAAAAATGGGGTGGATATATTTGGTATACCTACATTAATAACTATAATTGTTGCATTTGAATATAAGTAAAATTGTTAGAATGTTTCGATAAATATTAGTTTGAATTATGTATATTGAAATAATAAGCGCTTTCATTGATATTATACAACAATATAACGGAATATAGTATAAAAAATAAAAAATTATGAATTTAGCGTAAACTTTATTTCGATAGTGTTAAATATCGAAAGGAAAATGAAGGATTTCTACAAAAAAAGTGGCTAAACATAAAAAATGCTTCATAAACCGTTAGTTTCTATAAATATGGCGAAAAACAACGTAAAAACAATAGCGCATTTCATCTAATAAGGAGAAGAATGAAATAGTTTAAAAGGATAAAACAAATATGGAGATATTAAATTTTCACAAAAGTGGGGAGGAGATATAGTAACGGATATATACATTGTTCCATGTTTCATTTCAAAATAGACATGATTAAGTTGAAAAAGTTTCTTCTATATAAATAGAATGAAAAATAATCGGAATATATGTAAAGGATACTTGACGTAAAGTTTCCTTTACATATATACTCGGTATAAGGAAGGAGGGAGAAATTTCCTTGGAAAATAAAATGGTCGAATACCGAAAAAAATTCGGACTATCTCAAGAAAAATTGGCTGAGAAACTTGGAGTTTCCAGACAAACCATCATTTCAATTGAAAAAGGGAAATATGATCCATCACTTCCGTTAGCATTTGAAATAGCGAAAACATTTCAAACAACGATAGAATATGTGTTCATTTATGAGGGAAAAGAAGGGGAGGAGTAAAGATGAACTATTCACAAAAGTACTTTGTTATTATGGGAATTATTTTTCTATTTATGAGTGGATTTATGATATTAGCAGGTATAATGACGCATTCTGCACCGCCAATTCCAACTTATACCGTGCTTGCAATGATGATTATGTGTTTCTGCCTAAGCTACTTGCACCCGCAATTTAAAGAAAAAGACGAGCGAATGAAACTCATTCGTTACAAGGGAATGTTCTTCAGCTTTTTTGCGCTAACAGCATACTATCTTCTTTTCTCGATTGGCTTAAACTTAAAAGTAATTACACTATCTGCGGTTGAACTACTGAACATACTTATGGCACTTACGATGAGTACAGTTTTTATCTCATTTGTTGTTTTATCAAAAAGATATTAAGATGGAAGAGAGAAAGGAAGATTAATATATGCAAATGATGTATGCTTTTGGCATTGGACTTGTATTATTTTTAGCCGTATTCTTATTTATTCGTAAAGACGTTCAAGGTGGGACGTTAACGAAAAGAGGCTTTTATAAAATGATCGGCTGTTTAGTTGTTATGTTTATAGCGATTATCGTAATGATCGTTTTAATAAATCAGTCACTATAGAATTTAAAAATGGAACCTTACTTTTGTAAGGTTTTTCTTTTTTGAAAATAAAACAAAAATTACCATAAAACCCATTTACCATCTATTCTCTGTATTATATAATCCAATAAAATGATAGGTAAGGAGAATAGTATATGAATAAAAAAGCTATCTTCTTTATAGCGGTATGTCTACTACTTATAGCTAGTGTTACTTACATAATATGTAACAAACGAGAACAAGTGCCACCTATGTTAGTATGGGAGGGCCAGGAATACTACGTTACGAATGAACCTGTCAAAGCAGAAGCAGTCGGACAAAAGCTTGGCGAAGTGACAAAGAAAATTGAAACAAGCAAACAACCTACTAAAAATAGGGAATCCAACATATTACAAGAAAAAACAGAAATATTTGAAATGATTTTAGAAGAAGAGGATGAAAGGCGGCCGATACTCGTAAAAGAACCTAATAGTGAAGAATATAGAATAGCAAGGCTGATGTTAAAACAAGTACTATAAAATGAAGAAACAAATTTGTAATAGAGAGTAGTGGCGTTATGAGATGGAAAGTAGGAACGTTTGAAAAAATAGAAACGAATGACCCATCTATTGAGCAATTAATACATACATTCAAAGAACAAAACCTAAATGGCGGTGCGGTTATAAGCTGTTTTAAAGTAAATAACGAAAATTTTTTCAAAGAAATACCGCGTGGAGAAGATGGACACAAGCGTTTTTTCAGAAGAATCTTTAACTCTTTAGATATAATCAATAACTTAGAAGCGTTAAAAATACATACATCAGAAAAATATAAGTGTCGTTTTAAAGAGCGTCAGGCAGTCATGCTTGATGGTAGTATTGCCACTCAAATTTTGTGCGGCGGAGCATATGTAGAATTTCAAGAACGACCAGTTGTCGCCAAGCAATTAGCGGTTAATTTATGTCAATACATGTTCCAAGATCGATATGAGGATATTAAAGCATTCGAAAGCTACCGTCTTTGGACAGATTGGTTTTACGGTATTGCGTGGGATACAACTTGGATGGTATTAGATAGTAAGGAGCATAAAATGTGGTTAATCTGTGCTACGGATTCGGATTGAAAGATAAAGGGCCTGGTAGGAATACTACAAGGCTCTTTATCTTTTGGAGAAGAATGGAAAATGGATCGTATAAATGTTATACTAAAAAAAATTTGTAATGTAAGTTTTATACTATTGTATGCTGACGATAACTTAAAAGAATTATTGTTTGCGAATGTGAAATTTTTGGATAAGATGTTTGGTAGGAAGTGACTCGAAACGAAAAGACACTTTAGAGAGTGTCTTTTCGTTTTTTTGTAATTAGTAAGTACATAGTGTTTCGCTCAAATCACTAGTTTCTATAAGTAATAGTGAGCAGTCAAAGAGGTATGGAAAAACATATAACCTTTAAGAATAGCTCTAGGGAATTAATAGCCGGATATATAATATAAAGGTGATGGAGTGCGAAAAGATGTTTTGTTCACTAATAACTAAGGGTTTGTGTTGTGGGAAGTGCGATTTGAAAAGCATACCAATTAAGCTGTTTATATAAGTAAATCAAATGTGTAAAAGAAATTAATTGTTTCTAAAATGGACTAATTATACAAGTGTATTAAATTTTTCTAGAGATAGTTTACTGTACTCGTATTTTCCTAAAAAGGTTAATTATCTTAGACATTCTTTTTGGAGTGTCAATGAGTTTGTTATATTCTACATTTTATATGAAGGGTGAAAAATGATGTAATTCGTTTCTTTGGGATTCGCTTAATGATTTAATCTTTTTATTTAATAAATCCTTTGCGAATTCGTATAATTCTAAATCTAAATTATTATCATTATTTATCTGTATTATTAATTCATTAGGTATTGATTTTATTATGGAGGGGGCTATAAAACTATTTAATTTATTGTATTTTAAATCTTTCCAATTAAAATGGTTTTTCATTAAAAACAAAGATTCTTTATACATATCTGTAATTCCGACTAAAACAAAATGATCTATTATGTTTTTTTTCGCAATATTTAAATTCGGGATATCTGTTCCAGATAAACATAGAGTTTGATGATTACAAACATAGAGTTTATGTTTAATAAATTGTTCAAACGTTAATTCAGAATTTATCCAATTATTTCGTTTGTAATGATGGTATTGAGAAAATATTCTATCCACAGGTTTTCTTAACATAGAAATATAAGTGATATTTCTTGAATGATTTATTTGAGATAATAGTTGCCCCTCTATTTCATACCGAAACTATAATGACCATTAATAGCTTTAGCGCTATATATATGATCTTTAAGCAGGTTTATTATTTGCTTCTTATTATTTAGAGGCCCAATGGTTTTATGTGCATACATAAATAATGAATGAGCACCATACTGTGTGTCTAAAATATCTCTTAATGTTGTACCACCAGTTTTAGCAATATGAATAAAAATAATTAATTCGTTATTTGAAGTCAAAAGTCAACCCCCCGTATATAAATTTAATACTAATATGATATGCACCAATTAGAGGTATGAGGGACGGTGAATACCTAGTATACACAAATTGTTAGTATGAAAAATATTTGAGTAAAGCTGTGTGATAAAGAGGGGATTCGAATAGCACGTATTGTTAAACGGTTTGATTACGGGAAAATATACAAAATAAAAGGGGCTGATTTAATTTTGGTGAGTTTCTTCATCTGTAATAGAAAAAGGAAATTTATGTACGTGCATGCTTGGGACAATAAGTGCTAAAAGAGCGTAGTAAAATTGAAGAGCGATTTAGTAGCCTCGAACATCCACGTTAGTTTAGGAAAAATCACTATTTATTATAGGTACATTTGTTTTTTGATTTACAACATTACATATTAAATTTAGTTTTGTAGATTATTTTTCGTTATTTTCCTTTTGGGCGAATCCTGTAGAACTTAGATTAAAACACATGAAAAAGTAGTGATAATAAATAATATGGAGCATAAAATATTTCTCCCTTAAATACAATTAGGAGGGAGATGGAAAATGTTTAACAAGGAGGAAGAATGGTCATTACAGCAGATAAACGTGATTTTGATTATGTAGGGGTTCTTTATCCGGTTCGTTATTTAGGTGATGAAAAAGTATTATGTTTTAATCATGATAAAATTGTAGAGGAAATACATAGAGGGTATTTGAATAAGAGTGAATTAGTTTTACGTGAGAGGTTAGTAGAATTGTAAAAAGATTGAAAAATACATATAGATTTTAAAAACACGATAGGGGAAACAAAATGGGAAAGATAATGAGAACTCTTGTAATCATAGGTATACTTATCCCTTCGGTACTACTGTGGAGTGCACCTGATATT